>Ga0181521_10002324_pt1 | contig 23105 bp, 22 predicted proteins | sample PEATcosm2014_Bin_32_FD_119764 | JGI IMG/M metagenome (GOLD analysis project Ga0181521, IMG submission 119764) | Peatland microbial communities from MTU Mesocosm Facility, Houghton, MI, USA - PEATcosm2014_Bin02_60_metaG | ecosystem: Environmental > Terrestrial > Soil > Wetlands > Peat | place...
AACAGGTCGATCAGCTGGTCGGGCGTGTACGGCGGCACGCCGCAGCAGGCGGCCAGCTCGAGGTCGTGGAGCAGCTCGGTCGCCGACACCGAGAAGCGCGCAGCCAGATCCTCGAGCCGCGCCTCGCGCACCTTCGCGAGGTACACGAGGATCGCGAGCAACCGGTTCAGGCGGTCGCCGGCGGTCGCCTGTGGGGCGGGCATGGCGCGCTTGGGTGAGGGAACGCCCGCCGAAGCGAGATCAGGCGGACCCGCCGCACCTGGGGGCAACGCCGCGGCGGCCGACGACGAACGGGGCATGCGCGAAAGATCCGTTCCCCGCCCCGAGATGGCCACCAGATCCTCGAGCCGCCGGACGACGGCCGCGCGCAACTCTGGGGGCTTGAGCACCTCGGCCGTGTCACCGAGACCGACGACCCAGTCGACGAAGGCGTCCTGTTCGGGCGCGAGCAACTGCAGGCGCACGGCACCGGACGGCTCCCACGCCTCCACCGACCCTGCGCCGACGGTGGCGACGACGCTGCGGGCGAGCCGGGCGTCCACGACCATCACCACCGCCACCGCCGGCGACTCACAGCCCTCGGTGTCGGTTGGCCTCCTTCCGAGCTGCCAAGGGAGGAAACGCACGGCTTCGGCCAAGTCGAATCCCGCCGGCTGCTCGAAAGCCGCCGGCTCACCGAGGACCGGCGCGTCCTCGAAACGGTCGACGCGGAACCTGCGCAGCCCTGCGTCGGTGGCTGTCCGGTCGCGTCCGACGAGATACCAGGCCGTGAACTTGAAAGTGAGCCCATACGGCTCCACCTCGCGGTGCCGCCCCCGGTAACCGAAAGACACGAGCGCCCTCTCTCGCACTGCCTGGTGAAGAGGACCGAGAGCGGGCAACGACGGCAGGACCGCTATCGGAGGAAGACCCGGCTCGGGGACTTCTCCCGTCGCGCCGAGCTTGGCCACCGCGTCCCGGCCTGCCGCGCCACCTAGTTGCACCGCGGCAACAGCGAAGCTCAGGGCCTGTTCCTCGTCCGGGTCGAGGCGCAGATCGGGAAGGTAGTAGTCCTCGGGGTGAATGCGGTATCCGAGTTGTTCGTCACCCGCCAGGGGCTCGACGCTGATCGGTATCCCGAGCGCACGAAGTGCCCGCTTGTCGCGTTCGAAGGCCTGGCGGCTCGCCTCTTTGCCCTGCGGGTAGCCCACGACGACCGAGGCGATCTCACGCAGGGAAAGCGGGCGTGACGCCTCGAGGAGAACCAGGACAAGGTTCGTCATCCGTTCAAGCCGGTCTTGCCTTCCCGCGGTCGCCATCTGCTGCATGGTAGGTCGACAGAGCCTGACGACCTACGTGCCTACCTCCCGCTCGGCAACCTGGACGCGACGACCCGCGCGGTGAACACCTCGAGGGCGTGGACGAAATGCACTGCCCGTGGCGACCAGAAGTTGTCGAAGCCGTGCTGGGTGAGAGGTAGCTCGACATAGGCCACAAGCTGAGTGCTCCTGGCCCGCAAAGCAGCCACGAACGCCCGGGCGCTCAGGACGGGGACCAGGACGTCGTTGCGGCCGTGGACAACCAGGAACGGAGGCGCCGACTCGCTCACCCTCGCGATCGGCGAGGCCGCTGTGAACACCTCGGCGCCAGCCTCGGGAAACACTCGATGCTCCAGGATGGGCGTGAGGTTGGCGTTGCCGATCTTCTCCGAATCCACGAAGTCGTAGACGCCGTAGAGCGGGATGCACGCTGCAACCGACGTGTCCTCCTCCTCGAAACCGGGCTGCCAGACCGGGTCGTTGGCGGTGAGCGCCAAGAGCGCGGCGAGATGGCCGCCGGCCGAGCCGCCCGACAAGAACACGAGACTGGGATCACCCCCGTACTCGGCAATATGCCGCTTCACCCAGGCGAGCGCCAGCTTGCAGTCGAGGACGTGGCGCGGCCATCTTGCCTTCGGGCTCAGGGCGTAGTTGGCTGTCACGCACAAAAAGCCCCTCTCGGCGAGATGCTCGAGCATCGGGATGCCCTGCTCGCGCTTGTCGCCCATAATCCAGGCACCGCCGTGGAAGTACAGGAGCACCGGCGCGGCGACGGGACCTTCAACCCCAACCCTGCGGTAGAGGTCGAGGCGATGGACGTGGCTCGCGTCAGCGGCATAGGCGACGTTGCGGAGCCGTTCGACCCTCCGTGGCCGGATCGGCACGGCCCCAACCACGCGGCGGGAGTCCTGCGCCGTCCATCTCCAGCGCGGCACCTGCTGGCCCGCTTCGCCAAGCGCGGACTCGAAGCACCTCCGCGACCGAAGGCCCGAGACGAACTGCGCCCCCAGACTCGCGCCCGCCACCGCGCTCAGCGCGAGACCCACCCGACCCGGCCAGCTCCCGAGTCCGCCCTCCAATCCGCAGCCGATCGTCGCGCCCGCAACGGCAGCGAGAAAGTGCAACGGTGCCTCACCGACGATCCAGCTCGGCGCGAAAAAGAAGGCTGAGCCCACCGGCCCGCGCAGCGGCACTAGGGACGTGAACGAGAGAACGAGAGCCACGACACCGACCGCGAAACACGCCCAGCTCACCGTGGCATGTTATCCATGCACACAGTAGGGACTTTCGGCCCTAGGGTTCGTGACGAGCCGCAGGCAAGATGCGATGAAACGTGACGACCGGGAGTCACGCTCAAGTGGAAGGGGGGATGGATTTGCTCGCAGCGCTCGTGCACCTGGGCGGGACCGGCAAGTACATCAGCTGGGGAGTAGTCCAGATCTCGCTCGCAAACCTGATCATCATCGCGGTGATGATCGTCATGCTGGTGGCCGCGATCGCGCTGCCGTTCCCCAAGCACGAAACGAGGCGGAAATGAGCTCAGCGCCCGCCGAGACCTCTTCCGGCGCCGCCGAGAAGGGCAACTGGACGGCCGGGCTCCGTGACTGGGCAGTCAAGGCGTTGCCACCGGAGCGCCTGCTGCCCGACCGTCAGCCCGCCTATGTCGCCTCGTGGGCCTACGTCTTCGGAGCGCTGTCGATCGCGGCGTTGGGAGTCGTGCTGCTGTCCGGCGCGGTGCTCGCCGTCGAAGGGCCAGCGTGGTGGCACAACTCCAACGTCGGGCTGTTCGTCAACTCGGTGCACCTGTGGAGCACCGAGCTCTTCTTCATGTTCATGGTCGTGCACCTGTGGGTGAAGTTCTTCATGGCGGCATGGCGCGGCCGACGCAAGGCGACCTGGATAACAGGCGTCATCGCGTTCGTCGTCTCCATCGGGACAGCCTTCACGGGCTACCTCTCCCAGCAGAACTTCGACTCGGAATGGATCGGCACCCAGGCGAAGGACGGCATCAATGCCACCGGCGCCGGTGCATTCTGGAACGTTCTCAACTTCGGCCAGATGTTGATGTGGCACATCGTCCTGCTCCCGGGTGTGGTGCTTCTCATCATCGGCCTCCATGTGCTGCTCGTGCGGCGCCGCGGCGTTGTGCCGCCCTTCGCTCCGACAGAGGCCCAGCTTGCACAGGCCGGGCTCAGTTTCGCCGCGCTGGCTGCTGCCTCCGTGCCTGTGCTCGGGGATTACCCGGAGCCCGCAGGGGTTCAGACCGCTTCACCAGCTTCGCCGGCGCAGGCGACAGGTTCCGGTGATGAAACGCCGGGCCTGGCCCAGGAGCTGTCGGGGAACCAGTCGGAGGACGCGTCATGAGCCCGACGCTCGCAACTGACAACCCGCGGGCGCACACGGCTCGTCGCTTCAAGCCGGACCGCGACGTCGTCGAGTGGCAGGGGACGTACCGGCCCTACGACGTGGCGAAAGAGGTCTTCGTCTGCTTCCTCGTCGTCCTTCTCCTGGTCGTCGTCTGCGCCGTCGTGTTCTCGTCGCCCGACGAGCGTCCCGTGACCGTGAAGTCGTGGTCGAACGCGGCGCCGGTGGACTTCGCCCAGACAGCGGTGACAGAGCTCGACGGCACGAGCGCATTGGCGACTTACGGCCCGCCGTACAACAACACCGCCGGAGCCGGTCAGAAGCTCGGCCCGATCTCGCTCGAGCGGGCTGCCGGAGTCAGGATCCCGATCAACACCGCCCAGGACTTCGTGCTGAAGCCCCTCGCGACCCTGCCCGACCGCCCGGCTCTCGATGCCGCCCTCGCCGAGTACCAGGGCACTGCGGCGACGCAAAGGGCGAACTGGGACGCCGCCTACGAAAAGGTCGTCGCCAACGCGACTTTCTCCAATGGTCAGCTCGTCGTGAAAGCCGGTCGCTACGGCCCGGTCGGAGTCCTCATCGCCAACCTCGAGTCGATGGCGCGAAGCGGCGCCCTCGACGGGGCCCTGCTCGCCTCGCCGCAGTTGTACGCGACCAACTACACCAATCCGCTCCTTTTCATCGCCGATGGCACCTATCTCGCGGACCAGGCGGGGCTGCGCCATCTGCAGGGAAGCCAATGGGGAATGATGAACGAGACCGGGAACTTCCCCGGTCAGGCCTGGCTCTGGCTCTACACCATGTGGTACCAGGTCCCGCCGATGAACACCTCGAGCAACGGCGATGTCGAGGTGTGGGCGATCATGATGGCGTTCACTTTGCTCTTGGCCCTGCTGCCGTTCATCCCCGGGTTGAGGTCCATACCGAGGTGGCTGGGCGTCTATCGCCTCATCTGGCGCGATCACTACCGCTCCCTCGGTCCCGACATCGTCCTGCAGCTGCCCTCCGGTGGTCACCCGCCCGACCGTTAAGGTCTCAGGAGACCAACGGAGGGCTGATATGGCTTTGCGTGTGTTCTTGGTGGACGATCACGAGATCGTGAGAAGCGGCTTGCGGAGCATGCTCGAAGCCGAAGGCGACATCGAAGTCGTCGGCGAGGCCGGAACGGCTGCCGAGGCGACAACTCGCGGCATCGCGCTCGGTCCCGATGTGGCGGTCCTCGACGTCCGACTCCCCGACGGCGACGGCATCGAGGTCTGCCGCGAATTGCGCTCACGGCTGCCTGGCATCCAGTGCCTGATGCTGACGTCGTTCGCCGACGACGAAGCCCTCTTCGCCGCCATCATGGCGGGAGCGTCCGGTTACGTGCTCAAGCAGATCCGCGGCAACGATCTCCTGGACGCCGTGCGCCGGGTCGGGCGGGGCGAGTCCCTGATCGACCCGGCGATGACAAAGCGGGTCTTCGATCGCCTTCGGGACGGACCGACACGCGACGAGCGCCTGGACCGCCTTTCCGATCAGGAGCGGCGCGTGCTCGACCTCGTCGCCGAGGGACTGACGAACCGCCAGATCGCCGACCGCCTGTACCTGGCGGAGAAGACCGTCAAGAACTACGTCTCGAGCATGCTCTCCAAGCTCGGGATGGACAGGCGGAGCGAAGCGGCCGCTTATGCCGCTCGGCTGTCGGAGCGCCAGAGCGCCAGGGAAGCAGCCAGGCGGGCGGACGGCGGTGGCTTCGGGTCCGGCTCCTGAGCAAGGTCGCGGTCTCGAGAACCGCATACTCGTGGGGCTCGGGGCGGTCCGCACGCCAAGGCCAGGCGGGCGAGGAGGGCGGGCAGCGCGTTGGCAGGTGCTCACAGTGCACGACGCGCGGGTTGTCGCCATCGTCGGGTTTGGTCAAGGCAGCGAGGCCCTCGCTCACGCAGGCAGGGCAGCGGACTAACCCCTGACTGGATTCCCGCGCCTTGGCGTGGCGGCCCGTCAGATCCTGAAAAGCGCTTCGCGAAAGATCCTTTCGGCTTCATCAGGTCCGCGCAGTGAGACGCTGGCGACCTTCTTCCGGCCGCAGAGGAACAACACGAGCTCTTGGGGGCCACCGCTGAGCACAGCCCGCGGTTGCCCGCGGCGAGCGGCAATGCGTGCCCCGTCGGGCCTCTCGAGGTCGAGCCCGGCGCCTCGGACCTTACGGGTCAATAACCGTGACGCTCGACCGAGAGTCGTCCAGAGAGCGGCGTCCAACTGCGGGTCGTTTCTCGGCTCAAAGGTCGGCACCGCCCGACGAACGTCTTCGGTGTGCACGAAGAACTCGACGGCGTTGGCGAGCTCGTCGACCGGCCGCCACGCCAAAGGAGGCCCCGACCGCACCCTGGCCAAGAGGCCCGCATAGCCGTATCGCCGCAACGCAGACGCCATGGACGCGGCCGTGAGCTTGGCTAAGGCTCCGCCGAGCATGATCCCTGGCATTGCATACGGGCGGTGCTCGCGTACGTAGAGGTGAGCTGCCAGGTCCTTGGTGAGCCAGCCTTCGCAGAGCGTCGGCGCGTCCGCGCCGGACTCGGTCAGCACAGCACAGAGATGGGCGCGCTCTTCCCGCGCGAGGTGAGATGCCGTCAGGGGGCCTTCTTGGACATCGCTCCTAGTGACAGTAGCGGCCGCCGTCAGGCCCCGGGCCTCACCGAGGGCTTCGCACCGTTGCGTTCGAGAACCGCCGCCTCGTGGCGCAACAGCCATTCCTTCATCCAAAGCCCCCCGCCGTAGCCGACGAGGGCGCCGTTGGACCCGATGACGCGGTGGCATGGCAGCACGATGGCCAGCGGATTCCTGTTGTTCGCCATGCCGACCGCCCGGCTCGCCTTGGCGTTGCCGATCCGGGCGGCGACAGACCCGTAGCTCTCGGTCTTGGCGTATGGGATGTCCGCCAGCGCCCGCCAGACCCGAACCTGAAAGTCCGTCCCCCTAAGCAAGAGTGGGAGCTCGAAGTGCGTCAGTTCGCCCGCAAAGTACGCCCCGAGCTGTTCGACGGCCTTCGTGAGCGGGAGGCAACCCGGCCCCGGGGCCGAAGAGACCTCGCGAGCAGCGAACGAGCCGGGAAGATGAAGCTCACGCAGTCCCGACTCGTCGGCGACGAGCAGGATCTCACCTATGGGCGCGGAGAAGATGGCCGAAAAGACGGGTCCCGTGCTGACGCCGGTCCCCTCTGCAATTGCCTGCTCGACACGAGGTGTCATGCCGCTCGCTCCTTTCTCGCCGTCCGGCGGCGATCTGTCGTCTCCCGTCCGGAGATCACCGGCCCGGCCCACAGGTACTGCAACGCATACGAACGCCAGGGTCGCCACGCCTGCGCCAGTGACGCGGCGCGGCGCGGGTCACCTGGGAGCCCACGCGCCTCGAGGGCGCGCCGAACTCCGAGGTCGCTCGGGAGGAAGGCGTCGGGATCACCCAGTGCACGCAAACGGATGTAGGCCACGGTCCATGGCCCGATGCCCTCGATGCCGAGCAGCCGCTCGGCGGCGGCGTCCCAGTCGGCACCGGCGTCGAGGACGACCTTTCTCGACGCGAGGGCCGACGCGAGTCTGATCAGGGCCCTCGCCCGGCCGGCCGGGACCGGCAGTTGATCGGGCGCGAGCTCTGCGATCACAGTCGCGCTCGGGAACAGGCACCGGAGCGAACCGACCGGCTCCGGCAACTTTCGCCCGTACTCGGCCGCAATACGGCCTACGACCGTGCGGGCACCAGCCACGCTCACTTGTTGGCCGAGGACCGCCCGGAAAGCCAGCTCTTCGCCGTCGACATGGCCAGGCGCCCTGAGACCCGGCATCGCCCTGACCGACGGGCCGAGAACGGGATCGGCGCCGAGCGCCTCGGTGACGGCAACCGGATCGGCGTCGAGATCGAACAGCCGGCGCAGCCGGCGTACGGCCGCTGTGAGGTCGCGGAGGTCCTCGAGGGCCAGCCAGCACTGCAGGTAGCCACTCGTGCCGGCATCGACGCCGACCTCTGCCACACCGGACCCGTGCGGCAAGCAGAGCGTGCGGCGGTAATGGTCGGCATCACCATCTTCGACGCCGGGGACCGCCCGCGCGGCAAGGAACCCGAAGAGTTGCGCCGGCTGGAGCGGCGACCGATACGCCAGCCTTAGGGCGATGGACCCGGGCACGGCCCACGAGCCGACACGGGCCCCGTTCTTGGCAAACGCCCGGGCCCTCAGTTCCATCGGCACGACGGCGAAGACCTCTTGAATCGTCTCGTTGAACTGGCGGACACTCGAAAAGCCGGCAGCAAACGCGATCTCGGCGGCACGAAGCTGCGTCGTCTCGAGCAGGATCCGCGCTGTCTGAGCACGCTGGGCCCGCGCGAGCGCCAAAGGCCCCGCTCCCACCTCGGCTAGGAGCAACCTGCTGAGATGCCTCTCGCTGTAGCCCAGCTGGCGAGCCAATCCCGGCACGCCGTCGCGATCCACGACGCCGTCGGCGACCAGGCGCATCGCCCGGCCGACCACGTCGGCACGACGGTCCCATTCCGGCGACCCTGGTGTGGCATCCGGGATACAGCGCTTGCAGGCTCGAAAGCCCGCCCGCTGCGCCGCGGCGGCCGTTGGGAAAAAGCGCACCCGCGACGGCCGGGCGGCAGGTGACGGGCAGCTCGGCCGGCAGTAGATGCCTGTCGAGGTGACGGCGACGTAGAACCACCCGTCGAAGCGGGCGTCGCGGCTGCGCACGGCTAGGTAACGGGCGTCGTCGTCGAGCGGCGCTGAGATTGCGGCCCTCGCCGGCTCACAATCGGTCACGGTGTCCCCCATGCCCCGAGTCTGTCAGACATCGCGGCCAGGGTCTGGCGGAAATCGGACATGAGTGTCGCGGTGCCGCCGGCGGGCGGACCCTGAAGCCGACCGCCGACGCAGGTCCCCCGCTGCCAGGTCTGCAGCACCCGCGTGCCAAAACCAGGGAGGAGCTGTCGCCGCGGCCGGCTGTTCGGCGAGAAAGGCTTCGCCTTCCAGCCGCGCGGAAAGGGCCGTTTAGCACTAGGCTCCCGCGCCCACGCGTCTCGCGCCGGGCGGAGACCGGCCAGAGGCACGAGTGAGCGAAGAGGCTGCTTATGCTGCCGGGATGAACAACCTGAGCGTGCGGCCGATGACGTCCGCCGAGTTCGAAGCGTTCCGGGACCGGCTTGTCCGCGAATACGCCGCGAAGCATGTCCGCGCCGGAAACTGGACCGAACAAGAGGCGCAGGCCCGTTCGGCCGAGCAGACAGCCGAGCTCCTGCCCCAGGGGGTGGAGACCCCAGGCATGCTGCTGCTCATGGCCGAGACGGCCGAGGGCGAACCGGTCGGGCACGTGTGGGTGGGTCTCGTGCGCCGACATGGGCCGGGTGCGTGGATCTACTCAATCGAGATTGCGCAGGACCAGCGCGGCAAGGGCTACGGCCGAGCCTTGTTGAGACTTGCCGAGCAAGAGACCGCGCGCCGCGGCGTGGGAGCGATCGGCCTTAACGTCTTCGGGCCGAACACCGTCGCCCGCAACCTCTACGAGTCGGCTGGCTACGAGACCGTCTCGTTGCAGATGCACAAACAGCTCTTGGGGCCGGACTGAACGGCGGAGCATTGCGAAAGCCTGGCGTCCCAGACCTCAGGGCCTTGTCCCGCCTTCGCCCGGAACGACGGCCCGTCCGACTCGACCTGAACGCGCCTGCGCTCTGGCGAGGCGGCGAAGGGCTGAAGGTCCGACCGGCAGTGCGGTCCAATACTGTTGGCCCTGACGAGGAGGTCCGATCGTGCCCCTACACCCTCACACGCCTGGTGCCACCAGTGACGACGAGCTGAGCTTCCGGCCGCAGTTCTCGCAGCACGCGGAGGTGGGCGAGGTTCCGCGCCTTCGCATGGCCGACAAGAGCATGCCTCCCCGGATCGCCTTCCAGATCATCCACGACGAGCTGATGCTGGACGGCAATGCCCGACTCAACCTCGCGACGTTCGTGACGACTTGGATGGAGCCCGAAGCCGAGGTCTTGATGGCCGAATGCGCCTCGAAGAACATGATCGACAAGGACGAGTACCCACAGACCGCCGAGATCGAGCGGCGCTGCGTGAACATCCTCGCCCGGCTCTGGCACGCTGCGGGCCCAGGCGCCACCGGGTGCTCGACAACCGGCTCGAGCGAGGCGTGCATGCTCGGGGGCCTCGCCCTCAAGTGGCGCTGGCGGGAACGGCGCCGTGCCGCGGGGCTCCCGGCCGATAGGCCGAATCTCGTGATGGGAGCGAACGTCCAGGTCTGCTGGGAGAAGTTCTGCCGCTACTTCGACGTCGAGGCCCGGCTTGTCCCCGTCGGACCCGAGACCGCCCATCTAACGCCGGAGAGCGCCGCCAGAGCGTGCGACGACAACACGATCGGGGTCGTGGCAGTCCTTGGGTCGACTTACGACGGCGCTTACGAATCGGTGGCCGAGATCGCCGGTGCTCTCGATGACCTCGCCGCAGGAGGTGGCCCCGACGTTCCGATGCACGTGGATGGGGCGTCGGGCGGCCTCGTGGCCCCGTTTCTCGACCCCAGGCTCCGATGGGACTTCCGTGTGCCGCGCGTGCAGTCCATCAACACCTCGGGTCACAAGTACGGACTCGTCTACCCCGGCGTCGGCTGGATCCTGTGGCGTGACGGCGAGGCCCTGCCCGACGATCTCGTGTTCAAGGTCAACTACCTCGGCGGTGAGATGCCGACGTTCGCCCTGAACTTTTCGCGACCGGGAGCCCAGGTGGTGGCGCAGTACTACAACTTTTTGCGCCTCGGTGCCAATGGCTACCGCGAGGTTCAGTCCGCCTGCCGGAACACCGCGCAGTGGCTCGCCGCCGAGATCGAGCAACTCGGTCCGTTCACGCTCGTGTCGAGAGCCGAGGGGATCCCCGTTTTCGCCTTCCGCCTGACAGAGACGTTGCCCTACAGCGTCTATGACATCTCTGAAGCCCTCCGCGCGTTCGGCTGGCTCGTTCCCGCCTACACGCTGCCGCCGCGCCTTGATGACGTGGCGGTGCTTCGGGTCGTCGTGCGCAACGGCTTCAGCCGGGATCTCGCGAAGATGCTGCTGGACCACCTGCAGACAGTGATGAGGAGACTGGCGACCTCTGCCGGGCCGAACCGGGGCCGGACCGAGGAGAAGGAGAGCTTCCACCACTGACCCGAAGTCGCGGCCTGGCAACCTCGTGGATCCCCCGGGCGCGAGCACCCCCTCGTTACCATCGGGCGCAGCGTGATCGGAAAAGGAATCCAATGGACCCGAACGTCTCACCCGAAGTGGAGATCCGCACGAGCGCCCGGCGCCGCAAGACCGGCGTCGCCTTCTGGGAGGCCGGCCACGTCGTCGTGGTCGTGCCCGAGCGCATGTCGCGCACGGCAAGGGACGGTTTCGCGGACCAGTTGGTCAAACAACTGCTGCAACGCACGGGTCGCCGCCACGCGTCCGACGCCAGGCTCGCCACGCGTGCCGCCGCCCTGGCCGATCAGTACCTCGGCGGTGTCAGGCCTTCCTCAATCCGGTGGTCAACGCGCCAGCAGCGGCGGTGGGGGTCGTGCTCGCTGCAATCCCGGGAGATCCGGATCACATCGCGCCTGCAGACAGTTCCGGAGTGGGTACTGGACGGGGTGATCATCCACGAGCTTGCACATCTGCTCGAAGCGGGACACACAGCCCGCTTCCATGAAATCGCAAACCGGTACCCACGCCACCGCGAGGCACACACCTATCTCGACGGGTTCGGGCACGGCCTGACGACGGCCGGGTTCCCGGTCGCCAGCGATGGCGACGGAGCACTAGGAGACGCCGCTACCCGCGGCGTCGCCGCCTGCGCCTGGTAGGGCACGGCAAAGCTTCGCGATGTCAGGGCACGCGCTGAGGTCATATCACTCAACGTGGACGACTGACCACGTTGAGAGTCGCAATCTCGGCGCGCGTCAACACCGAAAATGCGCGGGACCGTATCCAATTTGTCATGAACCAATGGAAAGGTTCAGCCATACACTCTTTGGTGGAACCTGACTCTCGAAAGGAGTTTGTGCTCATCGGCTGCATGCAACCGACCAGGTACAAGGTCGTGGCTGCCAGAGGTCGGTTCTCCGCGGACTCTCCGGACCGGTCGTCCTGATGTCCCCCTCGTCGGCGAGCGGCCATGGCCCGTTCGCTCGCGTTACGTCGCGCTACCGCATAGAACCCATCCTCGGCGATAGTGCCGACATCTTGATGCCCCCTGGGAGTTCCGAGGAGGTGGGGCTCCACCTGAGCCGGATGCGTCGACGGCTCGGCCTCGCGACCCTTCTGCTCGTGCTGTTCCTGACCTTCATGGACAACACGGTGATCAGCGTTACCCTGGCGAACGTCCAGTCGACCCTTCACACCGGCATCAGCCAGCTTCAGTGGGTCATCAACGGTTACGCCCTCGTCTTCGCGAGCTTCATGCTCCTTTTCGGCACGCTCGGTGACCAGCTCGGCCGCAAGAAGGTGATGCTGTCGGGCGTCATCCTGTTCTGCTGTGGCTCGGTCGTCGCCGCGTTGGCGCAGAACGCCGATATGCTCATCGCCGGCCGGGTCATCATGGGGCTCGGGGCAGCCGCGTCCGAGCCCGGCACCCTTTCGATGATCCGCCACCTCTACCCCGAGCGCCGGTCACGGGCGAAGGCGCTCGGGATATGGGCGGGTGTCTCCGGTCTCGCGCTCGCGATGGGACCCCTGATCGGTGGCGTTCTGGTGGGCGTGTACTCGTTCCGGGCCGTCTTCTGGTTCAACCTGTTCTTCGGCTTGGTCGCACTGATCGGCGCCGCTCTGATACTCCCCGAGAGCGTCAACACGGTCCGCTTCCGCCTGGACTTCGCTGGCTTCTTGCTAGGTGCCGGTGGCCTCGCAGCGGCCTCGTTCGCCATCATCCAGGGCGAAACGACGGGCTACAGGAACCCCAAGATCGACATGCTGTTCGCGGCCGCGTTCCTGCTGGCGATCTTCTTCGTCTTCTACGAACGCACCGTTGCGCATCCGATACTCGACGTCTCTTTCTTCAAGCGTTCCGCCTTCGCGGGTTGCAACGTCGTCGCGTTCTGCACTTATTTCGGCACCTTCTCGATCTTCTTCTTCGTGGCTCTCTATCTCCAGGACGTGGGGACGAGCTCGGGCTACGGCACTGCCCTCGACTTCGCGCCGATGGCAGCGGCAATGATCATCGCCTCGCTCTTGACAGGACGTTGGGTGGCGCGCTCGGGCCCACGGCTACCAATGACGGTCGGTTGCGTGCTCGCAGGAATCGGCATAATCCTGACTGAGGTCGTCCTGACCCCGAGTTCGGGCCTTTCGACCATCGGCTGGACGCTGCCCATCGCCGGTGTCGGGTTCGGCATCTCGATCGTGCCGGTGACCTCGACCGCTCTCTCCTCTCTTCCTGCCCGCCATTCGGGCATGGCAGCCTCCGCCACCAACACGAGCCGCGAGCTGGGCGCCGTCGCCGGCGTGGCGGTGCTCGGATCGATGGTGAACGGCCAACTGATCTCCAGCCTCATCCGCCAGCTGAACGTGATAGGTATCCCGAAGTCGTTCCAGAACACCGTCATCACCGCGGTCACGACCGGCACTTTCAACTCTCAAGCCGCGCAGTTCAAGGGAACTCCCGCGATCACGAAGATCGTGAACGAGGTAACCCAGGCCGCCTATGTCGCCTTCGGCCACGGCCTGGATGCCGCGCTCTCGGCGGCCGGGGCGATGATGCTCCTGTGCGGGCTCGTTGCCGCCTTGACCATGCGTACACGAACCCATCCATCAATGGAGTTGCCGATCGGCCCATAGGGCTGGGGCCTGCGACACGACATGCAACCACCTTGCGATCGCAGGTCGTGAGTGGCTCCGAGACCCGCCCGCCCCAGCACAGCACCACCGCTACGCTTGGCAACCGACCCTGCACGGTTTCTTCGTGGTGGCGCGTACCGGTTGGAGGATGTCTGGCTGAGATGAGCAGCAGCCGAGCCGAGCTCGGCGACAAGGAGCCCACGATCGGCCCTGGAGACGACTTGGCGGCGGGCTCGCCGCCCTCTGCGCGCGCCGCGCCGTTCGCACGCCGCATCCTCGCGAGCCCCGGCTTGCGCTATGTCGTACGGCGGATCCTGCTCTCGGTTCCCGTCGTGCTCGGTGTGATCGTCGTCACGTTCCTGCTCCTGCGGCTGATACCGGGCGACCCGGCCCGCACCCTCTTAGGCCTGCACGCGCCGCCGGCGGCCGTCGCGGCTCTTCGTCGCCAGCTCGGGCTCGACGAGCCGATCTGGCGCCAGTTCTGGAAATACGTCTACGGGCTCGCGCACGGGAATCTGGGCACCTCGATCGAGTACCAGGGCCCGGTTGCCTCGCTCATCCCCCCCTGTCTCGAGCTGACGGGATCTCTCGTGCTCCTCGCGACCTTCTTCGCGGTCGTCATCACGGTGCCATTGGCGGCGCTCGCCGCGATGCGCCAGGACCGGGCCGCCGACCACGCCGTGCGACTGTTCTCGCTGATGGGCCTCGGTATGCCCTCGTTCTGGTTCGGCATCATCCTGATCGTGTTGTTGTCGGTCGACGTGCACGTGTTCCCCGTCGGCGGCTACGGCACGAGCTTCTGGGCCCATCTGCACTCGCTCGTTCTGCCCGGACTGTGCGCTGCGGTCGGAATCGTCCCGGTGCTCATCCGCAGCCTTCGCGTCGGCATGCTCGAAGTGCTCTCGGCCGACTATGTCGCGACCGCCCGGGCGAAGGGGCTGCGCCCGTCGCGGGTCACTTTCGTGCACGTGGCCCGCAACGCGCTCATCCCGACGGTCACCTTGCTCGGGATCAACATCGCCTACCTGATCGGGGGCACGGTGGTGATCGAACGGGTCTTCGCCCTGAACGGGCTCGGCAACTTGATGCTGAACGCCATCGACTTCCGGGACTTCCCTGTCGTGCAGGGCGTCACGCTGATCTACGCGCTCGGCGTGATCGTGGTGATTTTCCTGACCGATCTCGCCACCGCCCGGCTAGACCCGAGGATAAGGCTCAAGTGAGCGCGACGACGGCGTCGGCTCTCGGCCTGGAGGACGTGGAACACGAAGTCACCCGGCGTCCTTCTGTCAGGTCACGGGCGCTCCGCAGCCCGACCTTTATGGCGGGCGCGACGTTGACGACCACCATCGTCGCCCTCGTGCTGCTGGCCCCTCTGATCGGGCGTTACAGCCCGGTGTCCCAGGACCTTCTCCACACGCTCGCCGGCCCGAGCGGGGCCCACTGGCTCGGAACCGACGAGCTCGGCCGTGACATCTGGTCCCGCCTGTTGTACGCCGGCCGCACCGACTTGCAGGTCGGTGTGCTCGCGGTGCTCTTCCCGTTCTCCTTCGGCGTGTTCATAGGCACGGTGTGCGGCTACTTCGGCGGAGGTATCGACACGGTCATAATGCGGATCGTCGACATCGTGCTCGCCTTCCCCTTCTATGTGTTGATCATCGCCCTCGTGTTTGTCGTGGGAGTGGGCACGCACGGGATCTATATCGCCTTCGGGCTGACGGACTGGGTCATCTACGCCCGGACCACACGGAGCGCGACCATGGTCGCGCGCAGCCTCGACTGGGTGGCCGCCGCGGAAGGCGGCGGCCTCTCGCGCACACGCGTGCTGTGGCGGCACATCCTGCCCAATACGATCACCCAGGCGATCGTCTACGCCATGTCCGACATCGTGCTCGTGATACTGGCCGTCGTGACCCTCGGATACCTCGGGCTCGGAATCCAGCCCCCCGCGCCGGACTGGGGATCGATGATCAGCGATGGTCAGAACTTCATCCAGACCAACCAGTGGCTGGCCGCCATCCCTGGGATGGCGGTCGTTCTCACAGGTGTCGGGCTGTCGCTCCTCGGGGACGGCCTCGCTGACATCTTGCGGCCCGAATGACGCCCCTGTTGGAAGTCGAAGGCCTCGTCGTCGAGATGCGACGCCACCGCGCGGTCTTCCGCGCCGTGGACGGCGTCTCCTTCGCCCTGGAGCGGGGAGGCGCGCTGGCGATCGTCGGCGAGTCGGGATGTGGCAAGAGCATCACGCTGCGGGCGATCATGGGCCTGCTGCCGAACAGGGGGCGCCTCAGGTCCGGGCGCGTCATCGTCGACGGGACGACCCTCCCCGCGGACGCCCGCGGTCGCGGGCGCGGCCACCATCAGCGCCGCCGTATGTCCATCGTCTTCCAAGACGCCCTGAGCGCCCTGAATCCGGTCGCAACCGTAGGCAACCAGATCGCCGAGGCGCCGAGGTACGTGCTGGGCCTCGGGCGCCGCGCGGCGAGAGCGAGGGCAATCGAGCTGCTCGGGCTTGTCGGGATCCCCGACCCGGACCGCCGCTACCACGCCTATCCGCATGAGCTGTCCGGCGGCACCCGCCAGCGGGTCATGATCGCGATCGCGCTGTCGTCGGACCCGGCCATCCTCTTGTGTGACGAGCCGACGACCGCGCTGGACGTCACGATCCAGACCCAGATCCTTGCCCTGCTGGCCGAGCTCCGCTCCGAGCGGGGCCTGTCCCTTGTCTTCGTCACTCATGACCTCGGCGTGGTGAGCCAGGTCGCCGAGGCGGTCGCGGTCATGTACACGGGACGATTTGTCGAAACCGGTCCCACCGCCGAGGTCCTGGCCGCGCCGAGGCACCCCTACACGAGGGGGCTCCTCGCGGCGGCACTCGACGTGGACAGCCCGGAACACGAGCCGGTCGCCATTCCGGGCTCGCTCCCGGACCCCCTGCGGCTCGCCGGTGGTTGCAGCTTCCAGCCCCGCTGTGAGTTCGCGACGGGACAGTGCCTGACAACCGACGTCCGGCTCCAGCTCGTCGGGCCTGGTCACGCCGCGGCGTGCCTGCACTCGGACGTGCTCGCGGCCTGCCAGGCGGCTGGGCACCATGGCTGAGCCCCTCATCGAGGTCGACGGCCTAACCGTGACGTTCCCCTCCGAGCACGGTCACATCCTCCGGGCCGTCGACGACGTCACGCTCCAGATCGCCGAAGGCGAGGTCCTCGGCCTCGTCGGTGAGTCCGGGTGTGGCAAGACGACGATCGCGAAGTGCCTCGCCGGGCGGGTCGTCCCGAGCGCCGGGCACGTGCGTTTCGACGGTCGCGAGCTCTCGGTGAGGCGCACCACCGAGGACCGCCGCGCCATTCAGATAGTGTTCCAGGACCCGTACTCGTCGCTGAACCCGCGCCTGAGCGTCCGTCACGTGCTGGGCGAGCTGCTCCGGGTGCACCGGCTGGTCCCGCAGGATGAGATCGAAGCACGCCTCCGGGAGCTCATGGGGCTGGTCGGCCTCCCCAAAGGGGCGCTGGACGGCCTTCCGAGCCAGTTCTCCGGAGGTCAACGCCAGCGCATAGCCATCGCCCGGGCACTCACCGTCGAGCCACGCGTCATCCTCGCCGACGAGCCCGTCTCAGCGCTGGACGTCTCGGTCCAGGCCACGATCCTGCGGCTCTTCGAAGACCTGCGCAGCCGCCTCGGCTTGACGGTCGTGTTCATCTCGCACAACCTGGCTGTCGTGCGGCACCTGAGCGATCGCGTGGCGGTCATGTATCTGGGGCGGATCGTGGAACAGGGCGATCGCGAAGCGGTCTTCAGCGATCCGCGCCATCCCTACACCCGCGCGCTCTTGGCGGCGGCTCCGCGCCTGCACCAGGTCGAGCTTGTCCGTTCGGTGGTCAAAGGTGAGCCCCCGAGCCCGATCAACGTCCCGGCCGGGTGCTCGTTCCACCCCCGCTGCCCGCGCGCCGAAGACAAGTGCACGCGCGACAGGCCGGCCCTCGAACCGGTCGGCGGGTGCCCCGCGCACCTGACGGCATGCCATTTCCGCGACGAGACCTCCGCGGAGCAGGCACCATGACCAATCCTTTGCTGGACCCCGTGGCGATCCCGCCCGCCCGCTTCGAACAGCTCGGGCGCGCGGTCGCCACGCTGCTCGAGACAGGACTCGACGTCGTGCTTCCCCAAGCCGAGGCGGTGCTCCCCCTCGAAGCGGCCGCGCGCGGCCTCGGCCGCGTCGGCGTCGCCGCGCTCAACCTCGAGACCAGCCCATACGGCACAACTATCGGGCGCTGGCTCCGCCAGGCCGGCGCGACGGTGACTGGGATAGCGCCCGAGCCGCGCAGGGCAGTCGAGCCGGAGGCGGTCGAGCGCGCGCTGCGGGCCAACCCCGAGATCTCCCTTGTCAGCTTCGTCCACGTCGAAGCGGCGAGCGGAGTGCGCAACGACGCCCCGGCCATCATCTCGCTCGCCCGTGAACACGGAGCGCTCGTCCTGATCGATGTCGTGGCCTCGATCGGGGCCCACGAGGTGCATCTCGACGACTGGGACGTGGACGTCGCCGTGATCGGGCCCCAAAAGGCCCTCGCAGGACCCGCGGGCATCTCGATCGCGGCGGTCAGCGGGCGCGCCTGGCGTGCGATGTCGGACAACCCCGCCGCGCCGCGAGGCTCGGTGCTTTCCCTGCTCGACTGGAAGGAGCACTGGGTGGACTCGGACCGCAGCGTGATCCCCGCCACTGCGGTGCCACTTGAGATCCTCGCCCTCGAGGCCGCGGTCGAGCGCGTGCTCGCCGAGGGGCTCCCGAGCGTGCAGCGACGCCATCGCTGCTCGGCGGCGGCAAGTCGTGCCGGCGCGCGGGCGCTCGGGCTCACACCGTACGCGCCCGACACCGAAGCTGCGGTGGTGGCGACGACGCTGGCGGCACCGTCCGGCACCGACGCCCGCGTGCTTGTGGAGCGCGCACGGACAGATCGCCCTGTGGCACTCTCGGCTGGCTTCGGCCCTCTCGCCCCCACGATGCTGCGGATCGACCACACCGGCCAACGCGCCCGCCTTGACGTCGTGCTCAGCGCTGTCGAAGCGCTCGCAAGTGCGCTCAACGGCACACCTCCGGCGAAGGGCCTCGTCCCCGAGGCCCTCGACGCTGCAGAACGGGCCTGGTCGGCCGCGGAGGCCCGGTCCATTTCTTGACCACGTCCCCCCGCCCGCAAGAGGGCAGGCGGGCCTTGGCCGAGAGCTTCGGGCCCGGCGCCTCAACGGCGCTCGGCGTCGACCAGGCGGGCCCCGCCGGCACCCACGGCGTCGGGATCGAGCCGCCTGCCATAACTTGCCGCGCGCTCTGCGATGTCGAACACCTCCGCGTGCCAGCCGTGGGACGCAAGCCACTCGACGGCCTGCTCGGCACCCGCAGAACGCCAGAGGGCGACGTAGTCGCCGGGCTCGCCTGCGCCCTCCGGGTGGGCCTCGCGCCAGGCCTGCAGGCGATGGGAGCTTGCCAGCGTGAGGCCCAGGCGGCTTCCCAGCGCCGACCGCTCGGCGGCGCGGACGACAAGAGAGTCGCTCGCTTCGGGGGACAGGTACGCGAGCAGCCCCTCGGCGAGCCAGGCGACCTTCCTGCCCGCCTCGAACCCTTGCTCGTCGAGGGGCGGGGTCCAGTTCCCCGCAAGGTCGGCCGGCACCGGGATGCGCTCGCACGAAGGCCGCCAGCCCTCGGCCCGGACCACCTGCTCTTTGAACTCCAGCACCTCGGGGAGGTCGATCTCGAAGACCCGGACCTTGTCCGGCCAGACCAGCCGGAACGCCCGGGCGTCGAGGCCCGCCCCGAGAATCACGACCTGGCAGCATCCGCGGGCACAGGCGTCGAGCACGAGATCGTCGAGGAAGCGGGTCCTGACGACAACCCAGGCGGCGAGCGAGGCGCGTCGGCGGCGGCGCCTGGCGTCCACCGTCGCGTGATCCCTCGGCCCGGCCGCCCGCACGAAGGCGGCCGCGAGCGGGTCCGCGAAGAGCCGCTCCGGCCGTTCGGTTTCCGCTGCCCGCAGGGCCGCGACCCCGAGGGCAGTCAACCCGACGGCAGGCAGGACGGGCAGGTCAGCGGTCATCAGCTCGGCGCCACGTCAAAGGTCGTAAGCAACCGGGTGTCTTGGCTGGTAGAGGATCATCTCGCCCGCGCCTGGCACCAACAGGGTCGCCGTCATGCCGAACGCCTGGTCACTGATCTCACCGGCAAAGCTGGCGCCTTTCGACTTGAGCTCCGCCACGGTCCCGGCGATGTCGTCGCACATGAGGGAGATCTCATGGTGCTGGGGGGTCGACCACGCCCGTCCTCCGTGCTCGCCCGAAGTCGGGTGCACACCGAGCTCCGAGGGCCCGGCCCTGAAGATGAGCCAACCTCCGTGGGCGTCCACGTGCGGCCAGTTGAGGACGTCCCGGAAGAACGCCCGAGCCGCCTCGGCGTCGTCGGCGTATACCAAGGTGTGGACCGCTGTGATCATGCCGACCAGGATACGCGGCACCTGGTGGGGCCGGCGGCGCCAAGACGCGTTGCGCCCCGAGATCACCGCGAACCGGGAAGGAAACGGCCGCCGCCGGTGTTTGGAAGTACGGTTCCCCGAGTGGAGCCAGGAAGGGGGGCTCGACCTAAAGCGTGCGAGACGAATTCCATTACATCCCCGAGGTTGACCAGAAGCCCGTAGGCGCCTCGTAGGAGAAGTTGGCCCTACCGAGGTTGGCACTCAGGAGCGTTGACGACGATGCGGCTGCAGGGCATTTCGCAGCGGCCGGAGCGCACAAAGCTCGCCTGAGGCCTCAGGTTTCCGGAGACTCAACGGCTTCCTCGGGATGTAGACAACTGAACAGACGGGTGCCCGCTCCCCAACAAGGGGCGGGCACTGTCGCGTGATGGCTCCAAGGCGTCAGACTCCCGGTTGACCCTGTGGAGCCGGGCGGCTCCCCTTCGGTACGTAATCGAAGAACCGGTGGGTCTCGCCGTTGGCTGTCCACTCGGCGCGAAGGCGCGTCCGCCGTTCGACACGCCGCAGCGCGGACAGCAAGAAGCGGTTGAGCTCGCGGGCGTCCGGTCCCCTCATGAAGCCGTCGACATGAAAGCCGTCGGACGTCGCGGTGACACTGCCCTCGACGAGCTGCTCGAGCAGCGACCCGACGGCAGCGGGGCTCTCCGAGCTGACTTCGGCAACAAGATGGAAGTCGGTATCGGTCACAGTGCCAGTCTGTCAGCTGGCCGTCGTGATCCCAAGGGCAAAGTCGCGCAAGCGTGTTCGCGAGTATCTTCTGATCCTACGCCCCGTGAGCCCCGTACCAGGACGAACGACCCCAGGCAGCCGTGCAGTTCGCGTCTTTGCCCTATTCGCTCAGCCACGACGCGACATATCCAGAAGGCTCTTTCGCGCGACGGCCCGTGCTGCCTCACGCTCGTCGCGCAACTTGCAAGGATCAGCACGTCCTATGTCGCCACACGGAGGAGGGCACACGGGTCTGTCTGACGCGCGGGTCCTCCCGCCCCGATTCACCGCAGCTCAGGGCTGCCCGAGCCCCGACCGGTCCGCCCACGCCACAAAACGGCATCCCGCCCTGAACACCGGTCGAAAGGAGATCTACCCCGACTCTCCCGCACGACCACCTTGCGCCGGCTCCGTGGTAACGAGGATCTTTGCTCCAACCACCTTCCCATCTCACTAGGTTCCTCCCTCGGATTGTGCGTCACATTCCCCAATCTCGATGCACTCTCCAGCCCTGACCGACAGCCACCATTGCGCTAGGCTCCGCGCAATGGTGGCCTAACGCGGCTATCCGCCTTAGGATCGAAAGGGACCCGGTTATGACCAGAGACGCCGTCGACAAGGCAACAATCGGCCTCACCGGAAAGCAATATCACGTCGGCGTAGAAACCGGAGACATCAGCGATATCGTCTTGATGCCGGGCGACCCGTTTCGGGTCCAACTTATCGCCGACCAGTTGGAAAATGCCGTCGAGGTAGCCCACAGGCGCGAATACCGCACAGTCACCGGTTTGTACAAGGGCCGTCTGATCACGGGATGCTCGAGCGGCATGGGGTGCCCATCGACCGCCATCGGTGTGGAGGAGCTGGCCCGCGCAGGCGCAAAGGTTTTCGTTCGAGTCGGTAGCACCGCGGCGTTGCAGCCAAATATCGGCGTCGGCGATCTCATTGTCAGCGAGGGTTCTCTCCGCAACGACGGCACCTCCGCCGCGTACGTCCCGGCAGGTTACCCAGCCGTACCTGACCTCGAGCTCACGAGTATTCTCCTGGACACAGCGCGGACCCTCGGCGCGGAACGCGGCTTTGCGGTCCATTCCGGCATCAATGCCACTGATGACGCCTACTACGCGGAAACCCCGGAATGGATCAACAAGCTTTCGAGCCTTGGTATCACCAACGTCGACATGGAAAGTTCGGCCATGTTCGTTGTCGCACGGCAACGCGGCCTACGCGCTGGGATGGTTTGCGCTGTCTCAAACAACCTTGTGACCGGTGACGTAGAGACAGGACAAGTGAATGAACGACTGGCCGTCGGATGGCGTCATACCATAACAGTCGTGCTGGAAGCCGTCCGCAGGCTCGGCATTTAGTAAACACATCCCTACCCGACCCTCGGTCGCGATGTCTGCCAGCGGTCCACGGTCCCCTCGTGAGAACTGACAAATCAGCGCGCTCTAGGATCACAAATCTTCGACGATTTGTGATCCTAGAGCGCGCTGCTACGGTGATCCTTGCTATTCTTAGAACCTAAATGGTAAGAAGGACCATATGGACCTGCCGCCCATAGCGAGTGAGATCGACGAGGCTCGACACGATCTCGTCTTGCGGGCCAGACAGCTGATCAAGGACGGCCTCGGGATTGGGAGTGCCGGCAACCTGAGCGTGCGAATTGGCGACGTCGTCGCCATCACGCCGTCGGCGGTGAAATACGATGACCTCCTGGCGCAAGATGTCTCTCTGGTCTCCCTCGATGGAGCGCCCCTCAGGCCTGACTCGAATCCCTCTTCGGAGACGCCCATGCACCTCGCCGTATATCGGTCAAGCCCGGCTCGAGCTGTCGTGCACACACATTCCCCCGCCGTTATAGCTCTTTCGACCGTGTTCGATGAGCTTCCTGCAATCCATTACGCCATAGCTGCCTTAGGCGGTCCCGTGCGCGTCGCCCAATACACCCGCTTCGGCGGAGAGGCTCTGGCGCAAGTGGCGGTCCAGGCACTTGAAGGACGGTCAGCTGCGATCTTGCAGAATCACGGCGCGATCACCTATGGGAACAGTTTGACGGATGCGTACGAGAGGGCCCAGTTGCTCGAGTGGCTAGCGGAACTGTACGCGAGGGCTGCCGCGCTCGGGAATCCGCGTCTTCTGTCCCGATCCGACCTCGCTGACGTGACTGCCGAAGTTCGTCGCCGCCATTACTCGTCACTGACGCCCGTTACAGAGAGTTAATCGGGCTCTACGCGAATTGAGGTTGAACCCACCGGGCTCCTTCGCCTCGCGGAACAGATCGTAAAGGCGTGACCTCGCCCGTGTCGGGGTCGACCACTTCACCGAAGGTCCAGAGCATCTGGCCACGAAAGCCTTCCCAGGTGCGATATCCGTGCGCCTGGCGCTTCTGGTTCTTCAGCAGGTGATT
>Ga0181521_10002327_pt1 | contig 23101 bp, 26 predicted proteins | sample PEATcosm2014_Bin_32_FD_119764 | JGI IMG/M metagenome (GOLD analysis project Ga0181521, IMG submission 119764) | Peatland microbial communities from MTU Mesocosm Facility, Houghton, MI, USA - PEATcosm2014_Bin02_60_metaG | ecosystem: Environmental > Terrestrial > Soil > Wetlands > Peat | place...
ATTTGAGGCTGTCGTACCTGCATCGTTGGAGGTGCGATTCGTCGCAGTCTACCGCGCATCCGAGTCGGCGGGCGGCACAATGCAGAGCGGGACGGCGTGTGCGTACGACGCAGGGTCGGGAACGACGTTCCCTTACAGTGCAACCATTCCGATCGTCCTGCAGCCCGACGGGGACGGATATCGCGGGACGTTTACAGTCGATCGATTTCAACCCGGGCGTTGCGGCTGGCACTTCGGTGGCGTTAAGTATTTCGTCAAGGGAGAAGACGACCACGGCAGCACACTTGCGATATATGATGACCGCCCCGTACAGGTCGCGGACTTTCATCTTGACGTCTGGTGCGTCAAGAGTTCCAAAGTACCATCTTCTAGTCCTACTGAGGCATGCAGCAATCTTGGCCTTCTGCGCGGCTTCTTTTCGCCTGATTTCGTCCTGTCGATTCCGGCCGGCGAGAGGGGCGATGCACCGGCAACCATCGGAGATCAGGCGAAATCGCTGTCGGTCCGTTTTCACGATATTGATGCCATGCCGAACTATCGGCCGCTCAAGGCACGATGAGCGTCGCGGGAAGTGCCTTCCTCCGACAAGAATGATCTGCCCATCACATTCAGAATTCCTTAGGGGCCGATTTCCATGTCAAGCAGCGTTACGAACTTGTTTGATCTCTCGTCGCTCGCGGCGGGTTCGACGTGGAATTCCGGGATCGGACGGTGAGGGTAGGGGAGGGCGAGTTCATCATCGTCCCGCGCGGTGTCGAACACTGCCCGAAGGCTGAGCGCGAGGTTGCCGTGATGCTGTTCGAGCCCGCGAGTACGGTGAATACTGGCACGGCAGGTGGTGACAAGACGGTTGAGGTGCCGGAGTGGATTTGATGGCGCGACCTGAGGAGTGTGGGTGATGTACGACCGATACAGTGTGTGGGGCTTAATTGTCCTGGTTGCGGATATCTGGGCCATCGTCAATATCCTGCAGAGCGGGGCGGACACGACAAAGAAAGTCCTGTGGACGGTCGTGGTCATCGTGTTGCCAGTGCTTGGCTTCATCCTGTGGCTCTTCCTGGGCCCGAGAACCGGAAAGAGCTGATCGCTTGGGGAACGTTTCTGGCGAGAAGCAGCTCACCATCATGTCCGGCGGGCAGACCGGGGTGGATCGCGGGGCGCTCGATGCCTCGTTGAGCGTAGGCGCCCCGTGCGGAGGGTGGTGTCCTGCTGGCCGAAAAGCCGAAGATGGCCCGATTCCTGCGAAGTATCCGCTGACAGAGTTGCCTGGCGCGGACTATCTCGCTAGGACGAGAAAGAACGTCGAAGAGAGCGACGCGACGCTCATCATCACCTTCGGCGCGCCAACCGGCGGAACCAAGCGGACCGTTGAATTCTGCCGGCGCTTGCGTAAGCCATTCCTTGTCATCGATGCCGCCGCGACACCCGTGGACGAAGCAGTGCGTCAAGTGCTCGAGTTCGCGAAGGGGAGGGGAGTGCAGCGGCTCAACGTCGCGGGTCCGCGCGCGAGTGGCGAGCCTCGGGGCTATTATTACGCGTTCGAGCTGGTCCGGCGGCTGCTCGAACGCTGCGACTGAAACCCGCGGAAACGAAGCTCCGCCATGGCTCGCCAAGTACGGTTAGGCCCCTTGCTTATGGACCTGCAGAAGTTCCTAACTGACTTTCAGGATCACCTCGCCCCCAAGCTCGACACGTACGAGCAGGCGATATATCTATACATTTTCCGGCACTCGCGCCTCAGCGGGCTCGACGAGGCTACTCTCGGATTCAAATCCGCCAGGACGCGGATGGCCACTGGTATCGGCGAGCGTGGGAAGCCGATGTCCGAGGGGACAGCCTACGAGAAGTTGCGTTCTCTTGAAGAAAAGGGAGCGATAAGCGTCCTTCGCACGGAGCACACTGGACGTTTGATTAGGCTACATCTGCCGGAGGAGATCCCAGGGCTCGTCCCGGACCGGAAGGACGTCCCGGGACCAGGTCTTGAAGAAATGGATTTCTTCGAGGTCCCCGAGAATCGCTTGTTGATTCTGAAGCGCGAAAACAATCGCTGCTTCTACAGCTTGCAGCAGCTATATCACAAGAACTTCGTTGTAGAGCACGTCGTGTCGCGCCCTCAAGGTGACAACAGCTACCGGAATGTCGTCGCCGCGTCCCGCGAGATCAACAATCGGAAGGGCTCTCTTTCGGCAGCAGATTTTTTGCGCAGACTCTTCCGAGATGGATTCTTAACGTCGTCGGAGTTGGACGAACGCTTGTTGAAGCTTGCTCGCTTGCAGGCGGGAGAGCTCAAGCCTGAGCTGCCGAGCCGTGAATAGACAGCAAATTCTCGACGAGATTCGACGCACCGCCAGGGAAAATGGCGGCAAGCCATTGGGCCGCGAACGATTCGAGAAGTCGACCGGCATTAAGCAAACTGATTGGTACGGCCGTTATTGGGCTCGGTGGGGCGATGCGGTTCGGGAGGCCGGGTTGGAAGCGAACGCGCTCACGGTCGCGTACTCCGACGATGATGTGCTCCAGAAGCTCGCTGCCTTGATACGCCTAAGTGGCCGCTTCCCCACTCACGGCGAGCTCCGACTGCACGAGCGCACTGATCGTAACTTCCCGACGCACGGCGTTTTCGCCCGCCTGGGATCCAAGCAGGACCTTGTTCGCAAGCTACTGACATACCGCGAAGCGCAGGGCACCTACAACGACGTGGCGGCGATCTGCGGTTCACTTGTCCGTGCGGAACCCGCACCGCGCGTCTCTTCAGATGGAGAGTTCGAGACCGGCTACGTCTACTTGGCTCTGCTGAAGATCGGGCGCGAGAAACGCTACAAGATCGGCAAGGCCGACATCGTCGGGCGCCGCACGCGACAAATCGCTGTGCAGCTCCCCGAGGACCTGGAGCTGATCCACGCGATCAGCACTGATGACGCGTATGGCATCGAATCGTATTGGCACAAGCGCTTCGCGCAGAAGCGCCGCGGAGGGGAATGGTTCGACCTGAGCGCGAAAGACGTCAAGGCATTCAAGCGTCGCAAGTTTATGTAACGATGTTTGCCACCGCCCGGCGATAAGAGCGGGGACAGCGTGTCTAGGACGATATTCCGCCGTACGTGGGCAGGCAGCAGCTTCTGAATAGGAAATTAGGCCGTAGCGTCGCGATACGGCGGGATACGCGGAGTATGAAGACGGTCTTCATTTTAGGCGCTGGCGCGTCCTTGGATTGTGGGGCGCCACTCATGCGCGATTTCCTGTCGCGCGCTAAGCAATTGCACGAGAAGGGCGCGTACCGTGAGAGCGGCGCGCAGATTCAGGACGTTCTCGACGCGGCATTCAAAGATCTAAAGCCCGTGCAAGCGAAATCGCAGATCGCTTATAAGAATGTCGAAGAACTATTCAGCGCTATCGACATGGGTCGTATGCTGGGTGTTTTCGGGTCGCGGGACCCTTCGACGCTCGAAGAGCTCGGAAGATCGATCAAGGTTTTCATCTACCGGACGATCGAAGAGACGGTACGCATTCCTCTCAATGAACACCGAATCGGCCAGCTGGAAGGCTATGGAATGCTGGCAAAGCTGGCTCTGGAAAGGGTTAAAGCGGCGGTGGGGCAAGGGCGCGACGACGTCTCGTTCATTACGTTCAACTATGACACCTGCCTCGAGTTCGCGCTGGTTCGAAACGGGGTGGGCGTCGACTACGGGCTGGCAGAGGCATTTCTCGACCCTGATGAGAACCAGTATCGGACAACTCTGCCTGTCCTGAAACTGCACGGATCTATAAATTGGGCGAGTTGCCCGCAATGCCAAACGATCGTACCGACTCGAGTGGATCCGTGGCGACGCGCGAGCCTTATCGAGCTGGTAGATCAGCCAGGAGAATTGCGTCTCCTGCTTGGATCGCAAATCGCTGGGCAGGTGCATCGATGTGGCGCCAGGCTCGACCCTGTTCCATTCCTCGTGCCGCCGACATGGGACAAGGCGACTGGTGCCGCTGACCTCAAGCGCGTATGGCAACGAGCGGCCAGGGAGCTTGGAAGTGCCAGCAACGTAGTCGTTATAGGCTATTCGATGCCTTCAACAGATACGTTCTTCAGGTACCTATTTGCGCTAGGGAGCAACAGCGATGTCCATTTGGACAGGTTCGTCCTGATCAACGGTAACAGTGGAGCGCAGCACGACCAGCGGTTTCGCGAACTCCTCGGCCCGATGGCCGCGGATGGCTTCGACCCTCATCCGATAGTTTTCTCCGGGGCCGAGAATCTGATCCGCAACGTCTTGAGCTAATAGGTAAAGCGGTTGAAGAAGGTGTAGGGAATCCGGTGAGCCACCGTCGTGCGGCATGTCATGAGCTCTGGCACTATCCGAGGCGCCTGTTGCCCGGGAGCATGAGTACGCGGTTGAAGAAGCTGCAGACAATCCTCTCGGAGTCGACTGACATCAATCGATAGGTGTCCGTTATGCCCCTCGATAGACCGCTGCGGAGAACTTGCAGACCTTTTACCGACGGCAGCTATGACGGAGCCGGCCGCTGGATCTACTTGCTGGACCTGCGATTCGCCAACGAACCGCAGCACTATATTAGTGCCTTCTTGCTACTGCAAAGGGATGTGCTCGATTTGTTTGCTTATATCGAGCCAGCAGATCCGAACCGCAAGACGTATTCGCACCGCGTTCAGCAGCTGCTGATGCGCGCATGTGTCGAAGTAGAAGCTAACCTAAAGGCTATCCTGACGGAGAATGGCTACAGGAGACAGGGCGGCGCTGATCTCACGATGGCGGATTATCGGCTGGTGAATCGATCTCATCGGCTGTCTGAGTATGAGATTCGAATTCCGTCGTGGCGCGGGAGTCGATACATTACGCGCCCATTTGCGCAGTGGGACGCTCATGCCGGCGCGTTACCTTGGTATCAGGCCTATAACAAGTCTAAGCATGACCGTCATGAGTTCTTCGAGTACGCGACGTTCGAGGCGATGGTCGACGCGCTATGTGGTCTGGCAGTTGTTCTCTCCGCGCAGTTCCATCAGGATTACTATTCGCCCGCCGGGGATACGGTGACCTTCAGACGCCGGTACGGGTACGATATAGACGACCGGATGGAGTCTGCGATCGGAGGCTACCTCAGGATTAAGTTCCCCACGACGTGGCTGGAGGCGGAACGGTACGCCTTCGATTGGACGCAAGTTGTGCGGCTGGAAGACCCTTTCGACAGGTTCGACTATTCGTCGGCTTCGTAGTACTCGGGCCACACTGCGCGAGCTGGTCAGGGCCCGGAGTCTCTGTCGATGAGCCACGTCGCTCGCAAATGGCGGTCTTTCGACATGATTGGAGTCGGCGATCTTCGGCGACTCGCGAATATTGCTGCGACTGATCGGCGCGAGTTCTTTAAGAAGCACCCAGATTGGGCGCAGCTATATCGGCGGCGGGTTCTATGTACCGCACTGTGCCAGGGGGCGGCTCTGCACTATGCGCGCGGAGAAGTCGGGATCAATGATCTGGATGTCTACACGTTTTACGCAACTCACCCCGACCGTCACTGGTATGCAAAACGGCGCCGCGTATGCGATTTTGGCGATCCGAAGTTTGGTCAATCAGTGGACAAGCCAAAGTTCGTTGGTCGCCGGGTAGATCTTCTCGGGCGCAGCATAGCTGCTCGGCCCAGGGAGAATCCCGTGCTTGCGGTTTTGCGGTATCTGAAGGCCCGGGAGACCAAAACGGCCTGTCATCTAGCCGATAAGGCCGTGGTTCTAATCGGCCCGCCGAAGCATCTCGGTAGGGTCATTTGGGTCAAAGGCAGAGCCACCGTCAAGTGACCCACTCGACTCGATCGGGCGTCTCGGAGACCGTGTGTAGCGCGGATGGCGGCAGGGTAGGGGCGGGGAGTCAGGCAGGTAAATGAGATCGTGGCCATCACCGCCATTCGCTGGTCTGATATTCAGGCGTTCTACGATGATGAGTTCGAGGTTCATCGTGCGCGGGTCCGGGATATTGGCCTCGATGTGCCTGCGGACGTTTTCGAGCAGCTATTCCACGAGCCCCACGCCGATCCGCTGTTCGCGTCCGTCGTGCATTTGATCGACTGGGCCGGTGTCACGTGGCGGCAAGTCGAGCTGTCCGGTTTGGCGCTATCCGAGGTGCATGTTCTACGGGGGTACGAGCATGCCGTCGAGGAGGCGAGGTGGCGGACGGAGGAACAGGGACTGCAGGACGAGCGGCCCGAAGTCGTCGCGCACTGGGGCATGAATGCGAACGCGACGCACTCGAGGAGGCCGCGGGCGTTACACAGAAGCCGAATCAGTCAGCGGGCGGCGCGGAACCTCAAGCGCGGAATGCCGCAGTGCGGCGGAAGAAGCAGAGAGAGGGGACTTCGACGCTATTCGCACTGGCCGGGGCACCGGAAAGGTGAGCGAGAACAAGGACGCTACCGCAAATCGCGGGTGCGAAATCGCGCGCTCTAGGATGTCGCGGCTGTCATCTTCGCCGTGATCGTGTTTTGGGCATTTTTGATCCATCACCTCTGTCAGAGTCCGAATTGCTTCTCTTGTGGCGCCCAATCGCGGTCGACTTGATGTACGTCACCGATGCTGCCGTCGGCGCCTATACTCGCCGCACAGTGGAGAGGAACGTTAGCGCGGCAATGGCACTGCTCTCGAACGTTGCTGTTGTGGCCAGAGCAGTGCCGGCGGCGCGCGCCGCCGCCATGACCAAAATCAAGGAGTGACTCAAATGGCTGCCCCGTACCTGTGCCCGATCGGCTTGATGCTGCAAGCGTTCACAAATGCTGGCGCCGTGCTTAATGCTGGCAAGGTGAATACCTACGAGCCGGGCACGACGACGGCCGTGACTACCTACACGGACGACACGTTGTCGACCGCAAACGCCAACCCAATCATTCTGAGTGCGTACGGCCGCCTACCGGCATCGGTGTGGGTGCCAAGCGGCACCGGTGTCAAGATCGTGCTTACCGATTCGAGCAACAACGTGCTCGCGACGATCGATAACATGGAGGCAATCAACGATCCAGCGTGGCTCTGGCCACAGACCGCGGCAGAAACCAGCGCGAGCGTTACGCCGTCCAGCTACTCGTATCCGCCGGGGAACGTCCTGCGGTATGGCGCTGACCCGACCGGCACGAACAACTGCATGACGGCGTTTCAAAACGCGCTCAACATATCTAAGTATGTTACTAGTGGAACATCTCCCGGGCCTTGGACCGTCATTGTGCCGCCGGGGACGTTCAACATCGCGAGCGTGGCAGGCGGCTCAAATAGTAATTCTTCCCTGACGTTCTACTCGATGACGATCGTGCAAGGCTATGGCAAAGAAGTCTCGAAGATCGTGGTAACCGGCTCCAGTTCCGGCAATCTGTTCTACGGAGCGGACCAGTCGAACGTAGTGTTCGAAGACCTCTGGATGTATGGCAACAGTGAAAACAGCTCCGGCACGATGCCGCCGTACGGGCAAGGGTCGGCGATCTTCCTCAACTATGACGCGTCGCTGGCCGCTACGGCGCAAAATATCACCATTCGGCGCTGCCGCTTCGACAACTTCGGTGGTGCTTACTGGATTGGGGTATTCGCGGCGCTGTCTACGTATGATGTTGAACATGTCCGCATTCAAGACAATGATTTCTACTCATATAACGGCAACGCATATAGCGCGGTGATCGGCGACCTGGCGTGTGCTATCGGCATGGAAGGCTCACAGGCCGCGCAGAACTACGTCCGTGACGTGGACATCAGTAACAACGTCGTCGAAAGCTACTACATCAAGTCCGCAGTCGCACTCCTGGGCGGCGTCTATGGCGCCAAGGTTCACCACAACATCGTCAAGAACACAGCCGCCGCCTCGATGTTCGCGGGACAGGCAAACGGTTGCGGTGGCTACGCGTTCCTCGCGTACAAAATTCACGGCGAGCCTGGCGCTGGCGGCGACACGTCAGCGTTCCCGAACGACCAGATCTCTTTCTCTGAGAACATCGTCTACGCGAACGCGGCCGGCTACATGGACTGCGGGTTTTACTTGGCGTCGAACAACTACGTCAGCGTGACGGGCAACCAGATTACGAACCAGACAGGGACCGCGGAATCGATGATCCCGAAAGGCGCGATCTCAAACGACGGCAGCTACTACACCTCGATTGTCGGCAACCGGATCGACAACTGCAACCGCGGCATTACGATCTCCGGCAACCCGAACGGCGGCAGCTACAGCGTTAGCGGGAACCACATCACGAACATTCCGATCTCTGGCTCCGCCATGCGGGTGACGTGCTCCGCGTTTCAGCAGTGGGCAACCAGCGGCACCGGTGGTAGCAGTGGCACTGACTACACGCCGAACGATGTCGTCTATAGCGGTACGACTTCGTACGCCTGCATCCTGAAGAACACCTCAATGACAAGTAACCAACCGCCGAACTCAACCTATTGGGTAGCGGCGGCTTCGACCTACACACAGCCACAGTTCGATACCCTCGGAATCGTTGCCAACGTCATCACGGGCTGGCAAAACAGCGGCGCACTGGGGATCGACATCCAAGGTGATCCTACTGGCGCTGGCAACACCTGCGGCTGCAAGCATCTGAAGATCGGCAGCAACACAATCAACGTGTACCGCTACGGAATCTATTTCAACGCGGCCTTCTCCGGGAACACCGACTTCGCCTATGGGACGATCGAGATCAACGGCAACCTGATTTCGACGAACAATAGCGGCGGCATCAACATGGCCGCAGTCCACACACCGCTCACGGTCATCAAGGGCAACACGTTCGATCAGGGGCCAAATTGGAGCAAGACCGGCTGGCACTTCCAGGTCGACGTCGGTTCGATGACGGTGGGCGGAGGCAATCTCGACCTGGCCGATAATACGTTTATGGACTGGCCGAGTGGTACCGGCGGCTGCATACTTGGCTGGTTCGCCGGTACTGGCACTTACATCTCGAGCAATATCAACGTCGCCAATAACCGGTTTCTAAACGTGCTCGCGGCCAATTGCGTGAGCACGGGCAGCGCGAACAACATTGGCTACAACAATCCGAATAGCTACGTCACCGGATCCCCCGGCAACTACTGGCAGGTCGTCAACCCAGCCAGACAGGGAACCGGAGGGTTCGGAACGAGCAATCAGCAGTACATTGTGCTCGGCTACACCTGGAACGCGGGCACGTCCTCATGGCTGCCTGATGCGCGTCTGACGGGGACGTGATGAGGAAACGTAAATGTCTAACCTTGTTGTGACGATCAGCGGCGACACCGACGACGTTGGAATGCTGACACTGCTCCGGGCCATCGGGGACGCTCGGCGAGCTTGGTTCAATCGCGCGCATCGCCTGACCCTCGGCGTCGGAGACTGGAAATCCGGCGCCGCCCGCGCCGTGTCGGCGATCCGCGACAATGGATTCGTACGCTGGGCGGACGTGGCTTCGTCCTGGCATCGTTCGGCTAGCAGTGCCTTATCGGTAGGGCTAACCTGTATTAAGCGCGGGATAAGGACCCAAGACTGGCCCGCGTAAGGCAACGCGCGGAGACAGTGTAATGGCAACGCGGCTATTGGCTCTCTGGGCGATACTCGGCTGCACGGCCCTCTCGGCCTGCGGTGGCGGCGGTGGCGGGGGTGCGCCCGCCAGCAACACGATCGGGGGCGCGGTCTCGGGCCTCGCAGGTTCCGGGCTTGTTCTGCAGAACAACGGCGGGAACAACACGACGATTTCCGGCAACGGGGCGTTCACGTTCAGCGTCGAGGTGCCCACCGGCTCGGCGTACTCGGTGACGGTGCTCACTCAGCCAACCAATCCAACGCAGACCTGTGTAGTTAGCAATGGCAGCGGTCAATCCGGCGGTAGCAGCGCCAATGCAGTAACGGTTTCCTGCACGACCGTTGACTTCTCAGTCGGCGGATCTGTATCGGGCCTAGCCGGTACCGGATTGGTGCTGACCGACAATGGCGGGAGCAACACGACCATTTCGGGCAATGGGCCGTTCACATTCGCGACCGCAGTCGCGAGCGGCGCGACCTATAACGTTTCCGTATCCTCGCAACCAAGCGGTCCTAGTCAGGTCTGCGTCGTCGCAAGCGGTAGCGGCACGGTCGGCGGCAGCAACGTCACGAACATTGCGGTGACGTGCTCGACCAGCTCTTTCACTGTCGGAGGAAACGTTTCCGGTCTGACGGGATCCGGCCTCGTGCTCCAGGACAACGGTGGCAGTAACCTCGCGGTGACAGGCAATGGACCGTTCACTTTCGCAACCGCGCTTGCGAGCGGCAGCAAATACACCGTGACGGTATTTGCCCAACCAAGCAGCCCTATTCAAACCTGCACTGTTAGCAACGGCAGCGGCACCGTCGCCGGCAGCGCGGTGACAAACGTCGCAATCACTTGCAACCCAAACATCTACACGGTGGGAGGCACCGTCTCGGGTCTCACGGGAACAGGTCTGGTGCTCGCTGACAATGGCGGCGGCAGTCTGGCGGTCAGCGGCAACGGGCCCTTTGCGTTCGCGACGAAGCTGGCGACCAGCTCGACCTACGACGTCACCGTGCCGAGCCAACCGACGGGCCCGGTCCAGAACTGCACGGTCACCAGTGGAGCCGGCACGATCGCGAGCGCCAACGTCACGACTGTGTTCGTCAGCTGTGTGAACGTCTCGCGGTTCGCATACCTGATTGGATCGGCGGCCGCGGATGCGCCATTAGGCGTTTGGGCTAACACGATCAACCCGGCCGGCGGCGCTTGGACGACGGCCGCGGGCAGTCCATATGCGACAGGGACGGACCCTCTATCCGTTGCCGTTGATCCCGCCAGCCAGTTCGCGTACGTTGTAACGGCAACGCCGGCCGCAGTTTCCGCCTACAGCATCGATCCGAGCGGCGGCGGGCTTACGGCTGTGACAGGTGGGTCCGTTGCGCTTACCTCGCCGCCGACTGGGGGCGGTCCCGGCGGCGCCGCCGTCGCCATCGCTATCGATCCGTTGGACCGGTTCGCCTATGTTCTTACGAGTGGTGGCGTTGTCGCATATACCATCAATTCAACGACCGGCGTGCTTACGCCTTTGGCGGGAGGTCCCGTTGCGGTCGGCATGACACCGGCCGCTGTGGCCGTCGATCCCAGCGGAAGTTTCGTGTACGTCGTCAATGGTGGCTCCAACAACGTGTCCGCCTTCACGATCAATTCAACTACTGGCGCCCTAACGACGGTCCCGAGCAGTCCGTTTCCAGCCGGTAGCGATCCGGTAGCCATCACTTTCGATAACAGCGGAAAGTTTGCGTACGTCCAAAACAGTACCTCCAACAATGTCTCTGCCTTCGCGATCAACCTCAGTTCGGGCGCGCTGACTGCGGTGCCTGGGAGCCCCTTTCAGCCGGCTCCCTATTCGGTCTCCGGCGGCGGGCAGCCATTGACGGGTTACTCCAGCGGTGGGTTCGCCGTCGATCCGAACAGCGATTACGCCTTTTTCCAGGACGGATTCAGTCTCGATGTCTTCACGTTTACGGTTGATGAATCCACAGGCGCGCTCACCGAAGTAGCGATTCAGCCCGAGCCCAATGATGCTTATGGGCAAGTCAGCAGTCGCTCTCTCCAAATCGATGCGAGCGGGAAGTTCGGATGTTATGTGTTGACGGACATGGCTGAGGGCATTCTCGTCTGTTACACGCTTGATCCCACTACCGGAGCGTTCACTCTAGGAGCCGGCGGTTTCAACCAGGACAGCCAAATCGGCCAGTTCGTCTTCGCGAAGTAGCACTCGGGCCTGGCTGGTGGGAGCGTTATGCCGTCGCAGGCATCGACACGGGCGTGTGCTACTAGGGATCAGCTCGTTGAGATCCGCGTCATCGCCAAGCGCAGCTACTAGGTCGACCCCCAAAGCCGCTCAGTTGGCATTACGGCCGGGTGAGCAATAAGCGCACCCCCCCTAATCGACGGCTCCGATCGGCTGCGCCGACCACCCTAGATTAGGTATGATAAAGGACGTTATCATACTTAAAAGCCAGGGGTAGGGGCTCCTTATATATGAGTCGGTCTAAGGCAGCTCGTAGGACCAACGCGGCATGGCACGCCGCGCACCGCATGCCGACCAAGCCCACGCTCGATCAACGGGTCGCCTGGCATCGGGAGCACGCCGAACACTGCGGCTGTCGGCCGGTCCCCGCGAGCCTGTGGAAGCTCATCCAACCGACGGCCCGGCGCCTATGACTGCCGCAGTCGTAATGAGTCGAAACGTCGCGGCCGCATCGCTAGCAAGCGTTCCCGCGCTCTTCGCACCCACGCCGAAGGCGGCGAAGCGGTTCCTCGAGTACTTTGCCGCCAATATCCGGAATGCGAACACCCGCCGGGCGTACGTCCGTGCAATTCTGAGTTTCTCCGCGTGGTGCGAGGCGCAGAACCTCACGGAAATCGTCGATATAGAGCCTGTCCACGTCGCCGCGTTTATCGAACAGCTAGGAACTCGGCTCGCGAAGCCCTCGGTCAAGCAGCACCTGGCGGCGCTTCGGATGCTGTTCGACTGGCTCGTTGTGGGCCAGGTCATCGCCGCGAATCCGGCGTCTCCAGTTCGCGGACCAAAGCACGTCGTTCGCAAGGGCAAGACTGCGGTTCTGAGCGCCGAGGAAGCTCGGACGCTTCTCGATTCAATTCCGGCGGACACGCTCGTTGGTCTCCGGGATCGGGCGCTGATCGCCGTCATGGTCTACACGTTCGCCCGGGTCGGCGCGGTGATCAAGATGCGCGTCGAGGATGTCTATGTGCAGAACCGCCGGACCTGGGTCCGGCTGCACGAGAAAGGTGGCAAGCGGCATGAAATGCCGTGCCACCATTTGCTCGATTCTTATCTAAATGAGTACCTGGACGCTACCCAGGCCGCCACGGAGCCGAAGGCATACCTATTCCGGTCCACCCGTGCCCGCGGCGGCGAGCTCACCGAGAACCCCCTCGCCCAGCCCGACGCATACAGGATGATTCGACGGCGAGCCATGGCGGCAGGCATTCGGACCAAGATCGGCAACCACACGTTTCGCGCCACCGGCATCACAGAGTACCTGCGGAACGGCGGAAAGCTAGAAATCGCTCAGCAGATGGCCAATCACGAGTCGGCTCGGACAACCGGACTCTATGATCGGCGGGATGACCAGGTGAGCTTGGATGAGGTAGAAAGGATACTAATCTGACGGTCTACTGGTCAATTGAAAGAGTGCAATATGGCGACCCCAAGACAATTCCAGTTCGAAGACTGGGTGGCCGCCGAAGCCGCGGCGCACTCGCGACACGATAAAGGTCGGGCTGCGTAACGGGCTTCGGGCGTCGAGAACACTCGTCCATGGCTTTAACGCTGGTTTCCGCGCGGTGAGTCGCCGATCGACGTCTTGGCGCTTCGAGGTGTCCAGGTCGTGTTAGCAAGACCGGTGAGTTTCGGAATTTCACGAAAGGCGATCGGCCCAGCCGCGCTATTCATTGCCGTCGCGCTGCCGATTCTGCCAGTTCGTGCGTTCGACGCTCCGTTTGAATTGAACCCCAGTCCGGTTGAAGGGTGGATACTCAGCGACAAAACGAGTCTCGATGTATTTATCCGACCGACCGCTGAGCACGGTGATCGGAATGCGCAGCTTGCGCTTGGCGAATTGTACTTGAAAGGCCAAGGCGTACCAGCCGATTCACGCGAGGCAGTCAAATGGTTCCGCAGAGCTGCGGACCAGTTCCAGCCGGAGGCTGCTTACAACCTCGGCGCTATGAGTTTCAATGGGATCGGGGTGCCGCAAGACTACAAGGCCGCGGCGTCATGGCTCCGTAAATCTGCGCGTCACGGAAATCGCGAGGCAGAGTACGGCCTCGCGCAGCTGTATCTGCGAGGGCTTGGAGTAGAGCGCAACCCAGTCTTAGCGCTGGCTTGGATCGATGCGGCCATCGCGTCGCTTCCGTCGCGCGGATATGCGGACTCGCGAGTAAAATTCCAGGGCGTACGCAGCACGATTGTGTCCGACTTGTCGCCCGAGCAAGTCAACGGCGCGTCGAGTCTCGTGTCGCAAGACGGGCCAATCATCGTGGCCACGTTGCGTAACAAGGCTGAATTCGAACGGTCGATTACATATCCGCGTGGAATGAGGTACCTCGGGAGGCAGGGCGTAGTAGAAATCGTCGCCTTAGTAAGCGTAGACGGGCACGCGACGTCACCGATTATCGAGAGATCTAGCGGCTATCCTCAAATAGACGCTGCCGCCTTAAAGGCACTCCCGCGTGCGGAAGTTGAGCCTAAGCAGGTTAATGGTCAAGCCGTTGCAGCGTGGCAGATGATCAGTTTCAATTTCGCGCTTAGGTGACGTCGCGTGCCCGTCTGCGCGTCATAGTCGCGAGCGATGTTGTAGTTGGTCAATCGTGTCGCGACGACTGGCTAGCGGGTCATCAGGAACTATCTCGATGAACAATTGTTCGGTCTACCATCCGCGCGCGGCTACCGCTCCGTGCCGACCGTTCCAAACTGATCAGTATCCTATGATGACCCCATCGCCGCGATGCTCTCGGCGATCCGCGAGCTGATGCATCCTCCGGCTCCGAAGCGGCGCGGCATCGGATTCACCGCCGATATCGGCGGCAAGTAGCTGCGCCGCGTTCTATACCGGTGTCGTCGCGCGCCGTCGGACATTGTGCGCCAAGAGCATCCCGTGAGTGGTCTCGCACACTACTCGTCATCATGATCTCGCAGCTCGAATCGCCCATATCGATCCTCATAGAACTTCTCCGAATCCGCCGCCCCCTGGGAGAGATGAGACCAGATCTCGGAGCCGTTCAAATCGACGCTGCCGTGCCCGAGCGCGTAAACACCGAAATGCGGGACGTGAACGAAACCTTCATTCATGGCCACATACGCATTGGCATCCTTGCGTGCGAGATCAATGGCCTCGTCGAGGCCTTCTGCTAGGTAAATCGCGATCTTTTCCTCGAATATCGCGCGATCCCCAGTTGCCTCGTGGCGAAACACCGATCGCACAGCGAACCATTGCTGCTCCTTACTCACGACGATTCCCTATCGAACGGCCAGCAGTGCAGGAGCCGCTGAACCGCCGTTATAATCGCCACTCGTACGATCGATCGTCCCCAAGACGCCCACAGTCCCATTACAATCCGCGCCTGAGCCGGTCCGGCGGGCCTGCGGTGCCGTCCAGCGACGAACCAGCCTCGGCAAGTTTGAAACGCGCTTGTCTGAGCTCACACCACCATGTGACCTTAACAGGCGAATCATGTCCGAATGCTCGCGCCGAGCTGTTTGAACGGTCCCTGATCGTTTGCGTCCCAGGTCTCGGAGAAAGCGCACGGTGGGTGTCCGCTCGCGCGGACAAAGACGACACTCTCCGTCGGACGAACTGACACAACTGAGACGTCGATAATTCGATAGAAACGATCTTCGGCCAAAAACAACGCGTCCGTAGCAGTGTTCAGATCAACCTCCTGACCCGAGTATTGCAGCACGTGCAGTTGAATTCTAAACGAACGAGGAATCGACCTCCCTAGCTGTACGTCGGCCAATTTCGCCGCGCGTTCCAATACCTGCTCAAACAGCCGTCGAAACTGATCTTTGGTCACCGTCATTTACCGGGTGTCAGCAGCACAACAGGCGGAGACATATTTGCATACAATACAGAAAGCTGTGGTTGCGAGAAGAGCACTGATGGCCCAGCACCACCGGGGTCGGGAAGTGGGCGTCTCGTATCGACGATCGATTGAGCCACGGAGACCATGGTGACTGTCCAGCCCTGATTCATCGTTGCGCTGGCGACAGTGCTCGCTTCTGAAAAGGTCCGCGATCTCGCTGCTCCGAATCTGGCAGTTTGATCGGGCAGCTTGGCGTTATCTCAGACGAATTGTGCAAACGACCATACAGCCCCGAAGTGACAGAAATGGGGCTGCCGTCATCATCGGCGGAGTAGCCAAACGATAACCGAGAACACAATCGACAGAATTACGCAGGTCGTAATTGGGAAGTAGAAAGTGAATCCAGGTCGGTGAATGGCGATATCGCCTGGCAGCCGACCCAAGCCGGTCCGACGGATCACCGGCCACAGCAGGCCGAGAACAATGAGGCCCGCACCAATGATGATCAACCAGCGTCTCAAATCACTTGCCTCCCGATGACGTCTTCGAGCGGATCGCTGAGGAGCAACGCTCGTTTCTCGGCCGTCCCGCTCCTCACTCTGTCAGCGGAAGGTCGCTGCTACTTGAATTCCCAAATCGTGGTGCGGCCGGTCATGCCCACGGCGAGATACTTACCGTCGCGGGAAACAGCCAAGCTGCCAATGTCCCCCGGAATGTGTTGCAACAGTTTCTGGCGTGAGCTGTCCCAAATCTTGACTCCAAGCCCCTTGCCCATTCCATTCAGATCACTGTCCATCAAGTTACGACCATCCGGCGTAAAGCGAACATTCATCCTCCCGGCGTTCTCTACTTTCTCGTGTCGAGCGACCTTGCCCGACTGAACGTCGAAGATCTCGACGCCCGCGCCGCCGGTCATTGCAATGCGCGTCCCGTCCGGACTCCACGCGAGGGGGCCTACGACGCCTGCCAGGATCCTCTTTACTATCCGTCGCTGCTGCAAATCGACGAGGTAGATATAAGACTCGTACCGAACTTGCTGTATTCGCTTTATAGGATCCGTGACTCCCTCGGGAAATACGGGAGCTGTCCCGGCAATTGCGACCAGCTGCCCGTCGGGGCTGATGGCCATCGACACCGGAGAAATATCTTCTAGAGGCAGCCCCCATAGGGGCTCCCAAGTAGCGACGGCGTACACGATCAGACCGTCGCCTGGCTGCCCGTTATTGTCAGCGGTACGCACAAACTCCTTGCGGTCTGGGGAGAAGCCCATATCTGTGCAAACGCCTGGGCCCTTAGAGCTTGGCCCAGCGACCAGATCTCTTGCGATTGACCACGTTGCGGTGTCCCACACACGCACAACAACATCTCCAACGCCAGTGGTGTGACATACAGCAAGCCATCGGCCATCAGGGCTATAGCGGAGGGGGTTGGCGACGCCAACGTTGGTTCCGCCGGCCTTCTCAACGGTCTTCTCGAGCCGCTTATTTCTCCAATCCCAGACGTTGATCTTCCCGTCACTCGACTCTACGGCCAAGCGACTCCCGTCAGGACTGAAGTCTAGGCCTGGAACAATCCAGTACCGATCGTGCTCGGGAAACTCTGCAACTGTTACTGCGACGTCACGAGCGCTGGAACCACCGGATGCCATCAGGGATAACAACAGAAGGAGCGAGACGGCAACCGATCGCACCATCGGAACCGCTTGAATGCATCGCTTGTGGCCAGAGAGAGTCACGCGTTCAACTTGGCCATTGAGGGACAGAAATGGGCCTGCCGTCATCGATGCTCGACCTCCGCCTGCGTGCCGCGCCGTGCGTATTCTTTGAGGACCGGCTCGGAGTGTACCCCCGAGCCGGCATCCGGGGGCTACAAGAGCCCCCGCTCCGCAAAACTGAGGACATCCGGCCCCGCGACGATCAGGTGGTCGAGGACCCGGACATCGATGAGGGCCAGGCAGTCCCGGATTCGACGAGTGATCGCCTCGTCGGCGTGGCTCGGCTCCTTCACCGCTGACGGATGATTGTGCACGAGCAGAACCGCAGCGGCCTGCTTCTCCAATACCAGCTTGACGACTTCGCGCGGGTGGACGCTTGCGCCGTCGATCGTTCCGCGGAATAGCTCCACGTACTCAATGACGCGGTGCCTGTTATCGGCCAGGATCAGTCCAAACACCTCGTGGTCCAGGGCTCCGAGCTTCACGCTCAGATACTCCCGGACCGCGCGCGGTGAGCTCAGCGTCGCGCCGCGACGGACCCGGCGTGCCAGCACCTGGCGGGCCGCGGTCAGGATCTGCTCTGACGTCGCAGGTTCGACGGCGCCATTGGCGCTGTGGATGAAAAGGTTGTGGTTCGACATCGACGTTCTCCGGATCTATCGGGCGGGATTGCCCGAGACCGGAGGGGTCACGCGGAAGCGCAGCCGTCAGAGGCAGGCCTTAAGGCCTCTCGGCGAGTAGAGGAACAGGCCCCAGCGTGAGCAACGGAGCGCCTTGACGGCGAGACCCGTGTGACAGAATAAGAAGAACAGGCAAGCCAGCCCTCCCCTCTTCTGCCGGTCCGTGTAGCCGCGTTGCGGCCTTGGTATGCTGACCTACATGAAGGCCATCGCCAGCAATCGTGGCTGTTAGTCCCTCTTACTCGCGGCGACTGATTGTCTGGCTTTGCTGCAGACCCGGTACCTGGGCCTTTAGAGTTCTATATATTGAATTAACGACATTCCGGCTTCTCGCGGATGTAGCGAAGATTCCAGAACCGATCTTCGCGGATCTTCGGACGTATACCGGTACTTGAACACACCGCCGTCGGCCCGCGCTTACAGTGCTATCGAAAAAACGCCGTTGCCGACAGCCCAGCGATTGCAAAAAGCAAGAAATCGATCACCGATATGAGAAGAAAGACTCGCCAGAGATAGACGCGGTTCTTCAACACAGGATCATCAGTGTCGAGAGCGCGGCGCGACCACATGAACTTCATGAATGTACCAACCGCCGACGGTGACGCTCGGATAATCTCCGGGCGCCCAAGATTGATCCATAGGTCGGGGTGCTGATCCCGCAAACGTTGCTGCGTAAGATACGTAGCCAAAAGGTAGACAACTGCAGGGAGAAAGATCCCGACGAGAAAGATAATTCGAAATGAGGCGTCAGAATTCATACCGGTCACCCTTGTAGCTGGGCGTCTAGCGCTTTATTTTAGCTAAAGATGCCAATTAGATGCCCCAGATTGCGACCGGCTGTGCTACGCCAGTCGCGATTCCTCCTTGGTGAGCAAATAGCACGGCTCGACCTGCCCCGTTGGCGGATGGAACTCATCATGGGTGTAACGGAACCCGAGGACCTGCAGCAGCCGGCGGGAAGCATTGTTGGATGGGTGATGGCCGGCGTATAGCGCTTGGACTTCGACAGTCGTGAACGCGTATGAAATGACAGTCTCCGCCGCCTCGCGACCCAGTCCGCGGCCCCAAAACGCCCGACAAAGCTGGAATCCAAGCTCGCACACACCATTGGCAGGGTCGCGGGGTTGAAGCCCGCAGCAGCCGACGTGTTCGCCAGTCTTTAGCACGAAGATCGGCCAGTACTGAACACCGTGCCGCTGGAGGTTGGTGACCTCGCGCTCCAAGCGGTCAGCTATATTCGTCGGTGTGAACGGACCTCCCGTTAATCTCGTCACCTCGAAGTCGCCCCAGAGGCCCATGGCCAGCGGGAAGTCGTCATGCGTCCAGGTGCTGAATCCGAGCCGGGCGGACGTCAGAAAGTAGCCACGCATGACATTCGCCGCCAACGGTCGACCACGGTCGCGTCCAAGCTCACGTGTCTTCCGGCGATCTCTATCGGACGCGAAGACTGACGCGGAGCCTGTGGGCCTTTTGCCAGATAGCACTCTCCGTACGCTTCAGCGTCTTGGCGATCGCTCGGGCACTCTGTTTGCCGGCGAGACTGCGAAGGATCTTCCCATCGGAGGCCTTCCATGGGTTCCGAGGTCTTCTCTTGCGGGCGCGGGCCATCAAGATCTCCTTGAGGGGTCCGCATTCTATCGTGCCGCGGATGATCGTTTAGAAAAGGCCGCCGTCGACGACGACGGCGGCCGAACCGCGCATCAGGCGCGGATGCGCCTGCCGACGCGGGCCTCCGCCGCGTACACGGCGAGCGTCTGACTTGCCGTGAAGTAGCGGTCACGCTCAACCGCGAGGCCCATCGGCCCGCGGACGCTCTCTAGCTCTGCGAGGCTTACGTAGCCGAGCTCCGGGCATCCGAGCCCGAGGTCGCACAGGCCAAACGCGCGGTCCGTATCGTCCGGATCGAGCTCGGTGAGGAGCCAGGTCGCATTTGCGTCCGGCGTGAACAGTTTCACCACCGGTCGGTGGTCGTGTTCCTGTTCGCGGTTTTCCAGCGCATTCTTGAGCATCTGGGCGCGTTGCGCCGCAGTGAGTAGTTTCATGGATCATCTCCGTTTTCCGGGCGGGATTGCCCGAAACTCGGAGAGGCCCCATCGCAGCGGAGCCGTCACAGGCAGGCCAATGGCCTCCCGGCGAGTAGAGGAACACAGTGAGCAACGGAGCGCCTTGCACGGCGAGAACGATGGGGAACGATGAAACGGTCAGGCAAGACCGCCTCTCCTGCTTCCGTGGCGGTGTCTACTCCGGCCGCTGGATGGCGTAGTCCTTCACCACGCGGCCGCTCTTCGATGTCGGGTTCACCATCGCCGGCCGGACCCAGACCGTCTTCTGCTCGAGCCGCCGGACATGCCCACGCCTCAAGTGCATCCGGGGACTCGCGTGGTGGCCGCCGCCGGCGGGGCCTCTCGCCATCCGCTCATCGGTGAGCTGCAGCACCTTGTAGGTAAAGAATGGCACCTTGCCATTCACCCGGCGCTTCTTGTTGAGACTGGCGGACGGGGCGAGCTCGGCCGTCGTCACATTCGAGCAGTTGAGCACGCTGCAGGCCTGAATCACCATCATGACTTCGTCGTGTGAGTCGAGCGCGATGTGCGCCAGCAGATCGTCTCGACTCGCATAGTTCGGCAGCGCCCGCTCGAACAGCTCCGGAAGCAAAATGAACGTATCCGCCTCCAGCCCCTTCGCCCGATCCGTCACTTGACCGGCACCGACGAGCACTTCCCGGCCGATACGACTCGGAGGGTTCAGGTTCTCCGGCATCAGCCGCGTCAATTCGCTTCCGTACGGGACGAACACGCCACCCACGGCGACGGTCCACTGCGCAAACTCCGGTCCCCAATAGATGGGGAGCACACAGACGCCGCCGTTGGGGCCCTGCTGGAGGAATCGGTTGATTCCAGGCACCAGCTCAATGTCGGGCAATACGTCCCAACAGAGAGCGATACGCTTCGTCACGGGCGTCTGCCGCTGACCCCCGAGGTATTCCACTGAGTCATTCTCCATGACCCACGACGCCTCGAACGCGACGCATGCAAACGGCGGGCGCAGCAGATCGAGGTGAGCCTGACGAAGTTCCGCAGGGTCAATGAGTTCGCAGCAGTTCGGGAGAATGAACTTGACGCTCCGACGCAGCATGTCGATGACGACATCGAGCGCCGCAGCCGATTTCGGCATCGTGCCACGCAACTGCCTTCGTAGCCGCAGCAGATCCTCGAGCGCGTGCGCCGAGTAGTTGAGTGGCTGGACGTCGTCGGTCGTCACGGTGCGATCTTCGCTGGCGATCTTTAAGCGTCTGGCAGTGTGCACTATGCAGGCAGCGGGAGCTGCAGATGCAGCCATTCCGGCCGCGAGGCGAGCTTGAGGTAGCCGACCAGGTCGGGGAGCTGCTCGATCTCGGATGGGAGGACCGCGCTCTCGACGACGTGCTGCAGGCTGTGGCTTTCCGTGTTGCGTGACGCATCGAAGAATGCGGCGGCCCGGTTCCGGGTGACGTGCTCTCGCACGATCTCCCGCTCACCGATGAGGCGCGACGCGAATCGAGCCGTTCCGCCCTGTTCGCTCGCACTACACCTGAGAATCAGCGTGTTGGCGCAGTTCTCCACGATCGACTGGGACTCCGACTCCCCGTACAGCCCGGACACCTGGGCGATCGACTGAAATCCGAGCACCACGCGACCGCCGAACTTCCTGAGGCGCACGAGCGCATCCTTGAGTCCGTCGATCGCACCCAGGGCGTCGAGCTCGTCGATCACGAACCAGATTCGATGGTCCTTCTCCCCCTGGCTCATGGTCTGGAAGATCGCCGTCCGCATCCAGGTCGAGATCACGGAGCGTAGCGCAGCGATCTGGTCGGCCTGGTACGGGAGAAACAGCACTCCCCTCCCCTCCGCTACCCATTTCCGGATGGAGAACAGCTCACTCGTCTGGCGCTGGATGTATCCGAGAGGTGCGACTGCGTTGCTCGTGACGGACCGGATCGACCCGAACATCCGCTGATTCCCGTCCTCGACGAACGGTTGTGCCGGCGTTCCCTCGAGCAGGATCCGCAGTTCCTCCGCAGGCGCCGACGTGAGCAGTCGGTAAAGCTCCGCGGAGTCCGTCACGCCGGTTCCATGCGCCTGGCGCACGACCGCAGAGAAGAACGTCTGGGCGTACGTCCTCCAGACCCGATCGCTCCCCACTCCTTCCGGGATCAGGGACCGCGCGAGGTGATCGAAATCGTAGTCGGCCCGGATCTCCGCGAACACATCCCACTTTCGAGAGCGGGAGTCGAAGGGATTCAGGATCACGTCGCCCCGAGGGGGATCGTAGAATCGGGCGAGATACGCGCCGTCCGGGTCGGCGAACACGGCGCGGTCGCCACGGCGGAGCGCTCCTTCGACAAGCTCATTGATGGTTGTGCTCTTGCCCGTGCCGGTCGTCCCGATCAGCTTGAAGTGCTTCACCTCGTCTTTCAGCGGAACCTCTATGCCAGCGAACGTGACGACGCCGCGGCTTGCGAGCTTCGCTCGCTCTCGGGCAGATTTCGGCCGCTTGCCACTGGCGGTCTCGATGACGGTGCCCCGCCGAACCACCGGCCCGCGGCTTCCGCGCGGCTGCAAAGCTCCCGCAAAGCCGCCGACCAGGACGAATCCAAGGCTCGCGACCGCGCTCCACGGCCGGTGATCGATCCCCATGGGCTGCAGCACCGCCCATTCGATCAGTACGGCAGCAAGGAGCCCGAAAAAGGTCAGCGCGAACCCCGCAACCGGTGCCGTCACGTACCGAATCAACGCGGCGCGTCGGAACGCGAGCCCCAGAATGAACGCCCCGGTCGTGACCAGGTAGGGTGGCACGAGGTTGTGCCACCCCTGGTTAAACCATTGGCCCCAGTGCTGGAGGATCGACAGGACGTTCACGGAAGGCTCTCGTCGATCAGCAAATTGTGAGGGCTCGCGCTGTGCCGCGCGTTCCGCCGGCCGGCGAATATTTGGTGTTTTTACACCAAAAGTCAGCGGTCGGCGAGGCAAAAGCGCCCCGCGTCCGCCTTGATCACCAATGCTGACAAATGTTGCTGAATTCCCCTGTACGGAGAGGCACTTAGCGGCGGCGTACCGGCTCGTGTATCACACAGGTGGACACGCGTTTCCGAATTCTGTCA
>Ga0181521_10002329_pt1 | contig 23078 bp, 18 predicted proteins | sample PEATcosm2014_Bin_32_FD_119764 | JGI IMG/M metagenome (GOLD analysis project Ga0181521, IMG submission 119764) | Peatland microbial communities from MTU Mesocosm Facility, Houghton, MI, USA - PEATcosm2014_Bin02_60_metaG | ecosystem: Environmental > Terrestrial > Soil > Wetlands > Peat | place...
ATGGCCAAGCCGTCGGATTCGCGCACAATCGGACAGGCAACAATTTCTACCGGGAAATTCAGGTCTCGCACCATGCGCCGGATCACCGCCAGCTGCGCGGCGTCCTTCTGTCCGAAGAACGCGACCACGGGCTCAATGATGTGAAACAGCTTGGCAACGATCGTCGTCACGCCTTGAAAATGGCCGGGACGCGAGCGTCCGTCAAGCTTTTCGCTCAGGCCTTCGACCAGCACCCATGTGACTGCGCCACAGGGATAGATCTCCTCGACCGGCGGCGCGAATAAAATATCGACACCTTCTTTTTCCAGCAGCCGGCAGTCCTGATCGAATTGGCGCGGATATTTCGCCAAATCCTCCGTCGGGCTGAATTGCGTAGGGTTCACGAAGATGGAAACAGCAGCGGCGTCGCACTGCGCCTTCGCAGCGCGAACCAGCGACAGGTGGCCTTCATGCAGAGCGCCCATGGTTGGGACCAGGCCCAGGCGTTGGCGACCGGCGCAGGCGGCGCGGGCTTCGGAAATAGTGGCGCACGTCTTCATGGTTCAGAACTTCATCGTTCAGAGCTTCATGGTTCAGAAATTTGACCGGCTGCAGATCCCTCCCCGGCCAAACCAAAGTCCGTCCTACCAAGGTTCGTACCAGGGCATCGCCTTAGCGATTGCCGACAGTCGTCCCGATTGAAGCCCCTTTAGAGGCCTCGCGCCGAAATCGCAGCCGACGTTCGGACCGCTCAGGGCGCCTCGCGGTATTGAACGTCCAACTCTTTGAGGGTCCCAAGCAGCAGGGCGCGGTTCTTGCGCAGTTCCGCTTTCGTTTGATCGGTTGGATTCTTGGGGACCGCTTGAGCGACCAGAACGACGCGGCCGTAAGGCCATGCACTCGATGAAAGCGAGGCCAATTCAGCCGGGACTTCCTCCGGCTTCAGAATGTGGATCTCGCGATTGGAAAGATCGACGTATCCGATCCCATCTTCGCGAACGACCAGGTACGGATTCTTCCAACCAGTCATATCGCTGAACGGCGGATATTTTGAGGGGTCCGGCGGAGGAATGGACTCGAGCCCGGTCGGCTGCCGCGTTTCCGCGGTCTGTGTTTCCGTGGGCGCAGTTTGCGGGGGTTTGGAGCAGGCCACCAGAGCCCCCAGCAGGTTGAAGGTGATGATTGTTGTCACCCAGTTTCGCACAAAGTATCGGACAACGTTTGGCACGGTAGTTGGCACCACGTTTCTTCGCCCGCCATTATCGCCGCATGGCCTGCTTGCGGTGGAGTACCGTTTCAAGTGCGGCCTGCGTTTCTTTCGGCAGGTGGTAAGACTCGCTGTCGTTCGGGAACTGGTGCGAAACGACGTCGGCTTTGAAGGCCAACACGGATTGCGTGATCAGCGCGGCGGCGTCTCCATAGCGGCGAACGAATTTTGCCGGTTGTCCGAACGTCAAGTTGACCAGGTCATGGAAGACGAGCACCTGGCCATCGCAATCGGGGCCGGCGCCGATGCCGATGGTCGGCGTCTCGATCTCGGCGGTGATCATGGCCGCGACTTCGCGCGGAATGCCTTCGAGATAAATGCAAGCCACCCCGGCGCGGTCGAGCGCCACGGCATCGCGCATCAACTGCTCGATGGAGTTCAGCGTTTTGCCCTGAACTCTATAGCCGCCCATCACGTTAACCGATTGCGGCGTGAGCCCGATGTGCCCGGCGACGGGAATCTCGGCGTCGATCACGCGGCGGATCACGTCCACGCGTTTCTCGCCGCCTTCCATCTTGACCGCCTCGGCGCCGCCTTCCTTCACAAAGCGCGCGGCGTTCTGAATCGCGTCTTTGGGGTCAACCTGATAAGACCCGTAGGGCATGTCGGCGATAAGCAGCGCATCTTTCACCCCGCGGCGCGCGGCTTTGACATGGTGCAGCATCTCGTCGACCGTGACCGAGAGCGTGTTCTCGTAGCCGAGCATAGTCATGGCCAGCGAGTCGCCGACCAGGGCAATGTCGATGCCGGCCTCGTCGACCAGGCGCGCCGTAGCATAGTCGTAGGCGGTTAAGCAAGTGATGGGTTCATGGTGGAGCTTTCTTTCGCGGATAGTAGCAATGGTGATCTGATGGCGAGGTTCGCCAATGGGCGTGAGACTCACGATGTCCTCCAGTGCCCCTCCGCAAACTGCGCGGATAGAGCCTGTACGCGTCTTGAATGACGCTGGGGCGATTATAGCCGCAAATCGGTCGTTCGTCGATAATCGTCGTCGTTGGCTAAGCCGTGGAGGAAAAAAGCCCTTTAGTTGCTTCAGTTTGCCTTGCTGAAATTCGTGCCAATCTCCACCGTCGCGCTTCCTCGTTATTAGAGGGGACAGAGTTAGAGGGGACAGAAACGTTACAGGGGACCGAAACCATGCGGTTGGCAGCGTTCAGCCTGCAAAGTTCACCCTGGGCGCTATTCATTCAAGGTGCGAACGGGGCACCACCAAAGGCGAATTGACCGCCAGAACGCGGCGTGAGAAGCTATGTGATGGTGTGTCTTATGATCCCTAGAAATATTGTGCGCCTGGCGGTTCCGTGTTTCATGGGTACCGTGTTCCTGCTTCATCTTCTGGCGGTGCTTGCGTCGGGGCAAAGGTTTGAGCGGGAGAACGCGAATGTGGTACAAGCCCAATCCGGCCAGACATTAGTGCAGCTCACCGTTTTCGCGGAGAACCTCAACACTCACCTTGACCGCCAGTCGGTCGTAAAGATCACCAACCAGTCCACTCAGAACGTCACCTGGGCGACCACTGACGAAAAATCAGAGACCACACTCGGTCTGCCTTTTGGCAAGTACGAAATCGAGGTAAGCGCTGTCGGATATTTGAGCGAGCGAAAGGTATCCCAATTCAGTGACTCGCTCAACACGAGTCGAATGGAATTTGTCCTGCATCGTGATCCCACTGCGCTGGACCTCAACATATCCGACCAGTCGTTTCCCCCCAAAGCGCGCGGAGAGGTCAAGCATGCCGTTTCTGCTCTCAAGTCTTCGAATTTAAAGGACGCGCGCAAGAACTTGGACGCGGCTTACAAGCTGGCGCCCTCGAACGCGGATCTGGATTATCTGCTGGGCTATCTGTCCTATCAGGAAAAAGACTTCGCTAAGGCAAAAAGCTACCTGGGGACCGCTGCCAATCTCAGTTCCCACAACGTGCGGGCGCTAATCCTGCTCGGCCAAGTGGAGCTTACCCTAGAAGACTATGCCGGGGCGGCGGCGGCGCTGGAAAAAGCGGTCGACGCCGATGCCGATAATTGGATGGCACACAACCTGCTGGCCAATGCTTATTTGAAACTGAAGAAGTATGCAGAATCCCAGCAGCAGGCGGAGTTGGCCATCGCAAGGGGGAAGGCTGCAGCCGGCGCGGCAAATCTCCCTCTGGGGCAGGCCCTGGTGAATCTGGGAAAGAGGGATGAAGGTATCCAGGCGCTCAAAGCTTTCATCCAGAATTCGCCCATGGACCCCACCGTCCCCCGAGTGCGCGACCTGATCGCCACGCTCGAGCGACGCGACAGCTCCCCTCTCCCGGGTACTACAATCACGCGGACGAGCCAGACCGACATCGACCCTATCTTCGCTTCTCCCGAACTCCCGGTTTCCGTCAATCCGTGGCGTCCCCCTGGAATCGATGAGGCTAAGCCGTTTGTCGCCGATGGCGTCAGCTGTCCCTTTGAAAACGTGATAGAGCAGTCGGGCCAGCGTGTAAAGGGCTTGGTCGATGATGTTTCGCGGATTTCGGCTATAGAACACCTGTTGCACGAGCAGGTGGATGAAATGGGCAATCCCGCCACGAAGGAAATGCGCAGTTACAACTATGTCGCTGCCATCTCGGACAAACTGCTGGTAGACGAATACCGATCCGAGCGCCAGACCCTTGACGACTTTCCTGACAGGATCGCCAGTAGCGGGTTTGCCGCATTAGCCCTGGTATTTCATCCCGACATGCGGGACAACTTCGAGATGACGTGCGAAGGGCTGGGGAGTTGGCATGGGCAAGCAGCCTGGTTGGTTCATTTCAAGCAGCGCGATGACCGGCCGGCGCGCCTTAGCGATTACAGCGTCGGCGGCGAAACCTATTCGTTGCGGCTGAAAGGCCGCGCTTGGATTACGGCGGACAAATTTGAGATCGTCCGGATCGAGTCGGAACTGATAAGTCCGATGCCCAAGATCCAGTTGCGTTGCCAGCAGCAGGTCGTAGAGTACGGCCCGGTCCGGTTCAAGAAGAATATGGAATTGTGGCTTCCGACCAAGGCGGAAATCTACCTCGACTATCGCAAGCAACGCTATTACCGCAGCCACAGCTACGATCATTACATGCTGTTTTCAGTGGATTCGGTGGAAAAGCGGAGCGAACCTAACGCGCCGCCGGCCGCGCCCCCCGAGAAGCCGCAACCTAACTAGTTGAAAGTCGCAGGACAGCTGGAGTGTGGAGTTTTTATCCTACGCGCTGGCCGCTTCCGTGCTCCCCAGCGGCAGGAAATATTGCGTGCCCTTGATCGGGGCCGAGACTTTTTTCAGCAGCTCCTGCAGGTCTTCGTTGCGGTCGACGAAGTCGATCTCAGAGGTATTCACGATCAGCAGGTCGGACTGCGTGTAGTGAAAGAAAAAGTGTTCGTAGGCCTTCACCACTTCCATCAGGTAATCCTCGCTGATGGCTTTTTCGCTGCCCGCGTTCTTTTTCTTCAGCCGCTTCTTCAGCACTTCCGGCGTGGCCTGCAGATAGATGACGAGGTCAGGCGTGGGGAGTTGTTCGCGGAAATAGTTGAAGTAGCGATTGTAGGTATCAAGTTCCTGATCGTTGAGGTTGAGGCAGGCGAACAGCTTGTCTTTTTCAAAGATGTAATCGGAGACCACGGTCTTATTCGAGCGCGGGCCGAGGTCGAGCGCACGGAGCTGTTCGAAGCGGCGAATCAGGAATGCGAACTGTGCCTGAAAGGCTGCGCCGGGCTCGCCTTCATAGAAGGCCTTCAGAAATGGATTGTCTTCCGGTTCGATGACGCGCTGGGCCGCCAGTCGCTCTCCGAGAACCCGCGCCAATGTGCTTTTCCCAACGCGTATGGGACCTTCAACCGCAATGTAACGGGGAAGCTCGAAAAGCTTGGCCATGGGTTGTCGTGGGAACTGCTCAGCAGAATATATTGCTTCGCGTCGCGATGCAATGTAGGAAAAGTTAACGGGAAGAAGTCGTTGGTCGATGGTCGTTCGCGATTCACCGTGTGTCGGTCGCAACCTGCCTTCTTGCGAGGAGTTCTTGTCAACGACTAGCGACTAACGACCAACGACTTGCACCGACCAGCTAGAATCTCTCCATGCTTCCCGCTCTGATTGGGCTCACAGCCGCTGCCGCTGCTTCGGCGGCGGGGTATCAATCCATGTCGCCGACGGGGCAGTGGTATGGGCGAACGTTTACCGGGGGAATCCGCGGGAGCAAGCAAATCACCCTGACCTATGATGACGGGCCGAATGATCCGCACACGCTACGGTTGCTTGATGTGCTGGCGAAGCACAGCGTACGCGCGACATTCTTCATGATCGGCCGCTTCGTGCAGCAGCGCCCTGATGTTGTGCGCGCGGTGGCGCAGGCGGGACACGTCATCGGCAATCACACCTTCACGCATCCGCTGCTCATCTTCGAATCGGAAGCGCAGACGCGCATACAGCTGGTCGACTGCCATCAGGCTCTGCAGGAAGCAATCGGCGAGCATTCGAGTTTGTTTCGTCCGCCGTTTGGGGGAAGAAGACCGGCGACGCTCAAGATTGTTCGTGAACTCGGACTACAGACGGCGATGTGGAACGTGACCGGCTATGACTGGAACGCTCCGCCCGCCGAAGTGATCGAGAAGAAAGTCGCGCGACAGATGCGTGGCGGAGATGTGATCCTGCTGCACGATGGCGGATATCGCGCCCTGGGTGCGGACCGCGGGCAGACGGTGATCGCTACGGACAATCTGATCCGGCGTTACAAAGATGATGGGTGTGAGTTTGTGACGGTGGAAGAGATGAGAAATGGCCGGCGTTGGCTTTCGGCAGAGGGATAGAAGCGCCGCTGATCCATTTTTCAATGGACCCTAGTGAGGACGCTTATTGGTTGGTGTAAACGCTGTTCACAACAATTATCTTTTCCTCACGTGTGTGAGCGCAACTATTGCGCTTAACAGGAGAGGCACTGGGCTGCGGCAGTCCAATACCCTATACTGGCCTCCGAGTCCAGTACTCACGCTGGCGATCGGCAAAATGCAGCCTTCCGGAGATGGAAAACCATTTAGCGGCAGCCAAATGTGGGAAGCAATTCGTCGATATTCCCGCAACTTCGGATACCGCCAGGTTCCCGTCTGGTACGGTTCGTCTATTGCAGTCGCTCATCAATTCGAGACGATCAGCAGAAATCTAAAGTTCTTGAGGCTTATTCCCAATCCCTACCCTTTTTACGACTGGATCATGGGTTTTCACGAACGTTGGTCAAACCGGGCAGCATTACGCGGCCCCGTGCTGGAAAGAAAAACCAATGTTGTCGAAGCGGGCGTTGGGACTGGATATTTCTTAGCCCAGTTGGTAAAGAGCGCCAAGAATGCAACCATTAGCGCCATCGATCTCTCGCCGCAAATGATCTCCGCTGCCAAGAACTACTTAATCAAGAAGAACCTTCTCTCTTCTTCCCTTCTTTTCGTAAGGAGCGATTGCAGACATCTTCCGTACCCCGACAAGACCTTCGATCTCTACGTCTCAAGCTATTTGTTTGATCTCCTGAATGACGAGGAGATTGGGTCCACTGTAACGGAAATGGAACGCGTGCTGACTCCGGGTGGCCACGCCATTCTGATAACCATGACTACGGAACTGGACGACCTGCGGGGGCCGGTTCGATTCCTTTGTCGCGTCGCCAACGAACTTTACTGCCTGGGATACCACCGTGGCAGGTGGAACCGTATCTGGAGATTTCTCTTCGCTGGTTATGCGCCTCACTGCCGGCCGATCGCTCTGGGCAGGTACCTGAAACTCGCGCCTTCATTGAGCATCGAGTACACAAAGGTGAGCCACGTGTCTCTGTTCCCGGTTCGCATCTACTACGTTAGGAAAAGTCATGCCTAACACGCGCATGTTGCTGAAGTTAGCTTGCATTGCAGCAACCTCGCGCTCCACACGCGTTTTCTATGACCGGGTTTCTCCTTTTTTATGAGTTGCTGTTCACAGATCATTTGTCACACATTCGGGCAATGGCGGCTGTCATGATGGAAGAATTTCCGCATCGAAACAAGGTCCTCGACATCGCTTGCGGGACAGGCGCTCTCACCCGTCGGTTGGAAGAGCAGGGCTTCTGTGTCACGGGGCTGGATTTTTCCTTTCAGTCCCTCCGGCGACTAAACCAGGCTACCAACACCATTCGACTCATCCAGGCGGATGCGGCGAAACTGCCATTTGGCTCCGCTGCTTTCGATGTGGTTACGTGCATGGGCGCGTGGCGCCACTTTTCCGATCCGGAGCGTGTTCTGAATGAAATTTGCCGAGTGCTTCGCCGCGACGGCATCTTTTTTGTTGGCTACTTTCCTCCTAAACTGGGAGGACTAGTCTCAGTTCCATCGGGCCTTTTTGGAAGAGCAATAACGTCTTTCTACGGACGGGTTATGCGGCTGCTGAAGTACAACGACAGAACCGATCAAGAAATGGAAAGCCAAACTCTGCGAATGATCGAGGCAGCGTTCACAAGATACCGCCTCATCCAATCCGGAAAGAGTGAGTACCTGATACTTGCCGAGTCGCCCCGCTAAAGCTTGGTTTGCTGAGGTTGGTGTAACATCACCGTTACACAAATAACCGCTGTTCCTATGCCGCAACCGCCGCGAACGCCTGCTTCGCCGCCGCAATAGTCTGCTGCACGTCTCGTTCGGTGTGTGCCGCTCCCAGAAATGCCGCTTCAAACTGCGAAGGCGGAATGTAAATGCCACTCTCGAGCATCGCGCGGAAGAAGCGCCCGAAGGCTTCCGTGTCGCACTTCGCGGCGGAAGTCCAGTCGGTAACGGGTCCCGCTGCGAAGAACCACGTGAACATCGAACCAACCCGGTTGTGGCACATGGTCACGCCCGCATCTTTGGCTGCGGAGGCTACTCCCGCGACCACTCCAGCGGCAAGCTTGTCGAGCTTCGTGTAAACATCTTTGTGCTCACGCAAGTAGCTCAGCGTGGCATAACCGGCGGCCATCGCCAGAGGATTACCGGAAAGCGTTCCGGCCTGGTACACCGGGCCGAGAGGAGCAATGAGATCCATGATCTCGCTTGCGCCGCCGTAGGCGCCCACGGGCAAACCTCCGCCAATGATTTTGCCCATGGTGGTGAGATCGGGCTGGATCGCATAGAGTTCCTGCGCGCCGCCATAGGCCAGGCGAAATCCGGTCATGACCTCGTCGAAAATCAACAGAGCCTTATCGCGCGAAGTAATCACGCGCAGAGCTTCGAGGTATCCGCGAGCCGGAGGCACGCATCCCATGTTGCCGACCACCGGCTCCACGATCACGCAGGCAATCTGGTGCTTGAATCTTTCGAAAGCTTGTTCGAGCGCGTTGATGTCGTTGTAAGGCAGCGCCAGCGTGAACTGCGTGAACTCTTCGGGAACGCCCGCCGAGCCCGGAATGCCCAGCGTCACAACGCCCGATCCCGCTTTCACCAGCAGCGCGTCGGCGTGTCCGTGATAGCAGCCCTCAAACTTCACAATGTATTTACGCTTCGTATAGGCGCGCGCCAGGCGGATGGCCGACATGGTCGCTTCCGTGCCCGAACTGACGAAGCGAACTTTCTGCATGTGCGGAAACGCGGAAATTACCAGTTCGGCGAGATCCGCTTCGGCGGGAGTGGACGCTCCGAAGCTGGTGCCACTCCGCGCCGCCGCGATCACGGCCTCGATGACTGTGGGCGCAGCGTGCCCGAGGATGAGCGGACCCCACGAACCGATGTAGTCCACATATTCGTTACCGTCCGCATCCCAAATGTGCGAGCCCTGGCCGCGTACGATGTACAGCGGGCAGCCCCCCACGCTGCCGAAAGCGCGCACCGGGGAATTCACGCCTCCGGGAATCAACTGTTCGGCGCGTTTCTGCAGCTTGCGGGACTGCTCTGTCTTGCGCGTCATTATTCCTCCACATTCCTCCACGGCGGTAGCTATTCGCTATATCGGAAGGACTCGGATACTCCGAATCAATATAACAGTGGGGCGGCGGCTGGCGGCGCAGTCGATCGCCTCAATCCGTGATCCAGGCCTTGCGAGCCTGAATCGAATTCATAGGACTTTCACGAATTAGCAATATTGCTGCAATCTCCCGCAGCTATCTTCAGACCAGTTACCCTTCTAACCGGGAGGGTTTATCAGGACGGCCTTGGGGGGCTCCGGGCTGTCCTTTTTGTTTTTTTCGACGGTTCCTCGGCGCCAGTCTGAGGCACTCGCACCGCGATCGCGCGATTCTCACGATACGGGTCCGCTATGCGCGGCCTCTGCAAACAGGCGCGCGGCGAGCCTGCGATCACTTCAGGTACGAGCGCACAATTTCAATAAGTTCGTCGGTGGCGAGAGCCTGCTCGGAATTCAGCTGCTTGGGGTTGATCACGTGAAAGCGGATGTGTCCTTCGAGCAATTCCGCCATCAATCCGTTCATGGCGCCGCGCGCGGCAGTGATCAACTGCAGCACATCGGAGCAATCCTCGTCCGCTTCCAGAGCGCGCTCGATGGCGGCGATTTGACCCTTAATGCGTTTGATCCGGAGAATGAGTTTGGGTTTTTCTTCGACGGTATGCATTTTTTCCTTGACCGTAGTATACCCCCCTATGGTATATGAAACTAAGTGAGCGCGAAAGCGGCATTTGTTCCGGGACAATGTAAACGAGGTATGTGAAAAACAAAATCGACGAGCCTCCGAGTTGGCGACTTGCCGAATAGAAGCGGTAGACGTGAGGCGATAGCTTCTTTTTACTCTACCTATCGGTTCACCTCTGCTTCTTCCATCCGAGAAACTGAGACCGCAACCTGACCCTGCCGCGTCGCTGCCAGCGGGAATTTTACTCCCCCTCTGGCGCAGCACCGTGCGGATCACTCACTAGCGTTTGCCCAATCGTGGCCGAGATCGCGCCCGGGAGATCGACAATGCGTGGAGGTCTCGCTGATAACGCCGCAGAGCCATTTGATCCAGCAGAAAGGAGGGAAAGAACATGACCTGCATGACTGCATTCGCAGAATCGATGGCGACGACGCAGCTCGCGCGAGTAACCCAAGACCGTGTGATCCAATACGAAGATGCCGCTCCCTGGCGATTGGAAAGCAACGGCAAACGAATACCTCGCATGAGCTGGGTCGTGGTCACCGGCAAGGACGGCGGGCGAAAGCTTCGAATTCAATGGGAAACAGGGATGGAGAACTGACGTTCAACCCGGACGGTAACTGTAACGTTCTATTAACCGAGCGGGGGGATACTGTTGAACTCCATTTCCAGCGTGATTGCAATCACCGTGATTGTAATCACAAAGAAGGGTGATTGGAGGCGTGGCTGAGCGTCGTCGCAGCCAGCTAGTTTGTTCTCATGATATTGAAATTGAAATTCATTTTCATTATGGACGGCTTCGTGATGAACCGGGCCGGGGGACGTCGCGACGCCGCGCCAGCCTTGGCACTGGCGCTTGCTTTCGTGCTGGGCTTAGCCTCTCCCGCCGGTTGGGCGCAGTCGCAAGCCGCCTCCAGTTCCACCCAAACTGCCGCTCCCGCCTCGCCGGACGTGAACGATCCGCCCAGCCCGCCCGCCGCTGCCGATACCGAATCGATGTTCCCGCATTTCACGAACACGCGCTTCTGGCTCTCTGGGCAGACGAACTTCATCTTCCAGACTCATCCCGACTTTCACGCCGACTACAGCGGGAAGAACAGCCTCAGTCCAGACTATGACAAAGCCACTTCGCGCGTCATGACACTCTACACCGGTGTGCGGCTCAGCAATTCCACCGAGCTTCTGGTGGACATCGAAGAAGCCGGCGGCGCGGCGCTCAGCACCGGCCTTGGCCTTGCCGGAAATACGGATTTGGACATCGTGCGCAATCCGCTTTTAAGCAAAGAGCCGTATCTGGGGCGCGGCATGATCCACAAAGTGTTCGCGTTGAGCAAGGACAAGGTTGAGAACGATCGTACTTTTCTGTCCCTGTTCGACGAGTTGCCGCGTCGGCGCCTGGAAATTCGCTTCGGCAAATTCAGCCTGCCGGATTTCTTTGACGTGAATTCGGTAGGCACCGATACGCATTTTCAATTTTGCAACTGGTCGGTGGATCAAAACGGCGCCTGGGACTACGCCGCCGATACGCGCGGCTACACCGTGGGTGTGGTGGCGGACTACGAGGACCGCAACTGGGGTTTCCGCTTCGCCGAAGGGCTCATGCCGAAGGTCGCGAACGGAATCGATCTAGTGTGGCGGCCGTGGCAAGTTCATGCGGAGAATTGGGAATACGAACTGCGCCATGGCGTACTGCCGAAGAAATCTGGCGTCGTGCGACTGCTGGCATACACGAATTACGCCAACATGGGCATCTACCGGGTTGCGAATGAGCAGTTTCAAGATCATTCTTCCCCGGAGCCGGAGACAGCCCCGGAAATCACAAATCACCGCTGGCACATCACGCGCAAATATGGTTTCGACATCAATCTGGAACAGAATCTCACCCGCTACGTCACGGCGTATGCCCGCTGGGGATGGGATAACGGAAAAACCGAATCATTCGCCTACACGGAGATTGATTCGACGTTCAACCAGGGCGTCGGGGCCAATGGCGCGCTGTGGCATCGCAAGCAGGACCGTGCCGGCGTCGCCTTCGTATCCAACGGCATCAAGAAAGATCACCAGGTGTATCTGGCAGATGGCGGGCTCGGCTTTCTGCTGGGTGATGGCGGGCTGAGCTATGGGCGGGAGAACATCGTGGAAATGTATTACACGGCGCACATCTGGCGCGGAATCTACATCGCTCCCGGAGTGCAGCACATCAACAACCCCGGCTACAACCGCGACCGGGGGCCGGTGGTGGTGCCGAGTTTTCGGGCGCATGTGGAGTTCTAGGGGCAGGTGGCAGGTCTGGTGGAATGCAATCCGTTGTGAAAGTGAAGGCAGGCTCTTCCTTTTCCGCAAGCTGCTAGAAGGTGAATCTAGCGGAAAACTGCAAGACGCGGGGTAGGCCGTCGGGGCTAATTTCTCCAAAGGTTCCGAAATTGCCGGGGCCCGAATTGGGCACCAGATAGCAGGTCTGGTTGGGCGTTAAGCCGTCGCCGCAGTGGGTACCGATGGGGTTGTATTGCAATTGGTTCACCCCGTCGCCGTTCTGCACGTAGTAATTGGCGTGGTTGAACAAATTGAACGCCTGCACTTGAAACTCCAGTTCCTTACCTTCCTTGACTTCAAAACTGCGCGCTAGGCCAACGTCGATCCTCTCCAACCACGGACCATAAAAAGAATTCAGGCCGATACCTGGCGTGGGGCCAGCGCCATTGATGCCCCCTGCGGTGTTCGCGGTGTCCTGGTTAAAGGCGGTGTCGTTCAGGTTGTCATTGCCCGGCGGGGGGGGCGGCATGCCAGGCAGCGGGGGAGGGTTGCCGCAACTGCTGAATGACAGAGTTGGGCTGGTACACGCGGGACTCAACAAACCGGCGTAAGCACGACCGGAAGAGAAGTCCATGATGCTGCTCAGCCTCCAGCCCGAGAGCAGCGCCCGCCCGCTGTCGGAACTGGTCAGTCGTTCGAGGCCGGGGCGATAGACAGCAGCAATAGTAAGGCGGTGCCGCTGGTCGAGCAGCGAGGGAGCATGGGTATTGCTGAAGTCGAACTGATTGTTGAAGTCCATCCCATCGAGCATCATGCTCTTGGCGAAGGTGTAGGAAAATTGCAGCGCAACGCCTTGTGATATGCGGTGCTGCACCTGCACAAAGAAAGAGTCGTAATGGTTTTGCCCCGGGCTGATCAGTTCGTTGATCTCGTTGAAGTTGGGGTTGATGCGGCCTTCGGTGAGCAAGCCATTGTCCATGTTCGGCAGAATCATCGTCGGCCCACTGCAGGGTACTGTGGTGGCATTGGGAGGACAAACGATGTATCTCGTCGTGCCTTGCAACGGCATCAGGTTCGCGTCATAAGCGCTGCCCGAAAGCAGATGCACGCCGTGATTCCACATAGTGCCGAGAGTTAGAGTTGTGTTCTCGAAAATCTCGCGCTCAATCTGCAAACTCGCTTGCAAAATATAGGGCACCCTAAACTGCGGAGAAACCAGGGAAATGTCCTCGGCCGCCGAGAACAGGTTGGAATCAGGTTGGAGGATAGTAGGAAACGGAGGCACCTGACCGCTCGGCGGAAGAGCCGGGTTGTACAAGACACTTGCAGAAGTCTGTTGTGACGCCAGCCCGTTCGAGGCCACCGCGTTGCGGTAGTTCAGGCCATTCATGTTGGTATAGAACTGCCCGAATCCTCCACGCACTACGGTCTTCGATTCGGGCTGCCAGGCAAATCCGAAGCGTGGCGCCACGCGCCGAAACTGGTTGGGATACTGCCCGGTGAGCGGAAACAATGGATTTTCCGCGGGCTGCGGGTAAACCTGGAAATCCTCGCGCAAGCCCATTTCCAGCGTCAACTTGGGCAAGGCGCGAAAGGTATCCTGCACGTAGAAGCCGTAGTAAGGCACGGAAAAGGAAAAAGTCGGATTTCCCGAAGTCTGACTGAAGACGTTGTATTCGCCGAGCGCAAAAGCCTCCAGATTCGAAAACTCATAACTGCCGAGGAACGACCCGAAATCGACGGCCTCGTTCGGGTCCGCACCGCCATCATTGTTGTCCGCATCCCAGGAGCGGTTCATATCGAAACCGAATTGCAACGTGTGTTTGCCAATCACGTAGTCAACGCGGTCGGATAGAGAGTACTGTCTTTCAAAAACCCTTCCAATGGAGAACGGAGCGTTGCCTAAAATGAAAGCGGCCGGGCTATCCAGAATCAACGTGGGGATGTTCGGAGCCAGCCCGGTTGGCGTCGAGATCTGGTTGTCTTGCGACGTGCCAGTGTGAAATTCGTTCAGCAGTCTTGAGGAGAACGTGTGCGTCCATCCCAGGCTGGCCTCGAAGGTATGCACGTAGGCGTTCGCCAGCGTCTGCGTCCCATAGTTTCCGACGGTGGGGTCGGTGATAACGCCTCCGGGTGAGTCGAACCGGTTCACATTGAAGCTGAGGAACAGGCCATCGCGGGAGCTGGCCTGATAGTCCAGCCGGGGCGAAATTACCCAATCATTGCGCTTTCTTGCTTTGGCGCCGAGATTGGAGTTGAGCGCGTTCACAGTGTTCGAGACTTGCTGGAGATATACCGGATTCGTCGGACCAGGCGCGATATCACTACTCGGCACGGGCAAGGGCCCGTTGGGCGGAGGCAGCGTTGTCCCGGCCGGAATACCAAACTTAGCATTCAAAAAAGACGCCAAGTTCGAAGGGTTGGTCGCCAAATCCGGGTTGATCACAGAAAGCGGATTGTTGCGCAGTTGCTGCTCGTAATCCGCGAAGAACCATAAACGGTTTCGCAGGATCGGCCCGCCCGCCCCGGCGCCAAATTGCTGCAAATCATCCTCCGGCTTCGGATTGCCAACGGCCTTGTCGAGGGCGTCATTGGCTCCAGTCGCGGAGTTCCGGTTGTAATAGAACGCACTGCCGTGGAACGCGTTGCTTCCCGACCGCGTCACCGCATTGACAAAGCCCGCTCCACCTCCATAGATCGCCGAGTAGGGGCTCACTGAGACTTGAAACTCCTGGATCGCGTCCTCACCATAGAGGTACGGGATGCGGTAACGGCCTATAATGTCGGCGAAGTAGTTGCTGGTCGCATTGGATCCGTCCACGGTGAAGGCATTGGAGCCATTTCCATTGGCGTATCCCGAATCCTCTCCGCCTTGTTGTCCGGCAATGCTCACGAGACCGGTGTCGCCGTCGTAGCTGGTATTTGGCGTCAACGCGGCAAAGTCGGTGTATTTTCGCCCGTTGAGCGGCAATTCTCCAATCAACGACCGCTCCAGCACCGTGTTGGCGGAGGATTCCTCCGGCCGCAGAAGCGGCGTTGCGCCGATCACTTTCACCGTGTCTGCGCCGGCTCCCACCTGCAGCTTGATGTCCTGTGAAGAGGTATTTCCTACGCGCACTTGCACCAAGACCTGGACGTCGCGAAACCCTTTGAGACTTGCCGTGACGGAATAGGAACCCGGCATGACCACCGGAAACCGGTAAAGCCCGTCATGGCTGGTCTCGGCGGATTGTTGCACGCCGGTCGCGAGGTTCCGCACAACCACCAACGCTCCCGGTACTATCGCTCCACTCGGGTCGGTGACCCGTCCGCTGAGCGCGCCCGTCAAAACCACATTCTGGGCGCTGAGCAATACACAGCCCGTCAACACGACCAAAGCGCTCCATACCGCTTTCGACAACCTGCCGCGTCTCGAAAGCGCAACGAAGAGAGGAAGCAGAACCCCGACAATCTCTGTCATTGATAAAGTCTCGTGGCCCGGCTGCCTCCTGTTTGGACAGCCGACTGCATTCGCCGATTAAATTTTAACCGACTGGATCGAAAATACTCCCGGCTGCCCTCTTCATATCGTAAAGGGACAGCCGGGATGGTTATTGGACTGCGTTCGTTGCTTACTCTGAGCCGTTCTTGCCGGCTTCCTTCATCTCGGACACCGTCTTGCCAGGCTTCAACGCGGGATAGGGCTTGCCGCCCATCATGCCCTTCCAGAGAATCCGATTGAATTTCTCCGTAGGGATCCGGTCCTCCTTGCTGAAGTCCATGCCCTTGGTTTGCGCCGCCCACCAAGCTGCGTCGTGCGTGGGATGCGGAATTGCATCCGGGTTCTGAACGTATTTGTTCAGTATCGGAAGCGAAGTGCCGTAGAGGTAGATGGACGGGATCGCGGAATAGGTCCAGCCCGCTTGCGCGATGTTGAAGGCGTTCGTCATTGGCGGAACGCCCGCGTCATGCACGCCCAGTGGGGGCAGGCCCAGGACTTCTTCGATCGTCCGGAGCATGCTGACAGTCGAGTAGGGATCGGAGACGACCGCACCCTGCTTCACATAAGGTCCGACGATGAACGCAAGACTGCGGTCGCCGCTGACGTGGTCGGCGCCATCCTGGGGATCGTCTTCAATCACGAAGATGAGCGTGTTGTTGGCGTAAGGGCTGTGGGCGATCTTATCGGCCGTCAATCCTACGGCGTAGTCGTCGTCGGCAATCTGAAGTTCCGGCGTGTTCACACCGAAACTGGCGGTGCCGAAGTTGCCGAAGTGGTCATGATCATAGCGCAGCAAGACCAGATTGGGGAATGTATTGTGCTTAACCTGCTGGTCGAATTCCCGCGCCCATTCCGCGTAGCGGAAGAAATCGGGGTAGCTCTGATCGAAGGGCCAGAAGCAGAGATCGCTGAGTTTGAGCAGTTCCTTCTTCGCCGGCCACTCCACCTGGGTCGGAGGCTTCGTGGAGCAAGGATAGGCGAGAGTGGGACTGATTTCGCCAAGGGCTTCGCGTACATCCAAAGCGCCCAGATCGGTGTAGAACCCGTAATTGCGAACGGTGAGGTGCGCTTTGAGCGCGGCATCCCAGATATAGCCCGCGCCCTCTTCGCCAGTGGGACCGTCGGCTTCGACTTCGTTGGCGTTTCCAGGCAGCAGGTTCGGATCTGGCGGATAGATCGGCTGCTCGATCTGGCGAGCGGCGACGCCGGTGATCGCAACGTTAATATTGCGTGCCGTGCCTTCGCTGTCGTACTGGCAGCCACCTTTTCCGTAGTTGACTTTCACGCATTTCTCGTTGACATCGAGAGCGCGTGCTGCGGTCGACCACTGCCAGCCGTCCATACTCACCATCGAGCTGTCGTCGAAATTGTCGAAGGTCACAAAGTTGTTGGCAAAGTTGTGGAAGTTCGGCGTGACGCTGGCCGGGAACTGGGTGTAGGCCGGATCCGCGTTGGCGCCGTTGGTCAGGTCGCCGAGGATTTGGTCGAAGGTACGATTCTCTTTCACGATGTAGATGACGTGTTTAATGTGTTGTTGCAGGAACGTCATGGTCGCAATGTCGTTCGCGCTCAACTGGAAGTTGAAGCCATTGTTTTGCGCAACCTGACCGGTAAGCGTAGCCAGCTGAGTGGCGCTGGGAACCGGCAGCGTCAGGAACCCCGAGTACTCGTTCTGCCACGCATACTGGTTGCCGGCGCCATCCTGTGAAGACAGGTTTTGACACGCTGAGCCGAAGCCGCCGCCGGGATCGTTGTTGATGTAGCGGCAGTTCAGCGGATTCGGAGTCTCCACACTCTTGCTGTTCACGACGTAGAGAGTAGAGCCATCGGGGCTGACGCTAACAGAATTGGGATACCAGCCAGTGGGGATGAGCCCGGCTACGACCGGCTTCTTTCCCGTGAGGCTGACGACCGCGACCGAGTTAGTGCCACCGTTGGTGACGTATGCAGCGGTCTCGTCGGGCGAAAGAGTGACACTGTTGGGGTTGCTGCCCTTGGGCACGTATTTGCCATTGCCCAGAGCATCGACTGGTGCGCTGGTATTGACCTCGCTCACCACCGTGTTGGACGCGGTGTCGATGATGATCAACTCGTCGGAGTTCGCCGCCACCACGAACAGTTCGGTCTGCGCGGCATTGAGAGTCATCCTTTCCGGGTTGCCGGCGACCGGAATCCTGTTGGTGAGGGTTAGAACACCACCGGTGAAACTCAACACATCGATTTCGCGGTCGCGAACGCTGGAGACGTAGACGGTGCCGTTACCTGCGGTGCTGCTGCCTACGACGGCGATTCCGTATGGGAACTCTCCGCCCGGGACGCCAGTTTGCGCGGGATTGATGATGCCGGGCCGAAGATCGTACTCCTGGAGAACCGCGCCGTGGACGAGGTCAACTGACGTGATGGAGTCGGTTTCGTGGTTGGCTACGAAGAGCGTTTTGCCATCAGCGGCGATGCCGAGGATCGCTGCAGTTGGACCGGTTTCGGTCTCCTCGCACATCAAATCGCAGTAATGATTGAGGTTGATCGGTGTGCCGAGCTCCGCCCACGCCCCGCTTTGCGGAGTGAACGTGTGCACGTTGTCGTCGCCTCCGCCGCCGACATAGAATGCGGAACCATTCGGGGCCCACACGATCCCGTCGAAGGTTTCATCGTAGTCTGACAGGAATACTACCTGCGTTTCCACCGGCGAGCTGGGCGTGGAGATGTCATAAACGAAAACGAACTCACCGGAATCCGTCCCTGTATAGTCGCCGCTGGCGTTCTCCATCAGGTTGTAGCCGCTGGTCAGGATCAGCAAAGTTTTGCCGTCCGGGCTAATGGCTGTGGTCTCGGCACCATCCGGCGTATAAACCGGGAAGTCCGGCAAGGAAGTTGTCAAAGGTACAAACACCGAACCCGGGGCCGCGCCCGGTGTAATGGTTGCACCCGTCGGTAGAATTTGCGCGAACGCGAAGCTGGTCACGGCCAGAAGCGCCGCGAAACCTGCTCCGCGAAGGAAACTCATGGTCTTCATATGGTGATCCTCCAAAATTAAGATTCGTTTGGGTTGAAAGCGCCAAGCCGAGACGGTGTGACTGCGTGCAAGAATCGAGAGGCAGGGAACACCGAACTAATAAATGAGGAATGTTACGGATGGATTATGGATTTGTGAAAAGTTACCCACATCGTGGAAACTCTCAGCCGTTGCGCGTGATTCCAGCGTCTTCCTTTTGGACTGTGTGCAACGCCCAGGCCATACGTGGAGTGTTGTGCGCAATTCCGAAACGGCCCTGAGCGTCCAGCAGAATGATTCCACCGTGGCCGTTGAGGCGCTGCTTCAGATAGTTCATCGCTTCCCTGGCGGCCCACTCGGGCAAATTGCCGGATTCGACGCGATCCGCCGCCCACTTCGCCAGCACCAGCTTCATGATCGGTTCGCCCCATCCGGTGGTGGACGCAGCCGCGCTGAGATTGTCGGCATAGCAGCCGCAACCGATGAGCGAAGAGTCGCCGAGACGGCCGGGATCTTTATTGAGCGTCCCTCCAGTTGAGGTCGACGCCGCGATATTGCCATCGCGGTCGAGCGCGACGGCTCCGACGGTGTCGTGCGAAATCGCGGGCGCGAACAGATCGTTGCCGTGATTTGTGCCCTGCGCCTGATATTCGCGCAAACGATCGACCTCGCGAGGGATGATGAGATCCTCGTTACGGCAGAGAAGGATGCCATGCTCTGCGGCAAAGCGCTCGGCGCCTTCCGCCACAAAATAAACATGCGAGCTGTCGCTAAGAATTTTCCGGGCGGCGCGGACCGGGTTGCGCAAACGTTCGACACAACCAACGCCGCCGCCGCGGAGCGTCGCGCCATCCATAATGAAAGCGTCGAGTTGCACCTTGCCGTCGCGGTTCAGAAAACTGCCGCGGCCGGCGTCGAAGGTCTCGTCGTCCTCGAGAACGACGACAGCTTCTTCCACGGCGTCGAGGGCCAAGCCGCCGCGCTCCAGCACGCGCCATCCGGCGGCAGCAGCATTGCGCACACCGTTGAGATGAGCGTCGACCATGTCGTCCGGAATGGCCCAGGCACCGCCGTGAACGACCACAACAGGATTGGTTGGCAAGTTCAGACTCCGCTGAAAGTCGCGGAAATTAGTCTAGCACTCGAAAAGTGTCGAGTTTGAAGGGCGGGCGGTTTCGGGGACATCGGGGTCTTCAGAAAACCGGGGCGATCCGTCGTGAGATGTGGGAAGATTCTCGGTCAGAGTTTGCCAAGTGCGAGGGGGATTCAGTCGAGGAGGTAGTCCTTGGACACGGATTTTGCGGTGAACCGAAAAGACGAGACCAGCCCAATCCAGTTCCGCTCGGAACAAATTACGGCAAGGTTTCTCGCGCCCGATGGAGTGGAGGTGACCAAGTCTCTGGACGTCCGGTTCGACCCGCTGCTGGGGACGTCGTCTCGGATTGCCGAAGGGGTCGTACTCTCGAAGGCGGACGAGGGCGCACTCGCTCCTCTTCGAGCTCCCAACTTGAGCTGCCCCTTCTGTCCCGATCGAATCCGCAGCGTCACTCCCAAAGTGTTGGAGCCAATTCACTACGGCGGACACCTGGAGCGGGGAGAGTCGGTGTTGTTTCCCAACCTCGTTCCTTACTCTCAGTATGCTGCGGTCGCGGTCTTCTCGCAGCAGCATTGGCTGGCATTGGACGGGTTTACGCCTCAACGATTGTTGGACAACCTCGCAGTGGCTGTGGATTATGTCCGCAAGGTACATGCTTTCGATCCGAGAGCCGAAAACTGCGCCTACAACATAAATTACCTGTATCCGTCGGGCGGGTCGCTGCCGCATGCTCACGCCCAGGTATATCTCGATCCTCACCCTACAACTCTGATGCGCTTGCAGCGTGAGGCCAGCACCGCTTATTGGACTGCCCAAGGCCGGGCGTATTGGGAAGACCTGGTGGAAACTGAAGAGGCCCGAGGCCTGCGATTCGTGGCTCGGGTGGGGCGGAGCGCGTGGATCACGGCGTTTGCTCCGCTCGGCTTCAATGAGGTCCGGGCCGTCGTTTCGGGCTGCGAAACTTTTCTCGACCTCACGGATGACGACCTGAATTCACTTTCAGCTGGTATCGCGCGCGTCCTCCAGTGGTACGAATTGACGGGGTACAACAGCTTTAACCTGGCGCTCTATTCGGGGCCGCTGAACAACTCGCGTGGTTGGCGCGTACATCTGTCGATGATCACTCGCACAGCGATGCTTCCGTACTACCGCAGCGACGCCATGCACATGGAGCGGTTGCACTGGGAAGCGGCAGTTGATCGCTTACCAGAGCGGATCGCCGACGACCTGCGCGTACATTTCGCCGCCGCTTAATTGAACTCAGCAGGGTGGGTTCTCTTGTTCCGTCGCTCCGGCGTTTCAGGCGGCCCGGGCGGGAGCGTCCATTTCCGTGGTTCGTTGCCAGGTGAAGATAACGCGGTGGATCACGGTGATCGTGGAAAGCACGGCGATCACCCAGAGCACCGGGGCCATGACATTGAATAGAGCGCCGATGATCAGCAGCACCAGACGTTCGGGGCGTTCCATGAAACCTACGCGACAGGTGCCGATGAGGGACTCGGCGCGAGCGCGAGCATAGCTGACCATGATGGCGCTGATCATGGCCAAGGCAGTCAGCACCACATAGAAGAATCGGTTGCCACGCGCGTAGAAGACCAACAATCCAAAGAACAACGACGCATCGCTGTAGCGGTCGACGATGGAATCGAAAAAGCCTCCGAAGCGGGTCACCTGGTTTGAGGCGCGAGCGACGCGGCCATCCACTAAGTCAAAGAATCCCGATCCAATGATGACCAGGCCTGCATAGAAAAACATGCGGCGCTGGTTATCGCTGTTGGCGTATCCAAACAAAAACGCGGCGTAGGTGTTGACCACTAGTCCCATCACGGTGAGGGCGTTCGGATTGATGCGCGAGAGAGCGAGCAGGCGCACGATGGCGTCAAGCAGCACGCCGCAGGCGCGTCCGACGCCGCTGGTCCAGCTCATACGATCCAACCCATCTTGATCCAATCCATAATGATCCAACCCTTAAAAGTGCCCTTCATAACGTGCCGCTCATTCCGTTTCCCGTTCCGCTTCCGGCAGCGCATCCAGCTCCGCTTCCAGCTTGGCTTCGGCGAGATCGTGCATCGTCGAGAGCTTCAAGATTTCCATTTCGCGGCTTCCGCCGGGAGTTACGACTACAGCTGTGTCGCCAACTTTTTTGTTCAGCAGGGCGCGCCCGATCGGCGAGGTGGTTGAAATCTTGCCGGCGGCCACGTCGGACTCCTCGCTGGTCACGAGCTGATATTCCATTTCCTCATTCTTGGTGCCGTCGTAGATCGTCACGGTCGAGCCGAGGCCGACCTTATCCCTGGGGATATTGTTCATGTTGATCAGCGACAGGTCGGCCAGACGCTTCCCCAGTTGGCGGACACGCGCCTTCAGATACTCCTGGCGCTGCTTGGCCATGTGATATTCGGCGTTCTCGCTGAGGTCGCCCATGGCGACCGCCTTTTTGAGCTCTCTGGGGATGTCATGAGCCAGCTCATACTCGAGCGTGTTCAATTCATCCCTAAGCTTCTTTTTGATCTGCTCCGTCATTGGCTTTGGGCATTATAACCCTCGAACAATGTCACGGGGGCGCTCAGATTTGCGATTTACGGACCAATACCCCGATCCAACCTACTAACCCGGAATGACTTAACCAGCACAGCGGGCCCTGAGCTTCTCGATTGCCTTGTGAGCGGCGCTCGGCTAGACTAGAAACAGCTCCAGCACCCTCGGGCGAGGGCCCCTCCATGATCGGTAACGGCGTTTTCCACATTGGCGATAAGGTCGTTTACCCCAACCACGGCGTCGGAATCATCGAACAGATCAGCAGCCGGACCATGGGGACCACGGTCGAGAAATTCTACCTACTGAAAATCGCAGCCAGCAGTCTGAAGGTGATGGTGCCGTTCGCCAACGTCAACAGCGTCGGGATGCGTGCGGTGGTGCGGAATGGCGAAATAGAGAAGATTGTGGATTATCTCTCCTCGGGCGAATGCATTAATGCGGCCGACTGGAAAGACCGGTTCAAGGAGAATTCCGACCGCATGCGCACCGGGTCGCTCTCGGACGTGGCTGCGGTGCTGAAAAGCCTGCTGATCCTCGCCCAGGCCAAGTCGCTCTCTTTCCGCGAAAAAAAGATGCTGGAACGCGCCCGTTATCTGCTGGTCAGCGAAATCGCCATCTCGCGCAACTGCGACGAGAGCCTGATTGAACAGGCCCTCACCAAGGCGCTGACGAAATGTAATCTGCGCTTCCCGGAAATCACTGAACTGGCGTCCTGACCCCTCAACGCCGCCTGTGGCCGTCCATCCAGGACTGAAGAATCAAGATCGCGGCCATCCGGTCGACCGCTTGCCCCCTCTTTTTGATCGAAAGATCAGTCTCGCGCAGCAGGCGGTTGGCTTCGGTTGAGGTCCAGCGCTCGTCCCACAGATGGACGGTCACGCCGAAGTGCGCGTGCAGATCGTCGGCGAA
>Ga0181521_10002331_pt1 | contig 23073 bp, 15 predicted proteins | sample PEATcosm2014_Bin_32_FD_119764 | JGI IMG/M metagenome (GOLD analysis project Ga0181521, IMG submission 119764) | Peatland microbial communities from MTU Mesocosm Facility, Houghton, MI, USA - PEATcosm2014_Bin02_60_metaG | ecosystem: Environmental > Terrestrial > Soil > Wetlands > Peat | place...
AGAAAAATAAGCGGGCTTGCCGCAAAAAGTGTGTCACCACAAATTCTCTAAAACGACAACTCGCTCTTGTGTTTTCAGTCACTTGCGGACGCTGAGGCTCGAAAACCCGCAAACATGCGCTATACCGTACGCGGGCGAGGCGAACGTCAGGATGTTCCAGCCGACGCCGAGAGTTCCAGCGGCCCCCGCGAAGGATTCAAGGTGTAAGGTCCGAACTCGTCCATGCGGTAGTTGATTTCGTGGCCTTCAGTACCGGTTTGCCGCTGGCCTGCTCCGGGCTCATGTAGCCCGCCGTCCCCAAAATCGTTCCCGCCTGCGTCTCTGAGTAAGTCAGCGTGGGTGCTGCCGGCTCCTGCGCTTTGGCCAGTACGTCACTTCAGAAGTTCACTAACGTATTTTGGGGTGGCGGATCAGCCCGGTGTGCCGAGCTTGGCGAGGAGTTCGGCAAGGTCCTGACGTGTGAAGTTAGCGAGCCACCACGCCCTTCCCCGGAGCGGGGAAATTCTTCGAGGCGTCGTCCAGCACCAGCACCCAGTCGTTGCCCGGCCCGCTGGATGGCGGCGTGAAATCCCGGAAGCCGGTCTTCTCGAATTCCCCAGTGGCGGTGGATGTCCCTTGCCGCGGATCATACCACCAGGCGCGTATGGTCTTGCCCGACAGCTTGGGGTACGGTCCGTCTATTAGCCGGATCTTCAGCTTTCTGCCGGTGGCCGTGTAAATGAACGCGTAACTGCCGTCCGACCCCCGGCAGGCCTGCATGCGTTCCGTGGTCCCCAGGGGGTCGTTGGCGATGAGCCATTGATCGGGGATGCGCTCCAGCATCGGCCGCGATTCGATGAGCGCCCGCAGATACTGCATCTGGCTCGCGCCGGGCAGTTGCAGCGCTTGTTTCCAGGGCGGCGCGGGGCCGTGCCGCACGGGCGTACCGGCCTTCTTCTTTGCAGCCGGCAGTGGCGTCCCGGCGGTGCCCGGACTGCGGTAGCCCCACACGCCGTGCCCGCCGTAGGTGTAGCCCGCCGCCCCTGCGAACAGCGCGCTGTAGGCGATGCGGCGCACGTCGTGGGTCTGGATGGTAAGCTCCGGCACCAAGCCATCGGCGATGCCTTCGTAGCCGCCCTCGCCATCCACCACGGGCTTGACCGGAATGCGAGCCCAGTCCTCGGCGACCAGGTCGTAATTGCGGTTGAGAGTGGTGTGCCCGGTTTGGAGCATGTTGAAATCGAGCCACTTCTCGGCGTGGAACCACATCGCCGAGCTGCGCGGCGACTTGGGGTGGTAAGTCTTGAGGTGAACGCCGCCATCACCCTCGGTGATGCCGGCGGCCATCCGCCGCCAAATGTCCTCGAACCCCGTGGCGAACCAATCGCCCCCAAGAATCCAGATCACCGAGGTGTTCTTATAGCGGGTCCCGAGGTATTTGCCGTAGCTGAAGGCCGTGTCGTTATTGAGCACGTTGAGCGTCGGGTTCACGTAACCGTTAGACCACATCGTGGCGAGGGAAACGTAAAGCCCCATCGACTCGGCTTTCTGGACCACGTAATCGAGGAACTTGAAGTACTCCTCATTGGGCCGGGCGGGATCGCCATCGATAAACATCTTGTTCAATGCGTCGAAGCCCGCCACACTGATTTGGACGACGGTGAACTTCTTGGCCGCCCGGTCCGCCAGGTAAGTGTCTACATCGTCCCGGGTGCATTGGAGCAGCGTCCAGTCGGTGTCGCCAAGATAAAGGAACGGCGCGCCGCCCTCCTTGACGAAATACCTACCGTTTTCCGAGATGCGTAATCGCGGCAGCACGGCCGCCTGCGCCAAACAGGTACTCAACACTAAAAAAGCAATCGTCCTCATCATCTCACCTCTCACTGAATCGGCTTGCCGGGAGCCGGGAAGTTCCGCGACGCGTCTTCAACCACCAGGACCCAATCGTTGCCGGGCCCACTGGAAGGGGGCGTAGTCAGCGCTTGCGAGCGCTCGTTATCTCCGGCCGCTGGCTTTGTAAAGTCCTCAATGTGGACCGCAGTCCCGCGACGTGGATCGTACCAGTAGGCTCTGGTCACCTTGCCCGCCACAGTCTGGACTACCGTGTCCCGCAGCCGTATCCTCACGGGCTTGCCCATGGCCGTGTACACGTACGCATAACTTCGATCCGACGCCCGGCACGCCTGGATGCGTTCGGTGGTACTCATCGGATCCTCGACGATCAGCCACTGATCGGGAACCCGGTCGAGCATGGGCCGGGACTCGATCAGGTTGCGGAGGTACTGCATCTGTTTGCCCGCCGGCCTGTCCAGCGCTTCCCGGAACGTAATACCGGGACCCCAGCCGCCGGCACCCCTCGGCCTGGAGTCGCTCAGATAACTATAGGCGCCGTTACTCCCATAGGTGTAGCCGGCCGCACCCGCGAACATAGCGCAGTAGGCTATCCGGCGGACATCCTCGGCCTGGATCAACCTGACGCCGGGTTTATACGGCTCCAGATTGTTGGCGATGCCTTCGTAGGCCGACTCGCCATCGATCACCGGCTTAGCCGGGACCCGCGCGTAATCGCCAGCGATCAGCTCGTAATTCCGGTTGAAGAGACTGTGGCCGGACTGAAGCATGTTGAAGTCCAGCCATGCATCCTGGTGAAAGTACATAGAGGAGCTTCTTACACCCCTCGGATGGTATGTCTTGAGATGCGTGCCGCCATCGCCCTCGGTGATTCCGGCCGCCATGGAGCGCCAGATGTCCTCGATGCCGTCCGGGACCCAGTCCCCGCCCAGAATCCAGAAGACGGGCTTGTTCCGATACCGGGTGCCCAGGAACTTGCCGTAGCTGAATGCGCTGGCCTTGTCGAGCACGCTTTTTTCCGGCGTGACGTACTCCTTGGACCAAATGGGAACCAGGGCAACGTAGAGTCCCAGAGATTCCGCCTCGTTCACAGCGTAGTCCACGTGCTGAAAGTACTTTTCGTTGGGCTGCCTGGGATCGTTATCGACGAATACGGTCTGTCCGTAAGGGTTGGGCTTCTCCAGACCACCATAGTGCGCGACAATCGCCTGAATCACCGTGAACTTCTTGGCAGCCCGGTCTTTCAGATAGAGGTCCACGTCCTCCCTTGTCAGGTGGAACAGGCTCCACGAGGTGTCCCCCAAGTAGGAGAATGGCGAACCATCCTCCTTGACGAAGAAATGGCCGTCTTTCGAAACGCGCACCCGGGGCGGCGGCGCGGCCTGCGCGAGGCTTGCGGCCAAGGCCAGAAGCAGAATTGCGCCGCCGGTCCGCATCATCGCGCCACTAAGCGTACTGGACCCATTACGCCGGAAACTGGCGGCGAGAACACTCCCCGCGCCCTCAGCTCCGCCCGCTGAACACCACCCACCGGGGCGTTGAGAGAGGTAGCCGAACCCGGAGCGTCGACCACCTGGATTTGGCCTCCTCGCCCACCGGCCGCTGCCGGTGCGGCGCCAGCGGCGACCGATGCCACGCCCCCGGAGTCTCCGCGGCCCGCAGGGGTGGCGAACACGTTTATCTGCACATCATTGTTGCCGGGTTGCAAAAAGTTGGTAATGTCCCATCGATAGGGCTGCCAGGCGTGCGCCTCCATGATCGCCCCGTTTACCCTGAGATAGGCGTATTCACGCACATCCCCGATTTCCAGATACACGTGCTTCCCGGCGGGCACCGTGGGAGCCGTGAACTGCTTGTGATATATGGCCGGGCCGACGAAGGATTGCGTGCCCAGGTCCTGCCAAGACTTCAGAGGAGTGGTAAGGTGTTTGCCGTTCAGGTCCAACGTCCAGTCTCCGTCCAGTTCCGCCAGAGTAGTGCCGGACACCAAGGAAGGTTCCGAACCGGGACCACCCTGACCGGCAGGAGGCCCCACCACGATGACTTTCGCTTCGTAGGGTTCGAGCACCAGCGGAAAGCGCACGGAATCGCCCTCGGCAGTGGCATCGGGGAGTGCATGAATCTGGCCCGCTCCCAGGTTCCACACCTGCGCCTGGCCGTGGCCGGCGATAGTCGCCATGCGCGATTCCCGCTTGTCGCTCTCATTGAAGAAAAAGTACATGTCGCCGTCGCGCCAGCTCCGGTGCGTGTACGTCAGCCGCTGCCAGGCGCGATCCAGCGCCACATCCGGTTTCGGAAGCGCCGCGAGCACGCGAGGCGTGATTTCGCCGGAGGGTTCGATCAGCGTGGCGAAGCTCAGGTCGGGTGGGCCCTTGGCATTCAAGAAGGTCTTGTCCACCACCAGCGTGGGAGTCTTGCCCACGAAAATTACCTTGCCGCCCGCTTTGACGAACGCCTGAAAACGCTCGAGGCCAGTCTGCGTGATCACCGTCGAGGACGGAACCACAATGGCCCGGTACACCTGCCCGCTGAGATTCTTGAAGCCGCCGTCCGCGATGGTGGCCACCGAGCTGAGCGACTGCTCGTCGAAGTAGTCCCAATCCACCTGGTGCTCCAGCAACTGCCAACCGAGAATGGTGGTGCTGCGGTCGGCCTCCGCGTCGCCCATCCACATGCTGTTAGCGGGATGGTACAGACCCACCTGCGCCGCCGGGCGGCCGATGGCCATCAAATAGCCGGCCCGGTTGGCGTACCACGCCAGCATGGGGGCCTGCGGCGGCGCGTTGACTTGACCGGCCTGGGATGCGCCCGCCTGATAACTCATTCCGTCGCGCACCACGGGGATGCGGATCTGCATCGCGTTCACGCCCCTCACCAGTTGATAATCCAACTGGAACTTGCCATCGATGCCGAGACCGCCGCCTTCCTCGGCCCAGACCTTCGGCTTACCGAACAGGTGTGCGGCTGAGGAGGCCAGCTTGGGAAAGTTGTTGTTCACGTCCCACCTTCCGTCCGGCATGTGTACCGTGAGCGGCAGTAACTGGCTCAGGTTATCGATCCCCGGCACCTGCACATACCGCTCGTCGCGGAAGTAGTCGCCCTCGGTGCGAGTCAGATGCATCATGACTTCTTCGCCGACCAGATGCACCAGGTACTCCATATTGTTCTTGGCGCACCAGTCGGCCTGGACACCGTAGAAGCTGTCGCGGAAGATCCCGCTCCACACGTCGTAGTAGTCGGCTTTGACACGCCGCGCCTGTTCGGTCAGCTCGCGGGCGAAGAACAGGGGCAGGTAGGGCTGGAGGTCATAGCCTTTCTGTTTGCGAAACTCATCGAGCAGCGCGGGAGTCCAGGGGATGGCGCTGGCGTAGTCCGGTTCATCGCCGAAGAAACCCAGGACGGTGGTGCCGAAGTCCGCGCCGAAGAGCTGCTTGTAGACCTCGTGGGTGGTCGACATAAACGCGCGCGTGGCGTTCGGATCCAGGTAATCGATCATGGGATATAGGGCATCTTTGTTGTAGGTCCCGTCTTCCCGATTGATGTGGCGGGTGGGGGAACTGCGGTAGACGTGGCGCACGAACACGACGTCCCAGAGCCAGTTCGGGGTATACGGGTCCGAACCTGTATTGGGCGCGGTCCAGGTGAGGTGGCCGTCCTTCGGCATGGGGAGCACCGTGGTGCTGTGGTCCGAGCCATTCTCGATGTACATTCCCAGGGTGTCCGGCGGGAGGGGAATGGAGATGGTCTGGCCGGCGGTTAGCGAGACGCGCATATCGGCGACGATCCCCTGCATGGCGAGCTGCGGAAATTTCTCTTTGATCAGGCCTCCGGCAAAGCCGCTGGGGTAGGTGCCTTCGTCGGCAATCCAGACCTTCATGCCGCGCTTGCGGGCTTCATCGACGGCGAACTTCGTGAGGGCAAAATACTCCGGCGAGAGATACTTGGGTGTCATGCCGCGCGCGGGGCCGAAGTTCACTACGAAAACGCCGTTGGCCACGAGCGAATCGAACTCTTGCACAATCCTTTCGCGGGTCAGCGCGCCGCCCCAAATGGCCCAATGAATGGCGCCGTATTCGCGCGGCGGGTCTCTGAAGTCGGCGGCCGCCTCCCGGACGGTCGGCACCGTCATCTGCTGCCAGGGCCGTTGCGCCATCGCCGCGAACGAAACCAGGAAGAGAAGGCCAAACATTAGGAGAGTTCCGGTTGTTTGCTTCATACAAGAATCCGATTATCACTATATATCAAAGACGTTGGCACCACCTTCCACAGGGCTGTGCGAGCCCCGTGCGACTATCGCGCCACCAACCGTACCGGACCCAGTAAGCCGGAAACCGCCGGCGAGAATACGTTCCGGGCCCTCATCTCCGGCCGCGACTCGACGCTGGCAGCCCCACGCCCGCCCGTTGCAGCCGACGCGGCGCCGGCTGGCGGCGCACCCCCGCCTCCGCGGCCCGAGGGGGTCGCCCATACATCGATCTCCAGATCGTTGGAGCCGGCTTTCAGAGCGCTGGTGATGTCCCAGCGATACGGCTGCCAGGCGTGTGCTTCGAGTTCCTTCCCGTTCAACTTGACCTTGGCGCACTCACGCACATCGGCGATTTCCAAAAACACCCGTCTACCGGCAGGCGCCGCGGGAGCGGTGAACTGCTTGCGATACGTGGCCGGGCCGGCAAAAGATCTCGTGCCCAAATCCTCCCACGATTTCAGGGGAGTGGCCACCTGTTTGCCATTCAGGTTCAAGGCCCAATCTCCGCCCAATTCCGCCAGCGTGTTGCCGGATACTAAGGACGGCTCCGGAGCGGCGACTCCGCTGGGAAGCGGCCCCACCACGACGAGTTTCGCTTCGTAGGGTTCGAGCACCAGCGGAAAGCGCACGGAACCACTCTCGGCAGTCGCGCCGGACATGGGATGAATCTCTCCGGTGCCCAGGTCCCACACCTGCGCCTGCCCGCGCCCGGCGATAGTTGCCATCCGCGATTCCTCTTTGTCGCTCTCATTGAAGAAAAAGTACATGTCGCCGTCGCGCCAGTTCCGGTGCGTGTACGTCAGCCGCTGCCAGGCGCTATCCAACACCACATCCGGTTTGGGCAGCGCCGCGAGCACGCGCGCCGTGATGTCGCCAGAGGGCTCGATCAGCGTGGCGAAGCTCAGGTCGGGTGGGCCCTTGGCATTCAAGAAGGTCTTGTCCACCACCAGCGTGGGAGTCTTGCCGACGAAAATCACCTTGCCGCCCGCTTTGACGAACGCCTGAAAACGCTCCAGCCCGGTCCGAGTGATGACCGTCGAGGCGGGAACCACGATGGCCCGGAAAACCTGCCCGCTGAGATCCTTGAAGCCACCATCCGCGATGCTCGCCACCGAACGCAGCGATTGCTCGTCGAAGTAATCCCACTCAATCTGGTGTTCGTACAATTGCCAGCCGAGCTTGGTTGTGCTGCGGTCGGCCTCTTCGTCGCCCATCCACATGCTATGGACGGGATGGTAGAGACCCACCTGCGCCGCCGGGCGGCCAACGGCCATCAGATAGCCGCCCCGGTTGGCGTACCACGCGATCATCGCAGCCTGTGGCGGCACTGCGGACGAGGCTGCCTCCCCGCCGCGGCCGCCGCGGATGGGGACGCGGATCTGGAGCGCGTTTACGCCCCTCACCAGTTGAAAATCCAACTGGAACTTGCCGTCGATGCCCGTTCCGCCGCCCTCTTCGGCCCAGACCTTCGGCTTACCGAACAGATGCGCGGCCGACGAGGCCAGTTTGGGAAAGTTGTTGTTAACGTCCCACGTCCCGTCCGGTATGTGTACGGTGAGTGGCAGCAACTGGCCAAGGTTATCGATCCCAGGCACCTGCACGTACTGCTCGTCGCGGAAGTAGTCGCCCTCGGTACGCGCCTGGTGCATGCCGACCTCTTCACCGATCAGGTGCACCAGGTATTCTATGTTGTTCTGGGCGCACCACTCGGCCTGGACACCGAAGAAGCTGTCTTTGAAAATGTTGCTCCAGACGTCGTAGTAGTCGGCTTTGGCGCGTTGCGCCTCTTCGGTCAACTGGCCCATATCCAACGTGGCCATCTGCCGTAAAAGATTGGCGCGGCGTTGCTCTTCGGTCAACTTGCCGGTGAAGAAGAGGGGCAGGTAGGGCTGGAGGTCGTAGCCCTTCTGCTTGCGAAACTCATCGAGCAACTTGGGGGTCCAGGGGTAGGAGCTGGCGTAATCCGGTTCATCGCCGAAGAAACCCAGCACGGTATTGCCGAATTCGGCGCCGATCGCCTGCTTGTAAGTCTCGTGGGTGATTGTCATGAAGGCGCGCGTGGCGTTCGGATCCAAGTAATCGATCAAGGGATACCGGGCATCCTTTTCACGGGTTCCGTCCTCGCGGTTGAACATGCGAGTGGGGGAACTGCGGTAGACGTGGCGCACGAACACCACGTCCCAGAGCCAGTTCGGGGTATACGGGTCCGAGCCGGTATTGGGCGCGGTCCAGGTGAGGTGGCCGTCCTTCGGCATGGGGAGCACCGTGGTGCTGTGGTCCGAGCCATTCTCAACGTACATTCCCAGGGTGTCCGGCGGGAGGGGGATGGAGATGGTCTGGCCGGCGGTTAGCGAGACGCGCATGTCGGCCACGATTCCCTGCATGGCGAGTTGCGGATACTTCTGGCCGATAAAGCCTCCGGCAAAGCCGCTGGGGTAGTCGGATTCGTCCTGGATCCAAATCTTCATCCCCCGCTTCTTCGCCTCCTGGACCACGAACTTCATCTGGTCCATGTGCTCCGGCGTAAGATACCACGGCACGCCGCGTCCCGGCGAGACGTTGACTATGAAGACGCCGTTGGCGGCGAGCCGGTCGAGATCCTGGACGATCCTCGCCATCCTATCCTTGGCGTCCCCACCGTTCCAACTGAGAAACGGCTGGATGGCACCATACTCCCGCGGCGGGGTTTTGAAGTTGCTAGCTGCCTCACTGACGGATGGCACCGTCAACTGTTGCCAGGGCCTTTGCGCCAGGGCCGCGAATGAAACCAGGAAAAGGGCAAGGAACCGGGGAAGCGTTCTCACCGCATTCTTCATAGATCCCCCTATCGCTATCAAGACGCGCGGACCGGCTTGCGCCGGTCCGCGCGAGCGTGGCTAAAACACGAATCGGGCGGCAAGCTGACCCTGCCGAGAGCTTTCGGCGCCGCCGGACCCGGTCGTCAACGTAAAGAGCGACCCTGTGTTGATCCAGCCGAAGCCCCCGGTGGGAACGCCTTGGGCATTTCTCGTTTGGGTGGCCAAGGCGTTAGTAGAGGTCGGGTTGTTCATCTCGAGGCGGTTGAACACGTTGTAGAACTCGGCGCGGAACTGCAAGGTCATGCCTTCCCGAAGTTGGAACGTCCTGCCGAAGCTCATCCCCTCGGCGGGACGGCGTTGATAGCGATAGTCGTTATAGTACGCGGCGCCGGTGCCCCACTGCCCGGCAGCCGGTTCCGTCCACGCGGCCGGATTCAGCACGAATTGACTGTTGGGGTCGATGCAATGGCAGTTGAGGTTGGCGGTGAACAGCGGAACGCCGGGCACCCGGTTGGCGAAGGTACCCGCAAACAGAGCCGTACTGAGGTTGTTGGTCGCCAGAGGAGACTCGATCGGGAGGCCGCTGGCGTATCGCAACAGACCGCTGTAAGTCCAGTCGCGGAGCACGTCGCGCACCAGGCGGTTCGACGTCCCGAGCGCAGGCACGCGGTAACTGTATCCGGTCGCCAGGATAAACGGCTGGGAGTCCGCCGAAATGTACTTGTTCTGGTCGCGGTTGAAGATGTCGTTGACGGCTGAGCTCCCACCGGTGCCGGGGCTGGCGCCCAATTGCATCTCCTGCGACCAGGTGAACGCCACGTTGACACTGAGGCCGTGCGACATGCGCTTGGTGAGCTTGGTCTGCAACGCGTCATACCAACTGTTGCCCCTGGCCGCCCAGTCGGTCGAGATGGTCCCGAACTGCGGGAAGGGCCGCAACGTTTGCGCCAGCGTGAGTCCGGTGGGATAACCGGCATAGGGGGCCGTGAACCCGCGCGCCGCGACTGCGGCCGAGTTCCAAGGCGAGGTCAGCAACGTATAGTCGCTGGCACTGTTGATGTTCAGACCGAACGAAGCGATCCGTTGCGGGGTCAGTTGATTCAGGCTCTCCATTCCATCGGCTCGAAGCCAGACGCCCCGGTTGCCCACGAAGGCGGCTTCCAACGCCAGGTTACCGGTGAGCTGGCGCTGCAAAGAAATGTTCCACTGGTCTATTCTGGGAGGCCGGCCGCCGCTGCGGTCGATGTAGTAGGGAGGCGAGTTGATCTGGCCGGCCGAGGGAAAAATGCCGGGTGAGCGCGTGGCGACCGTCAAGGAGGCCGGGTTGTAAGTCAAGCCATTCTGCAACTGGACCGCCGGTGTGCCATAGTTTCCGGTGGTGAAGCTGAGTATGTTCCATCCCACCCCGCTGATGGCCGTGCCGGTGAGGTAATTGGTGGTTGGCGTGGTGCCGTAAATGAAGCCCCATCCGCCCCGCAGAACCGTCTTGGAATCCAACTGGTAGGCCACCCCGAGCCGCGGGCCGACGGCGTAGGGATAGGTGTCGGTGAAGGTGCAGCCGCAGCCTCCCGGCCCGGAGCCTTCGTAAATCATGCCCCCCAGCAACCCTCCCGCCGACGGGTTCGGAACCGAGGGCCCGAACATGCCTAAACGGTTGTCCATCTCGTGGGCAGCGCTCTGCAAGTCCCAGCGCAGGCCGTAATCGACCGTGAGCTTGTGGGTGACCTTCCAGGTATCCTGCACGAACAGCCCCCAGGCGGTTTTCCGAAGCTGCGGATCCTGGGTATTCCTGACGGTGGCATTATCGATGGCGCCAAGCAGGAAGCTGGCGTAGGGGAACCCGACATTTCCGCCGCCGAGGGTCGTCGATTGCAGGTAGGGCAGGCCCGTCTCGGCGGCACTGACGTTGTAGACACCCCCGATACCTACGTTCTCAACATCGGTCCAGATGTCCTTGCGCCATTCCATGCCGGTCTTGTAGGTGTGATTGCCGCGCACCCAGGTGGCGCTGGCCACCCCGGTCGGCTTATCGTTGTAATAATGGCCGGCGTTGGTCGTCCCGATGGTAGATGAGATGTTCGACAAGAAGCCACCCTGGGTGGAGGTGAGACCCGTGATCTCCGGAAAGCCCACAGTAGCGTCGCCGCCAATTCCAAGCAGGCTGGCGGAGTTGTAGGTCAGGTTGCTTTGGGGCGTCGAGTCGGAATGGTTGTAGCGCATTTCTCCCAGTCCCAGGTGAACCAGGAAAGTGGGCGTGACCGTCTGATCCAACGTCAATCGAGCGGTTTGGTTCCGGTCCCTGTAGATCCGGCCGTTGGAGATCGGCCACGTCAGCCCATCGCCGGCGTTCTTGTTCATATTCTGAATCCAATCCCCCCAGTAGAAGGACAGTTTGGACTTTGGGCTGATGTACTCGTCTATCTTCACGCTAGGCATCGTTTTCCCCCGGTCAGTCGTATCTTGGGGCGCGAAGTTGTTTACCAGGCCAGAGCTGGTGGGAAGCGGTATCATGGCTTGGATCTTCGCCGCGACCGGGTCGATCCGGCTTGCGGGAATGATGTTGCCCGGGAACGGGGTGCGAACGATGCTGCCGTTGGATGCGGCAAAATTTGTGGTCGGGTCGTAAATCACGTTTTCCATGATGGCCGCCCCCGTCGGGTCGGTGCCGAGTGTGCGGCCAGTCTTCGCCGCGGCGAAATTACCCTGGCGGAAAGCCGTCGTAGGCATGGTCTCGAGCGGCGACCCGTTCAGAAAGCCAAAGGTTTTGTACTGTTCGAAATTGAAAAAGAAGAAAGTCTTGTTCTTTCCGTTGTAGACCTTGGGAATCAAGACCGGGCCACCGATCGTGCCGCCCCAGTCGTTATTCCTGATGAACGGGTTGACATGCCCCCCGCTGCCGTTGTTGGTGAACGCCTGCCCTGCATTGAGCACCCTATTGATGAAGTACTCGTACCCGCTGCCGTGGAATTGGTCCGTTCCGGAACGCGAGGTGAGGTTGACCAACCCCCCGCTGACCTGCCCGAACTCGGCGTCGAAATTGCTGCTTTGCAGCGACACCTGCTGGAGCGACTCCATGGAGGGCTGGGTTTCGGAAAGATGGGTAGGATCGATGCTGCTGGTGATATCCTGGCCGTCGACCAAAGTCTTAAAGGTGTTGTCGGGGAGGCCGTTGACGTGCATCTGGAGGTTGCTGCCGACGATGTTCGTGGCTCCCGGTGTAATTCCGGCGAAGCCGATGGGGCTGCGCGGATTGTTCCCGAAGCCCATGGGAAGGTCGTTGACCGTGTCCCCGTTAACGGTGGCGCTCTGCTCCGCGGTTTCCGTCCTCAGCAACGTCGCATCCGCCGTCACGGTCATCGATTGAGAAGTCGAACCGACTTGCAGGACGACGTCGATGCGGGCCGTCTGAACGACCTGGAGGTGAATACCCTCTTGAATGTACTTGGTGAAGCCGGCCGCCTCGACAGTCAGGTCGTATGCGCCCCCGGGAATCGAGGGCAACGTGTAATTGCCGGTTGCCGTGGTTACGGTTTCAAAAACGGAGCCGTTTTCGGGGCTTTTCGCGGTCACTTTAGCACCCGGAACCACGGCGCCGGCCGGATCGGAGACGGTGCCGGTGATGGCTCCACGGTCGCTCTGGCCGAAAAGCAGGCCCGAGACCAATAGAAGCAAGGCCACCAAAGACACTGTGGCCCAGAGACTTGAGAGCTTGTTTGCTTGCATACAACCCCCTTTTTCCATAGGAGTCCCCCCCCTTTGAACGGACCCCAGACATGGGTATCGTTCGGCAGCGAGACCCTGGAGGGAGTATGCATGAACCGAATGCCAGTGTCAAGTCATTTTGGAGAGATCATTTTGGAGAGATCAGGACCTAATGGTGTAGGACCTATCGTTGTTCTGGATTCTCGCGATTGGGGTAGAAAAATGAGACAAGCAGTTCCAATATGGGCGGCGGGGAGTATAATCGCTGGTGTAGCGACATGGGAATCCCGGGAAGGATGTTTCGGATGCACATGGCGAGAAGGGGCCTGCTCCTCGCAGGTTTTATATTGCTGGGCGCCGGTTTTGGTCCGGCTTACGCACAGGCGCCGCCACGAATTCGAGTTTCCGGCAACCACCGGTTTTTTGTTGCCCAGGACGGGACGCCGTTCTTCTACCTAGCCGATACCGAGTGGGCCATGTTTCATATGACCCGCGAAGATGTCGATCTTTATTTGAAAGACCGGGCGGCAAAGAAGTTCAACGTCATCCAAGCCGTGGCCACGTTCTGGGGCGGCCCTAAGCTGGACACGCCGAATGCTTACGGCCAGACGGTGTTCGTGAATGGCGATTTCACCCGCCCCAATGACGAGTACTTTAAGACTGTCGACTATGCCGTGAACAAAGCCAACTCGCTCGGACTTTACATCGCCATTGTGCCTATATGGGGGAAAGGATACGTCAACGAGAAGCTCTCCGTCTTCGACAAGACCAGTGCGTTCAATTACGGCAAGTTTCTGGGCGGCCGGTACCGCGACAAGCGCGTGATGTTTATTCTGGGCGGCGACTGGTACCCGGACAAAACGGAGGATATCTGGAGGGCGATGGCGGCCGGCATTGCCGCGGGCGACGGCGGAGTGCACTTGATAACATACCATCCGACCGGGATACAAAGTTCGGGCAACTGGTTTCAGAACGACGCCTGGCTGAGCTTCAACATGGTTCAATCCCGCCACATGGTCCTGAACCGGACCTACGATATGATCGCCAGGGATTGGGAACGGACGCCTACGAAACCGGTGGTGGATGGCGAATCGGTTTACGAAGGCATTGTCGATAACCTGGTTGCCTATGAACCGGGAGTGCCGATCATCCAGGCCCAGGACGTGCGTAGGGCCGCTTACTGTTCGGTGTTTGCCGGGGGTGCCGGGTACACCTACGGGAGCCAGGGCGTGTGGAGTTACTCTAGTCCGAGACCCGGCGCCCCAGCCCCAACCAAGGCGGGCAGAAAGGGTTCGGAATACGGCCTTCCCGCCATTTCCTTCCAGGAAGCCATGCAGCGGCCGGCGGGTACTCAGATGCAGTACTTGCGGGCGCTGATTGAGTCGAGGCCGATGCTGACAAGGGTTCCGGACCAATGGCTGATCGTCAACGACCCTCTGAGCACCACGGACCGCATTCAAGCCTGCCGGTCGTCGGACGGAAGCTACATTTTCATCTATACCTCTTCCGGCAAACCGGTGCGTGTCCAGGTTCGAGACAAGATACGCGACAAGCTGAGCGGCACGGCATACAAGGCCTATTGGTACGATCCGCGGACAGGGACATCCACTCTGATCGGAGAGTTTCCGAGGACGGAGGCGGGTGACCGGCCGGCGGATGTGCGGCGTGCGGACATCAGCAAGGAATTCACGCCGCCGTCCAGCGGCCCGGGAAACGACTGGGTACTGGTGCTCGATGACGCGGCCAAGAACTTCCCGCCGCCGGGCACGAAGGTTTGGCGATAGGCGCACTAACGAAGGGCAGTAGTTGGTTAGGAGGATGGATCAGATGCAAATAACGAGAAGGGGCCTGCTGCTCGCAGGTCTTATATTGCTGGGTGTTAGCTTTGGTCCGGCTTACGCACAGGCGCCGCCACCGATTCGAGTTTCCGACAACCACCGGTTCTTTGTCACCCAGGACGGAACGCCGTTCTTCTACCTGGCCGATACCGAGTGGGCAATGTTCCATATGACTCGCGAGGATATCGATCTCTATTTAAAAGATCGGGCGGGAAAGAAGTTCAACGTCATCCAAGCCGTGGCCGGCAACATGGGCGGTCTGGACAGGCCCAATCCGTACGGAGCGACGACATTCGTCAAAGACACTAAGGCGGAACCCAATGAGGAGTACTTCAAGAACGTCGACTATGCGGTCAACAAAGCCAATTCGCTGGGGCTGTACGTCGCTATAGTGGCCATATGGGGGAAGGAGTACGTCAACGAGAAGCAGTCCGTGCTGGACAAGACAACCGGGTATAACTACGGTAAGTTCCTGGGCAGCCGGTACCGCGACAAACGCGTGATGTTTATTCTGGGCGGCGACTGGTACCCGGACAAAACGGAAGACATCTGGAGGGCGCTGGCGGCCGGTATTGCCGCGGGCGACGGTGGGACGCACCTGATAACCTACCATCCGACGGGGATACAAAGCTCGGGCAACTGGTTTCAGAGCGATGCCTGGCTGAGCTTCAACATGATTCAGTCCCGCCATATGGTCCTGAACCGGGGGTACGATGTGATCGCGAGGGATTGGGAACGGACACCTACGAAACCGGTGGTCGACGGCGAATCGGTTTACGAAGGCATTGTCGATAACCTGATTGCCTATCAACCTGGAGTGCCGATCATCCAGGCCCAGGACGTGCGGAGGGCCGCTTACTGTTCGGTGTTCGCCGGGGGTGCAGGATACACATACGGAAGCCAGGGCGTGTGGAGTTACTCCAGTCCGACTCCCGGCGCCCCAGCCCCGGCGGGCAGGAAAGGTTCGGGATATGGCCTGCCGCCAATTTCTTTCCAGGAAGCCATGCAGCGGCCGGCCGGTACTCAGATGCAGTACCTGCGCGCGCTGATCGAATCGAGGCCAATGCTCACGCGGGTTCCGGACCAATGGCTGATCGTCAACGACCCTCTGAGCACCACGGATCGAATCCAGGCCTGCCGGTCGTCGGACGGAAGTTACATTTTCATCTATACCTCTACCGGCAAGCCGGTGCGTGTCCAACTTAGAGACAAGATACACGACAAGCTATCAGGCAAGGCTTACAGGGCCTATTGGTACGATCCCCGGCAAGGGACGTCCACTCTGATCGGCCAGTTTCCGAGGACGGAGGCCGGCGACAGGCCGGCCGATGTGCGGCGCAACGATATCAGCCGGGAATTCACGCCGCCGTCAAGCGGCCCCGGAAACGACTGGGTTCTGGTGCTTGACGACGTGGACAACAACTTCCCGCCACCGGGCCGGAAAGCTCAGCAATAGAAGCTTCTTAGAAGCTTCCAGATGCCGGGAACACTTCGGCCGCATTCGTGCAGGCGCAAACGGAAAATGGTCGCCATCGCGTGTGCGGCAGTAAAATTTTGATAGCCGTCTAGCTCGATGGGGCGAACGGCCGGCAGCCGAGGCCAGACCGGAAAGGAAGAACGATGAAGTCTGTTGAACGACACATCCAGGCGCTCGAGGCCATGTGGCCGAGCAAGAGGACCTCCAGTCGCCGACTGGAATTGCTGGTTGTGTAATCTGCGCGATCTCGACTAGCCTCTTGACCGCTCCGGGCCTACTTCCGCGGCTTATAAATCTTGCTGAAGTTGTTGCGCGCATTCGTAATGGTAGACGTGCCATTTCGCTCGACGGAGACTTTGATCCACTTCCCATCCGGGCTGCCCTCTATGTTGGCGATGTAGTCCGGTGCGACATTGCCTTTCTCTCCGCCCGCGATCAAATAGTGCGCCTGCCAGTAATCCTCCAGCCCTGGCGACGATTCGACGGTCTGGAACACCTCCGCCGAGGCGCCCTTTCTCGGTCCATTGTCCGCGATCGCCACCCGCGGGCGCAGCGCATGCTCCATTATCGGCGAGTTGGCGTTGTCGGTGCCGTGATTGGCGGTCATGTACAGGTCCACCGCGCCTACGCGATTGATCGGGCAAAACAGCTCGCGGGCCTGTCCGGCGAAACTCGCGCCTGACCGCCAGTTAGCCAAGTGCACGCCCACATCGGAGACTCTGAGACGCGCACCCGAAAAGGCCCGGAAGAGGGGCCTTGGGCAAGATGGCGGGCACTCCGGCCAGTCTCTGAGAGAACGGCTTTCCCCGCAGTATTGGCCATTTCCCGCAAGTCCACGCCGTCAAGCCGTTAACCAGAAGGACAGAGAGTTCGTCGTGGTTTGTTGCAATGCGTCCACCGTATTTGCAAAAAAATACCTTCTTTGGACAACGGATGTGTTACATGCAACAGTTTTTTGGAACGGCTGAGCCTTAGCTCCTAATCGGATCGCATCACTCGCCATATTTCAGTCATCTTACCTTTTTCGATGACTGCTCTCCAGGAACTTCTACGCCCCCGCGGTTTACGCCTCGACGATTTGAAGTCCAAGTTTGGCAGCCGTTTTCTTGAGGTGTTCGACTTGTTGGTGGCGGTGCCGTTCCTCGTAATATTGCATTCCTTTACCCGACACCAGTCGCTATCATGCCAGTGATCGCCAACACCGGAGTGCTGTGAATCGGGCATGAAGCGCCAAGCAACGTCTCGGCCTTTAGCTGCCGAACCTCGTCCTGCACCAGGATCTCAAATGGCCCACCCTGTAGCCAAGTTTCTGGTGCCAGTGACGGCCTACACGGCGTCAGACGCTGTTAACCGAAGGGTTGTGATCTCGAGTCCCATTTGGGGAGCCAAATATCCCAACGACGAACTCTCTGTCCTTCCGGTCAACGGCCGGACGGCGTGGACTTGCGGGAAATGGCCAATACTGCGGGGAAAGCCGTTCTCTCAGAGACTGCCCGGAGTGCCCACCACCTTGCCCAAGGCCCCTCTCCCGGGCCTTTTCGGGTGCGCGTCTCAGAGTCTCCGATGAGGGCGCGCGTTTGGTTAACTGGCGGTGAGGTCCCCCACCCTGAACTGGCGGTTCCGACGCTTGATATACTTAACAGTCATAGGGGACAGGGCACTCTCACACCATGCGAGTCACAGTAATTGGAACCGGCTATGTCGGCACCGTCACGGGCGTGTGCCTTGCCTACGTGGGCCACCGGGTCACGTGTGGGTGATCGCGGAGGCCTCGGCGGCAGGCGCGACCGTCATCCCGTCATTGAAGCCCTAATCTGTCCAATAGGGCCGACGCATTGCCGCCCATCGAGTCGAAATCCGCGATTAACTGGCTCCAGTCGAAACCGTGGGGGCCTTCTGGACAGCCTTGTTGATCCCGTCCATACTCAGGACGGTGTACAGTTCTCCGCCAGCCGACTGCGTAGGATATTGGGCCATGGCCGCATCCGTCACCGTTCCTGCCGCGCGGCCGCCATCCGCGCTGCCATGCTTTCGGCCAAACGCCCCGGGAGAAGGGGGAGCGGCCTGCGTCAGCGGTCAATGCGAATCATGATCTTGTCGAGAGCGGCACGGTCGAGCGGATATCCCATGCCCGGCTCGGTGGGCGCCAGAACGTAGCCATCGGCGTCGGTCCGGAACTTGTGCTGCACGTACGGCCGGTCGGGGTACTCCCACGGCCATGGCATCTCGAACCAGTAACAGTTGGGCAGCGCCAGCTCCAACTGGAAAGCCGCCGCCATGTCGAAGAAGCTGCCCCAGTTGTGCGGTGTGCACGGCATGGAGAAGGTGTCGGCCAACTGACCCACCCGGAACGACCCGGTGATGCCGCCGAGGTTGTCCGCGATCAGCCGTGCGATGCCCATCGCGTCCCGGCGAATGTACTCGCCGTAGTCGTAAATGTTTAGGATGAACTCCCCCACCTCGGTAGGCACGTCCAGGTGCTTCCGCAGCTCCACCAGTCCATCGAGGTCGGTTGTTGGCATGGGGTCCTCGAAGGATACGTACCCATTCTCGTCGAGCGCCCGGCCGACCCTCAGGGCCTCGTAGTAGTTGTAGCGCTGCACGGCGTCGAACAGCAGGGTGTAATCGTCTCCTACGGCCTTGCGGACCTCTTTGATCTCCTCGATGTGGCCCAGGTAGGCAGGGATCGGCGAGCCGCTCCTGCGCTGGCCTTCACCAGGGTGGATCTTATAGGCTTTGAGTCCCGCCGCCTTGGCCTTCAGGGCGTCCGGACCGAAGTCCTCCACAGCGGCCAGGTGTTGTGAGCTGGCGTAGGCCAGTACCCTGTCCTTGGTCCCTCCCAAAATCCTGTAGATGGGACGGTTCACCGCCTTGCCCAGAATGTCCCACAGGCAGAAGTCGCAGGCCGCGGCGTGCACATTCGGCCCCGGGGTTCCGGTTCCACGCGGCCGGCTGGCAAAGCCCGGGTTGAAGCCGCCGATAAAGGCTCGCCCTCTGCCGCCGCCACCTCCTCCTCTGGCTCCGGCCGCTGCTCCGGCTCCGCCTCGGGCTCCGGCAGCCGCACCGGGCATGGGTGCTCCCGCGCCTCCACCTGGCCGCGTCTGGTTGGGTATGTAGGCGACGGTGGGAAGGATATCGTACAGGTTCTTGCCAACGCAGGCGGACTTGGCGAAGTCTACCCACCCCGGAGGGTTTCCCCGGTTGCCGAGGGTGAAGTTGCCCTCAATCCCGCTAGCCGTCACCAGAGAGGCGATTTCCGCTCCGCCGCTCAGACCTGCCCCGGAGTTCCGCCAACTGCTAGCATCGGTGACGTAGATTTTTGCCTCCTTGATGGTGAGGTCCGGCAAGTCGCCGGCCTTAACTCCAGCTGCCTGCGCGGCCAAGTTGACCGGGTGGGCAATGACCGCAGCTCCGGCCGCGGCCGAAGCGCTAAAGAAGCCGCGTCGCGATAGTTGGAATCTTGACACAAAACTCCTTTCTGGCCACAATCCTTTCCTCGCTTTGCGGCCGGCACCAGCATATCACATCACTGCGTCTTGGAGCGTTCGGTACCCAAGGTCGGAAGGTCAGCATGTCGCGGAATTTCTTCGAGAGAGACCGGTTCGCACAGGAGTGTTCGGGCCGGAAAGAAAATCCCAATGCGACTTCCCGCCGAATTTTGAATCTGGACGTATAATCGCTATTGTCCAGGATGCCAAGACGGATATTCTGGATTGCCTTCGCGGCCTCGAATTAGTCCCGGCCCGCTTGGCGATAGAATCTCAATGGACGTATCCATGATGAGAAGATATGGCGCTATTGCTGTAATCCTGTCGTTCGGCCTGTTGGCGGGTGCGCTTCGCAGCCAGCAGTCCCCCGCCTCTGGAGACCTCTTCGCCACCGTAAACACGCAGGCCGAAGCGCGGTCGTTTCCGCATTTTTGGGAGCAGATGTTCGGCAGTGGCCGGGCGGTCCTGTCGTTGCGCGACGAGTACCGGCGCGACCTCCGCATGGTGCGTGAGATTACCAGCTTTCGTTACATCCGCTTCCACGGAATCTTCGATGAGGATGTGGGTGTTTACCAAAAAGATCCCCAGGGCCGGCCGGTCTACAACTTTTCGTACGTGGATCAGATCTACGATGGCCTCCTGGAAAACGGTGCGCGTCCGTTCGTTGAGTTGAGCTTCATGCCGAAGGCGCTGGCCAATTCGCAGACGCCTCACGGGTTCTGGTACAAGCCCTTGCCGAACCCGCCGGTCTCTTACGACGCATGGGGCGATCTGGTATACAACTTCGCTCGGCACTTGGTGGAGCGGTATGGAATCGAAGAGGTCTCGCAATGGTATTTCGAGGTGTGGAACGAGCCCAATATCGATTTCTGGACCGGACAGCCGAGCCAGGCCACCTACTTTGAGCTGTACGATGCGGCAGCAAAGGCGGTGAAACGGGCCAGTCCCCGATTGCGGGTAGGCGGACCGGCCACGGCGCAGGCGGCCTGGGTGGGCGCCATGATTGCCCGTGCCGCGCAGAAGCAGATTCCGCTGGATTTTGTTTCCACCCACGTCTATGGCAACGACGACCCGAAAAACGTTTTTGGAACGCCATGCCCCATCGATCGGTTCGACATGGTGGCGCGCTCGGTGAAGACAGTCTACGAGCAGGTGAAGCATTCGGCGCGTCCGGACGTGCCCATCGTCTGGTCGGAATTCAATGCGAGCTACTCGAGCGAGTTTGCGGTCACGGATTCGGCATTTATGGGTCCGTGGCTTGCTAATAACATCCGGCTCTGCGACGGCATGCAGACCCTCATGTCCTACTGGACGTTCTCCGACGTTTTCGAGGAGCAGGGAGTGGTGAAGACGCCGTTCTACGGTGGCTTCGGCCTGATAGCGGAGCGCGGCATTCCTAAGCCCGCATTCCATGCCTTCGAACTGCTGCACCAACTCGGTACCGAGCGCCTGCTTGTGGATGCCCCCTGGATCCTGGCGACAAAGCGCGGCGATGGCGCCCTGGTGATCGCGGCCTGGAACTATGCGGCTCCGGAGGACGCAGGCCGGGCGGTGAATGGACGGATCGCGCTGGTGGGCGTACACGGACGCCACGCGCGCGTTCAGATCGTGGATGGCGAGCACGGTTCGCCATTGCCGGCGTGGGAAGCGATGGGACGGCCGGCATTTCCCACGCGCGATCAGATCCGGCAGTTGCAGGATGCCGCCAAAATGCCTCCTCCGGAAGCCCGACCAATCGACGGAGACGCAATTGAGATCCACCTAGCTCCGCACGCCCTGGCGTTGATCGAGGTGGCTCCGTGACGCTGTCACAGACCCTGATACGCGCGCGGGTTGCGGAGCGTCTCAAAGCGCTTCTCCGAAACCCAGAAGAAGGTTTTCCGGTTCAGTAGGGTATACCGATCACGCGGAGTCATTCCGTTCTGCCGGACGTCCCGCAGCCGCGACTCGATCAGGGGCTTCTGGTCCCGGATGATCCGAGTTGACTTACCCCGGCTACCCCCTGGCCGCACACTCAAACCCCGCTGGCTCGGCAATGGACGGCACCTGCTGTTTGGAGTGAACCAAGAGCCCTGGGTGATGGATCTGCGGGCCGGTCAGACAAGGATGATCGACATGGGGACTACCGCATGGAGTTCTTTGTTCCATCTCCCGATGGGCAGGCGTTATACTTCACCACGCCCGAGGAGTTCGCGCCGCGGGCTGTGGCGAACGCAAATCGATGGGAACTGGCGCGCACAGAGAATAGAACTGCTGATGCCGGTTGCCGGACCGCTGACCACCGGCGTTGCCATTTCGGCATCTGGTTCACGCCTGGCCTTCAGTCAGCAGATCCGGCAGGATGGGATCTGGAGCGTGCCCATCGACCTTTCCGGCGCGCCGCGCGGGGAGCCGAAAGCGCTGGTGCAGGATTTCAGCGTACGGAACATGGAGCCGGATTTCTCCCAGGATGGATCGATGATTGCGTATGCCTCGCTTCGCCAGGGAGAGAAGGCGGCTGTGTTGGTGGCCAACGCAGATGGTTCCGGCGCCCAGAGCATCTCGCCCACGGGCGTGAACTGTGCGTTCCCCACCTGGCTGGGTACGGAAAGGTGCACGTACCGCTGCGCCCCCGATGGGAACATCTGGATGGCACCTTTGCGCGGGCCACCACGACGTCTGAGTTTCAAGTTGGACACAGAGGCGTGGCCCCGGATCGCGCGCCTGATGCGCATGATCCTGGTGGATTACGCCCGCGCGCATCATGCCGCCAAGCGGGGTGGCACCGGGGCCCCGGTCACCCTGGATGATTGCATGGCGGTCTCTCCCCAGCCGCCCTCCGGATGTGCTGGAAATCGACGAAGCTCTCGACCGGCTGGCGGCAGTCGATGAACGCAAGGCCAAGGTGATCGAACTCCGCGATTTCGGGGGCATGGACCGGGAAGAGGTGGCCGCCGCCCTCGGCCTGAGCGTTCCCACGGTGAAGCGCGACCTGCGGCTCGGGGCGGCCCGGTTGCGGAGGTTTCTGGGCGGCGGAGCCGACTGAGCGGTCCGGGTTGTGGCACAATACGCTTGAGCACTGAAGCCGAGGTCCCTGGGACTGGCGGGCGGTATGAGCGACAGCCGCTGGCAGCGCGTTGAGGAGATCTTCCACCAGGCCGTCGAGCTTGCGCCCGAGGCGTGCTCGGCCTTCCTGGACCAGGTCTGCGCCGGAGACGAGCCGCTTCGCAGGGAAGTGGAGTCGCTGCTGGCGAACGCGTGCGGGCCATCTTTGCGCTGTTCGAGGAGTATGGTTCGGCCCGGTGTCGATCATGCGCGGCGCGGCGAATACAATGCCACGATGGAAAAGGAGAACCAATGAGTGAGAGTAACTATGGTCACCCCGGAAACGAAGGGCCGGAGCGCGACCGAGTGCATCATGACCATCGTCCTTACTGGAAACGTGCGCATCATGATTGGCGCGTTTGGGTCGGTTTGTTTTTTATGCTCGGGGCTATCACGATCTATGTCATGAGCAATGACTTGTCGTTCTTCGGCCAAATGCACCGTCCGCCGCCTGCCGCCGTCGGGAATTAGCGGAGACCCATAGACCATGAGTCAAATGCTTCTGTATCCCCTGCGATTCGAACCGATCTATCAGTATCGGCTCTGGGGCGGCCGGCGTCTGGCCGGCGTGCTCACCGCACCGCTGCCGGGCGAGGGCCCTATCGGCGAA
>Ga0181521_10002333_pt1 | contig 23060 bp, 18 predicted proteins | sample PEATcosm2014_Bin_32_FD_119764 | JGI IMG/M metagenome (GOLD analysis project Ga0181521, IMG submission 119764) | Peatland microbial communities from MTU Mesocosm Facility, Houghton, MI, USA - PEATcosm2014_Bin02_60_metaG | ecosystem: Environmental > Terrestrial > Soil > Wetlands > Peat | place...
CTGGCCGGCCGCAAACCGGCAATTGCCGCTCATAGCGTGTGCATCGACTGCAAACGAAACAACACGGTGTGCGTGATGGCTCAGGGTACCCCATGCCTCGGTCCCGTCACGCATGCCGGCTGCGGCGCGATCTGCCCGGCCTTTCGCCGCGGCTGCTATGGCTGCTACGGCCCGATGGAGACCCCGAACACCGCGGCACTGGCGCGCGAATGGCGGGTGCTTGGCGCCGCGCCGCGCGACCTGAAGCGGGCCTTTCGCAGCTTCAATGCTGCCGCCAAGCCGTTTCTTTCCGAGAGCGAGGCCCATGGCGACTAAGTCGATTCGCGTCGACCTGCTCACGCGCGTCGAGGGTGAAGGCGCGCTCGATCTCGAGGTCAGCGACGGTCGCGTCACCGCGGCGCGGCTCAATATCTTCGAACCGCCGCGCTTCTTCGAAGCGTTTCTGCGCGGACGCGGCTACGCGGAGACACCGGACATCGTAGCGCGAATCTGCGGCATCTGTCCGATCGCCTACCAAATGAGCGCGGTGCATGCGATCGAGAACGCGTTTGGCGTGACGGTGGACGGTCAACTGCGCGCTCTACGGCGGCTGATCTACTGTGGCGAATGGATCGAGAGTCATGCACTGCACGTGGTGATGCTGCATGCTCCGGATTTTCTCGGCGCTTCCGATGCAATTCAGATGGCGCGCGAACATGGCGAGATGGTGCGCAACGGACTGGCCTTGAAGAAAGCCGGCAACGAGCTGATGCGCGTGCTCGGGGGGCGTGAGATCCACCCCGTCAACGTCAAGGCCGGCGGCTTCTATCGGGTTCCGAGCCGCGCCGAACTGGCGCCCGTTGCCGAAAATCTCGCCCGTGCGCACGAGATTGCGGTCGGCCTCGTGCGCTGGGTCGCGGCCTTTTCGTTCCCGCCATTGGAACGTGACTATGAGTTCGTCGCGCTGCGACATCCGGATGAATATCCATTCAACGAGGGACGGCTCGTTTCGAATCGCGACCTCGATATCGACATTGCCGATTACGAGACCGAATTCGAGGAACGGCATGTCGCGCATTCAACGGCGCTGCATTCGATGCTGAAGCGGCGTGGCGCCTATCTGGTGGGGCCCCTCGCCCGCTACGCGCTCAATTTCGATCGCCTGCCGGCGTCGGTCAAGACCCTCGCGCGGCAGGCCGGGCTCGGCTCGGTGTGCCGCAATCCCTTTCAGAGCATCATCGTGCGAGCCCTCGAGATCGTCTACGCCTGTGAGGAGGCACTCCGGCTGATCGCGGCGTATCGACCGCCGGAGGTGGCGGCATTGCCCGTCGTGCCGCGCGCCGGCACCGGCTTTGGTTGCACCGAGGCCCCGCGCGGCACCTGCTGGCACCGGTACGATTTCGATGCGGAGGGCACGATTCGCGCGACCCGCATCGTGCCTCCGACGTCCCAGAACCAGCCGTGCATCGAGGCGGATCTGGCGGCTGTTGCCGCGTCGATATTGGACCAACCCGACGAATTCATCCGCGCTCGCTGCGAGCAAACCATTCGCAATTTTGATCCCTGCATATCGTGCTCTGCCCATTTCCTCAAGCTGTCGGTGCACCGAACATGACCGGGACGGGGCGACCCGGCGCAGCTTCCTGCAAGGTGCTCGTGATCGGTCTCGGTAATCCGCATCGTGGCGACGACGCGACGGGCGCGATCGTGGCCCAAGCGCTTTGCGGCAGGCTGCCGGCCGATGTCCGGGTGGTCGTGCGCGGCAGCGACCTGCTGGGCTTGATCGAGGACTGGGCCGGCTTCGATGGACTCGTGTGCGTGGATGCGGCAGCGCCGCTGGGTACGCCGGGACGCATACACCGGATCGATCTTCTCGCGCGTCGCCTGCCGAAGCGTCTTGCTCTGACCTCGAGCCACGCCTTCGGTCTGGCCGAGGCGATCGAACTCGCCCGCACGCTGCAACACGCGCCCCGGCAGATCATCGTCTACGCGGTCGAGGGCGGTTCATTCGACTGCGGCACGCCGTTGACGCCGGCGGTCGCTGCCGCTGTGCACGTCGTTGCGGACCAGATCGTCGCCGAGGTAGGCCGCTTGCGCGGCACGTCCGGCCGGGTTACACAGGCCGGGTATTGCGGTCAAACGATAACCCGCGAGAACGACGAATGTACGTGAATACCATCGGCACGGCGCTGCCCGAAAAATGCTATACGAAAAGCAACTGTTGGGAGGCGTTCAACGCATCTGGCTGGATCGGACGCCTCGATACGCGATCCAATGCGATCGCGAAGTTGCTGCTGACTCGGGACAATGGAATCGAAGAGCGTTGGCTCAGCGTCGATTCCCTCGATGAGGTTTTCACCATTGACCCGGACACGCTGCATCGGCGCTTCGCCGCGCATGCTCCGCGGCTGGCCGCCGAGGCGGCACGCACCGCGTTGCGGCGCGCCGCGCTCGCGCCCGAAGCGATCGATGCGGTCATTGTCACGACGTGCACGGGCTATCTATGTCCCGGTTTGAGTGGCTACGTCGTCGAGCAACTCCCTCTTAGGCACGATGTTCTGGGCTTTGATCTCGTGGGTCAAGGGTGTGCCGGGGCGCTTCCCAACTGGCAGCTCGCGAGCGCACTTCTACACGCGGGGCAATGTGAACATGTATTGTCGATTTGCGTCGAAGTCTCCAGCGCCGCGATGTATCTTGACGATGATCCCGGCGTGTTGGTGAGCGCTTGCCTGTTCGGCGACGGGGCCGGTGCTGCCATTTTGTCTCGACATCACCCGCCGGCGCAGCGTCGAGTGCAATGGCGAGAAACCGCATCGCTCATCGACCCGTCCGAGCGTCAAGCGTTGCGTTTTGAGCACCGCGCCGGCATGTTGCGCAACATTTTGACGCGCGCCGTGCCGCGGCTTGCCGCGCAGCATGCGGAGGACATCCTGAGCAAGACCCTCGCGCGCGCTGGGCTCGCGCGCAATCAAATCACCGGATGGATTTTGCATGCGGGCGGCCGCGATGTATTGCTTGCACTTGCAGAACGCTTCGAGCTGCAGGACGACGCGCTGCGGTACAGCCGTGATTCGCTTCGTCGGTACGGAAACTTGAGCAGCGCCTTCGTCTACTTCGTGCTCGACGCTGCACTGGCGGATAACGCGCCAGGCGGTTGGTGGTGGATGTCCTCCTTCGGCGCCGGCTTCACCTGTCACGGCGCCCTGCTGGCGGTCGCATGAGTGACTGATGACCATGAGATGCCGCTGCGTGTGTCCCGAAGCGCTTGACGAACTCGCCCCTGAAGATGCGCGAGCGCAGCGCTCGCGCCGCGACTTGCAGCGCGTGCATCGCGCCATGCGTTCACTCTCCATCCTGAAGTACGCGGTGTCGCGTTTGAGGCTCACGGCCGCGCCAACTCGCATCCTTGAACTCGGCGCCGGAGACGGGACCATGTTGCTCCGACTTGCGCGCGCCTTAAAGCCCCGATGGGTGGGTGTTGAGCTCACGCTTCTTGACCGACATAGGGTAGTGGATTCCAAAACGATCGAAGATTACCGCAGGCTGGGCTGGCGAGTGAAAGCGGTGTGCGCGGATGCGCTCGCATGGGCGAGGAGACCTGCAGCGGAATGTTACGATTTGTGTATCGCGACATTGTTTCTGCATCACTTTGTCGATCCGGACTTGCGCGTGCTGCTGAGAGGCATTGCAGCTCAAAGCCATGCGTTTATCGCATGCGAGCCGCGCCGCGACGGAGTCGCGAGTCTCGCCAGTCATCTGGTGGGCCTGCTCGGGGCCAATGCCGTTACACGTGAGGATGCCATCAAAAGTGTCGCAGCCGGGTTTGCGGTAGATGAAATCGCGGCCGCTTGGCCCCAGGATGAAAACACATGGAGCGTGCAGGAATTCCGCGCCCTGCCGTTTTCCCACTGTTTCATCGCTGCCCGGCAGGGCGTCCGCGGGGAGCACCCGTAAGATGTCCACGGACGCCGATGCACTGGTGATCGGAGCGGGCCCCGCCGGCGCATCGACGGCAATTTTGCTCGCGAACTCCGGATGGCGCGTGATACTCGTGGAGCAGCATGTTTTCCCGCGGCAAAAGGTCTGTGGCGAGTGCCTCACGGCCGGTTGTCTCGCGTTGCTCGATGAGCTCGGGGTCGGCCGTGCCGTCATCGATCGGGCAGGTCCCGAGCTACGACAGGTTGGATGGATGAGCCGTTCACCGACCATCATTGCGGATTTACCGTCCTGTCTCGATGGCCCCTATCGCTACGGCCGAGCGTTGGGCCGCGACCAATTGGATGCGCTCCTTCTCAAACGCGCTCGCGAACTCGGCGTAACAATAGTTCAGCCGGCCAAGGTACGAACGGTGAGCGGAGGACCTGGCGGTTTCGAGTGTGTGATCGACGCGAGTGACGGTGGGCACGCGTACGCGCTCGAGCAGGTAGGCACATCGCTCGCGGTCCGCGTGGCGGTTGTTGTCGATGCGCATGGTTCTTGGGAGGCAGGTCCCGACCAGGGAAAGGCCGGGGCGGTCGTGCAAGCGCGCGCACCACGACGAAGCAGATCAGATCTGTTTGGCTTCAAGGCGAGCTTTTGCCATGCGACGCTTCCACGTGGTCTACTCCCTGTTCTTGCATTTCGCGGTGGTTACGGTGGAATAGTGGTGGCCGAAGGCGGCAGGCTCACGCTTGCCGGCTGTATCCGTCGAGACACATTGCGCGCGTGGCGCGCACGAATGCCGGGCGTGTCGGCCGGCCTTGCAATGGAGGAATACCTGCGCTACTCGTGCCCCGAAGTTGGCGAGGTTCTTGCCCGTGCGCAGCGCATCGGACCCTGGCTATCCATAGGTCCGGTACGGCCGGGCATCCGAGTCAGCAACGCCGAAGGGCCATTTCGCGTCGGAAATGCCGCAGGCGAGACGCACCCCCTGATCGGCGAAGGGATGAGTATGGCGCTGCAATCCGCTTTCTTGCTGACGAGCCGGCTCATCGAGCAGCCGGCCCTCGCGATCGATTCGAGGCGGTCGCGTGAGATCGATCGAGGCTACGATCAGGCGTGGCGAAACGCTTTCGCGCCGCGACTGCGATTCGCCGCGATCTACGCGCACATTGCGATGCATCCAGCGCTCGGCGTCTGGGCGGGTGCATTTTTGCGGCGCTGGCCGCAGTTGTTGACTGAAGGGGCGCGCTTAGCGGGCAAAGCTCGCCGCACGGTAGGCGCTAAATCCCTGTGCGAGGCCGCTCCATGAGCACGCTCGACACCCTGGTGGATATTCTAGTTCGCGATTATGCTCTCGCGCGCGAACGCGTAACGCCCGAGGCGACGCTCGCCACTCTGGGGCTTGATTCCTTGAGCGTGCTCGAACTCATGTTCAAGATCGAGGATCGCTACGCGATCAAAATTACCGGCGATACGCCGACCGACTTGCTCACCATCAGCGATGTCGTGCGATACATCGACGGGCTCCTTGCGCGACACCCCGAAGCGCGCGCGGCGGGCGCATCCGAAGTCTCGGCCAAAACATGACACTGCGCCGCGTCGCGGTCACCGGGTTGGGCGTGGTGGCGCCGCTCGGCAACTCGGCTGACGAATTGTTCACCAATCTCGTTGCCGGTCGATCCGGCGTGCACCGCCTGGACGAATCGCTTGCTCACGGACTGCGCTCGCCGATCGGTGCCTCGGCCAAGTTCGATGGCAGTGCACATTTTCCCGCGCCACGACTGCGGATGCTCGATCGCGTCAGTCAGCTGGCGATGGTGGCCGCCGGGCAGGCCATCGCCGACGCGCTGCTCGACTTTGCGGCAGAAAATCGCGAGCGCTGCGGGGTCTTCGTCGGGACCGGCATGGGGGGAGCCGAAACGACCGAAGAGGGGTATCACACTCTGTACGCCGAGCGTTCCGAGCGGATAAAGCCCTATAGCGTGATTACGGCGATGACCAACGCGCCGGCCTCCTGGATTGGCATCGATCACGGGCTTTCAGGACCCATTCTCACGTACTCCACGGCGTGCTCGTCGTCGGCGGTAGCGCTCGGAGAGGCCGCGCGCAGAATCCAGTGCGGCGATGTAGATGTCATGCTCGCCGGCGGCGCCGAGGCGCCGTTAGTTTTCGGCGTACTACGTGCCTGGGAAGCCATGCGTACCCTCGCGGTTGAAGATCCTTTGGATCCGTCCGCCTCGTGTCGACCGTTCGCACGTACGCGAACCGGCCTGGTGCTGGGCGAAGGCGCTGCATTCGCAGTGCTCGAGGAATGGGACCATGCGCTCACTCGTGGCGCCTCGATTCATGCCGAATTGTCCGGCTATGGGTTAACGAGCGACGTGACCCATATCACCCGGCCGACCGTCGAAGGACAAGCGAAGGCGATGCAAGCGGCACTCGCCTCGGCACGCTTGGATCCCGGGGACATTGACTACATCAATGCCCACGGAACGGCCACTTTGCAGAACGATGGAGTAGAGACGACCGCCATGAAAGCGGTGTTTGGTGAACGCGCGTATTTGATTCCTGTCAGCTCGACGAAGTCGATGCACGGTCATCTGCTCGGCGCCGCAGGCGCACTCGAGTTCATCATTGCGGTCATGTGCCTAAAGCGCGGCATCGTGCCCCCCACCATGCACCTCGACTCACCCGATCCCGCGTGCGATCTGGATTATGTGGCGGGTGAGGCGCGCTTCGGAATGACACTACGGAATGCGATGTCGAATTCTTTCGCCTTCGGCGGCACCAATGCGGTATTGATCGTCAAGACTGCCGATGCAGGGTGACCGCCCCGCTCGCCGTTGGACTCAGATTTTCGCTCCAGCCGATGAGCGCCACGCCGCAACCTGGGCGAGCGCGGCCAGGGGTCGCTCGCGCACGACCGGGAGCCGGCCGGCATAAACTCGGCCCGTGTCAGCATCCAGAGTGAGCGTGTCGCCTTCATGCAGGTGAGTTTCGCCAATCGTGCAACTCGACTCGTGCGGCTGCGTATGCAGCGCCTGGCAATTGACGAGACACACTTTCCCGAGTTGACGGGCGACCACCGCGGCATGGGACGTCCGACTGCCGGCAGCCGTCAAAACTCCTTCCGCCGCGGCGATGCCCTCGATATCTGCCGTGGAAATGTCGGGTCGGACCAGAATGACCGACTCACCGTGGGCGGCCAGCTCGGCGGCGCGCCCCGGATCGAGCACGATGGTGCCCGACGCGACGCCGATGCTCGCGGGGGTTGCAGTCGCCAGCGGCCTGGCCCCCACGTTCTCTGCGAGACACAGGCGCTCCAGCCGCTCGAGCGCCATGCCATCGAGACGGTTCAGCGCTTCGCTCGGAGTGATGAGCTGCTCGGTCACCATATCGACGGCAATTCTCAGCGCGGACCACGGCGTGCGCTTGCCGGCACGCGTCTGCAGGAGGTACAGCCGCCCGCTGTCGACCGTGAATTCGAAATCCTGCATGTCGCGAAACTCAGCCTCGAGCACCGCTCGCATTCGGGTGAGCTCAGCCGCCACGAGGGGCAGCCTCTGCGATAGCTGCGCCGTCTCATGCCCGGCATGGCGGCCGGACACGACGTCCTCACCTTGCGCATTGAAGAGGAAGTCGAGATAAAGGCGGTTCTCACCCGTCGCCGGGTCGCGCGTGAATCCGACGCCGGCACCCGAAGTGCCGCCGTTATTGCCGAACACCATGGCTTGTACGGTCACGGCCGTGCCCAGACTGTCATCGATGCCGTTGGTGCGCCGGTAGTGACGCGCCTTCTCATCGTTCCAGGAGCGGAACACGGCTTGCACCGCACTCTGCAGTTGTTCCGTCGGGTCCTGCGGAAACGGTTGGCCGGTGAGGGCAAGAGCGAGTTCCAGTGATTCGTCGCCGATCTGGCTGAGCGCCGCGCTGTCGAGCTCGCTCGAACTTGCGAGCCCCTGCTGCGCACAGTGCCGCGCAACGAGCGAGTCGAATCGACCCGCATCGGCTCCGTGCACGACCTCTGTGAAGTCGCGCACCAGCCGCCGGTAGCAATCGCGCACCTGGCGCGGATTGCCTGAAGAGCGCAGCAGGCCGCGCAGATTGTGTTCGCACAGCCCGACGTTGAGTATGGTCTGCAGCATTCCCGGCATCGACACCGGAGCTCCCGAACGGACCGACACGAGCAGCGGCCGGCGCGCGCTGCCGAAGCTGCGTCCGGTGGCTTCCTCGAGACCTGCCAGGCCTTCGGCGAGCAATTCGCGGATGACGTCTGGGAGGCGGCCTCCCTGCGCGAAGTACTCGCGGCAGATGGCGGTACCGAGGACGAATGCGGGCGGCACCGCCAGGCCGAGCTGTGCGAGCCGCAGCAATCCCGCCGCCTTGGAGCCCATGGTGGCGACGCGCGCCGCATTGGACGATGCGGCCGCGGCTGTCTCGGCGGCCGCAGTTTCCGGCACGACCTGCGGCAGAATGAAGAACAAGTTTTCACGCTTGCCGGACACGCGATCTCCTATCCGGTCAGGACGTCGTTGAGCAGGTGATCGCGCAGTTTGAGCGCGCCCAGGGCGAGTCCGTCCGCGGCGCCCTCGAGAGCCTGCCCGAGACGTGACAGGAGCAGGAAGGTCTTGACGTCCGCGCTGCTCTCGAGCAGAGCGCTGGTCACGGCGCGTTCGGCCGCATCGGTTTCGTGCTCGAGGCCCACGATGCGATCGGCGGCGGCGAAGAAATCCTGCAGGTCTTCGCTCGCTCCTTCGGGCGTCACGTGACTCGCCGCTTCGAACATCTTGACCGATTCCTGGGCGGCGTCGAGGAGCAGCGACGCCAGCGAGCGCACCGGTGCGACGAGCGTGTCGGGGATCGCCGCGCTGATCAGGTGCGTCATCAGAAACGCGGCTTCCTCCAGGCCGTCCGCACCGTCATCCACCGCATGCATCAGCGAGCCGTACACCTCCGGCGTAGAGGTACGTCGCGCGAGCGACCGAATGCGCACCACGAGCGTATCGCACTCGTGCTCCCACGCGCGGGCGCGCCGTGCGGTACGCTCCAGCAATTCCGCCGCCCCAGGATCGCAATAGCGGAGCAGTGCCTCATGTACGCTGTCCGCCAGATCGAAGACGCGCTCGGCGTGTGTCAATCCGATCGCGAGCAGGCTCGCGTGTGCGGTGTGAAATCGGCGCGCCAACTCGGCCTTGATCGCATCGCGAATGAATCGCTCGGAACGACCCTGGAGCAGCCCGGCGGTCGCCTCACGAAAAACGAACTGCAGATATTCCAATGCGGCCTCCGGCCCGAGCGCCTCGTGCAACCGCTCGCCGGCGTGCAACGGCGTGCGCTGCGCGAACTCGATGGCCTCATACAGCAGCCGCTCGCCACCGAGTTTCAAGAAGCCGCGGTGACCTATGTTGTTGTCGGCCGCCCATTTGAGCAAGCGCACGGCATCGCCCTTGCCCAGAAACTCCCGCAGCCGCTTGCGCGCGCGATTCCAATCGATCAGGAAAACGATGCGCGAGGCGAGAAAGGCCAGATAGCGCTCGAGCGTCTTCGCGTCCGGGGCGTCGAAGCGGCCGATGCTCAGGTAGTAGTTCGGCTCCTCGCCCAGGCGCTCACTGTGGCGCGTCAGGATGTCGTCCCAATGCACGTCGAAGCGCTTGAAGAGGTTCTGGAAGAATTTCAGGCGCTGCGCGTGCACGTCGGTATACGTCAACGTCGCCGACAATCCTTCGACGTGCAAGACCAACACATGGGCGTCGGTCGTGCCGATGTCGTTCTCGATGACCAGGCAGACCTCTGTGCGGGTCGCGATGGTTCCGAGCCCCGGATGATCGAACTTGAGACGCGCGGTTTCGTTGAGCCCGGACATGAACGCGCGGATCAGCGAGCGGTCCGCCGGATCGATGCGCCAGACACGCGCGCCATCGATGGATTCTTCGGCGAGCCCGGCCTGCAGCGCATTCAGGGCCTTGTGCAGATCCATCACGAGAATGTGCAGACTGTCGCCCGCGGCGCGATTGGCCGACGTCATTGCGTCGATCAGGCCGGCGGGCACCCTATCGGCAGCGAACTCCGGCAGCGCCGCCGCGAGCTTGCGCTCGCGCTCGGCCAAGTGCTGCGCCTCGGGGACGCGGCCGAGCGATAGCGGCGCGGACATCGCCGATACGTCGTCGAGTATCCATTGTCGCAGCCGCGCCGCGCCGGAAACGTACAGGGCGCCATCCGCTTCGCGGCGGCTGTCGATCACCGCGGAATCGAGGTCGCCTGCCGGCAGGTGTGCTGCGCTGCGCTCCGCGGTCAAATCGAGCGGCGGATCCTGCGGATGGTTTGCGTGGGATTCGGCGGCCTGCAGCAGAGTGAGGCAGAACTTGAGGCGATCGTTCGCCGTCAACGCCGCCTGCAGCCGTTGCGGCAGGAGCAGCGCAGGCTCACCCAGTTCGCCGATGATCGATGATTTCATTGCCATGAAGGTGCCAGCTCATTGAGCATGCCGATCTGCCCGTGTTCTTGATGCACTGAGGCGCACGGGCAACCGGTTCTCCGCCGGCGCAACCAGTTCGCCGCTGCGCGTCCGCTCAATGGCGCAGGCCGATCGCGATCCTTGCGATGAGGAGCAAAAGCGCAGCCACGATGAGCGCAGCCCAGAGGTGGCGCATATGTAACTTCATGGACCTGCCCCCGATTGACCTGAGCCCGCATGGGCGTGAAAACTAGCGTAGCGAGCGATGTTCATGGTTCTGGCCCTTCGTCACGATGTCCAGCAGCGCGCTCGCCTCGGCCACGAATAACCTCAACAAATCGTCGAGCGTGATGATTCCCACCGCGGAGCCCTCGTGATTCACGACAGGCACGCGGCGTACGCCGTGTGCGCGCATGCGCTCGATCACCCGAGCCGTGTCTTCGGACTCATGCGCGATTACCACCGGCGTGCGCATCAGACTCGCCATTGTAGCCCGCGCAGGGTCCAATCCGTTCCCCATTATCTCGATCACCAGATCGCGATCCGTGACGACCCCGAGCGGTATGCAATCACCGTGGGGATCATCCACCACGACCAAATCACCGACGTGCCTGTGGCGCATGAGCTGCGCGGCTTCCGTGGCTGTGGTCTTCACACCGCAGCATACGACATCGGGCGTGCACACTTCTTTCAGTAACATGGCAATTTGCCTCCGCATTCGACCTAAGGTTGGCCTCACATCGACAGTAGACGCGCAAGCTCGAGTAAGCGCGTATCCGCAGGCCGCGTCTTGCCGGCCACTTCCTCGAGCGGCGTGCTGGCCGGTTTCCCCTCACGCATGCCGATGAGAACCCCGTACCGGTGCGCGACCGCGGCATCCACCGCCGCTGTCCCGAACAGGGTGCCGAGCATACGATCGTAGATACCCGGTGTGCCGCCCCGCTGGATGTGGCCGAGCTTGGTCACACGCAATTCGAATCCAAGCCGCTCCCGATGCTGCTGGAAATAATGCATCAAGGCATCGGCATCGTATTTGGCGCCCTCCGCGACCACGGCAATTGCATGGCTCTTGCCGCGTGCGTAAGCTGCGTGCAATTCTTGCGCGACGCTTGCAGGGTCGGTGTCCACCTCCGGCAATATGATGGCCTCGGCACCGCCCGCGATGCCCGCCATCAATGCCAGATAGCCGCAATTGCGGCCCATGACTTCCACGAGAAACGCTCGCCGCATAGCCGACGCGGTGACTCGGAGGCTATCGATGGCTTGCAGCGCAACATCGATGGCCGTGGTAGCGCCAATGCTGATATCCGAACCAAAAAGGTCATTGTCGATCGTGGACGCCACGCCGATGACGGGTGCGCCGCACCGATGCAGTGCCGCTGCGCCCGATTGGGATCCGTTGCCGCCTATGACAACCAACACCGTGATGGTATGCGCATGCAGGGCATTGCGAGCTTGTTCGAGCCCGTGCGCGGTCTTCAGCGCCTCGCAGCGGGTAGTTCCAAGCATCGTGCCACCCCGTTGAATGATGCCGCCCACGTCTCGCGGGCCCAAGGGTCGAAAATCTCCGTCGATCAATCCCTTGAAACCATTGTATACGCCGGCTACTTCAAATCCGTGCGCGATCGCGCTGCGGACCACGGCGCGTATTGCCGCGTTCATGCCGGGCGCATCTCCACCGCTGGTCAAAACCGCTAACCGTTGCACGCCTCATCTCCCTCATCCCCAAGGATTGCAAGCGACGATGATTGTCTCCTGCTTATGCCTACGGCGCACGGTTACTCGCTCGACCGTCCCAAGGTTTTTTCGGTTGCCGCTACAAACCGAGTCGTCGCCACGAAGCTATCCGGATTCAGCGATATGGAATCTATGCCTGCTTCGACCAGAAATGCCGCGAAGTCCGGATAATTGCTCGGAGCTTGACCGCATATGCCGACTTTGGTGCCGCAGCGGTGCGCGCGCTCGATGACATCGCTAATGACACGTTTGACGGCCGCGTCACGCTCATCGAACAGGCCGGCCAGCTCCGCGGAGTCCCGGTCGACGCCCAATACCAATTGCGTCAGATCATTGCTGCCGATCGAAAACCCGTCGAAACGGCTGGCAAACTCTTCGGCCAGAATCACATTGGACGGAATCTCGCACATCACATATACCTGCAAGCCGTTTTGCCCGCGCCGCAAGCCATGGTCCGACATGACGGAGAGCACCCGATCGGCTTCCAGAGGAGTGCGGCAGAAAGGCACCATGACAATCAAATTGCTGAAGCCGAGTTCCTCGCGTGCCATGCGAATCGCCCGACATTCGAGCGCGAATCCATCCTTGTAGTGATCGCTGTAGTAACGCGAGGCTCCCCTCAAGCCAAGCATCGGATTCTCTTCCGCTATCTCGAACTGGGCGCCGCCGATCAAGTGAGCATACTCATTGCTCTTGAAGTCGCTCAGCCGCACGATGACCGGATATGGATAATGGGGGGCGGATATTTTGGCGATCCCGCGCGCCAACGTCTCGACAAAAAATGCTTCTCGATTGGCGTATCCGCGAGTCAAGGCATCGATCTGACGACGCGCAGCGTGATCCTTCAAATCATCAAAATGCACCAGCGCCATCGGATGAATCTTGATGGTGTTGTTGATGATGAACTCCATACGCGCAAGGCCAATTCCCTTGGCCGGCAAACGCCACCAACGCAAGGCGGCCGCAGGGCTGGCAATATTCACCATCATGGCCGTCTTGGTCTGCGGCACGTCGGCAAGATTGACCTCAGTGGTCTTGAAATCCAGGATCCCGTCGTACACAGAGCCTTGTTCGCCCTCGGCGCAACACAGCGTGATCGGCTGCTTGTCATTTATTCGCTCAGTGCCATTCAGCGTGCCGACGATTGCGGGCAGACCCAATTCCCGGCTGACGATGGCCGCGTGGCTGGTGGTGCCGCCATAATTGGTAATCAGGCCAGCCGCCTTTTTCATGATCGGTACCCAGTCCGGATCGGTGGACTCCGTCACCAAAATCGCGCCCTCGCGAAACCGATCGATATCGGCAGCGCTGTGAATGATGCACGCTTTGCCGGTGGAAATGCTCTCGCCGATCGCGGCTCCCGTCACGATCGGCGTGCCCTTCTTCGTCAAACTGTAGCTCTTTACCAGTGTGGACGACTTGCCGGACTGCACGGTCTCCGGGCGCGCTTGAACGAGGTAAAGCTGGTTGGTATCACCGTCCTTGGCCCACTCGATGTCCATGGGCCGCCCGTAATGCGTCTCGACCGCTACTGCCCAGCGGCCCAACTGGAGGATCTCCTCGTCCTTTAGGACAAATGTCTCGCGTTCGGCGCGCGGCGTCCTGATGTTGCGGGTGCGGGCGCCGCCGCCTTCGGCGTAGATGAGTTTCTGCGCTTTGGTGCCGAGCGACTTTTCGATGATCGGGCTATAGCGCTCATCGCCGAGGAAGCGCTTGAAGATGAGATATTTATCCGGGTTGACGGTTCCTTGCACCACGTTTTCGCCGAGCCCCCACGCGGCGTTGATGACGACGACACCGGGGAAACCGGTTTCGGTATCGAGCGTGAACATCACGCCTGATCCGGCACGGTCGGAACGCACCATCTTTTGAATGCCGATGGAAAGCGCGACTTGCAGATGATCGAAGCCGTTGTTCTCTCGATACACGATTGCACGGTCGGTAAACAGCGAGGCATAGCACTTTCGGCACGCATGCAGCAGCTCGGATTCACCGCATACGTTCAAATAAGTTTCCTGTTGCCCGGCAAAACTAGCCTGCGGCAAATCTTCCGCCGTAGCACTGCTTCGAACGGCCACTGCAAGCACGGGAGTTTCGCAGCGCCGTGCGAGTTCCTTGTAAGCGGCGAGGATCGATGCGGCGATCGGCGCGGGAAACTCTGCATCCACAATGAGCCTGCGAATTGCGCTGCCGGTCTCGGCGAGCGACTCCTTATCCTTATGGTACGCATCCAGATGCTTGCGTATCTTCGCAGCCAACCCGTTAACCTCGACGTACCGTCGATACGCCGCCGCAGTGGTGGCGAAACCCAGCGGTACGCGAATTCCGGCGCTCGACAGCGTACGAGTGACCTCGGCGAGGCCGGCGTTCTTGCCGCCGACGCGATTCACATCGCCGGACTCGGCTTGGTCAAACCATAGGATCGCCTCATCCGGCGCTAGGCTTGCGATCTCCCCTGCAACGGCTGTTCCTGCGACATGGTGGCGGTGTGCTGGCATATCCGACTCTCCTGACTGCAACTGCTTGGCACTATGCACGGCATTGAGGGCATCCAGGATTCGGATATGTACGTAGTTCGCCGGTCATCCGCGCACTGCGGAACCCCCGGAAAATCACCGTCGAGCGGCAGGAACTCCATTTAATATAAATCATCTATATATGATATAAACTGTTGAATAATATCTGTTTATATATCTAAATGCCTGTGGTGTGACTGACCCGCCGGCCGCGACCGCCGGCCGCGCGGTGCGTCTGCCGGGGCCTGATATGCTGACCGACATGGGCCCGCACAACCCGAATCGGTCATACGACCATTGAGGAGCACCGTTTGGCGACGAGTTCCGTTCCGGTTTCAATAATCCTAGCCGCAAGCGCCTTCGCGGCTCATAAACACCGCGATCAACGGCGCAAAGGCGCCGACGCCAGTCCCTATATCAACCACCCCATCGCAGTGGCAAACGTACTGGCCAATGAGGCCGGCATTACGGATCCTACGATCCTTGCCGCCGCTTTGTTACACGACACCATAGAGGACACCGACACGACCGCGCAGGAGCTCGAGGCGGAGTTCGGACCCCAGATCGCGACGATCGTCCTCGAAGTCACCGATGACAAATCCCTACCGAAGCAAGAGCGCAAACGCCTGCAGATTGAGCATGCCGCCACGATCAGCGAGCGTGCAAAGTTCGTAAAGCTCGCTGACAAGATTTGCAACGTGCGCGACATGAGCCGATCACCGCCGGTTGATTGGTCGCTCGAGCGAAGGGCCGACTATTTCTCCTGGGCTAAGCGCGTCGTTGACCAAATGCGGGGCGTCTCTCCGGTGCTAGAGAGCTTGTTTGACGCAGCCTTTGCACGCCGTCCCGCTATGCCCCATTGAAACGCCCTGCCCTTCTCGTACAATCGCATCGTCGCTTGCCGCGAGTAGTAAAAATTCGATGAAACAATCGCCTGTCGAGCAAGACGTCGAGCTGCGCAACTTTCTGACCGTCCATGACATCGAGCACGTGAAAATCGGAGTATTCGATGGCGACGGGATCTTGCGCGGAAAATATCTGAGCCGCGACAAGTTTCTGTCGGCGCTCGACAAGAATCTCGGATTCTGCGATGTGATACTCGGCTGGGACTCGAACGACCAGCTGTACGACAACACGCAGTTCACGGGATGGCACACCGCGTTCCCCGATGCGACCGTGCGGATCCTGCCGGCCACCCGCCGCGAGGTTCCGTTCGAGCCGAAGACCGCGCTGTTTCTCGGGGAGTTCGCCGGACGCGCCGAATCGGTTTGCCCGCGGGGCACGCTGCGACGTGTACTGGAGCGGGCCGCGAGCATGGGTTACGTGGTCAGCGCAGCGGCGGAATTCGAATTCTTCCTCTTCGAGGAGACACCACAATCCGTCCGAGAAAAAGGCTACCGCCAGCTGAAGACGATGACGCCGGGAGCATTCGGTTACTCGGTGTTGCGCAGCTCAGTACACTCGGAGCTCTACCACGAGCTTCTCGACCTCGGCCAGCGCATGCGATTTCCGATCGAAGGACTGCATACGGAAACGGGTCCCGGCGTGCTCGAAGCCGCGCTCACGTACTGCGAGGCACTCGAGGCCGCCGATCGCGCGGCTCTATTCAAAACCTTCGCCAAGGTTCTCGCGCAGCGCCACGGCCTGATGGCGACGTTCATGGCCAAGTGGTCCAATAGCGTTCCCGGCCAAAGCGGTCATCTGCATATCTCGCTGCGCGGGACCAATGGGGAGTGCACCTTCCACGATCCCACACACCCGCACGACATGTCGGACGCCATGCGCTGGTTCGTCGGTGGTCAGCAGGCGCTCATGCCCGAATTGCTCGCGATGGTCGCCAGCACCGTGAACAGCTACTCGCGCCTCGTGCCGGGCTATTGGGCGCCGACCTCCGCGACCTGGGGGGTCGAGAACCGCACCACCGCGCTGCGCGTGATCCGTGGTGGTCCCTCGAGCCAACGCGTCGAGTACCGGATTGCGGCTGCGGACATCAATCCGCACATTGCGCTCGCTGCGGCAATCGGCTCCGGGCTCTGGGGCATCGAGCACCGCATCGAGCCCGACCCTGCGATCGAAGGTAACGCTTACGACCGGCAGCATCCGCCGCACCGGCGACTGCCCGCCACCCTCTACGAGGCCGCAGAGCGACTCGCCGCTTCCAGTCCTGCGCGATCTCTTTTCGGCGACGCCTTCGTCGAGCACCATGCCGCGACCCGGCAGTGGGAGGAACGGGAATTCCGCAAGGCGATCACCGACTGGGAACTGGCGCGCTATTTCGAGATTATTTGAGTACGCTCATGACCGACACCCTCAAGACCATCAGTCCCATCGACGGCCGAATCTACGTCGAACGATCGCTCGAGACGCCCGCCGGTATTGATCGCGCGCTCGACTCCGCGCAACGCGCGCAACTCGCCTGGAGATCGCTGCCCCTGGCGGCACGCTGCGATTTTCTGAGGAGCGCGGTCGACGCCTTTGTCGCCAAGGCGAACGACATCGCCGCCGAAATCACCTGGCAGATGGGACGCCCCATTCGCCACTCACCCGGCGAGATCCGCGGCTTCGAGGAACGTGCGCGGTATATGCTCAGTGTCGCCCCCCAAGCGCTCGCCGCGCTTCAGCCGGGCGATAAGCCCGGCTTCCAGCGCCGGATCAAACGGGTGCCGCTCGGCGTGGTCGTGGTCGTGGCGCCATGGAATTATCCCTACCTAACGGCGGTCAATGCCGTGCTGCCCGCGCTGATTGCCGGTAATGCGGTGGTGCTCAAACATTCGCACCAGACACCGTTATGCGCCGAGCGTTTCCTCGAGGCTTTCGCACGTGCGGGCCTGCCCCCTGGCGTGTTCCAATACCTGCACCTGTCGCACGCGGACACCGCGCGCCTGATGGGCGACCGACGCGTCGCGAGCGTGTGTTTCACGGGTTCTGTATCGGGCGGAAAAGCCGTCGTCGCCGCGACCGCCGCGGGATTCGCGATCTCGGGGCTGGAACTCGGCGGCAAGGACCCCGCCTACGTGCGCGCCGACGCCAATCTGGCGCATGCCGTCGAATCGCTGACGGACGGCGCGTTCTTCAACGCCGGCCAGTCTTGCTGTGGGATCAAGCGCATTTACGTCGCGGCGTCCCGCTACGAGGATTTCGTCGGCGGCGTCGTCGACCTGACGAAACAATATCGACTGGGCTCACCGCTCGATCCGGAAACGACCCTGGGACCCGTCGTGCGTACCGCCGCCGCCGATGCCGTCCGCTTCCAGGTACGGGAAGCCGTCGCGCACGGCGCGCGGCAGCTGATCGACGAGCGGTTGTTCGCGGCGTCCGCCCCCGGAACGCCGTACCTCGCACCGCAGGTGCTGATCGGCGTCGATCACTCGATGGCGATCATGCGCGAGGAGACCTTCGGGCCCGCGGTCGGCATCATGAAGGTCGCATCGGACGAAGAGGCGGTGCGACTCATGAACGACAGCGAGTACGGCTTGACGGCCGCGATCTTTTCGGCGGACGCGGCGCGCGCCGAGTCGCTGGGCGATGCGCTCGAGACCGGCACGGTGTTTCTGAACCGGTGCGACTACCTCGATCCCGCTCTCGCCTGGACCGGGGTCAAGAATTCCGGACGGGGCTGCACGTTATCGCGAATCGGCTTTGAACAGCTCACGCGGCCGAAGTCCTATCATTTCAGGGTGTCCACATGAGCACGGTACTGCGCGGCAATTGGAATTATCCAACGACCATCTGGGCGGGTCCGGGCCGCATCGTCGAGCTTGCCGACGCGTGCGTGCGCGCCGGTATCCGGCGCCCACTGCTCGTCACCGACGAGGGACTGATCGGCGCGCCAATGATCAAAAGCGCACTTGCCGCTCTCAAGGGCGCGGCGCTGTTCGGTGCCGTCCGCGGGAATCCCGCCAGCAGTCACGTCGAAGCGGGCCTGCGCGCGTACCGCGCCGGCGGCCACGACGGCGTCGTGGCATTCGGCGGCGGCTCGGCACTCGACACCGGCAAGGTCGTGGCCTTCATGTCGGGACAAAAACGCCCGTTGTGGGACTTCGAGGACATCGGCGACTGGTGGACCCGCGCCGATCCCGCCGGCATCGCGCCGGTCGTTGCGGTTCCAACCACCGCCGGCACGGGCTCTGAAGTGGGCCGGGCCGGTGTGATTCTCAATGAGGAGACCCATCAGAAGAAGATCATCTTCCATCCCCTCATGATGCCGCGCATCGTCATATCCGACCCGGAGCTGACCGTCGGGCTGCCGCGCGCAGTGACCGCGGCCACCGGCATGGATGCGTTCGTTCACTGTTTCGAGGCGTTCTGCGCGCCGGGTTTCCATCCGCTCGCGGACGGCGTCGCACTCGAGGGCATGCGGCTCATCCAGCGCTTCCTGCCGCGTGCCTGTGCGAACGGTCAGGACATCGAGGCACGGGCGCAGATGTTGGCTGCGGCATCGATGGGCGCCACGGCCTTTCAGAAGGGTCTTGGCGGCGTGCATGCGATCGCGCACCCCGTCGGTTCGTGGTTCAACACTCATCACGGCCTGACGAACGCGGTCATCCTGCCGTACGTCGTGGCATTCAACCGAACCGCGATCGCCGACAAGACGGACGTCATCGCGCGTGTTCTCGACCTGCCTGCGCGCGGCTTCGACGGCTTCCTCGCCTGGGTGCTCGAGATGCGCCGCGAACTCGGGATACCGCATTCGCTCGCCGCCCTAGGTGTCAGCGCCGACAAGGCGGAGATCATCGGCCGCGAAGCGGCGATCGACCCGTCGGCCGGCGGAAACCCGATCCCAGTCGATGCCGCGGCGCTGCAACGCATCTTCCGGGCGGCTGTGGACGGCGATCTCGAGGCCGTGGTCAACGCCGCGTGAGCGCCCCGCGCATCCTCGTCATTGATGGCAATGTCGGCGAGATGCGCGCACGGCAAATCGCCGCGCTCGGGTATGACTCGGGAAACGGATACGCACGGGTGCTGCGCCGTATCGACCCGGCGCTGAACGTCGACATCGTGAGCGCCGCGGACGGCGACGCTCGATTTCCGCCGAACGTCGGCATCGAGGACTACGACGGCGTTACCATGACCGGATCGGCGCTCAACATCTACAGCGGCGGCGCGCCGGTCACGCGCCAGATTGAGCTCGTCAAGGCTGTGTTTGCGGCCGGTGTGCCGTTTTTCGGTAGCTGCTGGGGCCTGCAGGTTGCGGTCACGGCGGCGGGCGGCGAGGTGCGCGCCAATCCGCGTGGCCGTGAGTTCGGCTTCGCCCGACGAATTCTGCTCAACGAGGCGGGCCGGGAGCACCCCCTGTTCGCCGGCAAGCCGGTCGTGTTCGAGGCGCCCGCCGTGCATCGCGACGAGATTGCCTCGCTGCCGGCGGGCGCGCAGATTCTGGCGAGCAATGACTTCGGTGTGCAGGCGGCGGTATTCACTTGCGGACCCGGCACGTTCTGGGGCGTCCAATACCACCCGGAATACGACTACGTCGATATTGCCGCGGCGGCCGAGCGCTACGGCGATACCCTGGTCGGCGAAGGAATGTTCCGCGACGGGCCGGCGCTTGCGGCCTTCGCGGCGGAGCTGCGCACCTTGCAGGCAAACCCCTCCGATGCGCCGTTGCTTTGGAAGCACGGATTGGGACCTGCGATGCGTGCCGAGGGGCTGCGTCTGCTTGAAATCCGCAACTGGCTCCATGCCGAAGTGCGGTCTCACGCGAACAGACCTGCCTGACAGCGCCCTAGCTGGGGATGCAACGCGCCTGGCGCACAGTGATCTGCTCTCCTAGCGCGTTACCGCCTGCTGCGCGTTATACGCCGCCCATGCCTGATTGATCAGGAACGCGCGGATCGCTTCGCCCTGCTCCGGCGTCATCGTTTCGAATCGCGGCATCCCTTTGTTGGACCGGGAGCCGCCGATGACGATGCCGAGGAATTCTGCGTGGGTAGCGGCGTTCGCCTGTCGAAGGTCGGGGATGGACATGGTCCAGCGCTCGGCGCCCGGTCCGTGACAGTAGTCGCAGGCGTTTGCCGTATACAGTGCCTTGCCCTGCTCTGCGAGGTGCGCGGGCCGCTGCGGAAGCGGAGGCTTCGGGAATACGATCGGCGCGGAGGCCGTCGACATCGTGTCGGTACCGCCCAGCTTGAAGGCGAGCAATCGCGACGGCCCGCGGGCCTTCTCCGTCGAGGTATACCGAGGCACACTGAGACCGATGCCGCCGCCGTCGCCCACCGCGACCAAGACGACCTGCTGTCCGTCGATCTCTACGGTACTCGGCGCGGCCTGGATCGCCGATCCCGTGAAGAACGACCAGAGCTTCTCGCCGGAGTTCGCGTCATAGGCGACGAAGTCGCCCGTTCCGGTGCCCTCGAACACCAAATTACCGGCGGTTGACAGGACCCCGCCGTTGGTGCCGACCTCGAGCGTGACCCCCCAACGCTCTTTCCTGGCCTCCGGGTCCCACGCGATCAAGCGTCCCATCCGATGCTGGATTTTTGGGTCCGACATGCCCGCGTAGTAGTCGGTGAACGTGTCGCCGCCCAAGGCCGCGCTCTGTTCCGACATGGCGTAGAGCACAGGAACGTCGGTGGTTGGGATATACATCAGCTTCGTGACATCGCTGTAACTCATTGCGTGCCAGTTGTGAATACCCACCGGCCCGGGATTCACGAGCGCGCGCCTTTCGGTCGTTGCGTAGTAGCGCATTTTGGGATTCTCAACGGGTCGACCGGTCTTCAGGTCGATGGCAGTGGCCCACGTCGGATGGCCGATCTTGTCGGCAGCCAGCAACCGGCCGGATTTGGCCTCCAAGATGTAGAAGAATCCGTTCTTGGGTGCGTGCATCAACACGCGGGTCGGCTTGCCGTCGATGGGCAACTCGCCGATTACGATCGGCGAGCAATCGTTCAGATCCCAGGTGTCGTTCGGAACGGTCTGGTAATGCCAAACGTACTCGCCGCTGTCCGCATTGACCGCGACGACCGATTCGGTGAAGAGATTGTCGCCGCGGCGCTTGCTCGCGTTCCACGGCGACGGCCCGTCGACCCCGAAGTAGAGGAGGTTCAGCACGGGGTCGTAGGTGATTCCCTCCCAAGTGCTGCCCCCGCCGGCCGATGTCCACCACTTCTCGCCTTCCCAAGTCTTGGCTGCGATCCGGTTAGCCTGGGTCTGGTTCTCCTTGAGCGACGGGTCCCCCGGTATCGTGTAAAAGCGCCACAGGTGCTTACCGGTTGCCGCATCGTATGCATCCATCGAGCCGCGGCCGATTCCGGTGTCAACGTCGGAATTGCCGATGAACACCTTGCCGCCGCCGACCCGAGGTGCGCCGTTGATGGCCCGGGTGCCATCGGACTCGCATGCCCGGACATCCCATAGCAATTTCCCGGACTTGCGGTTGACCGCGATCAGCCGGCAATCGCTGGTCCCGAAAATGACTTCGTTCTTCCATAGTGCCACGCCGCGATTGAGGTGATGCGACCACATGCTCGCGAAGGCGCTCGCGACCTTGACCTTCGGATCGAAGGACCAGTGGAGCTTGCCGGTACGCACATCGATGGCCCACACTTGAGCGTAAGCACCGATCTGATACACGAGCCCGTCGGCGACCAGTGGGTTGGCGAGCAGACCATCGGCGGTCGGCATGTCGGCATGCCAGGCGAGCCCGAGAGTCTTCACGTTCGAGTCGTTGATCGCGGCGAGCGGGCTGAAATGATGTTGTTCGGGCGTTCGGCCGAGCATCGACCACTCTCCGGGATTCGGCGCCGTCGCGGGGGCCGAGTTGCCGGCCGCAAAGCCGATGGGCGATGAAGCGATACTGAGAGCGACGGCGACGGCAACCCAAGCCCACGGATGCAACCTGCGCGTGCAGTTGGACCGCAGCAAACGTGAACCGCTGATTCTTTCGCTCGCGCTAATCGGCATTAGAACTGTCATTTGCATGCTCTTCCCTTCGTGCCTGAAGCTCATCGGACTCGGATCCGGCGTATTTTGCAGGATCACGAGCGTGGTGGGATGCATCGTCCGCCGAGATCGGCAGGATTCGGACAGGGTGCGCAGGAACTGGAAAGACGCGCCGATACCTCGGGCACCATACTTTCGATAAGATGGCTGAAGAAATAGGGGGTCCCATGGACGCACTGACGGCATTTTCTAGGCTGAGCGGACACCACTTCATCGATGGCCGCCCAGTGACTGCGGCCGGCAACAAGACTCATGCGGTAATCGATCCCGCCACCGAAGAGCGGATCGGCGAGATAACCGATGCCACGCCCGCCGAGATCGGGCGTGCGGTCGAAGTCGCCAATGCCGCGCAAAAACGCTGGCGCAAGCTCAACTACCACAAGCGCTCCGAGCTCCTGCATGAAGCCGCGCACAAGATGCGCCAGGCGAGGCCTTTGATCGGGGAGATGCTGACGCGCGAGATGGGCAAACCCTACAAGGAGTCCGTCGACGAGGCGACTTGGTCGTCGACC
>Ga0181521_10002335_pt1 | contig 23056 bp, 9 predicted proteins | sample PEATcosm2014_Bin_32_FD_119764 | JGI IMG/M metagenome (GOLD analysis project Ga0181521, IMG submission 119764) | Peatland microbial communities from MTU Mesocosm Facility, Houghton, MI, USA - PEATcosm2014_Bin02_60_metaG | ecosystem: Environmental > Terrestrial > Soil > Wetlands > Peat | place...
GCTCATCTTGCTGAAGCCGCTTGCGTCCTACATGACCCGCGTCTTCTCCGGTAATCGGACTTTTCTCTCGCCCGTGCTAGGTCCGCTCGAAAGCGGATTCTACAAGGCGGCCGGCGTCGACCCGGCGCGGGAGCAAAGCTGGCTCGGCTACACATTGGCGATGCTGATTTTCAGCGCGGCGGGCCTCCTGTCGCTCTACGCCATCCTGCGGCTGCAGGCCCATTTGCCGTTCAATCCGCAAGGCTTCGACAACCTCAGCCCCGATCTCGCCTTCAACACCGTAGTCAGCTTCCTCACCAACACCAATTGGCAGGCTTACGGCGGCGAGACGACGATGAGCAACTTCAGCGCGATGGTCGGGCTGACGGTGCATAACTTCCTCTCCGCGGCGACAGGCATCGCCCTCGCGCTCGCCTTCACCCGCGCCTTCGCGAGATCGGGCGTCGCGACGCTCGGCAATTTCTGGGTCGATCTCACCCGCACGACGCTCTATGTCCTGCTGCCGCTGGCCTTCATCATCGCCGTCGCCTTTCTCGCGCTCGGCGTGCCGCAAACGCTGACCGGAACCGTCGACGCGACGACCCTCGAAGGCGCCAAGCAAACCTTGGCCATGGGGCCGATCGCGAGCGAAGAAGCCATCAAGCAGCTCGGCACCAATGGCGGCGGCTTCCTCAACGTCAATTCCGCGCACCCCTTTGAGAACCCCAACGCTCTGGCAAATTTCCTGCAGATTTTCAGCATGTTGTTCGTTTCGTCGGCGCTGGTCCTCACCTTCGGACAGATGGTCGGAAAAGTGCGCCAGGGCTACGCCCTGCTGGCGGCTATGGGCGTTCTGCTGATCGGCGCCGTCATCCTCGTCTATGCGGCGGAGACCTACGGCAACCCCATCCTGACGGCGCTCGGCGTCGATCCCTCGGCCGGCAATCTCGAGGGCAAGGAAATGCGCTTCGGGCAGGCCATGACCGCGCTCTTCGTCGCCGTGACGACGGGCCCCTCCTGCGGCGCCGTCAACGCCATGCACGCCTCGCTGACGCCGCTCGGCGGCCTCGCGCCGTTGTTCCTGATGGAGCTTGGCGAAGTGCTGCCGGGCGGCGTCGGATCGGGACTCTACGGCATTCTCGTCTTCTCCGTTCTGACCGTGTTCATCGCCGGCCTGATGGTCGGCCGCACGCCGGAATTCCTCGGCAAGAAGATCGAGATCCGCGAGATGAAATTCGCCATGCTGGCGGTGCTGATCCTGCCACTCGCGGTGCTGTCCTTCACCGCCATCTCGGCCATGTTGCCGATAGCGCTCGCAAGCCTCGCTAACGCCGGCCCACACGGCTTGACCGAACTGCTCTACGCTTACTCATCCGCCGTCGGCAACAATGGCTCGGCCTTCGCCGGCCTCAACGCCAACACGCCATGGTTCAACACGACGCTCGGCATCGCGATGATGGCCGGCCGCTTCGGCTATGTCGTGCCTGTGATGGCGATCGCCGGATCGGTGGCGGCCAAGATCAAAGTGCCCGAATCCGCCGGCACGTTCCCGACCGATAAGGCTCTGTTCGTCTGTCTTCTCGTCGGCGTCATCCTGATCGTCGGCGGCCTGCAATATTTCCCGGCGCTCGCGCTCGGCCCCATCGTCGAACATTTCCTGATGCTCGCCGGCAAGACTTTCTAAGGGAACTCGTCATGTCCAGCAAAGCCCAAGCCACGTCCTTGTTCAATGCGCCGCTTCTCGCGGCCGCGCTGAAAGACGCCTTCATCAAGCTCGATCCGCGCCAATTGCTGCGCAACCCCGTGATCTTCGTCACGGAAGTCGTGGCGGCGCTGGTCACGGTGCTGTGGGTGAGGGATCTCGTCGGCCATAACGGCGAGGCCCTCTTCTCCGGCCAGATCGCCGCCTGGCTGTGGTTCACCGTCCTGTTCGCCACCTTCGCCGAAGCGGTCGCGGAAGGCCGCGGCAAGGCGCAGGCCGAAAGCCTCAAGCGGACCAAATCGGACCTCGTCGCGAAAAAGCTCGCCTCTGCCGACGCGCCGATCCGCTCGTTCAGCACGGTCCCGGCGACGCAGTTGAAGCGTGGCGACATCGTCGTCGTCGCGGCGGGCGAACTCATCCCGGGCGACGGCGACGTCATCGAGGGGCTCGCCTCGGTCAACGAAAGCGCCATCACCGGCGAATCGGCGCCGGTCATCCGTGAATCGGGCGGCGACCGCTGCGCCGTGACCGGCGGCACGATGGTGCTCTCCGACTGGATCAAGGTGAAAATCACGAGCGAGCCGGGATCGTCCTTCATCGACCGCATGATCGCGCTGGTCGAAGGCGCGGAGCGCCAGAAGACGCCGAACGAACTCGCGCTCTCGATCCTGCTTTCGGGCCTCACCCTGGTCTTTCTGATCACCGTCGTGACGCTCTGGGGCCTCGCCAATTATTCGGCGACGGCGCTCTCCGTCGTCGTGCTCGTTGCGCTGCTCGTCACGCTCATTCCGACGACGATCGGCGGCCTTCTGTCGGCGATCGGCATCGCCGGCATGGACCGGCTGATCCGCTTCAACGTCATCGCGACCTCCGGACGCGCGGTCGAGGCGGCGGGCGACGTCGATACGCTGCTGCTCGACAAGACCGGCACCATCACTTACGGCAACCGCATGGCGACCGAGTTTTTCATCGTCCCCGGCATCGGCGAGCGCCGCATGGCGGAGGCCGTGTTGCTCGCGAGCCTTGCCGATGAAACGCCGGAGGGCCGGTCGATCGTGGCGCTCGCCAAGGCGGATTACGGCGTCAAGGAGCCGGACCTCTCCGCCACGGCGGCGAAAATCATTCCCTTCTCGGCGCAGACGCGTCTGTCGGGCATTGATCTTGAAGGCCGATCGGTCCGCAAAGGCGCGGTCGATGCGATTTTGAAACTCGCAGGGATCAAGGCCGAAGCCGCCCCGCAGGTCTTCCGCCAGGCCGTCGACCAGATCGCACGCTCGGGCGGCACCCCGCTCGGCGTCAGCGAGAATGGCGTGCTGCTCGGCGTCATCCATCTGAAGGACGTCGTGAAGCCCGACATCAAGGAGCGCTTCGCTGAACTGCGCGCGATGGGCATCAGGACCGTGATGGTGACGGGCGACAATCCCATCACCGCGGCGGCCATCGCCTCGGAGGCCGGCGTCGACGATTTCATCGCCGAAGCGACGCCCGAGGACAAGCTCGCCTATATCCGCAAGGAGCAGACCGGCGGCCGGCTGATCGCCATGTGCGGCGACGGCGCCAACGACGCCCCGGCGCTCGCCCAGGCCGATGTCGGCGTCGCCATGCAGACCGGCACGCAGGCCGCGCATGAAGCGGGCAACATGGTCGACCTCGACAGCAACCCGACGAAACTCATTGAGATCGTCGGCATCGGCAAGCAGCTTTTGATGACGCGCGGATCACTGACCACATTTTCAATCGCGAACGACGTCGCCAAATATTTCGCCATTCTGCCAGCGCTGTTCATCGCGACCTATCCCGAGCTCAGCGCGCTCAACATCATGCATCTCGCCTCGCCGAAGTCGGCGATTCTGTCGGCGATAATCTTCAATGCGCTGATCATCATCGCGCTCATTCCGCTGGCGCTGAAAGGCGTCGAATACAAGCCGGTCGGCGCCGCCGCCCTGCTTCGCCGCAACCTCCTCGTCTATGGCGTCGGCGGCCTCATCGCGCCGTTCATCGGCATCAAGGCGATCGATCTCATCGTCTCTGCGGCGCACCTCGTTTAAGGAGACCACACCCATGTTGCAGCATTTGCGCCCCGCCCTCGTTCTGCTCACGCTGTTGACGCTGGTGACCGGGCTCGCCTATCCCTTCGCGCTGCTTGGCATCGCCGCCGCCTTGCCCGGCCCCGCCAACGGGAGCCTTGTCAGGAAAGGCGACGTCATCGTCGGATCGAGCCTCATCGGGCAGAATTTCACCAAGGACACCTACTTCCACAGCCGGCCGTCGGCGACGAGCGCGACCGATCCGAACGATGCGACGAAGACGATCGACGCGCCCTACAACGCCGATAATTCGTCGGGCTCGAATCTCGGGCCCACCTCGGCCAAGCTGGTCGACCGCGTCAAGGGCGACATCGAGGCCCTGCGCAAGGGCGACGGCCTCACGGGGCCCGTTCCCGCCGACGCAGTGACGACCTCGGGTTCGGGCCTTGATCCCGATATCTCGCCGGCTTACGCCAAGGTGCAGGTTGCGCGCGTCGCCAAGGCGCGTAATGTGCCGGAGGCGCAGGTTGCGGCGCTGGTCGAGGCCAACACTGCGGGGCGCCTTTTTGGCATTCTCGGGGAGCCGCGCGTCAACGTTCTCGCGCTGAATTTGGCGCTCGACGGGAGCGGCGCGCGATAAGCTCTGGAGAAGCGCCTCCTCACGCTGGTCGGGCATGGCGGGCTTCGAGCGCAAGGGTGAAAAGCAGCGGCCGGATCCAGACGCGCTTCTGGCGCTGGCGAATAAGGACGCGCGGGGCAAGCTCACCATCTTTCTCGGCGCCGCGCCCGGCGTCGGCAAGACCTACGCCATGCTGTCCCGCGCCCGCAGCCTCAAGGCCGACGGCGCCGAGATCGTCGTCGGCATCGTCGAGACCCATGGCCGCTCCGAGACGGCGGCGCTGGTCGATGGCCTCGAAGTTCTGCCTCGCCGCATCGTCCCCTATCAAGGCCACGACCTCGAGGAGTTCGACATCGACGCCGCGCTCGCGCGCAGGCCCGGCATCATCATCGTCGACGAGCTGGCGCACACCAACGCCCCCGAAAGCCGCCACCCGAAGCGCTACCAGGACGTCGAAGAGCTGATCCGCGCCGGCATCGATGTCTGGACAGCGATGAATATCCAGCATCTCGAAGGCCTCTCGGACGTCGTCGCCCGGATCAGCGGCGTCGCCGTGCGGGAGACTGTGCCGGACAGCGTCCTGAAGCTCGCCGAGGAAGTCATCGTCGTCGACATCACCCCGGCCGAACTGATCCAACGCCTCAAGGATGGCAAGGTCTATGTGCCGGAGAATGCGCGACGCGCCATCGACGGCTTCTTCAAGCCTGCGACGCTGACCGCACTGCGCGAACTGGCGCTCCGCCGCACGGCGGACCGGGTCGACGACCAGATGGTCGATTTCCTGCGCCAGAACGTCATCGAAGGCCCATGGGCGACCGCCGAGCGCCTGCTCGTCTGCGTCGGGCCGAACGCGTGCTCGGAGAAGCTGGTGCGCGCCGCGAGCCGGCTCGCCGACGGCCTCAACGCGCCCTGGACGGCGGTTCACGTCGGGCGGGAGGACGACGAGCTGAAACCCGGGGACAGCGCCCGCATCGACGCGACGCTGCGTCTCGCCGAGCGGCTCGGGGCCGAAACCCTGCGCGTCATGGCCTCCGATTTCGCCACGGAAATCCTGCGCATCGCCCGGCGCGAAAACGTAACGCAGATCGTGCTCGGCCGTTCGACGTCCGGCTGGTGGTCGCGCATCCGCGGCAAATCCCTCAGTGACGCCATCATGCGGCAATCGGCGGATATCGGCGTGCACATCATCGCCGATCAGGAGGCCGAGCCCGAGCGGGCGCGCTGGCGCTGGCCGAAGCTCGATCTTTCGGCTGCCCCCGCGCTCGCCACGCTTGCGTCGGTCGGCTGCGCGGTTCTGATCGGCCGCGGCCTTCAGATGCTCGTCAAACTGCCCAATCTTTCGATGCTTTTCATGATGGCCGTGCTGCTGTGCGCCATCAATTTCGGCCGCTGGTACGCCGTGGGCGCGGCCGCGCTTTCATTCTTCGCCTATAATTTCTTCTTCATTGAGCCGATCTACACGCTGACCGTCGCCGAGCCGCATGAACTCTTCGCGCTGATCGTCTTTCTGATCGTCGCCGTCGTCGCCGGCGGGCTCGCCGGGCGCGTGCGCGACGAGGCCGAAACCGCGCGCCGGCGCTCGGCCAGCACGCAGGCGCTTTACGAATTTTCACGCAAGCTCTCGGGCGCGGTTAAACTCGACGATGTGCTTTGGGCGAGTGCTTCGCAATTGCGCACAGCTCTGAAGGGCGACGTCGCGCTGCTGCTCCCCGAAGACGGCGAGCTTCAGGTGAGGCTGGCGTGGCCGCCGGACACGACGCTCAACGGCACCGACATGACGGCGGCGCGCTGGGCTCTCGAAAAAGCCGAGCCGGCCGGCCATGGCACCGGGACGCTGCCGAATATCGCCTTCCAGTTTCGCCCGCTTCTAACGCCGCGCGGCGCAATCGGCGTTTGCGGCTTCCGCCAGGCGGTTGGGGCGCCCGCCCTCGACGCCGGGCAGGAGCGCGAGCTCGCCGCGCTGCTCGATCAGACCGCCATCGCGCTCGACCGCGCTCTGCTCACCCGTGAGAGCGCGAAAACAGCGGCGCTCGAGCAGAGCGAGAAACTCAGCTCGGCGCTGCTCTCCTCGCTCTCGCATGATTTGCGCACGCCGCTCGCCTCGATCGTCGGCGCCGTCACGAGTCTCCGCCAGCTCGGCGCCCAGATGAGCGCGGCGAGCCGCGACGATCTCCTGATCTCCATCGAGGAGGAGGCTGCGCGCCTGTCCCGCTTTGTCTCCAATCTGCTCGACATGACCCGGCTCGAGGGCGGCGCGCTCAACGCAAAGCGCGATTGGGTCGATGTCAGCGATGTGATCCGCGAAGCGGCCGAGCGCGGCCGAAAGACTTTTCCGGGCCGCACGATTGATGTTAGCCTCGCGCCGAATCTGCCGCTGGTGCGCGGCGACGGCGCGCTATTGCGGCAGGTGTTGTTCAATCTGATCGACAACGCCAACAAATATGGCGGCGCCGATACGCCGACCGCTATTTTCGCCCGGCGCGAAGGGAACGATCTCGTGATCAGCGTCACTGATCAGGGCAAGGGGATTCCGCCAGCCGATCTCGAACGGATCTTCGACAAATTCTACCGCCGCGGCAAAGTCGACGGGCGGCTAGCAGGGACCGGTCTTGGACTCTCCATCAGCCGCGGCTTCATCGAGGCCATGGGGGGGACGATCAAGGCCGAGAGTCCCGCCCTCCGCAAACGCGGAACCCGCATCGTCATCCGCCTGCCGGCGGCCGACGCCAATGTCGGCGAAAGGAGCCCGCCATGAGCGAGGACCGCATTCTCGTCGTCGACGACGAGCCGCAAATTCAAAGGTTCCTGAAGCCCGCGCTGAAAGCCGCGGGCTATGACGTCTTCAGCGCCGACACGGGCGCGCAAGCGCTGAAAGCGATCGCGGTCCTCGCCCCCGACGTCGTCATTCTCGACCTTGGCCTGCCAGATATGGAAGGCAAGGACATCATCAAGGAGGTGCGCGCCTGGTCCCGCGTGCCGATCATCGTCCTCTCGGCCAGGGATCGGGAGAGCGAAAAGATTGCGGCCCTTGATCTCGGCGCCGACGATTATGTCGAAAAACCATTCGCCATCGGCGAACTCATCGCCCGCATCCGCGCTGCGCTTCGTCATAAGGCGCAGGACGCCGGCGAAAGCCCGCGGGTCGAAGTCGACGGCCTCGTGGTCGACACATTGAAGCGCGTCGTCACCCGTAGCGGCGAGCCGGTTCGGCTGACGCCGACCGAATATGACCTTCTCGCGATCCTCGTCCGGCATGCGGGACGGGTCGTGACCCATCGGCAATTGCTCGGCTCGGTGTGGGGCCCAGCGCATGTGGAGGACACGCAATATCTGCGCGTCTTCATCGGCCAGTTGCGCGGCAAGATCGAACTCGATCCGGCGAACCCCCGAATTATCCAGACCGAGCCCGCGATCGGCTACAGATTCGTCGGCGGCGACGGTTGACTCTGAGCGCCGTGTGATCAGGCGGGGGAAACCAATAAGCATCCTGAATGCGGCGGCGGCTCCGATAGAATCGCAGCCGCCGCTCTATTCCTTTGCCCAAGCATCGGGATTTTTCCGATGCTCTGATGCGGCCGTCCCTACCACGCGATCTTCACGCCGCCTAAGCCGCCCAGAACCTCTCCTTTGCCGGAGAAGTCGCCGATGAAGTTGGCGAACAGCGCCACATTCTTAGTGAAGTCCAGTTTGAGACCCGCATTGACGCGCGCGGAGTCACGCGGCGCGAGCGCGCCATAGACTGTGTAATCATAGCCAGGAGCGGCGAGGAACGACGCCGTGACCGGCCTCCAAACCTCGAATTCGTGCATCCATGAGAGCCGCAGCGAAGCGGAAAGCTTCAGATCGCCGCCCAAAGCGAAGTCGGTGTCGAACTTGGCCCCGAGGAAGGTGGGCAGGGAGGCGATCGACTTGCTGGCGAAGGACAGCCCGATCGTGCTCGGCAGATAGTCCGCCGTTTCAGAGAAGCCATGCATATTGAGGCTGCTGAACTCGACGGCTCCGAACGGCGTGACGTTCACCGGGGCGAAAGAGGTCTGCCACCCTGCCTCGAACCGCCCGCTGATCGAATCCGCCCCGAAATTGCCGATGAGATTTTCGGCGAAGCCAGGCACCGGAACGAGCGGCACATTGCTTCCGGGGATCATCGCGAAGCGGTGCTCATTCACATCCGAGAAGTCGTAGGAGAGCACCCCACTTGCATAGAAGGCGCCGTCGCGGCCCGCGCCATAGAGCGCGACATGACCGGTCTGCAGCGAGCCGCCGGTCGCCCGGTTGGCCACGCCGAAACCGGACGATCCGGCGCCGCCCGCCACGCCGAGGAGCACGTCGGGCGTAAGCTGGTAGTCGAGACCCGCTGAAATGCCGGTGCTATTGTTGTTCAAATTCGCCGACCCGAGCGGGTACTCTCCGGTGACATTCGAACCGCCGCCATAGCCGGCAAACCAGGCGCGCCAAGTGCGCTCACATTCACGCAGCGGCTTCACCTCGCCGTCCGGAGCGCCGTTCACAGGCGGCAGCGGAAGGATGAACGGGTTGCAAGCCGTGCGGCCGCTCGTATCCGGCTGGCCGGACAGCCACGACTCGGTCTGCAGCGCGACGGAGGTCAGGAACAGGTCGTTCCCGTCGAACTGGGTCTGCTCGAAGCCAGAGACGCCTTCGCCCGAAATCGAGTCGTAGACCGCCCCGAGCGCCGCGACCGAGGGCTGATAGAACAGCGCCGCGGCGATCGGCACGAAGGCCGGCGAGGTAAGCGTCGTCTGGATCCTGTTGATCGCGCTGCCGACCGCGGTCTGGTTGATGGTCAGACCGCCCGGCGCGAAATTGATGAAGTAGTTGAGATCGATATCGGTCGGCGTGAACGAGAGGCTGTAGGTGGTCACAGCCGACGGCACAAAGGTCAGGCCGAGGCCGGGATGGGTTTCCCCGCCCGCCGCGGACAGGATCGTAACGATATGCCCGCCTGCGGGCGCCAGTCCGGCATTGAGGACGTTGATGTTGACGACGCCACTGACGGCCGCCGTTCCGGTCACGTTGATCCGGTCCGCGGCCGGGTCGAAGTTGAGGTCGAGCCCGTAAATGCCGGTCGCGGTCTGGATGAAGTTTCCGGTCACGTCGGTGGTCAGAACGCGCCCATAATTGCCGGGCGAAATCAACGCCTCGTTGGTGAGGAGACCGTCCGGGCCGAGGTAGACCGTAGTCCCGGACTGGAAGATGCCTGTCGGGGTGTTGGTGAAGTAGTTGAGGCCGCCGGCAAGATCGACCGAGCCGATGACGAAGCCCTTGTTGATGACGCCGTCGTTGCCGGTCGTGCCTGTGATCGCGAAACCGTCGATCCGGCCGACCGAAGTCACAGTCCCGGAGTTCGTCAGCAGATTGGTCGCGCCATCGAGGAAGCCGACGCCGGCGCCGCCTTCGAGGCCCTGGCCGATCGCCGCGGGCGCGCCGCCCATAAAGCTGACGCCGGTGAAGCCGGTCGAGCCGCCCTCGACGAAGCCGGAATTGACCGTGACGGTTATATTGCCATTGGTCGATCCGACGCTCTGCCCGAGGATGCCGAAGGAATTCTTGCCGGTAGCCAGGATATTCCCGGTCTGGTTCACCGTCACGGCGCCCGCGCTTCCCGTGCCGCCTGCAGTGCCTGCAAAGATCAGCAAGCCCTTCAGGTCGTTGACGACGCCGCCGCCGCCGCCGACCGACTGGGCGAAAATGCCGTCCGAATTGGCGCCTGTGGTCTGGATCGTCGTCGCGGTATTGGTGACGACGACGTCGCCGCCATTGCCGCCGCCGCCGGCGTTGCCGCCGCTCGCTGCAAGGAGGCCGTTCGCCGCCGCCGCATAGCCGCCGCCGCCGCCGACGCTCTGCGCGAAGATGGCGCTCGAGTTTTGGCCCGAGGTCTCAATGATCGCGGCGTTGTCGATCGTGACGAGGCCGCCATTGCCGCCGCCGGCGCCGTTCTGGGCGAAGGCGACAAGACCGTAGGTCTCGCCACCGGCGCCGCCACCGCCGCCGATCGACTGGCCGATGATGCCCGCGGATTCATTGCCGGTCGTGAAGATCGTGCCTGCGAGGGCGTTGTTGATCGTCACGATGCCGCCATTGCCCGCCGCGCCGGCGCTGCCGCCGATCGTCAGGGCGCCGAGGCCGCCGCCACCCGTGCCGCCGCCGCCGCCGACCGATTGGGCGAAGAGACCGGCCGAGAACAGGTTCGCCGTGCTCACGATGGCCGAATTGTCGATTTCGACGGCGCCGCCGGCGCCGCCGCCGGTCCCGCTGCGACCGATGGTCACCAGATTGGCGGCCGTAACAATGGAGCCGATGGTGGTCGGATCGTAGGCCGAGCCGCCGCCGCTGCCGCCGCTGCCGCCGACCGACTGGGCGAAGATGCCGTTCGACTCGACGCCCGTGGTGATGATTTCGCCCGAGTTCGTGACCGTGACGGCGCCGCCATTGCCGGAGTCGCCGCCCGTGCCGCCGACGGAAACGAGGCTCAACGTGCCGCCGCCGCCCGTGCCGCCGCCGCCGCCGACCGACTGAGCCCAGATGCCATCCGAGAAGATGCCGGTGGTGCCGATCACGGCCGCATTGGTGACATTGACCGCGCCGCCGTTGCCGGCCGAGCCGCCGGAGCCGCCGACCGTCACGGTGAGGGTTCCGGAGCCTGCGCCGCCATCGCCGCCGCCGCCGCCGATTGACTGCGCGAAGATCGCAGTGGCGAGATTTCCGGTCGTCAGGATCGTCCCCGTAGCGGAATTGTTCACCGTGACGACGCCGCCATCGCCGGACGAGCCGCCGGAGCCGCCGAGGCTCAGGACCGACAGGCCGGGGCTGCCGCCCGTGCCGCCGCCGCCGCCGACCGACTGCGCGAAGATGCCGTTGGCGAGGACGCCCGAGGTTTCGAGTATGGAGTCATTGCTGACCGTCACCGCGCCGCCGCCGCCCGCGGCGCCGCCGCCGGCGAGGCCAAGGAAGCCGCCAAGGCTGATCAGGCCGCCGCTCGTGCCGCCGTCGCCGCCGCCGCCGCCGACCGATTGCGCGAAGATCGCGGTCGCGCCAAACCCTTTGGTCAGAATGTCCGCTGTGTCGGCCGCCGCGGTTGTCAGAGACGGCGTATTCGTCACCGTTACGTCGCCGCCGGCGCCGCTCGCGCCGCCCGCGCCGCCGATGCTGACGAGTCCGGTCAGCCCCGACGATGCGTCGCCGCCGATGCCGCCGCCGCCGCCAACCGACTGGGCGAAGATGCCGTAGGAATCGGCCCCGGCCGTCTGGATCTGGCCGTTGTTGGTGACATCGACCGCGGCGCCGGCGCCGCTCGCGCCGCCAGAGCCGCCGACGGTCACCCTGCCGATGCCTTGGAGCGTGCCGGTGGTGCTGGTGGCCAGCGTCACGACGGTGAGCGCATCGTTCACGTAGGACGCGTCGGGGAACAGGCCGTTGAGGCCAACGATGGCCTGGCCGCCGTCGCCGCCGCCGCCACCGATCGATTGCGCCATGATGCCGGCCGAGGACGTGCCCGCCGTGGTGATGAAATCCGAGTTGTTGACCGTCACCGCACCGGCGTCATTGCCCGTGCCGCCGAAGCCGCCGACATTGATCTGCGCATTGACGCTGGCCTTCGCCGGCGACTTGCAGGAGCTGATGACCTTGCTCACCAGGCTGAAGGTGCAGGAGGTGGCAAGCTGCAACGAGATCGTGTTCGCACCGCCGCCATTGCCGCCGCCGCCGCCGATCGACTGGGCGAGGATGCCATTCGCGCCCGCGCCGAAGGTGTTGATGCCGCCGCCGGACTGATTGACGGTGACCGCGCCCGCCGTATTGCCGCTGCCGCCAAAGCCGCCAACCGAGACGGCGACGTTGATCGCCCGACCCTGCGTCGCGTCGCCGCCGGCGAGCAGGCCGGTCACGGCGCTGCCGCCATTGCCGCCGCCGCCGCCGATCGATTGCGCGGCGACGCCATTCGCCTGATCGCCATAGGTCGTGACGGAGCCGATATTGGTGACGTCGACCGCGCCAGCCGTTCCGCCGACGCCGCCAAAGCCGCCGACGGTGAGCCCGACATTGACATTGGTGTTTTCGCCGGTCGGCCCGATCGAGCCGCTAAAGGCGAAGCCGCCATTGCCGCCGCCGCCGCCGATCGATTGCGCCAGAATGCCATCGGCATTGCGCCCCGTGACGACCGTCACATCGGTCGGCGTGCCCGTATTCGTCATCCCCGTGCTCGCCGGGACCAGCACTGTAATCCCGCCGATGTCGACAAGCTGTTCGGTTTGCGTGGTCGAGGAGCCGGTGAGGATATCTCCCGTATTGGCGACGGTGACTGAACCGGCGCTGCTGCCAGCCCCGCCCGTGCCACCGACAGAGGCCGAAATCTGCTTCGAATTGGCGCCGCCAAGCGAGCCTGCGATGCTCAGGCCGCCATTGCCGCCGCCGCCGCCGATCGACTGCGCGAGAATGCCGAACGAGTAGTCGCCGACGGTCGTTGTCGCGCCGGTGCGGGTCACGCTCACATTTGCGCCTGAGCCGCCCGCGCCGCCGAAGCCGCCGACCGACGCCGTTATCGAGGGGACATTGTTGCTGCTGGCGAAATTGAATGAGCCCGCGACGCTCAATCCGCCATTGCCGCCGCCGCCGCCGAGCGACTCCGCGACCACGCCCGAAGCATTGTTGGCCTCGGTTGAAATGATGCCTGTGGACGTGACGTCGACCGTGCCGGCGTTGCCCGCGAGGCCGCCGAGGCCGCCGAGCGAAGCCGAGAGGGTGAAGCTGTTGCCCTCCGGGATGGACAGGGTTCCAGCGAAGCTGAAGCCGCCATTGCCGCCGCCGCCGCCGATCGACTGCGCCAGAATGCCGTTCGATCCGGCGCCCTGGGTCAGAATGTTGTCCACGCTGGCGACGTTGACCGCCGCGCCGGTGTTGCCGGCGGCGCCGAAGCCGCCGACGCTGAGCGAGAGGCTCGCTTTTGCGTCGGCCGTCGCAGTGAATCCGCCCGAGAAGCCGCCGTTGCCGCCGCCGCCGCCGATCGACTGCGCCTCGATGCCATTGGCGCTTTGGCCCTGGGTCTCGATCGTTGCATTATTGTTGGCGAGCGTCGCGCCGAGGTTGCTGTCGAGCGTGACCGCGCCGCCTGTGCCGCCAGCCGAACCGCCGCCGCCGACGCTCGCCGTCAAGCCGAAGTTGGCTCCAGACAATGCGCCCGAGAGCGAGAAGCCGCCATTGCCGCCGGCGCCGCCAATCGACTGCGCCTCAAGGCCGTTGGAGCGGTCGCCGCTCGTTTGCACAGTGCCGAAGCTGTCGAGGGTCACGGCGCCGGCCGCGCCGCCGCCGGTGAGCGCAAAGCCGCCGACCGAGAGCGCGCCGCCGAAATCCGTGCCGCCAGCAAGACCGACCGAGAAGCCGCCGTTGCCGCCGCCGCCGCCGAGCGACTGCGCGAGCACGCCATTGGAGTCCGACCCCTTGGTCAGGATGTTGTTGTAGCTGGCGACGTCGACCGTGCTGGCGGAGCCGCCGCCGGCGCCAAAGCCGCCGACCGAGGCTGTGAAGGCGCCGCCGTCCGTCGAGGCGGACAGGCCGCCGGAAAAGCCGCCGTTGCCGCCGCCGCCGCCGATCGACTGCGCCAGAATGCCATTCGAATTATTGCCCAAGGTCTCGAGTGAGATCACGCCCGCCGCCGGCGGTTGCAGCAGCGCGGCGCCGCCGGCCGTCTGACTGTAGCTATCGACGGTGACCGCGCCGCCGGCGCTGCCCGTCGAGCCGAAGCCGCCCACGGTAAGGCCGACCGCCGCTGTTCCGGTGGTGAAGGCGCCGGCGATCGAGAAGCCGCCGTTGCCGCCGGCGCCGCCAATCGACTGCGCCTCAATGCCGTTGGAAAGACCGCCTTCGGTGAGTATGGTGCCGTAGCTCGTCACCGTCACCGCGCTGGCCGAGCCGGCGCCGCTGCCGTTAAGGGCGCTGCCGCCAACCGACAGCGTGCCGGCGAAGTCGGAGCCGCCGCTGAGGCCGATCGAGAAGCCGCCATTGCCGCCGCCGCCGCCGATCGATTGCGCCAGAATGCCGTTCGACTCCTGGCCCAGCGTCACGATGTTGTTGGCGCTGTTGACGATCACTGTGCTGGCGGAGCCGGCGCTCGCGCCAAAGCCGCCGATCGACACGCCAACGCCCGCGCCGCCGAGGGCCAGAGCGCCCACTCCGGAGAAGCCGCCATTGCCGCCGCCGCCGCCGATCGATTGCGCCAGAATGCCGTTTGAGCGATCGCCTTCCGTTACAAGCGTCGTCGTGTCCACGGCGGGCGCGCTCACAACGGGGGCGCCCCCGGTCGCCTGCGCATAGCTATCGACCTCGACCGCGCCGGCGCTGCCGCCGCCGCCGCCAAATCCGCCGACCGAGACGCCAAGCGCCACGGCGTCCGTCGTAAAGGCGCCGGCGATCGAGAAGCCGCCATTGCCGCCGCCGCCGCCGATGGACTGCGCCGCGATGCCGTTGGAGTCGGCGCCTTGCGTCTGCACCGTCCCGAAGTTTTGAGCCGTGACCGCGCCGGCATTGCCGCCGATGGCGCCGAAGCCGCCGACCGACACCCCGCCGCCGAATTGCGAGCCGGCGCCAAGCCCGATCGAGAAGCCGCCATTGCCGCCGCCGCCGCCGATCGACTGCGCCAGAATGCCGTCCGATTTGGAGCCAAGGGTAAGAATATTATTGTAGCTGGTGACGTCGACGGCGCCGCCGACGCCGCCGCCGGAGCCGGCGAAGCCGCCAACCGAAACGCCAGCGCCGCCGCCCTGTAGAGCAACGCCAACGGCCGCGGAGAAGCCGCCGTTGCCGCCGCCGCCGCCGATCGATTGCGCCAAAATGCCGTTGGATTGATCGCCCTCGGTCTCCAGCGTCGCTGTGCCGAAAGCCGGCGAACTCAGAACGGGCAGCCCGCCAGCGCTCACGCTGTAGCTATCGACGGTGACCGCGCCGGATGTCCCGCCGCCCCCGCCGAAGCCGCCGACCGAGACGCCGATGCCGACGGCGCCGACCGTAAAGGTGCCGGCGACGGAGAAGCCGCCGTTGCCGCCGCCGCCGCCGACGGACTCAGCCGCAATGCCATTTGAGAGGGCGCCGGTCGTGAGGATCGTTCCCATATTTCCAACGAAAATGCTGGAGGCGTTCCCGGCTGTGCCGCCATGGCCGCCGACCGACACTGCGCCGGAGGCGCCGACACCTTCATAGGAGCCGGAGCCCGAAAACGCGAAGCTGAAGCCGCCGTTGCCGCCGCCGCCGCCGATCGATTGCGCGAAAACGCCGCTCGAATTGGCGAAGGTCGTCTGGATATTGCCGAAGCCCGTCACGCTGACCGCGCCGGCGTTGCCGCCGCCGCCGCCGGTTCCGCCAACCGAGACGTTCAGGGCCGCGAGGCCGCCGATCGCCAGGCTGCCGCTGAAGCCGCCGTTACCGCCGCCGCCGCCGACTGACTGGGCGAAAATGCCCGAGGCGTCGTTGCCGGTCGCGCCGGGCGTCCCGGTCGCGATGTTGCCGGTCGAATTGACCGTCACGGATGAACCGGCGCCGCCGCCGCCGCCGGTGCCACCGACAGTCACGGCGACGCTGCCGCCGCCGCCGAGCGACAGGCCGACCGCGAACCCGCCATTGCCGCCGCCGCCGCCAATCGACTGCGCAAACAGGCCAATCGCCTCGGTGCCGGTCGTCGTCAGGTTTCCGTCGCTGGTCACGTTAACCGCGTCGCCGGCGCCGCCACTGCCGCCCGTGCCGCCAACGCCGACCGCGACGCCAATGCCGCCGATAGAGCCGACGCCCGAGAAGCCGCCATTGCCGCCGCCGCCGCCGATCGACTGCGCGAAGATGGCGTCAGCGCCCGCTCCGGCCGTGTTGATGGCGCCCGTGCTATTGGCCGTGACCGCGCTGGCCGCGCCGCCGCCGCCGCCCGAGCCGCCGATGCCGACCGCAACCGGAAGAGTCGCGCCGATCGACGCCGCGACCGCGAAGCCGCCGTTGCCGCCGCCGCCGCCAATCGATTGCGCAAAAATGCCGTAGGAGAGCGCGCCCGCCGTATTGATGTCGCCCGTGCTGGCGACGTTGACAGTTCCGCCGACGCCGCCTGCGGCCCCGGAGCCGCCAAGCGAGACCGTCGGCGCGAGCGCGCCGCCCGATGCGCCAGCCGCGATGCTGAAGCCGCCATTGCCGCCGCCGCCGCCAACGCTTTGTACGAAGATGCCGCCGGAGTTATCCCCCAGCGTCGTGATGTCGCCGCCGGCGTTGACGCCAACCGCCGCGCCATTGCCGCCGCTGCCGCCGCTGCCGCCGAGCGCGAGCGAGAGCGAATTGCCGGCCAGCGTCAGCGCGCCTGCGAAGCCGCCATTGCCGCCGCCGCCGCCAACCGATTGCGCGAGAATGCCGTCGGCATTCGCGCCCTGGGTCAGGATATTCTCGCCGGTCGTCGTCAAGGTCACCGTACTGGCGTTGCCGCCGCCCGCGCCGCTGCCGCCGAGCGTGACGCCCACGGCGCCCGCCGAGCCGATTGTCAGCGAGCCCGCGAAGCCGCCGTTGCCGCCGCCGCCGCCAACCGATTGGGCCAGGATGCCAGTCGAATTCTGGCCTTCCGTGATGAGATTCCAGGTCGAGGGTCCAGTCGTGGTCTGGACAAAATTGCCGCCACCGTTGACGTTGGCGAAGACCGCCCCGGCGTTCTCGCCGGAGCCGCCGTTGCCGCCGATGCCAACGGTGACGCCAAGGCCGGCGCCAAGCGCGCCCGTCGCCGAAAAGCCGCCGTTGCCGCCGCCGCCGCCGAGCGATTGCGCCAGAACGCCGGCTGATTCATCGCCGATCGTGGCGATGGAGCCGGTGCTGTTCAGAGTAACAGTGCTCGACGTTCCGCCGCTGCCGCCATTGCCGCCAATCCCGACCGAGACGCCGACCGCGCCGATGCTGCCCGCCACGGAGAAGCCGCCATTGCCGCCACCGCCGCCCAGCGATTGCACGGCGACGCCGACCGAAGCGAAACCGGAGGTCACAATATTGCCGACGCTGTCGACTTCCGCGGTGCCCGCGGTGGCGCCGACGCCGCCCACCCCGCCAATGCCAACGCCGACTCCAATGCCGCCGCCGGCCGCTGATCCCGAAAAGCCGCCGTTGCCGCCGCCGCCACCGAGCGATTGCGCCAGAATGCCGAAGGAGTTGGCGCCGCCCGTCGTGATATTGCTCAGGTTGGTGACGAGAACCGGGCCGCCGGAGCCCCCCGATCCGCCGGTGCCACCCAGCGCCACGGAGATCGCCGCATCAGCGGCGACGCTGCCCGCGATCGCAAAGCCGCCGTTGCCGCCGCCGCCGCCGATCGACTGCGCGATGATGCCAGACGAATTTGCGCCCGTGGTGATGAGCGTCCCCTTGGTGGTCATATTGACCGCGCCGGCGTTGTTGCCCGCGCCGCCGCCGCCAGCGGCGCCGATAGCGACGCTGAAAATCGGGTTGGCGCTGAGCGAGACCGCAAAGCCGCCATTGCCGCCGCCGCCGCCGATCGACTGGCCAACAACCGCGGACGAATTGTCGCCAGAAGTCTGAATCGTATAGGCGTCAGCCAGGGAGAGCGTGCTGTTGTCGAGCCCGATCGTGACATTTCCGCCCTGGCCGCCGGCGCCGCCCGTGCCGCCGAAGGCGGCGCTGATTCCCGGACCAACCGCGATCGAGCCGCCGCCGTTGCCGCCGCCGCCGCCGATCGACTGAGCCAGGATGCCCTCCGAGTCGGTCGAAGCGGCGCCATTCGTTCCGGCGAAGATATTGCCAGCGTTAATGACGGACACGGTCCCGCCATTGGCGCCGGAGCCGCCGTTGCCGCCGGCTGCGAAAAGGCCGGAGGCCGTGCCGCCGTTGCCGCCGCCGCCGCCGATCGACTGCGCGATAATGCCGGGCGCCAGCGCGCCCGCCGTCGTCAACGTCCCGTTGTTGGCGACGCCGACCGTTCCGCCCTGCGTCGTGCCGGAGCCGGTGCCCCCGAGCGCGACAAGCCCGCCGGCGCTCGCGCCATTGCCGCCCTGTCCGCCGATCGACTGCGCCTCGATCGCGGCTGCGCCAAGACCGAATGTCGAAATCGAACCTGTATTGCCTACGGTGACCGTGCCGCCGTTGCCGCCGGCGTTGCCATTGCCGCCCAGGGCGACCAAGCCGCTGACAGTTCCCGCCGAGCCGCCGCCGCCGCCAATCGATTGAGCCAGGATGCCCTGCGCGTAATTGCCGAAGGTTTCGATCGTGCCCTTCGCCGTCACTGATACGGCGCCGCCGTTGCCGCCTGTGGCGCCGTTGCTGCCGCCCGAATAGAAGAGGCCAAATCCCCCGCCGCCCGAGCCGCCGCCGCCGCCAAGGCTGCGCGCCTGAATGCCGTAGGCCCATTGCCCGGTTGTTATGATGGTCGTGCCGACGCTGGTCGTGACGGTCGCGGTGCCGCCCTGCCCGGCCGCATTGCCGCCGCCGGGACTGAAGACGATACCGCCGCCGCCGCCGCCAGAGCCGCCCGCGCCGCCCTGACTGAAGGCGCCGACGCCAACCGAATTGTCGCCCGTCGTGGAAATCGTACCGCCGGTGAAGTTGGCGGCCGCATCGCCGCCGAAACCACCCGCGCCGCCATTGCCGGCATCGCCGCCGATCACATAAGCGTTGCCGCCGTTGCCGCCATTGCCGGCGAGACTTGCAGCCGCGAGGCCGACCGTGCCGCCCGAGGTCGTGGCATTGCCGTTGAGCGTGGCGCTCACCAAACCGCCATTGGCGCCGGCGCCACCGTCACCGGCATTCCCCAAAACGTAGGAGTTGCCGCCGTCGCCGCCATTTGAACCGTGAGACACGGCCTGAACCGCCGCGGCGACGCCGTTTGGCGGTGTGATGCCGGGCGAGATCGTAAACGTCGGGGCGTTGACGTTGACCGTCAGCGTCGGGCCGGCGTTGCCGGTTGGCCCCCCAGTGCCCGCGCCGGTCGTGATGCAAACGGTCCCCGTTGGAGCTCCCGAATTTACGGAGCACGTGTCCGGCTCGCCGGGCGTGGACGTGATCGTGCAATTCGTCGAAGGATTGCCCGCGCCATCCTGACAAGAGGCGTGGGCGGCCGTGCCGTTGCCCGGCGCGCTTCCGACGCCGACGAGCGACACCGAGCTGAGATTTTGAGTCAGGGTGTTGACTTCGAGGTCATTGACCGGCGGCGACGTAAAATTCGCGCTTCCGGCATTGGCGGCGCCGGTGCAAGTCTCCGTAGTTCCATTCAATACGCATTGGGCGAGGGCGCGCGTCGGCGCCAACATCGACATAAAGCCGATCGCGATGATCGCGGCCAGGATGAGTTGGGAGAAGCGCGCCGTTCTGGACGGCCCGACCGCAATGTTGCGTGGACCGGAACCCGCCTTCGATGGATGCGAAGAAATGAAAAACATTCGGCCCCCCAAATGCAACCTGCAGTATCGATTCTACACAACCAAAAGTCGCGATTCCACTTACGCTCAAATTTACGATGGTTCCTGAACAGGCCCAAGCGCAAATCCACGCGCCGCACCCGTTCTTTCTACGCCGATACAAAAATACAACATACGTTCGGCTCGCCGGCGTTCCGCCGCGCCGATTTCTATTTTTCCTGCCGCTTGAAAAAACTATCGAGCGCCTGATCCACGCCGCGCAGCGAAAATTGCACCGTGGCGGACTTGCCCGACGCATCGACCAATGTGATCTGCCCCGCCGTCTTCGTCGGCGCGTGGAAACCCTGCAACTGATCCTTGGTCAACTCCGCTTCGGCGACGCAACCGGCCGGAACGCAGGATTTAAACGGCAGGTCGATCTCCGACTTGCCCGGATCACTTTCGATTTTGACCCCTGCGGCATTGGAGACGTTCACGGGGACGATTGCGATGATACGCGTCGGCTTGTCCTTGGCTGCACGAACGAACGCGATCCGCGCGAAAGGCGCCGACTGGCCGCGAAGGGTCAGCGTGGTGTCGACCTCACAGGATCGATCGCTCGCGCCGGCTGCCGGCGCCGCGCAAAGGATCGACCAATCCCCGAAAGTCTCGGTCGTGGTGTCAGGCCCCGCAGCCGCGAGCGCGGCCTTCGGCGCTTCGGCCGGCTTCTGCTTGAGGTCGCCAGGCGGAGATTCGAGGGTGCGCACTTGCGAGTGCGCGGCGATGGAGGAAAAAAGCGCAACGGCGGCGATGGTGATGATTGCAGTCCGCATAAAACCCATCCGAGCGATTCGAGTTCGTCTGCAAAACTCTAGGAAAGCCGGTGCGATTCGCGCAAGGCCGCCCCCGTGCGCCGGGTCCGATTCGGATGGGATGTGCCTTTTGAGACACGTAGGCGCCGCCGCGGTCCTGGATCGCGGCGCCGAGCGCTGAGCCTGTCGCAAGTTTCGATCGGAGCGCGGAAGAAGGGCGTCCGCGCGAGAATGCCAAACAAGCAGAGCGAAACAGGCGGGGCGCCGCGGTGGTCGTCAGGTCGGCAAAATGCGCGACCGCCCTAGAAAACAGAAATCGCTCATTGATTTACTTGGTGAGCGCGATGGGATTCGAACCCATGACCCTCTGATTAAAAGTCAGATGCTCTACCGACTGAGCTACGCGCTCTCCTGATGAGAGCGCGACACCTAGCCTTATCCGCCCGTAGCGTCAACACGGGCCAGAATGGCGCAGGGCGCCGCCGGCGCGTCACTTTTCGGCGAAATGGGCGAAAATGACGACGCCGGCGAAGACGGCCGCCGAAATCACTGTCGTCCAGATCGCCTTGACGAGCAGCCGCGGCGCGACAGGCGCGCCGGGATCGGCGCCTTTGACCAAGTTTCCGACCTCGTGCTGCGACGTGACGCCGAACGGAAGCACCGCGAACAGAATGGTGAACCAGATGACGAAATAGATCGCCAACGAGAGAGGAATCGAAAATGGCATGGTCTTCCCCGGCTGCGAAAATGGCGCGCAGATGGCGCATCAGGGCGAAGCGAAACAAGGTTCGTGTCAGAAAATGCGCCGGAATGAAAGCCCGCACGGCCCCCGCCGCCGACAAGACCGCGCCTGATCGCACTCGCCGACGAGGGCCCGACTATGAGACTCGAGGACCCGGCGGGAGCGGCCCTCGCTTCATATCGCCAGATATTGCCAGCGACGACGAAGAGGGTAATTATGGCGAAAATGCAGCAGCGCGCTGCGCGGTCTCGCGATCCAATCGATCGATCTCGGAGGACCCTCTGGATATGCGCCATCGATTTGTGGCCGCGGGGTGCATTGCAGCCGGGATCGCCACGCAGGCTTTTCCCGCGGCCGCCTACGAATATCAGGGCTCGGCGGCGGCCGGGCCGTCGACGCCCTCCTCAACGGATCTGACCGAGCTTTCGGGCCGTCCGCAGGCGTCCGCGCCGCAGCGCGAGCTCGTCCCTTATGATGGCGCTTATCCGCCCGGCACGATCGTCGTCTCCACGCAGGAGCGGCGGCTTTATTATATTCTGCCCGGCAACCAGGCTATCCGCTATTGCGTCGGCGTCGGCCGTCCCGGCTTCACCTGGACGGGAATCCGGACCGTCGCCATGAAGCGCGAGTGGCCCTCCTGGCAGCCGCCGCGCGAGATGCTGCGCCGGCGCCCGGATTTGCCGAGGTACCTTGAGGGCGGCCCCGACAATCCGCTCGGCGCGCGCGCCATGTATCTCGGCGGCACGCTCTACCGCATCCACGGTTCGAACGAGCCGAATACGATCGGTCAGGCGGTCTCGTCGGGGTGCATCCGGATGACGAATGACGACGTCGAAGACCTTTACGATCGCGTCAAGGTCGGCGCCCGGGTCATTGTCCAGTAACCGGGCGCTTTCGCTTAAGACTCGCCCGGACGGTCACGATCGAGCCCCTTCGCCTTCAGCTCCGCCTCGTAGCGCGCCCATTTCTCGGAAAAACGCGCGCCGAGGTCGTAGAGGTAATCCCAGGTGAAAATACCGGTCGAGTGCATATCGTCGAAGCTGAGCCGCACCGCATATGTGCCGACAGGTTCGATGCCGATGACGGCGGAGCGGCGCTTGCCGCCCACCGTGACGCGGTCCACCGCCCGATGGCCCTGCACCTCGGCGCTGGGACTCATGACGCGCAAATATTCCGCCGAAAGCGCATATTCGGCGCCGTCCTCGAATGCGACGCTGAGGATGCGACCGTTCTCCTTGAGCCGCAATTCGCTTGGCCAATGCGCCGGTCCGCTCACGGCCGCGCCCAGGTTCCCGAAACTTTTTTCATGCAATCGCCGTTCGCATCCAGTATTGGCTGTCTTCTCCGCGTTCGCATAGCATATGTTAAAGACATGTCCGTCGTCACAGCAATCTCCCCCGCCAACGCCGCGGGGACCGCGCTATCCCCGCTCATCGATCCATTCGCGCGGGTGATCAGCTACGTCCGCGTTTCGGTGACGGATCGCTGCGACATGCGCTGCGTCTATTGCATGTCGGAAGACATGAATTTTCTGCCCAAGCGGGACGTGCTGACTCTGGAGGAGCTGGACCGGCTTTGCACGGCCTTCGTCAGTCGCGGCGTGAACAAGCTGCGGATCACCGGCGGCGAGCCCCTGGTGCGGCGCGGCATCATGGGTCTTTTCCGCTCGCTCGCGCGCCATCTCGAATCCGGCGCGCTGGCCGAACTGACGCTGACCACCAACGGATCGCAACTGGCCAACTGCGCCGCCGACCTCGCCGCGGCCGGCGTGCGCAGGCTCAACCTCTCGATGGATACGCTCGATCCGGACAAA
>Ga0181521_10002337_pt1 | contig 23049 bp, 20 predicted proteins | sample PEATcosm2014_Bin_32_FD_119764 | JGI IMG/M metagenome (GOLD analysis project Ga0181521, IMG submission 119764) | Peatland microbial communities from MTU Mesocosm Facility, Houghton, MI, USA - PEATcosm2014_Bin02_60_metaG | ecosystem: Environmental > Terrestrial > Soil > Wetlands > Peat | place...
AAAACTTCGACGTTCCAGATTCTCGCCGGCGTCATGGAAGCGACCTCGGGCACTGCCGAAGTTTTTGGCGTGCCGGCGCGCGAGGCGAGAGCGCACACAGGCTATCTCACGCAGGCCTTCAGTCTGTATCCGGATCTCAGCGTGATGGAAAACATCCGCTACATCGGCGATCTGCGCCGCGTGCCGCCCGCCGAGATTCTGGACCGCGGCCGCCGCTATCTGCGCATGTTCGACATGGACCGCTTCGAAGACCGGCTGGCGGGCCAGTTGAGCGGCGGCATGAAGCAGAAACTGGCGCTGGCCTGCGCGCTCGTGCCGGAGCCGCGCGTGCTGCTGCTCGACGAGCCGACCACGGGCGTCGATCCGGTGTCGCGCCGCGAATTCTGGGATACGCTGGCGCACCTTGCCGCCGAGGGGTTGACGATTCTGCTGGCCACGCCTTACCTCGACGAGGCCGAGCGCTGCCACCGCGTCGCATTGATTCATCAGGGCGAGATTCGGCAACTCGGCACGCCGGTCGAGCTGCGCGCTCGCCTCGACGCCAAGCGAATCGAGCTGCGGACCCCGCGCCTGGCCGAAGCTGAGGATCTTCTGTCGCCGCTGGCGGGGCCGGGCCGGGAGATGCTCGACGCGCAGCGCTTCGGCGACCGCATCGATGTCCTGGTGCACCACCCGGAGGAAGGCCGGCGCCTGGTGGAAGAGAAACTGAGCGCCGCCGGGATCGCGATCACGGACATCCGGTTCGACGAGCCGACGCTGGAAAACACGTTTGTCGCGACCCTGCGCGCGCTGGGACAGGAGATTCACGACGAACCGTTTCCGGGCCGCCGCGATCGCCGCGCGCAGCGTGGCGAAGTCGCCATCGGCGCCGCGAATCTCACCAAACAGTTCGGGTCGTTTACGGCGGTGCACGACGTCAGCCTGCAGGTGCGTCACGGTGAGATCTACGGCCTTCTGGGCGCGAACGGGGCGGGGAAGACGACGACGATCAAGATGCTCTGCGGTCTGCTCGAGCCGACCCGCGGCGATATGCAGCTGGAGGGGCGGCGCGGCGGGCTGCGCGCGAGCGAGGTGCGCCAGAACATTGGCTACATGTCGCAGAAGTTTTCTCTCTATAACGACCTGTCGATCGCGGAAAATCTGGAATTTTTCGCCGGCGTCTACGGCGTGCCCGAGGAAGAGCGCGAGGACAAAAAACGCTGGGTGCTTTCGTTTTCCGGGCTCGAAGGCCGCGCGGATCAGATTACCGGCAGCCTGCCGCAGGGCTGGAAACAGCGCGTGGCTTTCGGCGCGGCCATCATGCACGAGCCGGGAATTTTGTTTCTCGACGAGCCCACGTCGGGCGTCGACCCGCTGGCGCGCCGCTCGTTCTGGACCATGATCAACCGGCTTGCCGACGCGGGTACGGCGATTCTGGTCACGACGCACTATCTCGAAGAAGCGGAGCAATGCAACCGGCTGGGCTTCATGGTCGCGGGGGAGTTGGTGACCGAAGGCTCGCCTACGGAGATCAAGAGCAAACAGGCCGGTCACCTGCTGGAATTCATGGTCGACCAGCCGCAGCGCGCTCTGGATCTGCTCAAGAGCGATACCGAGCGGTGGCGGGTCTCGCTGTTCGGCGACCGCCTCCACATCATCACGGACGGAGATGCGGCCACCGGCGAGCGGGAAAACCGTCAGAAGCTCGAAGCCAATGGCGTGCGGGTCGTCAGCGTGCGCGAAGGACAATTCTCGCTGGAAGACGTCTTCATCGGCGTGGTCGAGAAAGCGCGCAGCGAAGGCAAAGTGGCGAGGGAGGACTAAATCGGGATGCCGAAAAACGTCAACGGGCTCGGCAGGCGGAACCGCCTGCCCCACATGTGGCGAGATGAGGAACGGGTCCAAGCCCTATGAGACGAATTCTCGCGCAAACGCGCAAAGAGCTGACCCAGATTATCCGGGACAAAATGGCCCTCGGTCTGGCGCTGTTCCTTCCGCTGATGCAGCTCATTCTGATGGGATCGGCGATCTCGCTGGATGTGCAGGATCTTCCCGTCGCGGTGCAGGACCTTGACGATTCACCCGCCTCGCACGAATTCGTGGACGGGTTCCGGCAATCGATTTCGTTCCACGTTGTGCCGTATGCGATAGACAGGCAACCTGAAAACGCCTTCCTTGAAAACAAGGCCCGCGCCGTTCTGATCGTCCCGTCGCACTTCTCGCGCGACATTGCACGCGGCGTCAACTCGCCGGTTCAGTTTCTGATCGACGCCTCCGATTCCAACACGGCAAAACTGATGGCCGGTTATTCGAGCGAAATCACGTCCGCCTGGAACGCGACCAACGGCGCTCTGGCGCATCCGGCGCCGGTCACCGCGGCGATTCGATTCTGGTTCAATCCCGGGCGATCGTCGAAGAAGTTTTACGGACCGGGAATATTCGTCCTCGCCATGTCCCTGTTCCCTCCGCTGCTGGCCACGCTGGCCTGCGCGAAGGAAGGTGAGCAGAAGACCATTCTGCAGGTTTATGTCTCCAGCATCTCGGCCCATGAATATCTGCTGGGCAAGATTCTCACGTTCATGATCGTGGCGGGCGCGGAATGCCTCGTGCTGCTGACGCTGCTGTTCACTTATTTCGGCCTGAGTTTCGCGGGCGATCCGACGCCTTTCATCGTGGCCACGATCCTCTACGCGTTCTGCGTGTCCTCGTTCGGCGCCCTGATCGGCTCGGCGATTCCCAGCCAGGTGGCGGCGATGCAGACGGTCGCCATGTTCGGTTTTCTGCTGGTGTTCATGCTGTCGGGACTCATTTTTCCCATCCAGAACATTCCCCCGCAAATCCGCTGGCTTTCCAATTTCGTCTGGGGCCGGTACTACATCGACATCGTGCGCGACGCGCTGCTGCAGGGCGGCGGCTGGCCCGCCGTCTGGTGGAAGGTGCTGATCATCGGTGTGACGGGCCTGTTCTTTTACACGATCGTGTGGCGCAACATGCGGCGCATGCAGCTCAAGGCATAATCCAATGAAACAGTTCATCCGATTTCTGTTCAGTCATCGCTTTCTGGCTCTGCTGAAGAAGGAATTCGCGCAGGTCCGGCGCGACCGCCGGCTGGCGATATCGCTGGTCATTCCGCCGGTGCTGCAACTGCTGCTTTTCAGCCTCGTACTGAACGCAAACGTCTCCGACATCAAGCTCGGGGTCATCGATGAGAGCCGGACGCCCGAGAGCCGCGATCTCGCTTCCACGCTGACCGAGAGCAAGAGCTTTCGTTTATCCGGCTATTACTATTCCGTCGATAAACTCGGCGACGCCATCAGCCGCAGCGATGTCGACGCCGGTCTGGTCATTCCACGCACCTATGCGCGCGATCTGCAGCGCGGCCGCCCGGTCACGGTTCAGTTCCTGCTCAACGCGATGAATGCCAATACCGCTGCGATCGCGCAGGGATATGCCGAGGGCGTTATTCAGACGTATAATCAGGGGATTTCCAGCAGCGGCATCCATGCCAACTTCAGTCAGATCGCGGCGCCTGAAGTCAGCCGGCGCGGACGGGCGGTACTGACACCCGCGTATCTCTATAATCCGGGGCTGGTGGGTTCGTGGTTTGTCGTCACAGGCATCCTCGGTCTCCTCTTGATCCTGAACGGCTCCATGGTGGCCGCGACCGCGATGGTCAAAGAGCGCGAGGCCGGAACCATCGAGCAATTGCTGATGTCGCCGGCCGGAACCTACGAGATCATCGTTGCCAAAATAGTGCCGTTGTTTCTCGCGCTCTTCCTGATGGTGTTGTTCGCGACGGCGATCATCAAAATCGCGTTCGGAGTGCCTTTTCAGGGCAACATTCTCATGGTGCTCAGCGGCGCGGCGTTGTGCGTCCTGGCCGGAATCGGCATCGGCACGGTGATCGCGACCTTTACGCACTCGGCGCAGCAGGCGCAGCTCACCAGCTTCTTCGTAAATCCGCTGCTCACGACGGTTTCCGGCGCGATCACGCCTTCCGAAGCCATCCCGGCGTGGCTGCGGCCGCTGTCGTCGATCAACCCGATCCACCACTTCAGCGTTATCGCGCGTTCCAGCATGATCAAGGGCAGCGGGATGGAAACGCTCTGGCCGAATTTTCTCGTGCTGGCCGCCTTCACGCTCATCGCGGTGTCCTTAAGCGTGTGGCGTTTCCGAAAACAACTCACGTAAAACACAATGAGCAAACCGACGAAATCGACGATTGGGATCTGGCTGGCCGCGGTCATGACGTTCGCGGGGCCGCTGCGCGCGCAGCTTGGCCCGCCGAGCGCGAGCCAGAATACCGGTGCGCTGGCAAATCAGGTACCGCTCTCCGGGCGAACCGGACAGAGTGGCTCGGTCAACGCGACCCAAACTCCAACGGCCGGCGCTACGGCGAGCGTCAACACGATCAACCCCGAAATCCAGACGCAGGGCCCTTATACAGGCAGCGCGCTCAGCACCGCGAAGACGCCCTTCTCGGGGAAATTGTCTCTGCGCGAAGCCGTGCAGCGCGGGCTCGAATACAATCTGGGAACCGTCGGACTGACGCTTGCCATGCGCCAGGCCGAGGGGCAAGCCCGCACGGTGCGAAGCAACCTGCTGCCTAATATCAACGGCACACTGTCAGAGTCAGTGCAGCAGACTGATCTGAAGGCGGAGGGTTTGCGCTTCAGCTCGCCGATTCCGGGCTTTGGCATCCCGTCGATCGTTGGCCCGTTCAACTACTTCGATCTGCGCGCGCATCTGACGCAGACCGTGGCGGACATGGCCGCATTGAACAACTACCGCTCCGCCACGGAAACGCTGCACGCCAATGAATTTTCCGCTAAAGACGCGAAAGACCTCGTGGTGCTGGCCGTGGGAGGCGCTTATCTTCAGGTGATCGCGGCGAAGGCTCGGGTGGAATCGGCGCGCGCGCAACTGGATTCCGCCAACGCCCTCTACGATCAAACCGCGCAGCAACGCGCCGTGGGGCTTGTGACCCAGATCGACGTCAACAAGAGCCAGGTGCAGGCGCTCACGCAGCAGCAGCGCCTCGCGACATTGCAGAACGATTTCGCCAAGCAGAAAATCAATCTGGCCCGGCTTACAGGTCTTCCGCCGAACGCACGTTACGACCTGACGGACGACATTCCTTATGCGGACGCGCCGGTGACCGGGGAAGAGGATGCCGTCGGGCAGGCTTTGGCGCAGCGTCCCGACATTAAGGCCGCCGAGGCGCAGATTCGCGCGGCGGAACGTGCCAGCGCCGCGGCGCGCAATGAGCGTCTGCCCTCGCTGGCGCTCAGCGCGGATTATGGCGTGATCGGCCTCAATCCATCCCAGTCGCACGGAACCTTTTCGGTGACGGGAACGTTGCGCTTTCCGATCTGGCAGGGAGGGCGCGCCGCCGGGGACATCGAGCAGGCGAATGCCGCGCTGGACCAGCGCCGCGCCGAACTCGAAGATCTGAAAGGCAAGGTTGAAGGAGACGTGCGGAACGCGTTTCTCGATCTGGAAGCTGCGAGGACCCAGGTGGAAGTCTCGCAAAAGAACCTCGATGTCACGCGCGAGACGCTCACGCTGACCCGGCAGCGCTTCGAAGCCGGTGTGACGGATTCAGTCGACGTAGCCCAGACCCAGGCCTCCGTCGCGGCGGCGGAACTGGATTACATCGACGCGGTGTATGCGCATAACGTAGCCAAACTCAGTCTGGCGCGGGCGCTTGGCGGAACGGCCGACAGCCTGCCGCGGTTTCTGAAACTGCAATGAACGAGATAACGATTACGATCCGCCAGGTATCGGATACAACGTCCGAAGCGGAGATCCGGCAACACCGCGTGCTGATCGACCGGCCGGAAGCGAAGGGCGGTTCGGATATGGGTCCGATGGGCGGCGAGCTGTTTTTGTCCGCCGTCGGCGGCTGCTTCATGAGCAATCTGCTGGCGGCGATGAAGGCCCGCAGGGTAGAAATGCCCGGTCTTCATACGCGTGCAACTGGAACGCTCGCCGACAACGCGCCGGCGCGATTCACGGCGGTGGAACTGTGCGTCACGGCTGACAATCCGGACCGGGAAACACTGGAACACCTGGTGGAGATCGCCGACAAAGGCTGCATCATGATGAACACGCTCCGCGACAAGCTGGACGTGCGCGTTCGCCTGGCTGTACACGTCTGAATCGCGCGTGGATACTGCACTGCAATTCCGAACGATCGAGTTGCCGCGTGACGGCGACATCTGCCTGAGGTTTCGCCGGATTCCTATGTTTGCAGCTTCGGCGACTCTGGACGGTTTGACCGCGAAAATTATCTCGATTGGCTGACCGGCCGAATCGCCGAGTTTCCGGCAGGCTTCGTTCACGTGTGGCGCAACGATGAGATCATCGGCCAAATTGAGATGCGTCCGCACGGCAGTCCGCCCATTGGATACGTCAACCTGTTCTATCTGATTCCCGCTGCTCGCGGCTCCGGGACTGCCGAATCTCTCCATGAATATGCGGTCTCCGTTTTTGCCGGCCTTGGACTGGAGAAACTGCAGCTGAGCGTGAGCCCCTCAAATGAGCGGGCGATTGGTTTTTTATCGTAAGCACGGCTGGCAGGACCTTGGGCCGCGTCCCGGCCATGACGATGTTCATCTGATGGAACTATCGTTTGTTGCAACCCACATCTAAAACGCGACGCTGTCCTTGATCCCTTCGAGCTTCGTCGCGTTCACGCCGGGCACTTTCGTGAACTCGTTCCAGTCTTTGAAATTTCCATGGATGGTGCGATAGCGGATAATAGCGGCCGCCTCCGCATCCGTCAGTTGCAAGCCCGACTGGAGTTCCTTCGCCGTCGCCTTGTTCACGTTGATCGGAGGGAAATTCGCGACGAGGTAGTCGATCAGCGTTTTGGTTTCCTCGTCGCTCAGGTTTGCGCCCTTGTTCACCATTTGGCCGACGACGGCCCGCCATCGTTCCGCCGTCCACGCTCTGCCCTGCACTTCCTCCGAGCCGTGACACTCCGAGCAGGGGCCTTCGAGGATGTCCCTGCCTTTTCCAGCGGGCAGCGTTTGCGCGCCGGCGCTGGAAACGAAACCGAGCAATATCAGGATGCCGATTTGTGGGGCAGCCAATCCTGGCTGCAGCCGCCTTACAGGCGGCGGGACCCGCTGGAAAGCGGGTCCGCAGGCAAGATTGCCCGCCCCACATTGATCAACCGGATCAAACATCAGCGCTTGCCCGTATAGCTGACGCGCCAGATCGACTTCGATCCGTCGTCGGTTACCATGAGCGACCCGTCCGGCGCCGTTGCGACTCCCACCGGCCGTCCCCAGACCTCGCCGTCGGCCGTCACGAAACCGGTCAGAAAATCTTCGTAGATGCCGCTGGCATGGCCGTCTTTCAGCGGTACGCGAATCACTTCATATCCGGTCCGCACCGACTTATTCCAGGACCCGTGTTCGGCGCCGAAAATGTCGCCCTTATACTCGGCCGGAAACTGATTCCCGCTGTAGAACGTGATTTCAAGCGAAGCATTGTGCGGTTCGAGAAGAACGTCCGGCACCAGCACGTGGCCCTTCAGTTCCGGATGCGTGCCTTCGAGACGCGGGTCCTGATTGCTGCCCATGTAATACCAGGGCCAGCCATAGAAGCCGCCCTCCGTGACATGCGTGATGTAGTCGGGCACCAGGTAATCGCCCAGGGCGTCGCGCTCATTGACGGAGCACCACAGTTCCGAGGTCACCGGGTTGATCGCGATGCCTACCGGGTTGCGGATGCCCGAAGCGTAAACCTTCACGAACTTGCCATCCGGCGTGTATTCGAGAATGTTGGCGCGATGCAGTTCGGCGGGGTGCGTGTCGGGGTCGTTCACATTGGACTGCGAGCCCACCGAGACGCAGAACCGCTTGCCGTCCGGCGAGAAGGCGAGATCGCGCGTCCAGTGCCCGCCGCCCGAGGGGAGTTCCGCGATCACGCTCTGGGCAGGGCCGGTTGCCTTCAGGTCGCCGTTCTTATAGGGAAACTTGACCACCGAATCGGTGCTGGCGGCGTAGAGCCATTGCGGATTCGGCCCCGGAGGATAGAACGCCATGCCGAACGACTGCTTGAGTCCGGTGGCGAAGGTCGATTCCTCCTTCGGCTTGCCATCGGCCGTGATGCCGCGGAAAATATGGATCTCTCCCAGTTGACTTTCCATGACGAAGAGATCGCCATTGGGCGCCGTTCGAATCTCGCGCGGCAGATTCATTCCCGTCTTGTACAGTTCTACTTTGAATCCGGGCAAAGCCTGCGGCCAGGCATCCGCGGGGCGAGGGATGAGCTTCGCCTGATTATTTGAGGATTCGGTGGCGAACGGCTTGGGCAAGTCGGCGGGCGTAATGTGACGCCAGACGCCGGGTTTGACCGTCTTATAGGTTGCGAAGGCCGATTGTCCGGTGAGAACCTCCTTCGGATCGGCGTTACCGAGGGCGATTCCGATACTGAAGACCGCCGCAGCGACGGCAGCCAGGGCGAGGGCGATGCGATACGGCTTTTCCATACGATCCAATTTATACGATGTGGCGCCGCCGGGCGCAAACCAGGCCGTGCGAGTATTGTTTCAGGGAGACAAAAAATGACTAAGCGAACGATCGCTCTTGTGACGATGAGTTTATTCGGCGCGACCCTTTTTGCGGCTAACAAACCGGTGACAGTGAGCCTCAAGGACGGAGCCGGAAAAGATGTCGGCACCGCGAAGATCTCAGATAACGGCGGGGGCGTGAAGATCGACCTCGATCTGAAGGGCTTGCCTCCTGGCGAGCATGCGGTGCATATTCATCAGACGGCGAAGTGCGAAGGACCGGCGTTCACAACGGCGGGAGGGCACTTCAATCCCGATAACAAACACCACGGTCTGGATAATCCGGAAGGTCCGCACGCCGGCGACATCCCGAACTTTACTGTGAAGGCCAACGGGACGGCGAAAGTGACGCTTACGGATCCGCGCGTCAATCTCGGCGCGACGGGCGATCATTCGGTCTTCGCCAACGGAGGCACCGCGCTGGTGATCCACGCCCAGAAGGACGATCTGATGACCGATCCCGCCGGAAACGCCGGTGCCCGCATCGCCTGCGGCGTGATCACACGGTAATACGGAAAATTTCCTGCCTGTCTGAGCACTATAATCGATGTGACGGACATGCAGCTTTATCTCGCGATTGGATTGCCGGTTTTTGCCTTTCTGGTGAACATCGCGGCTGGAATCGTGCAGACAACATCCCTGCACGCTCGAATTGCGAGCGTCGAGAATAATATGAACGCGCGCTTTGCTTCGATGGAAACCAACATTAACGTGCGGTTCGCCAGTGTTGAATCCCGCATCGCAAGTCTGGAATGGCGCTTCGACACGCTGATCGGCAAGGTTATCGAGATCGATAAACGTCGCTGACCGTTATCGTCCGGCAGCACCCCCTTTGTTAGCGACAAAAGTCTTACAAATCGCAATTTGAAACCCTGCTAGCCTGCAATTGCATGCTATTAACCGAAACTCAGGCTGGCGCGGAGGTCCTCACCCTTCCCCGCGGCAAAGGTCTGAACATGACCACCACCATCGCTATGGTGCTCTTTCACATTGGCGCCATTGCGGCGTTGTTCATGTTCAGCTGGACCAACTTCTGGGTGGCCGTGTTCCTCCTCTGGATGTGTACCGGCCTCGGAATCAGCATGGGCTATCATCGCCTGCATACGCACAGGGGATACAAATGCCCGCTCTGGCTGGAGTACTTCTTCGCCGTCTGCGGCGCGTTAACACTGGAGGGCGGTCCCATCTTCTGGGTTGCCGTTCACCGCGTCCATCATCAGAAATCCGATCAGGCCGGCGACCCCCACTCGCCGCGTGAAGGCTTCTTCTGGTCTCACATGGGCTGGATCCTTTTCGGATCGGGCAACCACAACAACACCAAGCTGATGTCGAGGTATGCGCCCGATCTGGCCAAACATCGTTTCTACCGGGTCCTGAACAGCTGGCACTGGGTTCCGATGGTTGTGCTCGGGCTGATCCTTCTCGCCATCGGCGGTCTGCCGATGATGCTGTGGGGAATCTGCGTACGCGTGGTGTTCGGTCTGCACGCGACGTGGTTCGTCAACTCCGCCACTCATGTGTGGGGCAGGCGCCGCTTCAACACCCGCGACGATTCCAGGAATCTCTGGTGGGTTGCGGCCATCACCTTCGGCGAAGGCTGGCACAACAATCACCATGCGCATCCGGTCTCCGTCCGTCACGGCCTCGCTTGGTACGAGATCGACCACTCCTGGATTCTGGTCAACATCCTGAAATTCTTCGGTCTTGCCTCTGACCTTAAGGTGGCAAGTCTGCCGTCCAGAGTCGCCGAGCGCGAAGCCGCGTAATCGACCAAACCTGCGTATTCTGACACGTTTTGTTGCGCCTCCTCGCCCAAAACGGCGATTCAACCTCTTGACTTGTCGTCGTATCTTGCTGATTAGCCGGACATAGAACAACCGCTCCCTTACGGTCACGGCTCAGCAAAATCAGCAAGTTACCGAGCCGCGAGCGTGAGGGAGTCGGTTTAGCCGCGAGCTGACAGGTTCTGCATTTCCGCCTTGGCCTCGCGTGTGCGCTAAAGCGGGCACGATGAAGACCCGATTTATTACCCTGGCCTGCCTGGCCCTCGTTCTCGCCAGCCCGGCCTTACCGCAATCCATCAGCGGCGGAACAATCACCGGGACCGTGAAAGACCCGACCGGAGCCGTCGTGCCCGGAGCCAGCGTCAGACTCCGCAACGCCGTCACGGCCTATGAGCAATCGGTGGTATCGGATGCGGCCGGCACCTACCGGTTCACGAATGTCCCGTTGAACAGCTATCAGCTGGCCGTGAGCGCCTCCGGCTTCGCTCCGGTCGCGCAGGCGATCGATGTGCCCAACACCGTTCCTCTGACCGAGGACGTGGTCCTGACCATGGCAGAGGTGGCAACGAGCGTCAGCGTGGAAGCGGCCGCGGCGATGGTCGTGAACGAGCCGAGCGCGCATACCGACGCCGATTCCATGATTTTTTCCAAGCTGCCGTCGTTCGATCCCGCGGCGGGCCTGAGCAGCGTGATCAATAACAGCACCGGGGGAACGGCGAGCGATGCCAACGGCTTCTTCCATCCTCTGGGGGATCATGCCCAGGTGACCTTCGTCATCGACGGCCAACCCATCAGCGACCAGCAGAGTAAAGTGTTCTCCACGCAGTTGCCGGCCAACGCGGTCCAGAATCTTCAGCTCATTACGGGAGCGCCCGATGCGCAGTACGGGGATAAGTCCAGTCTGGTGGTGAATGCCACGACCAAATCCGGCCTGGGCGCCACGCAGCCTCTCGGCACGATAGAAACCTATTGGGGCTCTTTCGGAACGTGGGGTGAAAACACCAACCTCTCAGTGGGCACCTCGAAGTTCGGTGAGTTTATCGCGATCGACGGCGTTCGCACCGGCCACTTCCTCGATACACCGGAGGTCCTGCCGATCCATGACATCGGCAACAGCGAGAGCATCTTCGACCGCATGGACTACCAGCCGACCGGCCGGGACGCATTCCACTTAAATCTCTACCTGGCCCGCAACTGGTTCCAGGTGCCGAACGACCTCGACCAGCTCAGCCAGGACCAGAAACAGCGCGTGATGACCTGGAACGTGGCTCCGGGCTATCAACACACTTTCGGAATGGCATCGCTGCTCACGATCAACCCCTTCGTGCGCCGCGACCAGGTCAACTATTATGGAAGCCGCAATCCGCTGGCGGACAATCCGGCGGCCATCTCACAGAACCGCTTTCTCACGAATTACGGCGTGAAAGCCGATTACGCCATCGTCCGGGGGCACAACAGTCTGAAATTTGGTACGCAGATTCAGCAAACGCGTTTGCTGGAAAACTTCTCGCTGGGTATTACCAATCCGGCGCTGAACCCGATATGCCTGGGACCCGGCGGCGTGGCGGAGGGTCTGCCGGACGTGACAAATCCGGCGTTCTGCGCCGGCGCCGGTCAGGGGTATTATGCCAATCCGAATCTGCTGCCGGGCCTCGTTCCATACGACCTGACGCGCGGCGGCACTTTCTTCATCTATCACGGTCAGGACAATATCACCCAGGCGGCCTTTTACGCCACCGACATGATCACGCTCGGCCAGTTCCAGATCAGCATCGGACTGAGGCTGGATCACTACAACGGGCTGGTGGCCAAAACGGAGCCGCAGCCGAGGCTGGGCGTTTCCTATTTGGTGCAGAAGACCGGAACGGTTCTGCGTGTCGCTTATTCGCGCACGATGGAAACGCCCTTCAATGAAAATCTGCTGCTTTCGAGCGCAACCGGCACCGGCGGTCTGGCAGAAAACATCTTCGGAGCCAAAGCCAGCGTGCCGCTCGAGCCCGGCGAAAGGAATCAGTTCAACGGCGGATTCCAGCAGAAGATCACGCGCTTTCTGATCTTCGACGGCGACTACTTCTGGAAATTCACGCACAACGCTTACGATTTCGACGTGCTGTTCAATACGCCCATTACGTTCCCGATCGCGTGGCATAACTCGAAGCTCGACGGGCTGACGGGCCGCCTCAGCTCCACCAACTATCACGGCCTGCAGGCCTATCTGACGTTCGGACACACGCGGGCCAGGTACTTCCCGCCCGAAAACGGAGGCCTCATTTTCCAGGGCACCGCCAACGTGCCCGGCGTCTTCCGCATCGATCACGACCAGGCTTATCAGCAGACGGCGAACCTCCGCTATCAGCACGGGAAGGACGGGATTTGGGCCGACTTCATCTGGAGATTCGACAGCGGCCTCGTCGTCACGGGAGTGCCGGACGGGCAGGCCGCCCTGCTTCTCACACCCAATCAGCAAGTGGATATCGGCCTTTCCTGCAACGGCGTCTTTGCCACCACGCTGGCTCCGCTGCGGAGTTGCACCGGAGGAACGATCGCTTCAACGCTGCTCACGCTTCCGGCCGCCGCGGTGGCAAATAACGACCACAACCCGGACCGCGTCGATCCACGCAATGTTTTCGACGTCGCTTTCGGCCAGGAGAATATATTCCGGTCGGAGACCACGCACAAAGTCTCGCTCCGCTTCACGGTAACCAACCTGACGAATAAGGTGGCGCTCTATAACTTCCTGTCGACCTTCAGCGGAACGCACTTCATTCCGCCGCGCACGACCCAGGTCGCCATCGCTTATTCGTTCTGATGAGCACAGGCGGAACCGCCTGCGCCACATTCCGGCTGCCCTTCACCCGGAGTTAAGCTGGTCCCATGATCGGGACAGGACGCAAAAAGTCGATGGCGTTCTTCATTGCTCTGGGCGTCGGCTTAATATCCGTCACCGTTCTTCTCTATGTCGGATGGGTTCTGCTCAACTGGCGCAGCGGCATTCTGCTTTTCTTGAGCGTCCTCGTAGTCGCCCTGATCATCGCCGGCGTGGTCCTGAACACCACCTTTCTCGTGCGCGAAATCCGCCGCAACGAACAGCACGACGCCTTCATCAACGCGGTCACGCACGAGCTGAAAACACCCGTAGCGTCCATCCGGCTCTATGCGGAGACACTCCAGTCACGGGTCATCGACGAGGACCGTCGCAAAGAGTTCCTGGGTATCATCCTGTCCGACAGCGACCGGCTGCTCGCCACGATCGAGCAGATCCTGCGCAGCTCACGCGTGCGCGGATCGAGCCGCAAACCTCATCTGGTCCCGATCAATCTCGACGAGGTCGTCAGTGAGTGTGTCGCCCGTGCCCGCATTTCCGGTGACCTCGCGGCTGACGCCCTGCATTACCAGCCCGAGTCGCGGCTCCCGATTCGCGGCGACATCGAGGAAGTGCGCGCCGCCGTTTCCAACCTCATCGATAACGCCGTCAAGTATTCGGTCGGCGAGGTGAAAGTCGACGTGACAACGGCCGCGGTGGGCGAAGACCTGGTCGAGCTGCGCGTACGGGACGAAGGACCCGGCATCCCCAAGCCCGAGCTGAAGCGTATATTCAAGCGTTTTTACCGGGTTCACGGACCTATCGCCACGCGCGTGAAAGGCACTGGACTTGGCTTGTTCATCGTTCGCTCCGTAGCCAAGAGGCACGGCGGACGCGCCTGGGCCGAAAGCGGCGGCCCGGGGAAGGGAAGCACCTTTGTGCTGCAGTTTCCAATGGCAAAATGAACCGCATCCTGATCGTTGAAGACGAAAAACATCTAGCCGAGGGGCTGCGTTTTAATCTCGAAGCCGAGGGCTACGAGGTTCAGGTGGTCGATACCGGAGAGGCCGCGCTCGATCTGCTGGTCGGCCAGTTGGCGCCTTTCGATATCGTCGTACTCGACGTGATGCTTCCCGGAATCAGCGGCTTCGAAGTCGTGGCCGGAATGCGCCAGGCCGGGCAGTTCGTCCCCACTTTGATTCTGACCGCGCGCGGCCACTCCGACGACGTCCTCACGGGCTTCGCCTCCGGCGCCGACGATTACCTTGCGAAACCGTTCGATCTCACCATCCTGATCGCCCGTATCAGGGGCTTACTGCGCCGCCGCGAGTGGTTGCGCACAACTCCGGAGACGCGGCCCGCCGCTCCGCCGCCGAGCGACAGCTTCACCTTCGGCGACAAGTCGGTCCACTACGATTTGCTGGAGCTGCGGGTTCGCGGCCAGGTTTTTCCCCTGACCCTGATGGAGGTCAACGTACTCCGTTATCTCATCCAGCACGAAGGCAAGCCGGTCTCGCGGAAAGCCATGCTCGAGCAGGTCTGGGGACTCCATGAAGACACCGATACGCGCGCCATCGACAACTTCATCGTGCGCCTGCGCCGCTACATTGAGGACGATCCTGCCTCGCCGCGCTACCTGCTGACGGTGCGGGGCGTCGGCTACCGGTTCGTGGCCTTCCCCGCGGCCACAGGCTGATTCGTCTTCGCCTGAACGGCTCCGGAAACGCCTCGCCACGAGAGTTGTCCGCCGATATAGATCAGCCAAACGCACAAGGCCAGCCGCATGATCCTCGGCTTTAAAACACTCACCAGCTGGGTCCCGATCAGAACCGCCGGAACGCCGCCCTCCAGCAGATGGATCAGAATCGCCCATGGAACGCCGGTCATGCTGGCGTGAATGCCGCCTGCGAAAACCGACAGCAACAGCCCGAACGCAAGGTCCGTTCCCACGACTTCGGATGGCAGCAGTGACGTGAATCGCATGAGTACGACCGTGCCGAGCGCGCCCGCTCCGGCCGATGAGAAGCCGACTTCGAATCCGATCGGCGCCACAATCCAGGCCAGCCATTTCAGAGCCACCGGTTTCTTCTCGATCTTCGGCCACAGACTGCGCCACGCCGTCGCCGCTGCCGTCAGGAGCACCGTCACCCCGACGATCATCAGCACAGGATTGGTCATCGCATTCTTGTCGAGGCTGTTCAGCAGCACGCTTCCGATCAGCACGGCCGGCAAACCGCCGTATGCCAGATAGCGAAGCACCCGCAGATTCACCTGCCCCCGCGCCAGATAGATCGGCGTCGCAATCAGCTTCACCACCATGCCGAACACGAGAGCCGTGGTCACCGCGTCGGATGCCGACTGGTGGAAGAAAAGGATCAGGATCGGCGCGGTGATGCTTCCGGCGCCGACGCCGGTAACGCCAATAGCGAGCGCGATGAGAAAACCAGCAAGAATTTCCATTTGGTGAAGCCTGCGCCTTAGTATATCCCATTCCCGATGGGGATTCTTGACATTCGCTGGATCATCCTATACTCTATCGGATTAATGGTTAAAACGATCATTCTCCTTACTGTATCCGGCTTTCTCCTTATGGCTCAGGACGATGTGACCACCCAGAACGCGGCAAGCGCCTTCGGCGGGGGATACATCACGGGCCCGGCTTCCAACCCGCTCAGCTTCCTGAACGGACCGGCTTACCGGACGTTTGGGCAGACAGCGCCCTACGATCTGCCGAACCTCCGCCCAGCGAGTTTACTCGATCAACAGCTGCCGAAGTGGATCAGCTTCGGCTGGGAGGAGCGTTTTCGCTACGAGGGATACCACGACAGCGGCTTCAAGCTGAATAACAACGACTCCTACATTCTTGTCCGTTCCCGCCTTCAGATGACCATCCAGCCGACTTCCTGGTTCAAGTTGGTCTCGCAGGTTCAGGATTCGCGGCCGTTCATGCAAAAGCCGCCATGGGCCCCGCCAAATCTGAATGCCTGGGATCTGAAGCTGGCTTATGCGGAATTTGGCGATCCCGAAAAAAACTGGTATGACCTGCGCGTAGGCAGACAGATGATCAATTACAACAACACGATCATTGCCGACTCGGAATGGCGAAACCAGGCCCGTTCGTATGACGCGGTCGTGACCAATCTTCACTATGATCGCTACCGTCTGGGCCTGTTTGCGGCCTCGGCTGTGGTTCCGCTGGCCGAAGGCATCAGCCATCATCAGGAAGGAAACAACATTTACGGCGCATACGGCGGGATCGACCACATCGTCCCCAACTCCGTGCTCGAACCATTTGTGCTTTGGCGCGTTCAGCCGAGCGTCGCGATTGAGACGACCGCCAAGGTCAAAACCGGCAAGCAGGATGAAAAAGCCTACGGGTTCCGCTTCAAGGGCACGGCTTTGAAGAATCTTGACTACTCAGTTGAATATATTGCCGAGCGCGGAAATGACGGCCCCAACAGTATTGAAGCCTGGGGGACGACCTTTGGCGCCGGATACAGAATCGACCGGGTTTGGACGAAGCCCCGCGTGTTCTGGCAGTATGACTACGCGTCCGGCGACAAAAACCCCACCGACGGAGTGCACGGAACGTTTGACACGATGTATCCGACGGCTCACGACCGCTTCGGCATCACCGACCAGTTCGGCTGGCAGAACATCATCGCGGAACGCGTCGGCCTGACAATTGAGCCTCGCCACCGCTGGAATGTGACCGCGCAGTACCTCGACTTCTGGCTCGCCAGCGCGACCGACGCGCTCTACAACACATCCGGCGGGATTATCGTTCGCGATACAACGGGGAATTCGGGGACGCATATCGGTCAGGAAGTCGACGCTTACACCTGGTACGAACTGAACCGGCACGTCAATGTCGGCGTCGGGGTTGGCCATCTCATGGGCGGCGAGTTCATCGAGAAGACGACCAAAGGTCCGAACTACAACTATCCCTATTTCGCCATCAACTTCAAGGACAACGGGAAAGATCGTCCCAAATGAAGCGCTGAAAAACCGCCTGCGGGTAGTGCCTTTCAGGCACTACCCGGCTCCACTCGCCTTTTTTTTGCAGTACACTAAATGAAAATGCGCAAACTATTCTTTCTTCTCGCGATTTTTGCTTTGGCCCTCAGCGCCCAGGACGCCCAGCCTCCGGCGGGTGGGGGTGGACGCGGCGCGGGCGGTGGACGTGGCCCCCAGGGTCCCGCCAAAAACCTCAAGGTCCTCACCGAGGACGAGCTCAGGGGCGGGGCTATGCGCCAAGCCGCAACCGGTCTGGGCGTGATGTGCACCTACTGCCACAACCAGGCTGCTTTTGACTCCGACGAGATTCCGGCAAAGGTCACGGCGCGCGCGATGTTCGCCATGGTCAAAGATATTAACGGCAAGTTCCCCGACGGCAAGGCGCATGTGACGTGCTACACCTGCCATCGGGGTGCGGAAATGCCGTTGACAGCGCCTCCGCCTGCTGCGGCGGGCGAGGGTCGCGGAGCGGGCGGCGGCGGTGGTCGTGGCCGCGGCGGTCCTCCACCGGAACAAAACTAATTTCTCCTCGGCGGGCATTCCAATGCGGGGTGCCCTCCGAAGTTTTTTCTGGCCCTCTCTGTTACGATCGGAACGGATAGTCATGAGCCCCCTCGCTCAAGTGGTGATTGCGGCTGTTACCGCCGGATTACCGACGTTGACCGTTCTGGTCAGCCTCCTCATCAACAACCAGCGCTTGACTGACCTCAGCAGGCAAATGGAGTTTCGTTTTTCCGATCTCGAAAAGCGAATGGATCAGCGTTTTGCCGAGCACCGGGAAATGTTTCGATCTGAACTCTATCGCGTCGAACAAGTGATGGACGCCCGCCTCAAACACCTCGAAGAGCACCTCGCGAGTTAATCTGGTCTGGTGGACCTCGAAAAAACTCTGCTCCGGAAAGTCGGCGAAGCCGTTCATCGCTTCCGCATGATTCGCGATGGCGACCGCATTGCCGTTGCTGTATCCGGCGGCAAAGATTCCGTTACGCTCCTCGAATCGCTCCTTTTGCTCGCAAAGCGCGCGCCTATCGATTTCTCGGTCTGCGCATTTACCGTTGAGCAGGGGAAGTTCCTCCGTCCCATCGAGCCCATCGGCGAATACATTCGCGGCCTCGGGGTCGAGTGGACCTACCATACCGACAATCCGTCTCTCCGGCTTCTCAAAGAGCAACCCGATCATGGCTGCGATCTCTGCAGCCGCTTCCGCCGCCGCGCTGTTTATCAGATCGCCCGCGGCATGGGCGCCAACGTGATCGCCTTCGGACACACTGCCGACGATTTCTGCGAGTCCCTGCTCCGCAACATTCTCTATACGGGCCGCCTCAGTTCGCTGCCACCCGTTACGCACTCCCGCGAACGCGATTTCCGGTTGATCCGTCCGCTGGTGTACGTGACGGAGGAGGTCACGCGCGGCTACGTCGAAAGCAAGGGCGTTCCGGTCGTGCCGTGCGGATGTTCCCTGCGCACCGGCACCGTGCGCCGCGGCATCCGCGAGACCATCGCGGAGTGGGAAACGGAGCATCCGCACCTGCGCGAGAATATTCTCTCGGCGATGGGGAATATCCAGCACGGCCGCTTGCTCGACACGCGCTGGCTCAATTTGGATGTGCCCGAGACCGAAGCCGAATTCGCAGTCACCGGGTCCGAGTTGCTGCCCGTCCTGCACGAAGCCTGACCGCAATCGCGACGAATGGCCGTTCTTCTCACCTGCGACGCCATCGGAAAATCGTTTGGCTCGCGCACCGTATTCTCCGACATCTCGCTCAGCCAGCACGATGGCGAGCGGCTTGGCGTCATCGGACCCAACGGCGCGGGCAAGTCGACCTTCCTGCGCATCCTCGCGGGCGTTCTGGCGCCCGATGCGGGAACCGTCTCGATTCGTAAGGGCGTGCGGCTCGCCATGGTCGAGCAGGATCCCCGATTCGATTCGCAGGCAAGCGTTCGCGAGATCGTCCTGGCCGCCGCGCGCGCGAGCGAGGACAAAGAGGTCGAAGTTTCCAAAATCATCAGCCGCACGGGATTTGAAGACCCCGCGGCGCTGGCCGGAACCCTGTCGGGAGGCTGGCGCAAACGCCTCGCCATCGCTGCCGCCCTGGCCGCGCAGCCCGATGTTCTGCTGCTCGACGAGCCGACTAATCATCTGGACGTTGAAGGAATTCTCTGGCTTGAAAAGCTGGTCGTCTCGGCGCCATTCGCCTCCATTTTCGTCACGCACGACCGCTACTTTCTGGAGAACTGCTCCACGCGCGTGGCCGAGATCAACCGTGCTTATCCGCTCGGCCTCTTCACCGCGCCGGGCAATTACAGCCGGTTTCTGGAGAAGCGTTCCGAGTTCCTGCGTGCCCAGGCGCGCCAGCAGCAGGCTCTCGAGAATCTGGTCGAGCGCGAGATCGAGTGGCTGCGCCGCGGCGCGAAGGCCCGCACCTCGAAATCGAAGGCGCGCATACAGGATGCTTTCGATTTGCAGGGCCAGCTTGCCGATGTGACCACGCGCAACCGCCAGGGCACGACCGCCATTGACTTCACCGCCACCGGCCGCATGACGAAACGTCTGGTCGCCTGCGACGATCTGTCGAAAAGCATGGGTGGCCGCTTGCTCTTCCGGCATCTGAAGTTCGTTCTTGGACCGGGCATGCGGATGGGCGTTCTCGGCGCCAATGGAACGGGCAAGTCGACGCTGTTGCGGATTCTGGCCGGCGAACTCGAACCCGACACCGGCGAAGTGAATCGCGCCGAGGGTCTGCGCGTGGCATGGTTTGACCAGAATCGCGACCACCTCGATCTCGATCAGTCTCTGCGGCGCGCGCTGGCTCCGGAAGGCGACACGGTGATGTTTCGCGACCGTCCCGTTCACGTGGCGGGATGGGCGGCACGGTTTCTGTTCGGCGCCGAACAACTGGATCTGCCGCTCAACCGGCTCTCCGGCGGCGAACGCGCGCGCGTTCACATCGCCCGTCTGATGCTGCTGCCCGCCGATATCCTGCTGCTCGACGAGCCGACCAACGACCTCGATATCCCAACTCTTGAAGTGCTGGAAAGCAATCTCGGCGATTTTCCCGGCGCCATTGTTCTCGTGACGCACGACCGCTTCCTGCTCGACCGCCTCTCGACGTTCCTCGTCGCCCTCGACGGCCAGGGTGGCGTCGAGTTTTTCGCCGAACTGGCGCAATGGGAGCAGGCCAATGCCTCGCGCAGGCCCGCGCCGAAATCGGCTGCGCGCGATACGCGGGAACCGTCGCCCGGTTCGCCCCGCAAAAAGCTTTCCTATCTCGAAGCCCGCGAATGGGAGCAGATCGAGGAACGCGTCGCGCAGGCCGAAGCCGCTCTGGAAGCTTGCCGCAGCCAACTCGAACTGCCGGATGTTGTCTCGAACCCGGCGCGTCTCACCGAGGCCGTCGCCGCCATGGATGCCGCGCAGGCCGATGTGGACCAGTTATACGAGCGCTGGGCGGAGCTCGAAGCCAAGCGCGCCTGAGGGTGATCATGAACCAGAAGGAAAAAGCAGACCGATTACGATCTCTCCACGCGGGTCCTGACATTCTCGTTCTCGCCAATGTAAGCGACGCTGTTGGCGCACGCATTGTCGAAGCTGAGGGATTTCCCGCCGTCGCCACCAGCAGTGCGGGCGTCGCGGCCGTGCTCGGTTATCCCGACGGCCAGCGCATTCCGCGGCGTGAAATGCTGTTTTTGATCGAGAGAATCGCGCGCTCGGTCGATGTTCCGGTCACTGCCGATATCGAAGCCGGCTACGACGATCCCGTCCAGACCGCGCGCGACGTTATCGCCGCCGGCGCGGTCGGGATGAATCTCGAAGACATGGAGGGTGACGCTCTCATTCCCGTCGCCGAGCAGGTCGAAAGAATCCAGGCCGTTCGCGCGGCCGCCGAAGCAACCGGCGTGCCGCTGGTGCTGAACGCCCGCACAGACATCTTTCTCGCCAGGCACGGTGACGCTTCCACGCGCTTCGATCGCGCCGTCGAGCGGCTGAACGCTTACCAGGCCGCGGGCGCCGATTGCCTCTTCGCGCCCGGCGTCGTCGACATGCTCACCATTATTCGTCTCGTCTCCGCGGTTAACGGGCCTCTGAACATTCTGGCTACCGTCGGTTCGCCGTCCATTTCAGAAATGCAGCGCGCCGGCGTGCGCCGTGTGAGTCTCGGCTCGGGGCCTTCGCGCGTCGCCCTCGGCGTTTTCCGGCGATTCGTCCGCGATCTGCGCGCCGATGGCTACATGAAGCCGCTTGAAACCCAGGCGATTCCGTTCACCGAAGTCCAGAAGCTGCTCTCGCGAGATTAATGCGTCTTTCCGATTTCGATTATCGGCTTCCGGAAGAACTGATTGCGCAGGAGCCTCCCGCTGAACGCGACGCGGCCCGGATGCTGGTTCTCGACCGCGCCGCGGGGACGTTCGAAGACCACCATTTTCGCGACCTGCCTTCGTTTCTGCGCGCAGGCGATTGCCTCGTTCTCAACGACTCGCGCGTTTTACCTTCGCGGCTTTTCGGACATCGTGCAGGCGTGCATTCGCTGCCTGTGGGGAAGAACAATCCCAAAAAACAGGAGAATCTCAGCGGCGCTGTCGAGGTTCTGCTGCTCGAACCCGTCTCGCCGTATTCGCGCGAGTGGCGCGCCCTCGTGCGCCCTGGCCGCAAAATGCGCACGGGCGAAATCGTTCGCTTCGACGATGCATTTTCCGCCGAGATCGTCGCGCGCGGTGAGCGCGGCGAGCGGACCCTGCGCTTTCTGGGGCACGAAGACGTCTACGCCGCCCTCGACCGTCTTGGCCACATGCCCCTTCCGCCCTACATCAAGCGAGACGACCGTCCCCTCGACCGCGAGCGCTACCAAACCGTTTTTGCGAAGGAGCGCGGGTCTGTCGCCGCCCCCACCGCGGGCCTGCACTTTACGGGCGAAATTCTGGATCGCTGCCAGGCAGCCGGAGCACGCATCGCCCGCGTCACATTACACGTCGGACTCGGCACCTTTCAGCCGATCGACCGGGAGGACTTCGAGCACCACGAGCTTCACTACGAGCGTTATTCCATTTCCGCAGACGCATGGAGCGAGATCGAATCGGCGCGTCGAGTCGTTGCGGTTGGAACCACGAGCGTCCGCACGATCGAATCGGCCGCGCGAAGTGGTGAGCGCGCCGGCATGACGAACCTCTTCATCTACCCCGGCTACCAGTTCCGACGCGTGGACGCGATGCTGACCAACTTCCATCTGCCGCGCACCAGTCTCCTGCTGCTGGTTTGCGCCTTCGCCGGCACGGAACTTACCCTCGCAGCTTACCGTCACGCCGTCGAGCAACAGTATCGCTTCTTCTCCTACGGCGACTGCATGCTGATTGTTTAATGTGGCGCAGGCGGTTCCGCCTGCGCGCTAAAATAGTATTTCCACCCAATCATGACTCTCGAAGAACTCGACCGCGAATATTCTCCGCTCCGTGAACAGGCTTCCGCCGTCCGGAGTTATCTTTGACGCCTCCGGCAAAAAGAAAGAACTAGCCCGCACCGAAGAGCAGATCTCCGCGCCCGATTTCTGGTCGCGGCCCGATCTGAGCCCGAAGGTGATGCAGGAGCGTAAACGTCTCGAAGAAGGCATCGAGAAGGACGCACGCATCGCTGGTGCGACCGACGACCTTGACACGCTCTTCGAACTCGCCCGCGAAGGCGAATCCGTCACCAGCGATATCGAGCGCGAGCTCAAGCGCTACTCCGATTTGCTCGGCAAACTCGAAAACGAGATGCTGCTCTCGGGCGAAAACGACGCGCGCCACTGCATCGTCACCATCCACCCCGGCGCCGGCGGCACCGAATCCCAGGACTGGGCCGAGATGCTGCTGCGCATGTACCTGCGCTGGGCCGAGCAGCAAGGCTTCAA
>Ga0181521_10002344_pt1 | contig 23003 bp, 17 predicted proteins | sample PEATcosm2014_Bin_32_FD_119764 | JGI IMG/M metagenome (GOLD analysis project Ga0181521, IMG submission 119764) | Peatland microbial communities from MTU Mesocosm Facility, Houghton, MI, USA - PEATcosm2014_Bin02_60_metaG | ecosystem: Environmental > Terrestrial > Soil > Wetlands > Peat | place...
CAGCGAAGTTGAGGCCCGTGGCGTAACTGCTGCCGGCGGTCAGCTCGCTCACGCTCGCGTTGCCCGCATTCGCCGCGAAGACGTTGCCGGATCCATCCAACGCGATCGGTCCGGGGCTTCTCAACTTTGCGGCCGAAGGAGAGAAATTCAGGCCCGTGGCGTAACTGCTCGCCGCCGTCAACTCGCTCACGCTGCTGTTGGAGTCATTCGCCGCAAAGACATTGCCCGATCCGTCCAGCGCAATGGATAAGAGAACGTCGAACGACGCTCCTGCCGGTGCGAAGTTGAGGCCCGTCGCGTAACCGCTTGCCGCCGTCAACTCGCTGACGCTGCCGAGGTTGCTCTTCAAGTTGCCTTCATTCGCCACGAAGACGTTGCCGGATCCGCCCAGCGCCATTGAGTAGGGGACATCGAACGCCGCAGCCGGGGCAGCGAAGTTGAGGCCCGCGCTGTAGGGGGGAGTACTGCCCGCGGTGAGCTCGCTCACGCTGCCGCTATTCCCGGTGCCGGAGCAATCGCCCCCGCAGTTCGCTACGAAGACGTTGCCGGACCCGTCCAGCGCGACCGAGACCGGAGCATCGATTGACGCGCCCGATGGCGCGAAATTGAGGCCTGTAGCGTAACCGCTCGCCGCCGTCAGCTCGCTGACGCTGCCGACATTTCCCATAGATCTGCCGTTGCTGTTCGCCACAAAGACGTTGCCGGATCCGTCCAGCGCTATCGATGCGGGTTCGTTGAACGCTGCGGACGCGGGGGCGAAGTTGAGCGCGATCTCCCATCCGTCGGGCGCCGCTCCCAGCGCCGGGCTGAACGGCGCGCCCGCCGCCGCAAGCCCGTACAGCGCGCTCACGTTATTCGCCGGGTTGGTAACTATCAGGTGTGCCGCCCCGATCGTGTCGGTGATAGTGGGAGTCCCGGAGCAGGTGCCACTGTAGGTCAGCCCGGGGGTCGCGTCGCAGAAGAGCTGGGCGCAGGCGCTCGATGATGGCCCGCTGCTGTCTACGCATCCGGCCAGGATGTTAGCCAGCGTGTTCAGCCGCTCGAGCGCATCGCAGTTCGCAGGCGGCGCCCCCCCCGCGCAGGTCTCCGGACTGGGCAGCAAGCTCGACGGATTGCCGCTCACGGCCAAAGTGTTCGAATTTATGTCCGCCAGGTTGGCGAATCCGATGTAGGCGTTTTTCAGCCCCGTCGCGTTAGTCGGCGGCGCGCCGATAGTATGCCCGCCCGAATCGAAGAACTGCGCCAGCGCCCAATGCGCCGCAGCCGTAGTCAACTCGTTGATCGCGATGGTGGTCGAGGTCGAAAGGCTATTGCATGGACCCAGCGCCGCCATCAGTCCGATGGCCGAATTGGCGCCCGCGCCCGCGTTGCCTCCGCTCGCGCTGATATAGGTCTGCGGGTTGCCCGCCGGACAGGTGTACGAGCTCAGGTCGAAGCTGCCGTCCGCGCCGGTCGCGACCGTACCGAGCGCGGTGGCGCCCGAGCCATAACCGGTGGCGCCCACCGCGAACAACGTGACTGAGGAATTGGCTATCGGCGTGAGACCGCCCGTTACTTGCCCACAGATGCCCGCGGCGCAGGGTGTCCGCGTCCCTGTGGGGATTGGCGTTGGGGTCGGCGTCGCCGTGGGGGTGGGGGTTGGCGTTTGGGTCGGCGTCGGGGTTGGCGCCGTGCCAAATGCTACCCCAGACACTTGCACTTTCTGCGGGCTCGCCGCGGCATCATCGGTGATTTCCAGCACTCCGGTCAGCTTGGCCGTATTCGAGGTCGTGGCCGGCGGCGGGCTGAACTTAACCGAGACCGAGCAAGTGACGCCCGGCGCCAAGGTCCCGAGGCAACCGCCGGCCGCAAACCCCTCGGCGGTGATGCCGGTGATGAAGAGCGCGACCGGATTCTTGTTGCTCAACGCCACCAACCGCGGCGCGCTGAGGGTCCCGCGCTGCGTTTTGGGGAACGAGAGCGTATGCGGTTTGAATTGCAGCGCGCCCAGCACGCCCGAGCCTTTGAGACCGACCGGCTTGGCGCTGTTACCGCCGGAGTCGGTCACGGTGAGCGTGCTGCTGCGCACGCCCAGCTTCGTGGGCGTAAAAGTGACTTCGACGGCACACTTCTCGCCCGGCGCCAAGGCCGTGCCGCTACAGTTGAGGTCATCGACCGCGAAGTCATCAGGGTCGGCACCGCCGCGCGCGATGGTTGCGATCGTGGCGGACTGAGCAGCACTTTTCGGGTTGGAAATGGTGACCGTCTTGAGCTTGCTGGTGGCACCCGAGACTCCGAACACCTCCGAGCCGAAGCTCAAACTGCCCGGCGTGACCTTAAGCGTGGTTCCCGCCGCGGAAGCCGCTCCCAACGGTAGAAGGCTCAGGACCAAGGCAGCAGCGGCTAGAACCCTCAGGCGGAAAAAGCCGGGACTAGATTCGACAGTTGATGACATCTGGCTCGCTAAACGGAGACAAGGTCTGCTTGCACAGTACCCTGTCAATTTGACCGAATTTGAAATTTACAACGATCCTGTTAGATGGACAACAGAAAATTTTTCCACCGGTCGCGCGATGCGCGCCGCGATCCTTGCGGCCGGATTCAGGGTCGCGGTCCCGGCAGGCGCGCCTGCATCGTGAACGGATACTCCATCGGGATTGCGCTCGCTTTGTCGAGCGCTTCGAGCTCGGCTGCTTCAAGCTGCAGCCCGATCGCACCCAGGTTTTCCTCGGTCTGCTCCAGCGTGCGCGCGCCGATTATCACCGAACTGACGCCGGGCTGCTGATTCACCCATGCGAGCGCGATCTGCGATGGCTTGCGTCCGCGCTCGCGCGCGACCTGCTCGACCGCTTCCAGCACCGCGTAGTTGCGCTCGTCCTTGAGCCGGCTCCACATGTCCATGCGGGTCAGGCGTCCATCCTGAGGCGGCGCTGCGCCGCGCCGATACTTACCGGTGAGAAATCCACCGCCCAGCGGGCTCCACGGAATCACGCCCACGCCTTCCGATCGGCATAGCGGCAGGATCTCGCGTTCGATCTCGCGGCAGATGAGGCTGTATTGCGGCTGCAGGCAATCGAAGCGGGCGCAGTGCGCGGCGTCGCTGACCCACAGGCTCTTCATCAATTGCCAGGCGGTTAAATTTGACGCCCCCAGGTAGCGCACCTTGCCCTGGCGCACGAGGTCGTCGAGCGCGCGCAGGGTCTCTTCGATCGGAGTCTCGAAGTCCCACGCGTGGACCTGGTAAAGGTCTATATAGTCGGTGTCCAGACGCTTAAGACTGCTTTCGACCTCGTCCATGATGTGTTTGCGCGAAAGCCCCCATTCGTTAGGGCCAACCGGCTTGCCAATGAAAAGATTGGCGTTGAAGCGGACCTTGGTGGCCAGGACCAGTTGCTTGCGCCGTTCCTTGATAGCGCGTCCGGTGATTTCCTCCGAAGCGCCGACGGCGTACACGTTGGCGGTATCGAGGAAGTTGCCACCGGCCTCGACGAAGCGGTCGACGATGCGGCGCGCCTCGCGCTCTTCGGCCTCGCGTCCAAAGGTCATGCATCCCAGGCAGAGTTCGGAGACCTTTAGCCCGGTAGTTCCAATGCGTCGGTATTGCATCTATTGATGGCTCCCTGCGCTTTTCGGGGCTGCAATCAGCCCGCATTTTTCAGCCAAACAGCCTTCATTTTCGACTAAATTCACACAGCGTGACCCTGAATATCGTTCCGGAGCAACCCGTCTAAGTTACAGTACGCGGTGACAAGGCCAAAACGCCGCGCGCACTTAGTTGCTTTCCTCCTACCGGAGCGCGGGCCTCCTCCTTGAAGACCCGCATCTGGGAAACGGCGGGCATTGGGGAGACTCCCCCCTCTCCAATTGCCCGCCAACTTTTTCCCGCGCACCCGAACTGCCATTCTTGACAGCATCGGCTTCAGCCGTCATAGCTGAACACTCCCATGCAAATGCGGCGTCTCGGGCCTCTGCTCATTCCGGTGCTTCTGCTCGTCATCGCCGTGATGCCGAGTTGCGGCGGCGGCAGCAGCTCCATTGCGGTCGCGACTCCGGCACCCCCCGGCGCGCGGCTGGTCTCGATAACCGTGTGTGACGGCGCGCCCCCTAGTCCGATACCCAAGCAGCCGACGCCCGCGCCGTGTTCGGGCGCCATCGACGACTCGCTGGCCCAAGGCAGCACGATCGCCTTTCATGCCATCGAGAGGCGTACCGACGGCAGACTGAAAGACATCACGAACGCGACCAGCACGCTCTGGACCTCCAATAATCCCGGCGTCGCGCAAGCTCTGGTGAATCAGCAGGGGGCATTTGTGGGCGCCGCCCAGGGATGCGCCTGCATCTCGGCGAGCGCCGGCGGGTTCTCCAGCAATGTCGTGGGCCTTGCGGTGTTCGCCTCGGCGACTCCCGAGTGCCCGCCTTGCGGGACTCCGGGCCCGACCTCTACTACGGCAACACCGACCTCCGCAGAGGCTACGCCGACCGCTGGGGCGGCCACGTCGACCTCTGTGGTGGCTACGCCGACATCTGCGCAAGCTACGCCGACAGCTGTCGCAACGCCGACACCTGCGCAGGCCACGCCGACAACTGCCGCGACGCCGACACCTGCCGCGACGCCGACACCTGAGGCCACACCAACATCTGCAGGCACGCCGACACCTGAGGCCACGCCGACGCCTGGGCCCACGCCTACACCCGAGGCAACGCCGACTCCTGCCCCGGAGATACCGACTCCAGCCGCTTGAGAGCGCACCGGCCGCGCGCGATACTCGTAGAGCAGGATGCTTGCGCTTCTACCGCTCGCCGCGCGCAATCTCTGGCGCCGAAACCGCCGCCGCACATTCCTTACTACTCTGACCGTAGCCGCCGCGACCGTGGTGTTTTGCGCGGTGATGGTCGTGCCGTACGTGACCGCACGAATCGTCCATATGTCGGATCAATCGCCGCGCCTGGTGATCACCAATCGCGCCTCGGTGGCTTACGGACTGCCCGAGCATTACTACGACAAGATTGTGGCCCTGCCCGACGTCGTCGCCGTCAACCGGATGCTGTGGTTCGGCGGCGTTTACAAGGATCCCAAAGATCAATTTCCCACCATGGCGCTGGACGCCGACAGTCTCGACGTGATGTGGCCCGAATATGGCTTGAACAACTCGCTGATGGCGGCCTTCGAGTCGTCGAAGAACGCCGCGCTGGTCGGAATCGCAACCATGAATCACTACGGCTGGCGCGTCGGCCAGAATGTCGCGCTCCGAAGCCAGGTCTACCCGCTGACGCTAACTTTCAGAATCGCCGGGGTCTTCGATCAGGGGCCCGACCTGACGCCGATGATGCTGCGCCGCGACTACCTGGAAGAGGCGCTGCACAACACCGGCCGAGTCGACATCATGTGGGTCCGATGCTCGAGCCCGGAAACTACCACCCGGGTCGCCGCCGCGATCGACGAGATGTTCCGGAACTCCGGCGCCGAAACCCGCAGCGACACCGAAAAAGCCTTCATGAGCCAGATGATGAATCAATACAAGCCGCTGATGATGGTGGTCGAGGGAATCGGGCTGATCTCGGTAATCGCGCTGGGGCTCGGCGTGCTCAACGCGACCTCGATGAGTCTGCGCGAGCGGCGCGGCGAATTGGCGGTCCTGAGAAGCCTGGGTTTCGCCGGCGATCAGATTCTGGCGTCGCTAGCGCTCGAAGCCGTGCTGGTCGCGGTCGGCGGCGGAATTCTCGGTACGCTGCTCGCGCGCGCGGCGCTCGGATGGGCGCGCGGATCGGTGCCCGCCTTGGGACCGCTGCTCTCGTTCGGATTGCCGCGGCCCGTGATGGCCGAGGGAATCGGGGCGTCGCTCGCGATCGGGCTGGCGGCGGCGCTTGCGCCGGCATTGGCTACGCTGCGATCCAGCGTGGTTGACGCGCTGCGGGCGGTCGCCTGAGAGCTTGACCTGTCGCGCTCAAACCGCATTCATAGAAACATGCCCGGAATCGACATCATCAAGCGCCGCCTCAAGGAAGAGCGCCTGCCCGACACCCCGGAAGAACTCAGCCAGAAGAAAAAGCGTCCGCGCGAAGTCGCGTTCATGGACGTGAACCTGTGCTTCCCGTGCGGCAAGTGCCCCGAGTTCTGCCCGGTGGGATGTATCGAGTACATGCAGCCTGGCAGCGTCTACAATCGCGGCCTTCAGCCGGTGCAGGATCGCTTTCAGGAATGTATCGGATGCTACATCTGCGTCGAGGTCTGCGCGCTGCTGACCGACTACGACGCGATTCGGATGTATCCGGTCGAGATGGTCGAGCAGCTGACCGGCCAGAAAATCGGCGACCAAGTACCCGACCCGCCGATTCCAGCCAAGCCTTACGAGGAATTCTTTTCCGAGGGCGGCGAGGAATCGGTGCGTCATCTCGGCAAAGGCTCGCGCATCCGCGAAAAGATGACCGCCGAGGAGCGCGCGATAATGAACGTCGAACGCGTGCGGGGGTAACCTAACCCCCTGACCCCCTTCCCGAAAAACGGGAAGGGGGAACGGTCCGCCGCGTATACGGCTTTCACACCTCGGGGCCGGCGAGACGCCAGCCCTACTTCCGAAGTAGGACCGGCGTCCCGCCGGTCATTCGATCCGCCCTACCCCTTCCACACCTCGGGCTTCTGCCCCTGCGTCATCGCCGGCAGCGAGGTCAGCTCGACGCGGCGCGGCGTCACCAGGATCAGCCCGAAGTCTTTCGCGCCCGGCCCCTCGGGCCAGAATTGCGCCAGCTCGTAATCAAAGATCTTCGCGTCCCACACCCGTTTCTTCTCGGCCAAATCGTCGACGAAACGCGCCTCGCCGCTCACCGTGAGATGAACGAAATCGGTACCGATTTGGTAGAACAACTCGACTTTCGGGTTGCGCTCGATTTGCCGCGCCTTCGCCGAGCTGCGGCCGGTGGCGATCCAGAGCTTGCCGCCCTCGAATCCCGGATGCACGACGCGGACCTTCGGCCGGCCGTCGACCGCAGTCGCCATATAGGCCCAAGTCGCTTTTTTCGCAGCGGCGTGAACTTTCTCCCAAAACGATGCGTCGCTCATCTGATTCCTCCGTCGACGGGATGCAGCCCGGAGAGTAGACGAGCCTCGCCGGCGAATCCACGCCCGCGCCGGCGCCGCCCTCGCGAAAAATTGACAACCTCTTCAGTTCAAAGTTAGTCTGAAGGTTCCCGGCCCGGAGCGATACGCGATGGAGAAGCAGGCGAGGCGCGCGCAGGTGTTGCGCCATGCGAAGCGGATTTTCGCGCGCAAGGGCTACCATCGCACCAACGTGGCCGATATCATCGCGCGCGCCCACATTGCGCGCGGCACCTTCTACCTCTATTTTGAAAACAAGAAAGACCTCTTCGAGGAGTTGCTCCAGCAGGCACTGAGCGAGCTCGCCGGCCGGATTCATCGCCTGCGAGTCGGGCCCGAATACCCGCACCCGGTCGACCAGTTGCGCGACAATCTGCGGCGCGTCATGAGCTTCGTTTTCGCCGAGCGCGAGCTGACCGACATCCTGCTCAACCATTCGGTGGGTTTCGATCGCGAGCTCGACCTCAAGATCCGCGCCTTCTACGAAAAGGTCGCCGATGCGATCCAGCGCTCGCTTGACCTGGGTATCGAGATGAAGCTGGTAAGGGATTGCGACAGCCGCGTCGCCGCGTATTGCATTCTGGGCGGGATCAAGCAGATGGTCGGCGAATCGTCGCAGCGTGGCAAACGCGACATCGAAAAGCTGATCGGCGAGATTCTGGCCTTCGGGCTTCGCGGCGTGGCCCGCCCGGAGTTGCTGGCGCCGCCGACTGATTCTGTCGGCGCAAAATACAACGGCGCACGCGCACGCGCCTGAGGCGAAGAGTTTTTTGGCTCTAATCTAGAATGACATGTCAGTTCAAGCGATGAAGCGCCGCAACGGTACTCGGGCCCGCAAGTCGGCCGCTTTCTACGATCTCGACGGCACGCTGGCGAGCCTCAATCTGCTCCATTCGACCGCCTTCATCTTGGCCAATCTCGGCGAATGGTCGGCGCGCGCCGGCTATCTGTTGAGCCTCGCGGCCAGCCTCCCGCGCCTTTATCTCGCGGAAAAGCAGGATCGGCGGCTGCTCAACGTCGCGATGTTGGCGATCTTCAAGGGCGTCTCGCGCGATCGGCTGCTCGCATTGGGCGAGGAATATTGCGAGCGCGTCCTGATGCGCCATCTTTATCCGCCTGCGGTCGAGCTGCTCGACGCCAACCGCGCCGCCGGAATGCATCCGGTGCTGGTGACCGGGTCGCCCGATTTCGTCGCCGAGCCGCTCGCCCGTCGGCTCCGAGTTACCACCGTCGCCGCCAACCGGTTGGTCTTCAGGCGCGATCGCGCCACCGGCCGCCTCCACGAGCCGATCATGGCGGGGAGCGAAAAAGCCGCGTGGTGCGCCCAATACGCTCAGGCCAACGGATTGAATCTGCGCGATTGCTGGGGCTACGCCGACTCGATCCACGATCTCGATTTTCTCGCCGCGCTGGGCCATCCGGTCGCCGTCAATCCCGACCGCAAGCTCGCGCAGACTGCGATGAGCCGCCGATGGCCGATCGTCAGATTCGACGGACCCGCCGCAGCCGGTTCCGCGACGAGCCGCGGCACCAAGCTTGACGAGTTGGACGAAGTCGCCCGGCTGCGCGAGCGGCGGCCATCAGGCCGAGCGGCAGCCCTTAAGTGAAGACCGGTTGTTATGGCACGTCCCGAAAGTAAGCTCAGGGAACTCAAGCCCGACGAGCTGCGCCACGAACCCGGCGCGCGCAGCGACCTGGTCGTCACCCTGACGCGCCGCTCCGAGCCGCGGCTGATTCCCTACGGGGAAGAGTTCCTGCTGGAGAAGCTTCCCGCCGGCACGCGCGTGATCTATCCGCCGCCGCCGATCGAGCCGCTCGCCGATCCCGATTCGGCGATTCGCTACGCCCTACTCCATCCCGAAAACGCCGATCCGCTGTTCGCGCAACTCGAGCCCAACATGCGGGTAACAATCGCGATCGACGACTTGAGCCTGCCGCTGCCCCAGATGCGCCGCCCCGATATCCGCGAGCGCGCGCTTAACATCGTGCTGCAGACGCTGGCGGATTACGGGGTTGACGACGTGCACCTGATAATCGCGACCTCGCTGCATCGCCGGATGACCGAAGCGGAAATCCGCCGCGTAGTCGGCGAGCGCGCCTTTCGCCAGTTCTGGCCCGAGCGGCTCTACAACTTCGACGCCGAGGACCGCGCCGCACTCACGATGCTCGGCAAGACCGATCACGGCGAGGAGGTCTGGCTCAGCAAACGCGCCGCCGACTCCGACCTGCTGATCTATCTGAACATCAACCTGGTGCCGATGGACGGCGGGCACAAGTCGGTGGCGGTCGGCCTCGCGCCCTACCGGAGCCTGCGCCACCATCACAACGCCGCGACGCTGCGCGACTCGCACTCCTACATGGACCCGCGCCGTTCCGCGCTCCATCACAGCGCCGACCGGATGGGCAAGATCGTCAACCGCAACGTCAATATCTTCACCATCGAGACCGCGATCAACAACCGCATGTACGGCTCGCTGCTCGATTTCATGCACAAGAACGAAGACGACTTCAGCGACTGGGATCGCACGCGGCTGCGCGGCTTTCGATGGACGCTCAAGAACCTGTCGAACGAGCTGCGCCGCGAAGCGCTGCATCGCTACGCCGCGCCCTACGGGATGACCGGCGTGTGGGCGGGCGAGACCGAGGCCGTGCACAAGCGCGCGCTGGCCCGGGTGTTCCAGCAATACGCCGTGCCGGTCAAGGGCCAAGCCGACATACTAATTGTCGGCGTACCCTACATCTGCCCTTACAACGTCAACTCGATAATGAACCCGATCCTCGTGCAATGCACCGGACTCGGCTACCTGTTCAACATGTATCGCAGCAAGCCGCTGGTACGGGCCGGCGGCACGATGATCATCTGCCATCCGCTGCGCGACGAATTCCATCCCGAGCATCATCCGAGCTACATCGAGTTCTTCCATCGCTGCCTCGCCGAGACCACCGACGGTGCGGAGCTCGAGAAAAAGTTCGAGCACGAACTCGCCCACAATCCGACCTACATCCACATGTACCGTTACGGCCACGCCTATCACGGGGTGCATCCGCTCTACATGTGGCACTGGGGCGAGCCGGGGCGCCAACACGTCGGGCGGATAATCGCCGCCGGATGCGAGGAGCCGCTGGTCGCCGAACGGCTAGGATGGGAGCCGGCGGAGACCCTCGACGAGGCGATCGCGATGGCGACTTCGGACCTCGGCCGCTCCGCGACTATCACGTACCTGCATCTGCCTCCGCTGGTGATCGCCGATGTCGAATGACAGCCGCAATGGCAACGGCAACGGTCATCGTAATGGCGCCGGCCGCGCCGCGATTTCAATGCCGGCGCTGGCCGAAACGCTTTCCGGCCGGCGCATTCTGCTTACCGGCGGCACCGGATTTCTCGGCAAGGTATTTCTCTACCTGCTGCTGCGATGGCATCCGGAGCTCGATCGCGTCTACCTGCTGATTCGCGGCGACGCGCGCTCCAGCCACAATCGACTTCGCCGCGAGATTCTCGATTCTGTCGCACTGGCGCCCCTGCGCGAGCACCTGGGGAATCGCTTCGACCGTTACGTCGAAGAGAAGCTCGCGGTCATCCCCGGCGACATCTCCGACGAAGATCTCGCGGCGCGGGCCGGCGAAACACTCAAGCGCGGCAGCATCGACGCGGTGGTTCATTGCGCGGGGCTGGTGAACTTCGAGGCTTCGCTCGAAAAGGCGCTCGCCGCCAATACGATCGGCGTCGCGAACGTGCTCAAGTTCTGCCGCAAGCAGGGCGCGGCGATGATGCACGTATCGACCTGCTACGTGGCCGGGAACGCCGACGGCCAGCGCTTCGAAGATGAAATACCGGCTGACTGGTGCCCCAACGGCGCGCGCAACTTCGGCCTCCAACGCGAGATCCGCGATGCGCTAAGCGCGGTCGATCGGGTGCTGGCCGAATCGCGCGACCAGTCACAGCTTGTAGAGCTGGAGAGCGAAGAAGACGGACAGCCGTCGCCGCGCGGCGCGGAGGGCGCTCTCGAGATGCGGCGCAAGCGATGGGTCGAAGACCGGCTCAAACAAATTGGCCGGCAACGGGCGCAACGGCTCGGATGGCCCAACACCTACAGCTACAGCAAGAGCCTTGGCGAGCAACTGGTACTGGCCGCGCGCGACGAGATCAACGTGGTCGTGGTGCGCCCGTCGGTTATCGAGAGCGCGCTCAAAGATCCGTTTCCCGGCTGGAATCAGGGGGTCAACACCAGCGCGCCGCTGACCTACATGGCGCGCCGCGGTTATCGCTTCTATCCGGCGCGCGCCGATCTGGTACTCGATGTGATCCCGGTCGACCTCGTCGCGCACGCGATGGTTCCGATTCTTGCCGCGTTGCTGATCCGCCGCCACCAGCCGATTTACCAGCTCGGCACCTCCGAGCGAAATCCGCTCCCGATGCGCCGTCTGGTCGAGCTGACCGCACTCGCCAACCGGCGCGAGCAGAACAATGGCGAGGGCCCGATGGGCCGGCTCGCGCGCCATCTCGAAGCGGTGGTCGTTTCGCGCAGCACCTATGAGCTCGCGAGCCGCACGCTGCCCGACTTGCTCAAGCGCGCGGCCGGTTTCGCCAGTACCGCGATGGGTGAGGGCTCGCCGCGCGCCAGGAAGATCGCGGATCGCGTAAACCAGTTTGTCGAGGACACCGATCTCGCGCGCTCGCTGGTCGATGTCTACCGTCCGTATATCCAGGACCTGATCTATACGTTCCACTCCGCCAATATCAGAGCGCTCTATGCCGGCCTCGCGACCGCCGACGCGCGCCGCCATCCGTTCCGCCCCGACCAGCTCGATTGGCACGACTATTGGCTCAACGTTCACATGCCAGGACTGCGCCGCCATATCTTTCCGCAGCTCGATCTTCACACCCGCTCGCGCTCGCGCGCCGTCGCGCGGCACAAGAGCCTGCTCGAGATGCTCGACCGATGCGCCGAGCGATTCGGGCCGCGCCCTGCGCTGATCGCGCGCACCCCCTCGGGCGACCGAATCACGACCACCTACCGCGAGCTTCGCGATCGTTCATATCGCGGTGGCTTGCTGCTCCGGATGCGCGGCGTCAAGCCGGGAGATCGCGTGCTGCTGATCGGCGAGAACTCGCCCGGCTGGGTGCTCGGCTACTTCGCGATTCTCAATGCCGGCGCAGTCGCGGTCCCGCTCGACCATCAGATTTCCCCCGATGAGCTCGCGCCGATTTGCGAAATCGCCGCGCCCAGGGCTGCGTTGGTCTCGGCCGCGGCCGGGCGCAGGCTCGACGGCGCTATCAAGTCACTGGGCGAGATCGCGCAGATCGATCTCGAAGAGCTGGGCCGCCCGTTTATCCTGCGCTCCCGGTCACCGGCTCCGGCTGCACCCGATCGCAAGACGCTGGCCTCGATCGTGTTCACCTCGGGGACGACCGGAGCGCCGAAAGGCGTGATGCTCACGCATGGGAATTTCGCCGCCGAAGTCGCGATGATCTCGCGCGTCTTCACGTTGAGCGGCGACGACCTGCTGCTCTCGCTCCTCCCGCTCCATCACGCATTCGAGTTCACGTGCGGGATGCTGTTGCCGATCGCGAGCGGCGCGACCGTGGTCTATCCGCTCGGCATCGACGCGGCGAATCTGTCGCGCACGCTTGCCGACGTGAGGCCGACGGCGCTGATCGGCGTGCCGGCGTTGTGGCAGGCGATTCATCGCCGGATCGTCGACGAGATCGAATCGCGCGGGCCATTCTTCCATGCCGCCTTCGATCAGCTTCGCGATCTGAACCGCCGGCTGGACCGGGACTTTCATCTCAACGCCGGCGCCGTGATGTTTCGCGATGCGCACGCCGCGCTCGGCGGGCGCTTGCGACTCGCCGTGAGCGGCGGCGCCGCTCTGCCGCAATGGGTCGCCGGGTTCTTCAACGATCTCGGGATTCATCTGCTCGAAGGATACGGCCTCACCGAGGCTGCGCCGGTGCTTAGCGCCGCGCATCCGGGCGAGCCGACCCAACCCGGCTCGGTCGGCAAGCCGCTGGCGGGAATCGAGCTCAAGCTCGATGCCGACGGTCATCGCGATCGTGAAGCCGGCGAGATCGGTGAGGTCGGTGAGATAATGGTGCGCGGCCCGAACATCATGACCGGCTACTATCGCAATCCGACTGCGACCGCCGAGGTGATCCGCGACGGATGGCTCCGCACGGGCGATCTCGGACGGCTGGACGAGCAGGGCCGACTCTACATCGTGGGGCGCGCCAAGGAAGTGATCGTCGACTCGGGCGGCAACAACATCTACATCGACGAGCTCGAGGAAGCCTACGGCCATTGCCCTTACTTGAAGGAGCTCGCGGTGGTTGGAATCAAGGCCGGCAGCGCCGAGCAGGTGGCGGCGCTGGCCGTGCCGGCCTACGCGCGTGGCGAGCGGCGCCGCGCGGTTGAAGACCAACTGCGCGCGCACTTCGAGAAAATTGGCGCCGGGCTCGGGCCGCATAAGCGGATCAGAATATTGCGCTTCACCGACGCCGAATTGCCGCGCACGCGAACCCGCAAGGTGATACGCGCCGAAGTCGCTGCGCGGCTGCGCGCGATGATCCAGGGCGACGGGGCGAAGACCGCAGCGGCCACCGGGGAGGTCGAGAGTTGGCTTTCCGACGCGCTCGCGCAGGTGTGCGGCGTAGAAGACATCACGCCGGCGACCCGCTTGGTCGAGGACCTCGGGCTCGATTCGCTGGCGCTAGCCGAGTTGGGTGAGCATATCGCGGAGCGCGCCGGCCGCGAGCTGACGCCTGAGGAGCTCTCGCAAATCCACAGCGTGGCGGATTTGCAGCGGATGGTCAGTCTGGGTGAAACGCGCGTGCGGACCCCTTCCTACGCGCGCTTCGGGCGGCCGTTCACGCCCGTGCTGCCCGGATTGATCCGCCGAATCGGCGCGGCCGGACTCCGCCGCGCGCAGCACGCCGGCTTCGAGTCGTGGCTGAAACCGCGAATCATGGGCCGCGGCAATATCCCGTTCAATCGCAACCTGCTGGTGGTCTCCAACCACGCGAGCCATCTGGACTTCGGCCTGATCGGCTATGCGCTCGGACCGATCGGCGAGCGGATGGTCGTGCTCGCGGCGGCCGACTATTTTTTCAACACTCCGGCGCGGCGCTTTATCGCCACCAATTTCACCCGGCTGATCCCGTTCGATCGCGAGCGCGCGCAAATCGAGTCGCTCGAAGACGCGCTGCGCGAGCTGGCCGCCGGGCGCAGCGTACTGATGTTCCCGGAGGGTACGCGCTCGGTCGACGGCAGCCTCCACGAGTTTAAAAGCGGCGCCGGATTCCTCGCTCTGCGCAGCGGATGCGACGTGCTGCCGATTCATATCAGCGGCGCCCATCAGGTGCTCGGCAAGGGTAGCCTGATCCCGCGGCGCTACCCGGTTGAAGTCAGGATCGGCGCCGTCATCACCAACGCGCGGCTGCGCGAGGCCGCCGATAACGCCGAAGGCACGGGCGCTTACCGCAAGGCGGCGGAATTCATGCGCGAGTCGGTAATCGCTCTCGCGCAGCCGCGCGCGCGAACTCCGCGTCCTACCGTGGACGCGACCGATTCCCGCCCGTCAGAGGCGGCCGATTCACATTCCGCGAACTCTATCGATTCACGCTCCGCGGCCGATTCACGCCCCACCCGCAAGCGCCGGCGCGAGCGCGGCGCCGCGGCCGAAAACTGAGGCCCCACGACGCGCCGCACATATTTTACCGCATGGGTCGCCGTACTTGCGATCCTGATTTCGCCGCGCGCGTACTGCTGGGACTCAGGAACGCATCGGCTTGTCACGCGGCTCGCGATCGGCGCGCTCCCGCCCTCCCCTGTCGGCCGGTTCATGGCGCGCAATACCGAGTCGCTCGAATACTATTCGGTAGTCCCCGACACGAAGTTAAAGAAACTCTACGGCGAGGCGGAAAAGCGTCGCCACTATATTGACCTCGAGTATTTCGGTCCGCATCCGATTGACGCGCTCGTCCCGGACATCCATCAGATGCAGCGCCGCTTCCCTCGGCGCCTGCTGATGCGCGCCGGCACGCTGCCTTGGACTATCGAGGATGTCTCGACGCAGCTCCAGGCCGCATGGGAGAGCGGCGATTGCCATCGCGTGCTGGTGCTCTCGGGCTACCTGAGCCATTACGTCGGCGACCTGAGCCAGCCGCTTCACACCACGAAATTCTTCGACGGCGAGCTGCCCGCCGATCGCGGGATGCACGCGCGGCTGGAGCTTGCCGTAGACCAGTCGACGCGGCAAATGGCGAGGCTGGCGCGGCCCTCGGTCCACGGCGGCGCGATCGGATCGGTGTGGAATGAGACTATCGACGGGCTGCGCCGATCGAACGCGCGGATGGCAGAGATCGAACAGGCCGACCGCGGCGCGCAAGCGGCGAGCCGGGGCGACGAAGGCCGATACCGGGCGATCCTGATTCGCGACCAAGGCGCGATGATCGCATCGCAGATCGCCGACTCGGCCTCACGGCTCGGCTCGATTTGGATTTACGAATGGAATCAAGCCGGCCACCCCGCCGCCTGCACCGGCCTCAGATGACTTGCCGCGACGCATGATCTAGAATCTCTCCTGTCCATTCGGGAGTCACGCAGGCTGACACAGATGGCCCAATATCGTTACACCGCGTATATCGTGCCGCTTCCGGGGCGCACCTACCAGGTAGTCTTCCCTGCGATCCCGGAGATAATCACGTTCGGGGAAAGTGTCGAGGAGGCCCGCGCGATGGCGCAGGATGCACTGCGCTGCCATTTGGAAGGCCTTATGAAGGACGGAGAGCCTATACCGATCGAGGAAGAGGCGCCTCAGGAAACGCTAATAAAAGAGACTGTCGCGATCAGCCTCTGACTTGCCGCCACGACTTTCGATCCTCACGTCCCGGGAGGTAATCCGGGCACTCGAGAGGGCTGGCTTCTTCGTGCATCACTTCAGCGGCAGCCATGCCCAGTTGAAGCATCCGGCCAAGCCGGGATTTCGAGTCACCGTTCCGCACCACTCGAAAGACCTCCCGCCATTCATTCTCCGCTCCATTCTCAGGCAGGCCGGTTTGTCAGTTGAGGAGTTCCTGAAGCTGCTCTGATCGGCCTAATGTCCCTGCCAGCCCGCCCTTGGCGCGAGGCCGTCTTCTTGCAAGACTGGACTTGCGTGGACCTCTTTAGCAAACGCGAGGACGGCGAGGCGCGGCCCAGCCGCGGCGATCGGCGGCCCTCGGTGACCGAGGTGTCGGCACAACTTCTGGTCGGCGAATACCCGAACGTCGAGGATGTCGGCTGGCTGAAGCTTAACTTCGACGTCACCGCGGTGCACAACCTGCAAGACGACTACGATCTGCGCCACAACGGACTCGATATAACGAAACTGCGCCGCGCTTATGAGCAGCATCGGATCAAGCTGGTGCGCACTCCGATTTCAGACGGCAGCGCCGATCAGATGGCTATTCGCCTCGAGGCCGCGCTGGGCGACCTGCACGCGCTGATCGGCTCGGGCGAGCGCGTATATCTTCACTGCAACGCCGGACTCAATCGCGCGCCGACGCTGGCGATCGCCTATATGCGCGCGCATCAGGGAATGTCGCTCGACGAAGCGGTCGCTCATCTAAAGCGCCTGCGCGCCTGCGGTCCCTTCATGACCGTGCTCGAGGATTACTTCGGACCGCGAGACTATCAGCCCAGGCGCCATAAGCCGGAGCGTCCTAATCCGGAGCGTGATGACTAGCCGGACCGGCACCTTCGCGAGCTTTTCGGAATCAGCGCCGGGCAAGCGGCTGCTGACTTGGTGCGCCTGGGGTGTCCACGTCTACACGGCGCTGGGTGCGGTGCTGGGACTGCTCTCGATCGAGTACGCCGCCGAGCTCGACTTTCGCGCCTCGTTCGTGGCGATGGCGCTGGCGATGGCGATTGACTCGAGCGACGGCGCGCTCGCACGCGCGGTCAAAATCCGCCAGCGCGTACCGCGCTTCGACGGCGCGCTGCTCGACAACGTGGTGGACTACCTGACCTACGTGGTCGCGCCGGCGTTCCTGATGATCCGGGCCGGACTGCTCCTTCCAGGCCACGCGGGGCTGGTGGTGGGCAGCGCCGTGATGCTCGCGAGCGCCTACGGCTTTTGCCGGATCGACGCCAAGACCGACGACCATTACTTTCTCGGTTTCCCATCTTACTGGAACCTGGTCGCGTTCTATCTTTTCTGCCTTCGCTTTCCACCGATGGTAAATACCCTGATCGTCGCCGGGTTTGCCGCGATGGTCTTCGTGCCGATCAAGTACATCTACCCGAGCCGCACGGTGCCGCTGCGCCCGCTGACGGTCACGCTCGGAATCATCTGGGGAGTCGTGACGATCGCGATGCTCCCGATGCTGCCGGTGGTGAATCCGATCCTGCTCTACGTTTCGTTCAGCTATATCGTCTATTATTTCCTGGTTTCGTTCTTCCTGCATGGACGCGAGGCCTTGGCGCGCGAGCGCGAAGCGCCCTGATGGACGGCGAATCCGTCCGGGAATTTACCGCGAGCGACCCGGCGCCCTGGCTCGAGGTGATCGATCGGTCTTCACCGATCCTGCTGATAGCGCCCCACGGCGGGCGGGCCGAAACCGCGTTTCGCGGACCCAATCCCAAGGTCAACGATCTTCACACCGCCGAGATCACACGGACCCTCGCGGGCCGGTTCGGGGCCAGTGCGCTGGTCAACTTCGCGATGGACCGCAACCGGCTCGATTGCAATCGGCTGGGCCAGTTGGCCGAGCGCGCGCCCTGGCTGCTTGAAATAATCGCGGGCCGGATCGAGGAGATGGTTGCGAGCCACGGCCGCGCAATCGTGCTCCTGATCCACGGCTGGAACATTATCGAGCCGCGAGTCGACTTCGGCCTCGGCGCGCGGCTCCGCAACGGCCGGCTTGTGCCGGCCGGACACGGACACATCTCGGCCGGCGACGAATTTATCAATCGTACCGTCGTCGCGATCGCCGAGCGGCTGCGCGCCGGCGGAATCGTGCCCGATTTCGGGGTTCGCTATCCGGCCGGCGGCTTTCACAATCTTCTCCAGGTGTTCACGGCCCGCCATCTCGAAAGCCCGCTGCCGGCGCTGCGGCGGCTGGCCACGATCGCGGCTACCGGCGCGATCGACGCGGTGCAACTGGAGCTCTCGGTTGCAGTGCGGATGCCGGGCTCGATGCGCAATTGTGCGCTCGACGCGATCAGCGCCGCTTTCCCGATCGACGCCGCCCAGGCCCGCGACGGCGGGCCCGCAATGGAAGTTGTTCGCGCAGTGGTCCGAACGCCCGCCGCCAAAGCGCCGGCGCCCTCGGCTCTCAAAGCGCCAACAACCGGCATTCCGGCGCGAGCCGGGATCGAGTTCTTCGACCCGGCGGCGGGAATCGGCGCGATGGCCAGCTTCGACTTCGGGCCGACCGCGATGGGCGCGCGGATCATGATGATGCTCGACCATCGCCGCGTCGCGCTGTTCACCGGCGAAGGCGCCGTGCATCGCGATGGCGGGCGAATCTCGCTCGGACCGCTCGCTCTGCACGCCGAGGGCCGCGAAATCGCATTGACGTTCCGTGGTCCGGCCGTGCTGGTGCCGGATGCGCGCGCCTACCTGAGTATCGAGCGCGCGCTTGCCTCGGGCATCCTCGATGAGGCCGCAATGGTATCGGTGCGGCTGCGAGTGCCGGACGCGTCACTGAACCTGGAGGAAGTCCTGCAGAGCGGCAAGTCGACTGATCCGGTGTCGAGCGATCCGGTGGCGGCCTTCGGACGGCTCACCGGCACGATCGCGATCGCAGGTGAAACCCGAACGCTCGACGGCGTCGGACGGGCCGGCCTTTCGTTCACCGGAATTGGCTCGGCGAATTTCGTCTCGCGCCGAATGGTGTGGGCGTGTCTGCCCGCGGGTTCGCCGTACTCCGCCCTGGAAGCACGCCTGATTACCAATGAAGACGGCACCGGATACCGTGCGGCGCGGGTCTTTGGCCGACAGGGATGGAGACCATGCGATCTCACCGAGTTCGATCTCGAAACCGCTTCGGCCGAATCGCCGCCCGAAAAAATCGCCCTGACTCTCGCGCTCGACGGCGCGCCGCTGTCGCTCGCCGGCGAAGTGCGAAGCTTCGTCCCGCTCTCGCGCCCCGGCCCGAATCAGAGCCGTATCTACACTTCTATCGGCTTCGCAAGCTTCCGCGGCTCGCACGAGGGCGCTGGAATGTTCGAGTACTCCCGGCGCGTGACGCCCGAGCAGGCCACCCAAGCCGAGCTATCCGATCAGCCCGACGACGCGGACTGATCGAGGCGAGCGCGGAGCAATTCTTCGATACGGCCTGCGACTTCGACTATCAGCTTTGCGAGCGGCGCATCGGCGTGTTCCTTCACGAATGGCGTCCCGCGATCGCAGGCCTCGGCGAGCCGCGGATCGAAAGGCAGCCGGCCGATGATCGGCGGACCCTTGCGGGCGGCGAGCGCCGCCATTTCGCCATGCGGAAGGAGCGGTCTCACCGAGTGGCAGCTCTCGCAGAAGAACCCCGTCATGTTCTCGATTATTCCCAACACCGGCACCGCAGCTCGCGCCGCGGTTTCCAGTGCGCACTTCGCGGATTGCACCCCCAACTGTGAGGGATGACTGAGCAGGATGAATCCCGCGAGCGGAGCGTTCGCGGCGATAAGCTCCATCTCGGCGAGTCCCGGCGCGGCATCGATCAGCAGAAAATCCAGGGCGCCGAAGCGGGTCTGGCCGAGCAGCCGCCGGATCATCTGGGGACGAGTAAGCTCGACCGGGCGCGCACCGTTCGTAATCGCGGGAGGCTCCTCATCGACCAGGCTCAGCGCCGGCGGTTCGGATTCGGCCAGCAGGTTGCTCGCGACCACCCGCAAACCCAGCGGACCTGCCGCCGGGTCGATTTGATCGCCGGTAGGATACAGCCGTGCACGCCCCATCCCGAGCATCGCCGCGACGCTTGGCGAGTTGAGATCCGCGTCCAGCAACCCGACCTTGCGACCCCTGAGGACCAGCGCGATCGCGACGCTGGTCAGAATCGCGCTCTTGCCCACCCCGCCCTTGCTGCTGGCAAACGCAATTACACTCTTCACCGCGCCCAGATTGAGTCGGGTCTGGGCAAGGCCGATCTCCAGTTGCGAAGTCTGCTCCGCACCAATCGCTTCAGATTCTCCGAAAAGTTTCATCGAAAGCTCGAACCGACCGGGGTCGTCACCGCCTCAGCAGCATCGGCAATAGCCAGACAACACTGCCTTGTTATTGGCTTGGCGTAAAGGTCTGGGCAGATGCCGCTCCAGCGCCGTCTGTCAATCTTGCTTCCAGTTTGGCACCCCCGTGACGAAACGACGGTTGGTCAGCGACTTGAAGATAATCGAGCAAAGATTCCGAGGCGGATCAAGCCTTAAGACGCGCCCCCGGAGGAGGTGAGATTCCGGCCCTCGATGGCTTATTCCGCCTTCGCAAGCCTCGACCACGGGATCTTCGTGTTCATGGGCGGTGACGATCTCCGCGTACCTGTGCGCGCGCTGATTCGCTATCCGGCGGGAGCCTTGCCTATCAGGTAGTTGTGAAATAGCCGGGGCCCGTGAGCGAAGCCGCCAAAGCTCGCGCTATCGGCGATCTCCGGTCGCGACCGGTGCGGACGGATCGGGAAGCGCGGTGCCACGCGCGCGCGAAGTCCACTTTGCGAAATCGCGGCCGCGAAATATTGCGCGCACCGGCGCGGGCCATCCAGAGCCGGGCTCCTCGCCGCGGGATGCGATCGCAAAGCCATACGCCAACGCCAAGGCAAGCGCCGCAAGGTTCACGGCCGCGACCGTCGATGCGAACCAATTGTACGGCGGAAGCGCTTGCCGAAGGTCGAGCGATTGCTTGACGTAATACAGATTGGACAAGAGCGTGGCGCTGAGGGCGGCGAACAGGCCAAGCGTGGCGGCTGAGTCGAATGCGAGCGGAATCAGGAGCGCCACTGCGGGATAGAGATAGCGCTCGTGAATGCGCGGGGCGAGAACGAACATCGCCAGATAAACCAGGAAGACCGCGAACAGAAGCATCCGCGGCGTCCGCTTGCGATAGAGCATGAAGGCCACAAGCGGGTAGATGGCGAGAAAAAGTCCCATCGCCAGGACGAAGGCCCGAATGCCCAATACCGTCGTCGATTCGGGCAGGCGCAGTCCGGCCACAAGCGCCATCAGGTTGAATCCGCCGACAGAGGTAAACCGGTAACGTTCTGCGGCGGTGAAATAAAGCTGGAATATGAAGCTCCACGGACGACCGATCTGGAATGGCGCGATGCCGGCGATCAGTGTGCCGGCGAATGCGGCGGCGATTCGCGCGTAGTTCGCAGGCCGCGCCTCGAGCAGCGTCCACCACGCCAGGACCGGAAGCAAAAACAACCCCTGCGGTTTGACCAGCGTGGCGATGGCCGCGATCGCCCATCCGAGCGCGTAGCGCGAGTCGAGAACCAGCAGCATGCTCAGCAGAATCGGCAGCGCAAGCGCCGAGTCGCACTGGCCCCAGACCAGGGTGTCGAAGAGCAACCCCGGATTGAGCGCGAACAGCAATGCTCCCGGCAGCGCCAGACGCGAAGGTCCCAGACGGCGAATCGCGGCGAAGATCGTCAGCCCGAGGACGAAGTCCAGGACTATCGCGGGAGTCTCCGTGGTCAGGCGAAGCGCTTCGTAGCTGGTCGTCCCCACAGTGGCCGCGAGCTTTCCGCACAGCCACAGGACGTACAGGTACCCCGGCGGGTAATCGCACGGGAATTGTGAACTATATGTATAGATTCCCGACGGGCCCGCGTAGGTCATGCCCATCGCCCACAGGTTCCAGCATCGGATATCGCTCCAGTAGCCGGGAAAGGCCGGCAGCAGAAGAAGCTTGGCGGCCAGGATGACGCCGAGCCAGGCTAGCGCGCGGAGCCGCCCGGAATTGCGATCGCGCAGAACCGGACCAAGAGCCGCGCAGATTCCCCAAATCAGGATTCCGAGGAGAGCCAGACCGCAGAGCACTCCAACTCGGCGGCTTAAGCTATCCAGTGCTTCCACCGATCTTACTTAAGGACCACGTTGTAGGCGGTCTTGCCGTCCGGATAGCGGACGGTCAGGGCCGGCCCGGCGGGCAGAGAGTCCGCGTCTGCAAAGATGAATATTCCGTGTTCGAGTTGCTCGTAACCCGATTCCGGAGAACCGAACAAGTATCGGTCGAAGCGAAGCACAGGCCCCATTAATCCATTCATCCGCACGACCGGATCGCGCTGAAACCGGTCGGGCGGATAGTGCGTGAAAAACAATACGTAGATGTAGGGCTGGTTGATGTCCTCAAGAGGAAAGACCACCGCTTCCCTCGAATCGCCCAATCCGCCAAGCGAGTGGACGACCTCCTCCAAACCATATTGGAAATCTTTTGCCGCTACGAGGGGATAGTCGATGAAGTACGAACGCACGAACTGCACGCCGTGAAATACCACGCCGGCTCCGATCAGCCCCACCGCGGCGACTCGGAGAACAGGCAGCCGCCCAGTGACGTCGAGTAGAGTCACGAACCCCAGCGCCGAGAAGAGGACCCACGGCGTGATCGCGAACAGGTTGTGCAGCGAGGGCGACAATCGGACCAGCGATGCCGCTGTCCCTGCGCAGATCAACCAGCCCAGAAGCACGATCGCGAGCCTTCGCCGGCTCCCGATGAACAGCGCGAACAGGGCCAAGGCGATCAACGGCGCTTGCTCGGGCAGAAGTTCGCCGAAGCCGGGCGGATGAAGGACTATGTAATGATCGCCGCTTAGAAAGAGAAAAGAGGGGCTAAAATCGCGCGCCAAGTGAGCAGCTATCGCCTCGGCACGATCCGAAAGCGAAACCCACCGGCCGGCAACCGAGATCTCGCCGAAGCGCGCTGACATCTCGGCCGGATGAAACCACACGAGCGCAGCCTGCGGAATCGC
>Ga0181521_10002345_pt1 | contig 22997 bp, 18 predicted proteins | sample PEATcosm2014_Bin_32_FD_119764 | JGI IMG/M metagenome (GOLD analysis project Ga0181521, IMG submission 119764) | Peatland microbial communities from MTU Mesocosm Facility, Houghton, MI, USA - PEATcosm2014_Bin02_60_metaG | ecosystem: Environmental > Terrestrial > Soil > Wetlands > Peat | place...
ACGCAACCGCCGCCGCGTGCTTTCGGCCCGGTTCGTCATTGTCGGGCAGAATGACGATATGCCGGTCCCGGAAGTAGTCCGTCCACTCTGCGTACAAGTGACTGTTGCCGGACCCGCCCGGATTGCAGGACGCCACCAGCCCCCATCCTTCAAGGGTGTGAACGTCCTTTTCGCCTTCGGGAAGATAGACGGTTTCAGCCTTGAGCAACTTCGGCAGACGGTAGGGGACGCGCGGACAATCGCGGAAGCGGTATTCCGCGCCGTCATAGTCGGTGCGGTCCGCCGCCCGCTTCCATGTGGGCTTCCCGGTTGCCCGCGCCGCCTTCGGGTCGGGAAGGTATTTGCCAGCATCCAGCCCCACTACAATCCCGCCCCTCTCAACGCCGCCGTTCCGCTCCGGGTCGGTGGTGCCCGCTGTGTCAACACCGCTCGGACGGACCTGTATGAAGGTCTTCTCCCCGTCCGGCTTCAGGTAACGGACAACCTCGAAGAGAAGGCTTCCAGCCCGATCCAGATACGGGTAGCGGGCAATCTCTCGCCAACCGCCCGCCGCGCCAGTGGGTTTTGATGGTTTTGTAGGTGCCATGCCCGCCCGATTCCCATTCGTGCGAGTGCCATTGTGCCGGTATTCGGTCCCGATCCGCCCCACCAGCCGGAAGACCTCGCCCTTCCGGGTCGGGAAGTCCGCGCCGGTCAGAGCCGCTTCGAGTTCGAGAATGTCCCCGCCGCGTCCGCATGTGGAGTGACAGAACCACCGCCCCGTGTCCGGTTCCACCGCGAAGTTATCGTGCTTCCCGTGGTGAACGGGACAGGTGCCGCGCCACTCTCCCGCTTGCCGCTGGTTCAGGTGCGGAACCCGCGCGGCGTAGTACGTGGACACTTCACCCGGAGTGAAGTTGATTGCGGCATCCGGCATTTATCGCGCCTCAGAATGTCCGCCGCCGGACGGACGGGATTCGAGCCATTCGGCGATATCTTCCGGTCTGTACCGAACCGCCGCGCCGATCTTCAGGTACTTCGGCCCCTGACGAAGGAGCCGCCAGCGACGTGTTGAAGCCACCGATAGCCCTGTGATCCGCGCTACATCGTGTTCCGTTAACAATTCTTCGAGAGTGTTTGGTGTTGCCATTTCGATCCTTTCGTGGTGGCTTCGTTGCCACCTGCTCGAAAGCATAAGGACCGAAAATTGTTTTGGAAATTTCCGCAGTCAGAACCCAGCAAAAACAGGGGTTCCAGCGGGTAGCGGGTCGTTGCGAAAGTTTGCGGAAATTAGGAGAGAGTTTCTAAAGCGACTTTCTTTCCCTGCTTTGCTATCTCAAGCCGGTATTCAATCGCTTTAACAGCATTCGCTTTTTCATCGTAAGCTGCCCAGCCATCGCAAGATTTGTCCCGCTTCCGCCATCTTGATGGATAGGGGACCTCCGCCGTGTCCAATGCCTCACAGACAACATCCAACTTCGAGCGCCAATCCCCGTCCGGCGCTTCACGCGCGACAATATCGGCAACCAGGGACGCCGCTTCGTGGTCGGGCTTCGGCCCGCGCTTGCGGCCTTTCCCGTCCGACTTCGCCGGGTTCGTCCGGTTCGCCGCCGGACCCGCGTCATTGTGGGTCGATTCATCTCCGCTCGGTTCCTTTGCGCCGGTCTGGTTTGCTTTCGAGAAGCCGCCTTCCGCCACGTGCTTCCATCCTTCAGCCCGTAGTTTCAGAGCCGCGTGGGACAAGGCTTCGCCGGTGATTGCGCCAACATGCCACACGGAAGCCCGATCCTGCTCGGGAATCTTCGCCCAGGGGTTCGCACCCATCACGAACAACGCAAACCCCCTATCCAGTTCTTGACGCATCGGTTCCGCCAGCCATGGGTACTGACTCAAGCCGTATCGGGCGAACCTCGCGATATCGGAGCGCAATTCGGCTTCAAATTCCTCAACCGAAACGCAGACGGCCATGCACTCCCGCGCCACCAGATTGAATTGATGGATAACAAGCTCCCGCAGAAGCTCCGCGTCATGAACCGGCCCGCGTTTATTCGCTTCGCGTTCCATCTTCGGCACAAACTCCGCCATGAAAGCCGCTGTTGCCGCTTCGATGCGGAAAAAAGCATCCTTCGGTAGCTTCCCAATGATGCCCGCCACCCGGTTTGGTCCCGCCTTCTCAACGGGTGTTAACGCTGGCAACGCTGCCTTGCCTTCGGCTTCAAGCACTCCCAGTTCGGCATTCACGATATCGAGGATTCGGGACCGTAACTGGTCGTACAGCTTCTGATCCAACAGTGCCTGTAATAACGTGGGCGAGAGGTCACCAACGGAATTCAGGTATCTCGAAATACGTTCATTAAGGTCTTTCGAGCCATTCTCCACCGTCGCCATGATGAGTTGCCGGAACGTCTCGATGCGCGGCGCAGCGAACATTTCCAAGCAACCCGCCGCGCTCGCAGTTCGGTTGTAGAACTTGATTCGTTGGCGCGCGCTACGCCCCAGGAAGTCCTCGTAAATCTCGGAGTAAGCGTGCGTCCGTCCGGCTGTTTGCAGATTTTGCGGATTCAGGTCGTTCAGACGCCGATCCCGCTCGGGAACCCCTTTTCTCTTAAGCCACCTTTGATACTTGGCCTCGGAGTGGTCGAGCAATGCCGCAAGATCGGCTTCAGTGCAATGAGACGGAACCATGATCGCTCCCTTTGCGATCCCTGAAATGGTATGCCGCCAACCGGACAGGGAATCCGGCTTGTCGCCTGGCCGGGCTAGGCGGCAGTCTCAGTTTACAAGCCTACTCAGAAGGACGGCAAAACGTGGGGCTTCGGAGGGAGACGGTGACGATAAAGGATTATCTGGTCAGGGCGTGGGCTTCCACTCCCGACTCAAACGCTGGCCTTCGGCGATTTGGTCGTGTGTCATCTGTTTTTCGATAAGGTTCCTGTTCGCTATTGCGAGTTCCAAGCCCTGCGCGGCTGACAAGTTGAACCACTTGTACGCAGAAACCAAATCTTTGGGTACGCCATCGCCGCTTTCGTACATCACGCCCAAGTTATTCTGACCCATCGCATTACCCTGCTCAGCAGCGTTGCGGTACCACTGTGCCGCCTGTCTGCCGTCCTTGGGCATTCCGTCGCCGAGTTGGTACATCCTGCCCAAGTTGACCTGTGCGCCCGCGTTGCCCGCTTCAGCAGCCCGCCTCAATGCTTGGGCCCGCACGCCTTCGCCGCTCGTGCCCACGCCTTGGTCCAGTTTCAGCGTCGGGCGTTCACTCGGGGTAGCCTCGGCCTGATCCAGCTTCAGCGTTGGGCGTTCATCTGGGGTAGCCGAGATTCGTACGTTTTCTTGCCTTGGCTGCGCAACGGGCCGCTCAATAGAAGTTGCAGCCTCCTGTTTTGGTCTTGCTACCCGCTCCTGCCGGATAATCTCCGTCTTGCATTCCTTGCCGTCCGCATCGATCACGTGGAGGATGTTCTTGTCCTGGTAAAATTTCACATCATCGTTAACTATGAACCGGCATCCGTGGCCCCGATTGCCGATGGCCTGAATGATTGCGCCGCGAACCATCCCTGCATGGGGAATCAGGCTGTCTTGTGCGCGCGTATCGCCAACCGTATATGCAAATTCACTTCCGGCAATCACAAGGTACGTGCTGGTGACGGTTGTGGATTGGGTATCAATACTCCCCGTGGTGCTGGTAACGGGGCCTACCGTTGTGGATGTCGCATTGATGGTCGCGCCAGTCTCCACCGACGCTTTTGCTCTGCTGGCATCGAGAACTTTTCCGGTTTCCCAGACCCGAATTGCTGCGGACAGAGACACTGACAGCAGCGATACCAGCAGCAGAACGTAGCGCATTCAGTGCCTTTCTTTACTCTATATTGTACCGCCGATATCGGGTCACCCGGCCCCCGTGTAACTCCCTGGGACGACGCGCAGGCAACGAAACGAGGTCGCGGTGATTCGGCATTGTCTCAGCGCTCTCTCCGCACGTCCGGCGAGAAGGACGCCTTTTATTATCGGCTTCGGCTGTACCCGACGCTGCCCGGCAGTTTGGGGCCAGGCCCGCGTTTGGATCGATGCGATTGGCGGGGGTTTTCCGCCGTCTTGCCGTTGCGGCCCGAACTGGACTTTCAGCCTTAAGTCTCAGAAAATCCGGCGCTTAGAGCTTGATCGCGTTGGCGATTGAAGCGAGCGGGAAACTGTGAAAAGATTCATGCCGGGGGGTAAAAATGGTGGATTTTCCAGGCGCAAGTCAACATGGGGCACAGTGATGCTTCATAAGTCTTTTAAAAATAAACATTTATGGCCTTCACTCATAACTTTGCGGAAAAACGTTGGTGAGTGGAAGAAATCTGACATTCAACAGTCCGAAAGAAACGACAATTCCGATGGATTTTCAATAGCTTGCGGGCCACTGAACCGTGATCGAAATCTCGCTTGGAACCGACACGGGCCGCAGACACGTTTGACATCATCCTTTCGAAATGGCAGACTCTTAGTGCCCTTCCGAAGGACTAACGCACGCGCTGCCAAGCTGAGAGCGTTCCGCCTTCCGATAAATCCGCACTCCTGAAAACTGAGGCAATCTCAGTTTACAGGAGAATATGTGTTTGAAACCCTTACTGAATCGGACCTTCGAATCCTTTTAGAAATTCGATTGTGGAATCCACTCGAAGTTTTTCAATTGCCTCTCGGCGTTCTCGATTCGCCTCAGCCACCCATTGCTTGGCCTTCTGGAATCCCTCCTGATCTGTCACGCCACGTTCCTTTAAAACGAGCAAGACGGCGGAAGAGGTCTCATGAAGGCGGTTCATAGCCAGCAACAACTCTCGGATTATCGCCTGCAAATCTTCGTCTGACATCCCGGCAGTCTATCACCGGGGACACGGAAACCGTGCTCTCAAATCGACGGAAGAGCTTGGGGCGGAGCCGGAGTTAGAGGAAGAGTATGCAGGGCCTCGGTGTTTTTTCCGGATTTTGGGCGGAATTTATACAGGCCTTTTCGGATTCGGAAACGCCAAGTGATTTCAGAATTCGGGGCCATACCCCTTCCGGGAAGGGGCCGTCACTCTCTCAGGCTGTGCCCGAATTTGTGCCCACCCTATGCATAGAACCATTGCGCCGCTTTGCGAGTCCGCGTCTCGTGCCGCAATTCCGACGCCACCCAAGCCTCTGACAACTCGTAACTTGTGGCAACTTCGAGCAAGACATCACGATGCCGCTGTGCCCATTGCTAAGTTGTTGATTTCTTGGGCCTTCGTGGTTCGGGACCAGGAGGCCGGAGGTTCGAATCCTCTCGCCCCGACCAAATATCTGCATTGGATGCTTAGGTTTATAGCGGCCTCGGGGCTAATCCCCCGGGGCCGTTTTGCTTATGGTATGCCCAGAAGTATGCCCGCCCCGAGCTTTCTCCATCGCCTTGCGGATCGTCTCGCTTGGCCTGGTCACGAGTCAGCCAGTTGCCCGTGCGTATGCCCTCGCGGCGAACGCCCTTGACCGTGCCGACCGCCGCCGCGATGTTCGGATCGAGCATTCCCGCGTCGGCGGCCTCGAACCCGAGCCGCCGTATCGCGCTGAGAGCCTGGTTGATGGTGGACGGGGAGAAGCCGAGGCCTTCCAGATGGGAGCGGTACTGGTTGACCAGCGGCTTGGCGAAGGTCCGCCCAGCAGCCCAAGCGATGAAGCGGTCCAGCGCGATCTCGTACTGTCGCTTGGTGAGAGGAGATGAGACCGCGTCCAGCACCAGCGACTTGAGCACCTTCAGCGGGTCTGGCGGAACCACCAGGGCGACCGCGCAGGCGTCGCTAACCACTCTTATATCCCCCCTGTCGTCGCGCGACTCGACCAGGATTCCGGCCGGTCGGAGGACCCGCGAGAAGTACCACGCCACGAGCTTTGCCGGGCGCTTGGTCTTGCTCATCCCGCCAGCCATCGCCGCTACCTCGGTCATGCTGAGCGGTCGCTTTGCCGCGCTCATCGCCTCGACGATCCCCCTGACCGCGGGAGTCATCGCGGCCAACTTCGCGGCCTGCTCGGCTCCGTCGATCCGGATCGCATAGCGTTTGACCTTGGGCGCCTTCTCAGGAGCAGCCTTTTCGGTGCCTGGGGTCTCCGTGGTCGCTTCCAGGGCTTCCGTCTTGGAGTCTGGCACTGCGGGAGTCTTTGGGAGTCCTTCGGCCGCTTTCCAAAAGAGCTCGATAGCCTTCGCCTTGGTGGCAGGCTTCGGCGGGTTCCCGCCCCGGATCATCGCGACGAGGGCCGCGATCTCGCCGGTCTTCATGGCCTCCAGGCTGGAGTCTGTGTGCTCGGTCCCGCCCACTATAGCGGTGCGTGTCTTCTTGGCTGCTGCTGTCATCTCTGATCTCCTTGTGCGTCGGTTTCGCCGATTACTCCGTCACGATAGTCTTACTGCGACATCTCCTCGATGGCCTTGGTCATCAGGTTCTTCGCGCCCGCCACCGCGATGCGGGCGGCATCGGCCGGGTCCGTGCCTCGCGCCTTCAACGTGGCACCGTTCACGTTCACCACCCAGCCCTTGTCGCTGGTCCACGAGAAGCCCAGCGGCAGCCAGCCGCCGACCTTGGCGGTGTAGCAGTTGTACGACTCGGTCCAGGTGATGCCGGCCAAGACGTAGGTCGTCCGCTTCCCGAAGTTCGCGTCTCGCATGCTCTTGCTCATCTCTGATCTCTCTTTCAGCCGCGGTTGGAGGCGGCCTGATCGAATAATGGCGCGTTCCGCTGGGAACGTACACGCCCGTTTTCGCTAAATTTCCTTAGTCTTCGGCCGGGGCGCATAAGAATGACTGCGGGACCCGATCTCTCTGTGGGAAGGCAAGGACGCTTGTGGAATAGGGGCGCGGTCGCGCCGGCTATCAAGCAGATCGCGAGCTTATGGGCCGAGCGTGTATGGCGTCTCGGTCAGTCGGCGTCAGCACTTCACGCCCCCGAGGCCGGACGCCGGATCAGGCGGACTTGCGGGAATTCATTCGCATGCTTACCAATGCTGCAAGAGCGTGTACCGCTAGCTTGCGAGTGATCGCCAATAGATGTTCAAGGCGGATTCGACGCCGTTAAGATAAGCGATGCCTTCTGGCGATACAAGGAACTGGTTCTGGTCGTTCCACGCGGAGGGAGCAAACCCGCAGACGCTATTGGCTACCTCCGCCACAGCGGTGATGAGCGTGCGGAAACGTTCCGGCGTCATCCAAACTCCTCCAGTGGGCCAGTGACGCGCACGCCACTGATTGGCTTGGTACAGCAGAAACTGCATCCGACTAGCCTGCGGAGGATGAGGGTCGCGATAAAGGTCCGCCCCGTCAAACCTCGTTCCAGCCGATAACGGAAACATGATGGCCGCAGTGCCCAGCACAAAACACGAGAACAAGACATCGTCTTGAATTGCCTGCGGGACTGCACCCATGCAGAGAAGGCTGTCGATAGCCCAGCCGTAGCGATACAAACTCTTCAGCGTGTGGTGAGCAGCATAGCCGTCCGCGTCAAGCTCCAAGACTTGGCGTTGAAGGGATGCATGTTCATCTGCTTCCGGGACCTCATTGAATGGGCTTGGGCCATCCTCCACATGATTGTGAACGTGATGGGTCCACTCATGTAGCGTCACAAATCGAAATGCAATTCGGAACAGCGTTACCCGGAGGCGTTCACGCCATTCTTCTTCGTTGAGCGAAACATCAGCGGGCATTTCGATCACACCGGCCCGACTGAGCCCCGCGCTCATGTCCCACAATCGGTAGACAAACGGAATCGTGATCGCGATGAACGAATATCCCTCATAGCGAAATGCGTGAGCATTGATGGTTTGATCGCAATCGATGTAGTCCAGATGGAACGGAGGGCAAACCACGTGCTGAGGAATGTGTTCCGCTTCATTCAGTCCTTCGTTGGTTGCCCCTTGAATTTCCTCCAACAGTTTGCCAAGCTCTATCGGATTGAGGCTCTGCAACGAATCCTTACCACGATAACCGAGCCCCGCAAGCGGGCATCCCGTTTGGCGCAGACATCTGTCGAGCAAGACCTCTGGTGGCGTGGGCACACTACACTCCTATTTAATTTCGGAGAGCTTCTGGAGCACTTCTTCCTCTGTATGAATTAGCCGCAGGGTGGCGTGCGTCAGCAGTTCGCTGATATCGTTGCATTCGTTCTTGGAAGTCATCAGTGGCACAAGGAAATCAAGCCTGTTGGTTGTTGCTTGACCAGATTGAATACGCAGCAGAAGCAACTGGACGGATGCGGTGGCCGCGTCCAGACTAAGATCGTCCAGCGTAGTGACAAGGCTGGTGAGACTGTAAGCCGATGAGCCATTTTTCCGTATACCTACAATGATGACGCGCGCGGCAGCAGCGGCATCTGTGTACATTTTGGAAAGTTTCGGATCGGCGCGATCCAGATCACTCCTGACGCTCTTGATGGCGCTCTCGAAGCCAGCCACCTTTTGTTCGGCCTTCGCGACCAGTTCAAGAACCTCATCGTTGGAGGGCGTCGCGGTTCCTTGCGCGAGCGCCAACCGACACGGCAGGAACGAAAACACCGCCACAAGCAGTACACGCAGTAGCATTCCTCGAATCTATCACGATGGGTGACGGGTCTCACGCTATGCTGCCGGGCGCTCGATTCAACGCAAAAACGGGCGACCCGGTTCAACACCGAATCGCCCGCTCTCCAAATCTGGAGCCACCCTCCAGGATCGAACCGGAGACCCTCGCATTACGAATGCGGTGCTCTGCAAGGCTGAGTTCACGGCCAGTGCTCGCACTTGGCCCAGGAGCGCAGTCAGGTCGTATGCCCCCTTTGTGCACCTTGCCGTGTCCTCCGGTATTGCCAGTCACCTCAAGCCTCAAGGGCGACGCTCGGAATAGCCGCGTCCCATAAGACCGCTTACTGAACCGTGCGCCATTGCTGCGCCGGGGCCGTGCTACCTTCGGGCCATGGCGGAGCCACACTTCATCGGCTGGTATCACGAGCATCCGATCCGGATCTACAAGGATGACGACGAATCCCCTTGGCGAGTAGTTTTCGACCCACGACCTTGGGTGGACGAAGCAACCGGGAATCCGGCCGTGATCCAGTTTCCCGAGGCTCGGGAAAGGACGGCGGACGCCGCGAAGCACACAGCTTGGGCGCTCGCGCAGAACGACTACCTTTGCGACTTGCTGCCCATCCCCGAGTCGATCGAGTGGCGCAAGCTGCGGGACGAGTGAAGGTATGCCCGATAGCATGCCCACGCCCGGCTACCGCCGAGTCACGCTGGACCACGGGGGCCGAGGCGCAAGCTCATGGAAACGTTGCCCGAAGTGACCCAGAGTGATTCAGCGTAACTCCTTTGGATTGATGGAGTTCTAGGTTCGGGACCAGGAGGCCGGAGGTTCGAATCCTCTCGCCCCGACCATCTCATCTCATCCAAATCAATCCTCTTTCCCTCAGCGGTGCGATTGCCCGCAAAAATCCTCTGAACGGCTGTCTAATTTATTCGTCGAATACAATTCCATTTCGGCGCAAACCGAGGGAAGCGGTCTAATGAAAAGGCGGGAGTTGCTGAAGGCCGGTATGGCTGCGGGCGGCGCGGGGCTTCTCGGAGGCGGTCTCTTCGGCCAAAACCCCAACAGCGAACTGCTCAAGTATCTCTGCCCTCCCGACGGCGCTCTGCCGGACATGGCAAACGCCAGCCCGAAGTCCCGTCCGTTCGCGGCGCCTCTGAGAATCATGCCGATCAAACAGCCGGTGCCGCGTCTCGATCCGCCTCCCGATCCTCTGGCTCACCAGCTTTACGACAAGTACCCGCCCAGGAAGTATTACGAAATTTACGAACAGGAATTTAAATGGATCTACCATCCCGATCCGCCCTACGGTTCCGGCACATGGGGATGGGGTTTCGACGGCATCACGCCTGGGCCCACGTACGACGCTCATTACGGCGAACCGATTCTGGTTCGCCGTTACAACAATCTCCCGACGGTCGGCAACAGCAAAGTCACGTTCGCGCTGCCTTCCACCAGCAGCCACCTCCATAACGGCCACACGGCATCCGAAAGCGACGGAAATCCGCAGGACTGGATCGATTCCGGTGAGTTCTGGGACCACCAATACTGTAATTTTCCTTCAGGCAACAACCCTGACGAGAGGCTGCACACACTCTGGTACCACGACCATCGCATGGATTTCACCGCCGCCAACGTGTACGCGGGGCTGTCCGGAGTCTATCGCCTTTTCGACGAGCAGGACACGGGCGACGAGAAGACCGGATGGCGACTCCCCAGCGGCGAGTTCGATGTCCCGATGCTCCTGCACGACGTGTTGTTCGATCAGAATGGACAGGTGGTATTCGATCCCTTCAACACGGACGGGATTTTAGGCGATAAATACACGGTTAACCGGACGATCCAACCTTACTTTCAGGTAAAACGCCGCAAATACCGCCTGCGCGTCATCAACGGCGGTCCCTCACGCTTTTATCAGTTATTTCTCAAAGACGACATGGGTAAGAACGTGCCGTTCCGCGTGATCTCGGGCGACGGCAATTTCCTCACCGAGCCGCTGTGGACCGAAAGCGTGTACCTCAGCGTGGCCCAGCGCGTTGACATCATCATCGATTTCGCCAATGCGGGCGACCGCCTCTATCTTTGGAACGGTCTGCTCCAGACCAACGGCAAGGGGCCGACGACGCGCATGGTGGAGCCATACGTACCGGACCAAAGCGTCATGCGCTTCGATGTGACGGGTGGACCGGTGAACGACCCGAGCCAGGTCCCGGCCCGCTTCCGAAACCTGCCCAGGGTGGATTTAGGCCTGGTGCGCCGGCGACGGACTTTCGTGTTCGACTACAACGGCGGACTGTGGACCGTGAACAGCCAGGTTTTCGATCCAAACCGGATCGACGCGAAAATCGAACAGGGGTCGGCTGAGATCTGGACGCTGCGCAATCAGGGTAAGAACTGGTCGCATCCGATCCACAGCCATTTCACGGAATATATTCTGCTGGAGGTAAACGGTGTGCCGCTGCAGCCGATTCCCGACGACTGCTACATGGGCACGGCCTCACCGGCATCGGCCGCGTGCGCCTACAACGATACCCGTGACGTAATCCAGATCCAGGACGAAAATCAGCATCATCGGTACGCAATGGCGGAAAATGTCGATCTGATGGCACAGGCTCCCTCGCAAGCCGCGAAAGTCTTCATGGGCGGCCGCCGGCGCGATGTCGCGACGTTGAACGAGAACGATGAACTCGTCGTGTACATGAAATGGGAGGACTTTCTGGGCAAGCACGTCATGCATTGCCACAATGTGGTCCACGAGGATCACGCCATGATGATCCGCTGGGATATCGTGAAGCCCGGCCAGGGCGACCCCAGCAACGTAGAGCAGACCAAACTGAAAGACCGGAAACTCAGCCAGGAAAATCGCCCTCACCTCGAACCCAGGCCCAATACGGGAACCTCGCAGAACGATCAGAACCCGCAACCATCCGGGCAGAAGCAACCGACCGATTCACCGCCGACCAAAGCGGCGGGGGCGAACAAGGAGTAGCCGGCCATGGCGGACCCCAACGAACTACAGGATTGCGTGCGGCCCTCAACGGGCCCGAAATCCGGTTATTTTCCGGACCTCGTCGTGATTACACATGAGAACCGCAAGGCTCTTTTCTACGACGATCTGGTACGCGGCAAGACGGTGCTGGTACATTTCATGTCGATCCGCGACGAGAAGACGTACCACATCGGTGAAAATATGGCGAAAGTGCAGCTGCATCTGGGCAGCCGGTTGGGCCGTGACGTTTTCATCTATTCCATCACCGTCGATCCCGGGCACGACACGCCGGACGCCCTCCAGGCGTACGCGATGAAACTCGGAGCGCGGCCGGGCTGGACATTCCTGACAGGCCAGGCATCCGTGATCGAGGTTCTCCGCGACCGCTTTTTCGCCCACGGGATTATGGCCCACGACAATCATGGGTCGATGGAAGACTGCTCGATGGCCATGATCCGCTACGGCAACGAAGCCACGGGGCTCTGGGGCTCGGTTCCGAGCACGACGTCCCCCGTATGGATCGCGAAACGCGTCTCCTGGGTAGAGTCGCGCCATCCGGCTCCGGCGGGAAAATTCAAGCGGAAAGGTCCGCCGCCGCTGTCGGTCGTGTCGGTCTTTCTCCTCGGGGCTGCGCTATTGCCTCTCCTGCAACAAACATCCCAGGCCCAACAAAACCCTTCACCTACCCTGAAGCGGACCATGCAGCCTCAGCTCATGGGGACCAAGGTCACGCCGATCGATAAGAACACTACGGAAGTCGTTACGGGAACCAGCGCTTTTCCCAAAAGCGATCCCTGGATGGAGCCTCCGGGATCGAACCTGCTGCCTACGATCTACACCAATACCTATGGGAGCGACGGTGAAGAAATCCCCAACACGCTTCCCTCCACGCCCACGGTCTATTACAACCTCCACGACGGCGATCCCAAGGTCAGTCTCATCAATGGCACGTCTCCTCAGGACGATTTGAGAGCCTTTTTCAGCGCAATCGTCGCGCAGGCGACCGTCCTGCGCAGGGGCGGACCCAATTCCGAGCAGGCGCTGCCAAAGCTCCGAACAGCCATCCAGTTGGCTCTCGATGTACTGGAAGGCAATCCGACCAGAGTGCCGCGAGCTTACAGCGGTCTCCCGCTGCTCCACTGGAAGAGCGGTGGCGACCTCAAAGTAGTCGACGACAAGACGGCCAATGTGAATGTCCACCAAGTCTGGTACGACAGTCATATCGAATCCGATACGGCTTACATTGATGCGAGAAAAGTCAAAACTAAGCCTTGGACCATAACCTATACGATCGATACACTGAACCGCGGCCACGACGATTTTTCGCCCTATGTCATGTATTTCGACAACGCGCCGCCAACGGCCCCGGGCACCACGCCAACAGCGCCAATGCCCGGAGTGGGCATGGATCAGTCGTTCTTCAATATGGAAGACGGCACCAGAACGGTGGTCAAAATCAAGATGGCGCCGGGTAAGAACTGGAGTCTGAATTACACCTGGGGATGGCGCGATCACCCGCCGCGCGCGCAGGTTGCCGAGAACGCCTGCAAGACTCTGCCATTCGATGCGGATGCCGGCGCCGCATGCTCACCAGACCCGCCAACGGGTGGTTGCCAAATGGCGGCCGTGCCCTGCACCATGACGGCTTGGGAACGTTCGGTGTTCTACAGAAACGGCAGGGAAGACAAAGAATACGCCATCAACCAGATAAGTAAGTATGCGCCAGCCCGCGTTATGTGGTTCGCGTTGCGCGATGCGCGTGACTTCGCCGCGAGGAAGCAGTACCAGAAGATCATCGACCTCTTTACGACGGTCCGCGATAAGACTACCGGCGAGCCCGGCATAGCCCAGCAGGCATGGCAGGACTGGCGCGACCGTTCCAAGCTTCCGCGCAATTTGCCTAAGAAGCTGATGGACACGATTCTGGCAGATACGGACTCCGACCTTTCGCTCGTCTACATGAACAACACCATCTACGCTCGCTTTACCGACGGCGGAAGGATGGATTTCCCCAAGTGGACGCTCCGCGGCACATGGCTGAAGGTCGCGCTGTACAATCTCGACTACTTCGATCACGGCTATCAGAACGTGGACTTTGGCGGGGCTCGCGGCTGGGAGAACCAGTTCAAATCTTCGGTCAAGGCTGCCGGCTCAGGGTGCTGGTTCACGTTCGGGCGCAACTTCTGGACGATGAATATTCCGCCCACGCCATCGTTGGGTGGCGCTATTCCCGGGACTGTCACGATCCCGGCCGCGATTCGGGCGGCTACAAGAGAGGGCGAGGACCAGTACGGCTCGCACAAAGTGCGAATTCAATACAACTACGAGCCCAGCCGTAGAATCCGTTTCTATCAGTTCGATCCGGTGCACCACTATGTGGCAATCTTTTCCGTTCATTAATTTGCGCCGCGCGCTTAAGCAAGCGGTGTTAGCGCTTGCTGCCGGCGCTGCACTTTCAGCAGCCGGGCCGCCGGCGAAGCAGGAGCCACACGCTTACACGGTTCCGGCGGTAACGCTGGTCGATATGAATGGCCAGCGCGTTCCACTGGCGGACGTCCTGAGGTTCAAAGGCCCTGTCTTTCTCCAATTCATTTTCACCACTTGTCCCGCAGTTTGCCCTGTCATGACCGCAACGCTCGAGGCGGTCCAGAACAGACTGGGGCCTGAGGCGAAGAACGTGCGCATGGTGTCGATCTCCATCGATCCGGAGGTAGACACGCCGGAGCGTCTGCGGACTTATGCCAAAGAATTCAAGACCGGGCCGCAATGGTTTTTCCTGACCGGCACGGAAGCCGACAGCGTGGCGGCGCAAAAGGCATTCGATGTGTACTGGGGCAACAAAATGCGCCATCGGCCAGTCACTTTCCTGAGGCCCGCGGGCGCAAGAACGTGGCTGCGATTCGAAGGACTGTCCAGCGCATCCGAGCTGATGGATGTACTGCGCAGGGATTCCAATGCCGGCCAGCGCGTCTATCGCGAAGGAATCGCGCCCGGCGGAATACCCGTTCGGGCTCAACTGGAAGGCGCGGTCGAAGTCAGCGGCGTCCGCGCGGCCTGCGCGAACTGCCATCGGAGAAGTGGAATGGGTTCCACCGAGGGCGGTACGCTCGTACCCGCCATCACGGCCGAGTTCCTCTTCCAGCCCTATCAATCCCGCCAAGCCGACATCTTCGGAAGACTGTTCGAAGAAGGGCAACCCGCGCCGTTCCGCGCCCGCATATCCGGTGCGGCCTTTCGCCCGGCCTATGACCAAACTACTCTTGCCAATGCCCTGCGCGAGGGCGTCGATCCAACAGGACGCAAACTCGACACAGCTATGCCGCGCTACCGGCTAAGCGATGAAGAAGCGGCGCAACTTATCGGCTATCTTAAATCCCTGTCATGCGAGGGCGCGCCGGGCGTCGACAAATCGAATATCCACTTCGCCACCGTGATTTCAGATGAAGCCGGTCCGGAAGCAATTCAATCGATGCTCACGGTAATGGACGCGTGGATCAAACTAAGGAATCTTGAAACCAGAAACGAGCTGAGTAAACAGGGCCGCAACGCCTGGTACAAGGACGATTTCTACCGCGCATACCGCGAGTGGAAGCTCCACGTCTGGAAACTTGAAGGCCCTCGGGAGACTTGGCCGGCGCAACTGGACGCCTTTCTGCGGCAGCAGCCGGTTTTCGCCGTGATCGGCGGCGCAATCGCCGGACCATGGAAACCGGTGGGCGATTTCTGCACTCGGACCGGCACCCCCTGCCTTTTCCCGGAAACCCTTTTGCCGGATGCCTCGTCCGACAGCGGCTATACGATTTATCTCTCGAAGGGCATTGCCGGGGAGGCCGGGGCGCTCGCGAGTTTTCTGCACAGCCAGGGAAAGTTCGCCGTGACGCAAGTCTTCCGGGAGACAGAACCCGCCGAGGCGTTCGAGGCGGCCTTTAAAGGCGCGGTCCATGACGTTCCGGCGCCGCCAGGACAAGCGCTGACGGCGGCGTTCTGGAACAGTCTCGAAAAAACCGACGCGCTCATTGTCTGGCTTGCCGACGCGGATCTCGGCGCCCTGGAGAGCAAGACACCGGTCTATGGCTCCGCAAGCCTGATGGCGGGGCGCAAGATCCCGAACGCCTTCCTCACGTGGCCCTACGCCCTTCCGACGGAACCCTCACAGGACGTAGGCCGCGTGCGAGGATGGCTGCTCGCCCGCGGAGTCCCCAAAGGCATTGAACGCGTTCAGTTCGATACCTGGTTCACAATGGCCCTGCTCGACTACTCGCTGGTCCACATGGTCGAAAACTTTTCGCAGGATTATCTCATCGAGACGATCGAAAACGAAGCCGAGACCGCACTGAACCCGGGCGTGTTCCCCAGGCTCACTCTGGGGCCGAATCAACGCTTTGCTTCGAGGGGCGCATACGTCGTTAAGGCCGGCGGACTGGAACCCGTAAGCGGCTGGATTGTGCCCTGACCTCTCTCGAAGGGCCTTGCCGGGGCAAGAGGTGGCTCACGCCGGCCAAAAGCAGCTGTGAAAACCGGGAAATATAGAATGCCGCAGCGGTATGGAAGCAACCGGCCCGGATCGCACATGAAACGCATCGAACAACAGAATCGCCGTCGACTGTTCGGCTGGTTTGAAATGCTGCGTGATTACCAAAGCCTCATCCGGCGCAGCGGGGTTAGCCACGAAGGCCGGCTCACCGCAAAGATACTCTCCCGCCGGAGTCTGAAAGATATCCGACACGCCATGCGTCCGCCAGCAACCGTGCGCAAGTTGATTCAGAAACTTGCGCCCCTGCTTGCCCTGGTCCGACATCCCGAGCATCCAGAAATCCGAGTAGCTTCGGCCCGAGCGCGCGGGATTGACTGACGGGAAATCGGGCGCCTGGCCGTAGTCCATCGCGCTCGCCTCAAGTAGTTGGCGTGTGGCGAGATCGATCAGATATCGCGCCGGCCGGCACCGTGGAACGGACGCGAAAAGATCCGGAATCGGCTGATATTCGGGATAAACCGGCGAATCGAGCAGCAGCACGTCCACTGTCAGCCGGTCGCCCTCCTCAAAGCAGTTGATGACATGCAGGCAATATCCTTCGCCCGCGGCGACCGTGAAGGCTTCGTCCGCGCATCCCACTCGCGGGGACACCAGAATACGGCTCCCCAATTCCGGTTCCCAGCTCAGCGATTCCATCACTGAGACGCCGTCACCCCAAAACCGCGCGAAATCCATCAGCAACGGACTGAGAAAAAACACCGCATGGCGCGGCGTGAACCCGAAATCGTGAACAGAATGCCGATATTCAAGCGGATAACGCCGGCGCCGCAACACTCCGCCATGGCCATCGAACTCGTAGACGTGCAGCATGGGCTGCGTAGCCGAGAAGGAAACGCCGAAATTGAGCATACCGCCATCGAATTTGGCATGCGCCGAAAAGGGAGTGACCTCGTTCAGACTGCCGGAGAAGTCGTATTCGCCCAGCGTCCGAAGCGTTACCGGATCGAGCTCGTACGGCAACGTCTGCTCTCCGAACGCGAGCAGTCGGCCGGCGTAAGGGTACACGCTGACATTCACCGGCGGCTCCAGCATCACATTGCGCCGGAGTTTGTCGCCCGGAAATGCAGTACCGAATGCCCGGTAAATCGCGCGTCCCGCTGCCTCTTCATCATTTAGCTTCCGTGTCCGAACATAGCGATTCGTGAACCGGATTCCATCATCGGCAAATCGCAACGCGCAAACCATCCCGTCGCCATCGAGCCAGTGCTTGTAGCGCAGGCCGGCGCGTTCGAACCGTGCGGGGCCGTTCACATACCACGTGCCGCGCAGCCAGCCCGGTACTCGCCCTTCGATACCCGAAACATCGTACGAGCCTTCTTGCGGCTCCTGCCGAAAACACGTCTCCAGGCCCGGCGCGAAATCAGCCACTGGTTCCTCCCGCTGCACGGGAAAGCGGAGGATCGGCGTTCAGTATCCTGCCCCAGAAGATGTGCTTGCGCCGCCGCACCATCTCGTCGATATTGCGCTGCACCAGGTCCTGGATATGCGCGCTGAATTCCCGCAGAATCGCCCGATTTTCACCGTCGGCGGGCTTCAATCCCTCGAGCGGAACCGCGGGCAGCACCCGCACATGCCATTTGGATGGAATCGGTATCGGCGCCAACGGAAACATCGGCGCGATCGGCAGATAAGGCCACCCCAGCGTGCGCACCACAAAGCTCGAATCGATGCGGCCGATAATGGGAAAGATCTCCGCGTGGCCGACAACCGCGGTGGGTACGACAGGAGCCTGATTCTCAATCGCCATCTTCGCGAAGGCGCTCTTCGAGAAATCACGCAGCTTATAGGTCTCCTTGTACGGCAGGAAAGTCCCGCGAATACCTTCGGGGAAGATGGCCACAAGGTTCTCACCGGCGAACAGACGAGCGGCGTTCTCCCGGCTCGCAATCACCCCTCCCAGCTTCGTCAGAAAATTGCAGAGAAATGGAGTCCGCAGCAGAATATTGATGATCAGGAAGCGCGGTATGCGATTCCGATGCGTCAGAATCAGGGACAAATGCATCACCGCGTCGAGCGGCATGAATCCGCGATGGTTGGAAACAAACAGCGCTCTCCCGGCCGCCGGTATATTCTCCATGCCTTCGTGCTCAATTCGCCAGTAAACGTTGCGGAGAAAAGAGAACCAGGCGCCCCATGCGCGGATATATTCCGCGTCCAGACCATAGTCGTCATACGACTGTTGGAGCAAAGCCGGTCTGGCGCCAGGCTTGGATGCCACAAAATCCGCAAGCGCCTGGATAGTCGACTTCCCGGCGCGCCAACCCAACTCAAGTCGCGCGCGTTCGCTGGATACAGTCCAGTTGTACTGCATCTGCTCGGCGGACGGGCCCAGGAAAGGCTTCAATACCGGAATCCGCCGCGTGCCCGCCGCGCGAAACGCCTTCTTCAGCGGTATGGTTCCATCGCCCGCCGCATTGAATAACCCTGTCGCCGGGCGCTCGGCAGCCAACACGAGCGCACTGGCCGCATCTTCCAGGTCGATGAACTGAACATTCGGATCGTGGCCTGCGAGAGCCACGGCCGACCCGCCGGCAAGCTTTCGCACGATCGGGTCGCCTTCCTCGCGAGCGAGCACGTTGGTCAGCCGAACGATGGCGCAGTTCGGATGCCTCGCTGCGATCGCCTCCAGTTCCAGCCAGCGCTGTTCGGGCGCGCTGGCGGGAAGCAGCGAAACCCGCTCTTCCGTCATGAGTCCGGGGTTCTTCGTACTCGATCCAAAGGCATAGGCGTGGCTGCGAAGCACGAGCCGCGCATAGCCGCCGCGGGCGACGAGGCTTTCAAGTTCGGCTGCGTCACCGGGAAGAAAGATGGCGCATTCGCCGCCCTCCCCTGTTTCATGACCGCGCCGCACAAGTAACTCTTCTACTGCCCGCGCAATCGGTCCCTTCCGCCCCGCGATCGCAATCTTCATCGCCGCGCCACTCCTTCGAGGAACAGATTCGATAGTTCCCGCAGCAGCCGTTCATCGTCCAGATTTTCCACGCGCTTGCCCCCGAACAACTCGGTAAGCAGCAGCGGTCCGGTGAGTGCCGCCAGGAAAATCGCCGCAGCGGCTTCCACGTCGATATCCTCCCGCAGTTCCCCTACTTTCCGCCGCTCGTTCAGAAATTCGGTGAAAAGCAGACGGCCCTGGACGATGAAAGTCCGGTAAAAGAGCGCCCCGGCCTCGGGATTCCGCATGGCCGCAGCCAGCAGCCGGCCCAGAACAGGAAGCCGCCGCCGGTATTCCTGTATGATTACGCCGCCGAGCACGTGCAGCTCATCCCGCAGCGTCTCCCCCGGCATGCGCAACTCAGGCGCGTGCGCAGCTGCTGCCATCAGCGCGAGTTCGCGTTCCAGAACCGCCGTGAGAATGTTTTCCCGCGATTGATAATGCCGGACGATGTTGAAGGCCGAAACGCCGGACACTCTCGCGAGTTGATCCAGTGAAATGTCGTCGAGATCCTCGCGCGCGAAAAGCTGCACTGCGCCATCCAGCACCATTTTTTGCTCGTCGCCCGATAATGCCTTCACGCGACCACCGTGCGTGCCGTGCGGGATGCCACGGATTGAAATTCGAAATACCGGGCCGCCATTTCACGGTCATCGTCCTTTCCCGTCAGAATGGTCTTGGCAACGCGCTGCGCCGACACGATCACCGGCGTTATTCCGCCGCCCGGCTGGGTCCAATGTCCCGTGAGGAAAAGATTCCGCACAGGGGTGTAAAAGGGAAGGCGCCCGGCGCCCAATTGCTCCGGCGACATTTCCCACCCGAGCATCGCGCCCTGATGGTTACCGGTGAAGCGATAAGACGTCATGGCCGAAGCGGCGACACGCACCACGATGTGATCGTCAATGCCGGGAAAGATGCGGCGCAGATGCCCCATCACGACGTCCTCGATCGCGGCCTTGTGCCGACCCCAATCGCGGATCTCGTCGAACTTCACCGGCACCAGCTTTTGGATGATTATAATCTGGCATCCCGGCGGCGCAATATCAGGATCGAAATGGGTGGGAATGAAAACTTTGAAAACGTTCCGTACGGCATCGCCGGGATCGTAGGCACTCCAGTAATATCCTTCAGCCGCTGCGAGGCGCTCGGGATCCATTCCGCGCAGCCCAATGTGCATCAGGAAACAGGGATAGGACGGCGTCATCGACTCCATGCGCTCCAGCACCCAACGGTCGCAGTGCCCTTCGCCCATCAGGTCGCGATAAGTATGCATGGCGTCGGCGTTCGAGACGACTACAGGCGCTTCAAACTCGAATCGCTCAGGCTCGCGGCGGGACACAGTACGGATACGAACACCGCGCGCCGCGCCCCCGGAGACTTGAATCGTCTCGGCCGCGGCGCACTTCAGAATTCGGCCGCCGCGGGCTTCGATCCCCCTCCCCAGATCGTCCGCGAACTTCTGCGAACTGCCTTTGGGATAGTAGTTCCCGAGGAAATACGACAGCCGCAGCATGGCATCGAATATATACGATGTACGGCCGGGCAGACCACCCCAATGCGGCGTGTCGGCCATCAGAAGTGCTTTCAGTTTCGGATCGCTGAAGTGTCCGTTCAGCTTGTCCAGCATGGTGCAATGCTCGAACCGTTCCGCCCAATCGTTTTTTACACCTTTGAAATAATGCAGCAGGCCGTACATGGAGATGCGCCGTAACTCGCCGAAGTACGCGTCCATAGCGGCCGCCTGATGCGGGAACCGGCGTTTCAGCAGATTGATGTAATCCGCGAAATTCGCCGGTACGGCGAATGGCGGGTCCCCCGGAAAATGAAACTGATCGACCGGATCCATCTTGATCCACTCCGTCGGTATCGCCAGATCCTGGAGAATCTTACCGGTCAACGTTGCCGGATTCCCCAGCAACGGGTAGAAGTGAGTCGCCGCATCGAATACGAAACCCTTGCGGCGGAATGTCGAGCAAAAGCCTCCGAGCATGTAGTGCTTTTCGAGAACGAGAACCTTCAGGCCGTCACGCGCCAGTAAGTTTGCGCATACCAGACCGCCGACGCCGGCGCCGATAACGATGGCGTCGTAACGGCGAGGATACTCGCGCCCGAATATGACGTGAGAGCCGTCGCTCAACTGAGCCCTCCATCGGCACTCCAAACCTGACCCGTGACGTAGGCAGCCCCGTCACCCGCGAGGAAGAGCGCGATCCGCGCCACATCGCGCGCGAGCCCCGGCTTGCCCATCGGGATCTGAGAGTAGAGCTTCTTTCGCACGTTCTCATTGATGGCCGAAGTCATGTCGGTATCGATGAAACCAGGCGCGATCGCATTCACGCGTACCCCGAAGCGCGCCAGCTCTTTGGCGAGGGATCGCGTAAGCCCGATCACGCCTGCCTTCGAAGCACTGTAGTTCGTTTGCCCCGCCATACCAATTTGCCCGCTTACGCTTGTGATGTTGACGATGCAGCCCTCGCGCCGCATCAACTCGCGCACCAGAGCTCGAGAGTAGTTGAACGCGCCGTTGAGGTTGGTATCGATCACGTCGTGCCACGCTTCCCGGTCCATTGTCGCGAACGCGCCGTCGCGCTTGATACCGGCGTTGTTGACCAGCAAATCAATGGGTCCCAGATCCCGCTGAACTTCCTCAACCACGCGCCCAGCGACGGCAAAGTCGCGAACATCCGCCTTCCAGGCGGCAGCCCTGTAGCCCTGCGATCGCATGCAGGCCACCAGATTGTCCGCCGAATCGGTGTTCGTTGCGTATGTAAAGGCAACGGCGTATCCCGCCGCGCAAAACTCCTCGACGATCGCCTTCCCAATCCCGCGGCTCCCGCCTGTTACGAGGGCAACCTTCATTCAGGCCGGTTCCTTCCGTACGATTCGTGCGCCCCGACAAACTCTCCCGAAGCAATGGCCGCGCCCATGGAAATCTCTCCGCCCAATACAGCCGCGGCAACGATTTCCGCCAGCTTACGGACTTTTCCCGACCCGGCGCAGCCCATTACCTCCAGCGCCTCACGCTGAGTGGGCAGCCCCGTACCGCCTCCCACAGTCGCCACCGAAAGCGCCGGCAATGTCGTGCTCACATACAGCCCATCCGAATGCGGCTCAAAACAGGTGAGCGCACAGGCGGAATTGACCACGTTCGCGACGTCCTGCCCGGTGGCGATGAAGATCGCCGCCAGTCCGTTCGCCGCGTGCGCGCTGTATCCGATCGATCCCGCCTGCAGATGTCCCATCACGGTGGATTGCCAAACGCGGAAAAGCTGATCCGCGGTGCAATGCAGATACATCTGCAGGACGCGCGAAGTCAGCAAACACCCCGCGGTGACGCGTTTACCCTTACCGCGCGTCATCAGGAACCCGCTCGCGCGCTTCTCCGAGCACATACCGCTGAACAGAAAATATTTCGCGCCGCTGTAGTTGCTCTCCACCCAGCGGCAGATTGCGTCGGTCGCCTTCACAATCATGTTCATGCCCTGGGCGTCGCCGGTGGAGAAGCCGAAGTTCACGATTACCTGACGCCCGGACTGATAGCAGGCCAGGTTCTTCAGCTTTCCGTGGCGCGTTGTCGCCGCCGCCACGGCCTGCATTGCCGCAAGCTGGAGATGCGCCCATTCGCAGAATCCGCTCGCCTCTTCCACGCTTGAGAAAAAGAAAGTGGGCGCGGTTTGATTCTCGTCCGCGAGTACCGCCGTCTGTACGCCGCCCGACCGCGTCAGCGCCACCATACCGCGCTCGTAACTCCGGATCAAGGCCCCTTCGCTGGTCGCCATCGGAACATAAAACAAGCCGCGCGCATGCTGCCCGAAAATCAGGACCGGCCCCGCAACTCCGAGCGGCACCTGCACCACTCCGATCGGGTTTTCGATGTTGCCGCGCATGGCTTCCGGATCGAAGGAATAATTTCCGATGTGCTTCAGGTTCGCACCGGTGCGCTCTTCAACCCACACCCGGCGGCGCGCGACGCGCGCGGCGTCGTAGCCCTGATTCTTCAGCCGGGGCAGCAGATCCG
>Ga0181521_10002358_pt1 | contig 22948 bp, 15 predicted proteins | sample PEATcosm2014_Bin_32_FD_119764 | JGI IMG/M metagenome (GOLD analysis project Ga0181521, IMG submission 119764) | Peatland microbial communities from MTU Mesocosm Facility, Houghton, MI, USA - PEATcosm2014_Bin02_60_metaG | ecosystem: Environmental > Terrestrial > Soil > Wetlands > Peat | place...
GACACCGTTGCGTTCAACAGTGAAGGTGGCTCCGCCGTCGCCAACATCACCGGCCCCAATGGCTCGACGATCACCTTGCCTGCCGCGCCGACTCGCACCGGTTACACCTTCAACGGCTGGTTCGCAGCCCCCACGGGTGGCACGGCGCTCACCTCGCCTTACACCTTGAGCAACAACGGCACAACCACCACGCTCTATGCGCAGTGGACGGTGGTCCTTGTGACCCTTCTTCAGGGCAACCCGACCTCAGCGACCGTTGCCTATGGTGCCGGCTATAGCGGCACCCTTTCGGTATCGAACGCAATCGGTACGCCGAGCTTCACCGTGACGTCATCGGTTTCCGGCATTACCGTCAGTTCGAGCGGAGCGATTAGCGCTTCGACTTCACTTGCTGTGGGGCACTACACCGTCTCTGGCAATGACGCCGACACCCACGGTGACAGCGGCACGTGGAGCTTCGCGCTCACGATCAACCAAGCGCTCTTGAGCGTCTCTGCGAACTCGGTCTCGAGACTCTTCGGGCAAGCGAACCCGAGCTTGGTGGTGACGATCACAGGTTTTGTGAACGGCCAGACGCTTGCGACTTCTGGAGTGACAGGGAGCGCCTCGTGTTCCACGACGGCCACGACCACATCGGTTCCGGGTACGTATCCCATCACCTGCGCGATCGGCGCACTTGCCGCTTCGAACTACGGTTTCACCTTCCCGACCGGCTCCACGCTAACCGTCACGGCAACCTCTACGGTGAGCGGAAATTCGAACGGCAACCTGGACGTCGGCTCCGGCCAGGTGCTCGACATCACGAGCGGTGCAGCTCTCAACGGCAATGTCACGGTCTCATCGGGCGGAGCGGTCGTCATGTCCGGCGGCACCTTGCAAGGTCAGCTCCAACTGACGGGCGGAATCGCCGAGATCACTGGCGGGAATATGAGCGGCAACGTCCTGCCCTCCGCGGGGTCAACCTTCACCATGTTGGGTGGGACTCTCACCGGTAACGTCCAGGCTCAGGGATCAACAGTCACCCTCTCCAGTGGTCATGTCCAAGGCAACGTGAGCGACGACACGGGACCGATCACGATTGGTCAGGCCACGATCGCGGGCAACGTCGAATCGACCTCCGGTCCGATCACGATCGCCGCTGGATCGGTCGGCGGCAATGTCCAGAACTCAGGTCCGATCGCGATTACTGGAGGCACGGTTGCTGGCAACGTGGTGAACTCGGGCCAGTCTGGATCGGGATCGGCGGTGAGCTTCTGTGAAGCGAGCATTAGCGGCAACCTTCAGGTGCAAAACGACACAGTTTCTTCCACCTATGGCATCAACATCGGCGGATCATGCGGGACGAACACCATCAAGGGGAACCTCCAAGTGCTGAGCAACACCGCGACCGGTATCAACGTCGATTTGGACACCGTCGGGGGGAGTCTGACAATTTCGCTCAACACAGTGGGTGTCTACGGAATCTCCGCCACAGGAGACACGGTCACGGGGACCATGACCGTCCAGCAGAACACCGGCTCAGGGACTTCGAGTGGGATGACCATCGAAGGCAACACGGTCAAGACGAACATGGTCGTCCAGCAGAACATCGAACCGTTCGTATCCAATATCTTGTCGCCAACGATCTACATCTCGACCAACAACGTCAGCGGAAACCTCCAAATCTCCTCGAACTCGTGGTCACCTTCGAGCACGTTTTCGGTGGTCCAGGTTCTCAGCAACACCGTCGGTCAGAATCTGAGCTGTACAAATGACACCGGACCGGCAACCGACGTCGTCACCAATTACTACGCGCCCCCGCCAAACTCTCAGACCTACCCAAACACTGTGTATGGCCAAAAACAGGGGGAGTGCGCGTCGCTTTAACCCCAGTCGGGCGATTCACGCTTCAGTCCGGCGGCAAAGAACAGGAACCCGCGACATAGACGGCCGAAGAGTCGGGCAAACGCGAATGCATAGAGCGCACACCGCACATCGATCCGGTCGCAAGAAAGCTTGTGACCGATGGACGGAGAGGAAGTGCCTCTTTGTTGGATTCTTGCCCCTGAGGCGCGTCCTGTGGTCCATGTGGTGCGAAAACACGTGGAGCGTGCTCCGCGAAGAACGCACAAGCCAAGGCCAACAGGGTCTGATTACGGCAAGCAGCGGTCGATCGAATTGGTCGGTTGTGGTGCAACGAAGCGCAAAAGTGCTGGTCACAATTGAACAAGGTTGTTCTTGCCAAGGTGAGGGTCGCTGGACATGGACGCGTCATTGCCGTTCTCCTCAACGAGTGTTACAAACGACAGGTCACCAAGGCGCGTAGAAGGGCGAGGGAGATCTCATGGGTCCAGCGAGCGGCATGAAGATCACGGTGACTCCGAACGGTCCCTACCTGGTTGAAGGGTCGGTGCCCATGGCCAGGCAGACCATCGTGGCCGACGACGAGGGGAACTCCCTTGAGTGGCGCGAGGGCGAACCATTCAAGGTCAAAACCACGTTTGCGCTGTGCCGTTGTGGCCAGTCGGCCAACAAGCCGTACTGCGACGGGTCACACGTTCGCGCCGGTTTCGACGGAACCGAGACGGCCAATCGGGAGCCGTACCTCGCGCAAGCTACCGAACAGCAAGGTCCCTCGCTCACACTCACCGATGCCCAGTCCCTTTGCGCCTCTGCTCGCTTTTGCGACGTGGCTGGCCAAGTGTGGAACTTGGTGGAACAAGCAGGCGACGAAGCCGCACGTCTCACCGCGAAAGAGGCTGCACACTGTCCTTCTGGACGACTTGTGGCCTGGGATCGCTCATCCGGAGAGGCAATAGAGCCTGTGTTCGAACCGTCGATCGGGATCATCGACGATCCGGCGCAAGGCATCGCGGGACCGATCTGGGTGCGTGGAGGAATTCCAATCGCCGGCGCCGACGGTGAACTCTATGAGGTGCGTAATCGAGTGACGCTTTGCCGCTGCGGTGCTTCCAAGAACAAGCCGTTCTGTGACGCGAGCCACGTGGCGATCAACTTCACCGAGTGATGTGAGGCTGGTGGCAGGTAGGGGAACTGCCTCGGTGCGACTGCCCTTGATGATCCAGGAGTACGTTCGTCGAACCAGACGAAGGATCCGCCCGACCAATGAGGAGGAGCTATGCCATCCCGCGACCATTCGCCCATGGGATCGCCGTGTTGGGCCGATCTTTGGACCTCCGACGTGGAGGCAAGCCGCACGTTCTATGCGGAGCTCTTCGGCTGGGAAGCTCAGGAGCCGAGCCCGGAGTTCGGCGGCTACTTCATGTTTACCCGAGGTGGCGTGCCCATCGCCGGGGGAATGGGTGACATGGGCGACCTTCGAGCCGACGACAGCTGGAAGATCTACCTCACGAGCAATGACATCGCAACGACGATCGAGGTGGCTCAGGCCGAAGGGGCCGAGATCGTCTTTCCGCCGATGGCCGTCTCCGACCTCGGCATCCAGTCGGTCCTCGTCGATCCGACCGGTGCGACCCTCGGCATCTGGCAGCGCGGAACGTTCCCCGGTTTCACGGTTCTTGGCGAGCACGGCGCGCCGAGCTGGTTCGAACTCCAGACCCGTGATTACGCGACCGCTGTCGCGTTCTATCGTTCGGTGTTCCACGTATCGACGAGCGAGCTAAGTGACCCCGAAGCGCCGCGCTACACGACGTTGCGTGATCGAGTCGACGGACAAGACCTCGCAGGAATCGTGGACGCGGCTCGTGTCCTTCCCGCAGGTGCCCCGTCGACCTGGACGATCTACTGGCAGATCGATGACATTGACGCATCTGTTGCAACGGCAAAGGCACTGGGGGGCCGTGTCGTGGCGGACGCCGAGGACACGCCGTACGGACGGGTGGCCACGGTCACCGACCCAGCAGGTGCACAGTTCAAATTGCACACGCCGAAGCGATAGGTAGAGAAGATGACGCCGATCACACCGTGTCTATGGTTCGACGGGAACGCTGACGAGGCGGTCGATCGCTATGTCTCGATCTTTCCCAACTCGCACCGAGTCAGCGACACTAAATACGGCCCTGAGGGACCGGGCGAAGAGGGCTCGACCATGGTCGTGACGTTCGAACTCGACGGGAGGCCCTTCATGGCCATAAACGGCGGTCCGAACTTTCACTTCACGCCCGCCATCTCCTTAGTCGTCAATTGCAAGACGCAATTCGACGTCGATCACTATTGGGATCGACTCGTTGACGGGGGAGAGCCGATGCAATGCGGTTGGCTCACCGACCGCTTCGGCGTGTCCTGGCAGATCGTTCCTGACCGACTGGGCGAGTTGATGGGCACGCTCGATCCGGAACACGCGAGTCGAGTGATGAAGGCCATGTTGAAGATGGTCAAGCTCGACGTAAGCGCATTGGAGGCCGCGGCGGCTGGCTGAATCGAAGGGCGGACCGCGACCTGAAGATTACGGATACGGAAGCGAAATCTCGGTTCATTGGTCTGCACGGATCGCAAAGACGGTGATCGTCCAAGGGTTCTCTTATCCCATATCGAACATCGTCGTCCGAGAGTGGTGCGCTGACGGGAAACTGGCCAAAGGAGCTACAAAGAAGTTGACCGGCGTGAAGTCGTTCCCGCCACCGCAAAGGACATCCTCGCTTCGATCAGGCCCGTTTCATTCCACACCCGCAGCGCTCAACCGAACGGCTGAGCCTGGGCCGTGACTACCGGTGTTGAAGTTCAGTGCGCATGAAGGGCTTGGTTGGCGTGATGATGCCGGACGGCGTGCACCACTGCCAGGGGTACAGCCGCGATGACCGCGACCGACAGCAGCGGTATGCCCAAGAGCAAAACGACGAGAGCGAGAAGCATTGCAGGCAGCACGAGCAACGCGGACATGGTGTGCCCTCCTCTCAGTGTTCCTTCACGTGCAGATCTTCGCTCGCCTGGTCGCCGCCCGGTAGGGCCACAAGGCCTCTTCGGATCATTCCACCTGACTGACGAAAACCCACAAGACGACCTGCGATGTTCGTCACCTTGTCGTCCGCAGTTGCTTTGGGAAGGCAAAACACGGCGAGTTCTTGGCACTTGGTCTCGCGCATGTCTCGGCACGACGCGAATAGACGCCGGATGCTTGGTGGGGAGCTGCCTTGTTGGAAGCGCGAGCACTGCGCTCACGGCGCAGGCACGTGTGAAGAAGCAGTTGTTGCGTCGCGCGAATAAACGTAACTTCCCCTCCCAACCTGAATGAGTCCGTAGTGCCTGTCGAACCATGTCAGGAGTGCGGGATCCCACGGGATGTAGTCCGATTGTGGTGCCCAGAGCACAACGTACTGGGCAGCCTCAAAATATGACTTCCACGCATTCTCGAACGAGGTTGGAAACGGTGGAGTAGCCGGCGGCGCCTGACCATTTGTGTCTGCAAGCCACATGCCGTATGGGTCGACGATCTGTGGGCAACTCGGGCTCGACGAACTGAACCGGTTCGCCTCAATTGCGAGGATCGCCTCGTCGAAGATGACACAGGACCCCTTCGGTATCACGGTATCGATTGCCGCGCCGGGGTCGATGGCGCCGTTGGCACCACTTGGAAGGACGGTTCTCCCATAAGACGTGTCCTCGGCGACAAGGAGAACGAGCGCGACTACTGCACATGACAAAAAGAGCACGCGAATCAAGGGCTCCAACGGTCGAGTAATTCTGTAGTACGCAGTGATTCGACCAATCGCTGTTCGTGTGCCGCTGACGGCGACTGCCAGTAGTGCCGCGAGGAGCGGCGCCGAAAAATACGTGTAATGACGGTAGAACTCGGGAGAAGCGAGGATTCCTATGACCGATGCGAGGGCTGCAAGAAGGATGTATGTGTCGATCCGGCGCAACATCCGGCGATCAAGCACGTAGGCGACGACAACGAGGAGACCGAGCGCTCCGAGCAGCTCGAAGGCGGGCGCTGCTGATGCAGACAAAGAGGGGATGCCGTCAAGCCCGGTAATCGCGACGAGGCGCCACACAATCGGCCAATTGTTCTGGGCCGTCGACGTGCGAGAGAGCTGATCGACGAGCACTTCGTGGATGAAGGCATGCGGCGCGCCAATAACAAAGGGGAGGCAGAGTAGACCGAAGCCCAGCACACAACCACCAAGAAGCGGCATGATGCGCGCTCGCCAACGGGGGAGGAAACAGACAAGCAATGCACAAAACGGAAACACCGCCCAGAGCTTCACAGCACCCGCGATGCCAAAACACAACCCTGCGCACACAAGCCGTCTGATTGACGGCTCGTCTCGGTCGAAGGCCAGCACCGATCCGATCAGGATGAAGAGCACGAGGTAGGGCTCGAGCATCAAGGTGTGATCGGCATTGACCGCCAACGGGAAGACGGCGAGGGCGCCTCCGGCGATTGCCATCGCGAACCGACCACGGCGGCGGACAAGCCACGCAGCAAGGCCGACGTTCAGCCCGGTCACGAGCGCCGTCATGACGCGCACCGCGATGAGCGCGTCGCGCGAGCCAATCAAGCGTCCAAGGAGAGCGAGGGGACTCATCAACACGATGATTCCGGGTGGCTGGACGAACACATAATTCCGATACGGGAGCACGCCAGCAACGAATCGGATCGCGGCACCAAGGTAGACGCCGTCGTCGTACTCGGTTACGCCTTCGAGCACGTTGGGAAGCGTCAGTTGCCAGGCGCACAGTCCAATTGCAACCAGCGCGACCCCGATTGCAACGGCAACGGGTCTTGACCACGTGAGCCTTCTTTGGCGCGCGCCGATCATTCTTGCGAGGCTAGATCGAAGGATGACAGCCGCCAACTAGCGATTCCTGTTTGGTCTTCGACCTTCGTCGTCAACCTCGCATAAGCGCTCCTCTACAGATTGGACAGGTCCGCGCGAACTGGACAATTCGTCGGACACAACCCAGCACAGAAGACCCCTGAGCAAGAACGCCGTGAACGCCATTGCGCTTCCGTATTCGGAGGATCCGACCGTGGCGATCGAAGGCGCGCCGACAGCAAGTACGGGCGCAACAGTGGAGCCCGCTCCGACTGAAAGTTGACGGTTGCTCCCGAGCAGCGCGAAGAGCAACGACCCAGTGACAAAGACATAAAGCCCGTCATCGGCTGGAAGATTCGCGAACCGAGCACGGGTCATTTGTGAGGCGAGCGCCACAGCTTCTTTCAGCTACCACGTCTTGCAGTTGCAGCGGCTCTCATATGGCCTGTGGGTGCAATGGAAGCAGGTGCGGATCAACGGCAACGTGCAGGCAACCTTCTCCACCTCCCTTGCCATCGGCGTAACGGCGATCCGTATGGCAATCGGCCCGTTCGTCCTAGGGAACAATCAGGCGGTTCCCGGGTATCTTTCCGGCTCCAGTCGCTCCGTCAGTTACACCCGAACGTAAGAAAACAGGTGGACTCTGGGTGCCCTAGTTGTGCAACATCTCTAGTTGTGCAACTAGGTGCTCGTGTTGTTCAAGACCTCGCTCCTATGTCGTACCAGACGAGAACGCCTCCGATTGCAAGAGGTGGACGCCTTAGCGCGACGGTGAGGTAGTGCACGACGAGTGCGGGATTATCGCCGATGGGATCGACGACGATCGTACGAATGTGCCATCTCGCAAGAAATCTGCGGACCCTGGCTATTCCCAGATGATCGAGGGGAGGTGCATGTACCGGGCTCGCGCTCCCGAGCATTCCGGCGCGAAAGAGATTTTGGAGCTCGATCGGAGGAAGCGTGCGCACCGCGGTCGTTCCCGTTCCACGGACCCCTGGCGTCGTTGCTTCGCCGCCGACCATCCGAAATGTCATATCGGTTATCGATTGCCACAGCATTCCTTCATTGTTGGGCGAGATGTCGTAGGGATACGTGAGAACCGTGCTACCCGCGGGAATCGCCTTCGCCAATTGGGCGACGAAGTATTTCGGAACATCTGTCGAAGAAGAAGAGAAGGGGAGACGCGGGACAACCGGCAGAAGCGCCACGATCGCGATGATGCCGGCGAAAAGGTGTTGGCGGAATCTGGGCTGATCGATGCGAGGAAGGTGGAGTCGGACGCGAGCATTTCGCAACCACAGAGCGCGAAGGGGAGAAATAACCGCTCGCCAACGGACGTGGGATTCCAAGAAGCGGCGCGGCAATGAGCCGACACCGCCTATGAGGAGGCGGTCGATGCCCACGGCGAGAATGACCGCGGCGGAAGCTTGCACGTAGAGCGAAAAGCGCAAGGGCACGAGGTCCTGGACGATCGGAACCTTCGTCAAGAGTGCGAACGGCAAAGGAATTGCGGTGACGTGATTGTCAACCGTGAGCCGTGCGCCGAGTGTCAACACGTATGCGAACGCTCCGACGAGCGCGCCGATGATGATCAGACGCTCGCGGCGGTATCGATAGATGAGTGCCAGCACCAGCACAATGAGTGGGATGCCCAAATAGGCACCGTTCTCACTGAGGTTTCCCGCTGCGAAGCTCGACCCCAGGGCGACGAGGCGCGACGGGCCGATCAATTGGCTCAGCGTCGGCACAATGGTGCCGAGAAGATCGGCTCGGTAGATGGCGAGTTGCGCCACCGGTCGAGGAGGACCGACGACATGCTGTGCGCCGTAGAAGACGAGGTACGTCGGGTAAGCGACGAGTGGAACAAAGATCGCTGCGGCGAGCCAGGCTTCCTTCAGGATCGAACCTGTCCGCGCTAGGAGGCGGTGGTCCATCGCGAAGGAAAAGAGCAGTCCTGCCGCGCAGCAAAGGAGGGTGCTCACGAGCACCTCGGCGGAGATGAAGAATTGCATCGCACCCAAGATTCCGAGCACCACCGCCCAAGTCTTGGTGCGCGTTTGTCTCTCGCGGCACAACTCGTAGATTGCAAGAGCCAAAAGAGGCGGCAGTGGGACGAAGGTGAGGAACAGATGGCCTAATCCCTGACCGATCATGTAGGGCGAAAAGCCGTAGAGCAGACCACCCAAGAACGCCGGGGCCCAACGCCTTGTAAAGCGTCTGACGACAAACAGCATTGAAGATGCGGACGCGGCGAACGAGAAACGGAGCATGAAATTGAAGGACGCGACTGGCCCATGGAGCCAAGTGATCGGGGCGGCGAGCAACCCGACAAGAGGCATGGACGTGTTTGTCGCGAGATTGACGCCGTAGGGATAGTTGATGTAATTGGTGAAAAATGGGTTGGCAGCGTGAGAAAGCGCGTGGGCGGTCCACGCGAGGAACCACACTTCTTGCAGCTGATCGCCACATGCGCACACGGGCAATTGCGTCTGGCTGAGCGGCGAAACTGGCCAATACGCGAAGACCGCCAGCAATGAGAAGCTGACAACGGCGAGTACGGGCGGCAGGTACTTTGATCTTTTCGGCGTCGGACGATCGTTTTCATGAGGGACAGGAGAAGCCGTTCGCAGCCGTTTCACGGGGAGGCGGTCTTCTGCCGTCATGGCCTGGTCCTCAATTTCCCCCCGCATCCGGTCCGCTGCCACGTTTGCTCGGTCGCTAGGAGTCCGACGAGCGATGTGCTCCAAACGTTGTCGTTAATTAAATAGCGATGCCTTCATTCCTTTGGCAAGCGAACGAGCCCTTCGCCGACCCTAGAAAGGCTTCGTGTCGATCAGGCAGTCGAGCACGTCCGGCGTTACGGGAGCGGTCGCGCCGCGCCACGGTCGACATCGAAGTTGCCGCGCGGGCTCGTGGTGAAAGCCGGCTCGTCACGTCCACACGACGGTCTGTTGAGCTTGGAAGCTGTGCTCTTTTATGAAGTCGATGACGTCGGCGAGTCGCGCCTCGGCCATGGAAATGCACGTGTCGGCGCAACCGTAGTAGAGACGAATCCGGTCGCCCTCGAGGACCGCAGAGCTCGGGAAACAGACGTTTGGGACGTCGCCGACTCGCTCATAGCTTTCCGTAGGCGCGAGCAGGTAGTCCCTCGTGCGGTAGCGAACCTTCCAAGGTTTCTCGAGGTCGAGCAGGGCACCACCTACGTAGTAGAGGTAGCCGTTGCAGCTCTGCCACACCCCGTGGTAGATGAGCAGCCAACCCTCGTCGGTCTCGATAGGGTGCGGGCCGGGCCCGGTCTTTAGCGACTGCCACCCCCCTACGGGACCGAAGACGAAGCGGTGGCGGCCCCAATGGACGAGATCAGGGCTAGTGGCGTAGAAGATGTCGCCGAAGGGCGTATGTCCACGGTCCGAAGGCCGGTGGTAGATGGCGTAATTGCCGCCGATCTTGCGGGGAAACACGACACAGTTGCGGTTCGCCGGGGGAAGCGGGTTCTCCCACTGGTGAAAGCTCTTGAAGTCCTTTGTGGTCGCGAGGCCGATCGCCGGGCCTTGCGGGCTGGCGTTGCACCAGGTCAGGTAGTAGGTGTCGTCGATTCTCGTGAGACGAGGGTCGTAGCTGTGCTCGGTGACGACGACCTCGGGATCGTCGCTTTGCATGACGAGCGGGTCGGGGTCGATGTCCCAGGAGATGCCGTCCTTGCTGAATCCGACGTGCAATTTAAAGTGCATGCTGATTTCGTCGACCCGGAAAACGCCCGCATAGTCACCGTCTGCGCGCTTCGCGATTGCCGAATTATGGATGCTGTTCGCCCGCGGAACCGAGCTCGCCGTGACAATGGGGTTGCCCGGGTAGCGCACGAACACTGTTTCATTGGCCATTAGATCCTCACTTTTCGCGATCTCACAGATTGGTGCAGTCCGCCAGCTGCGGCGAGGTCGACGCGTCTCACGCTCCTCGTGCAAGCCCCGCGGCATTGACGCGTAGTTGCCATTCCGACGCTCGTGTCGACTCAGCACCGACGAGCAAAATGCTCCTGTGTGGGAACAAGCCGGAGTTCGCAAGGATCATAGAGCCAACCTGCGGCCGACCCCGGTAGGAACGAAGCGGAATGACCGGCGAGTCATGTCGGTCCATTTGGCCGCGGGGGATCAAGGCATAAAAGAATCCGCTCGTCGTTCGACGCGTGAAGTTGGTTCGCAGAATGCACTTCTTTCGCTGAATGAGTACCGTTTGTGATCAACGGTGCTCGCCCGCCGAGTCGACCGGTGAGGGAGGAACAGCGGATGAGCTGGTTCGGCTCCGTGGAACTCGGCGGGACGAACTGCAGATGCGCGGTCGGGGACGGCTCGAGCACCCTTTATGCAAAGAGCGCATTCGAAACGGGTAACGATCCCGTCTCGGTCATCGGGAAGCTCGTCGCCTGGTTTGCCGAACAGGCCAAAGAGCTGGACGCCGTCGGTGTGGCGTCCTTCGGACCGCTCGATCTTCCCAGCGGGAGAATCTCGGCGACGCCAAAGCGCGGTTGGAAGGGCTTCCCGCTCCGCAAAGAGCTGTCGGAGGCGCTCGAGGTTCCCGTCGTGCTCGACACTGACGTCAACGGGGCTGTCCTCGCGGAGTGGACCTGGGGAGCGGCGAAGGGACTCGATGACGTTCTGTACGTCACGGTAGGGACGGGCATCGGTGTCGGTGCGATCGTGGCCGGTCGGGTGATGCACGGGTCGAGGCATCCGGAAATGGGGCACATGAGGATCCCCCAGCGCCAAGATGATCGCTGGCCGGGTGATTGCCAATTCCATGGGAACTGTTGGGAGGGATTGGCCTCTGGTCATGCGATGTCGGCGCGCTATGGAGTTCCACCCGCGGACGTAACGGACGAGGGCGCTTGGCGTCTTGAAACGAACTACCTTGCACTCGGCATCGCAAATCTGGTCGCCATCTTCCGCCCGCAACGCGTCGTCGTTGGTGGCGGCGTCCTTCGCCACGAGGGGCTTTTGGAAGGGATCCGAACCGAGGTCGCCGACCTGCTCGACCGCGCGTACTATCCCGAGGCGGACGAGCTCGCGGAGGTCCTCACGCCTCCGGGACTCGGTGAGTCTTCCGGTTTGCTCGGAGGGGTGCTGCTCGCTCGACGTGGAGTCCGCCGGACGATCGCGGTGGTGGGTCCCGGCAGCGAGCGCGCTTCCGGGCTTGATCGAGTTTCTTTCGATCGGCTCTGCGAAATGGCGCAGGAAGTCGGTCGGCTCATCGCACAGCGCGACGGCGTCGTTCTCACCGGGGGGCTCGGTGGCGTCATGGAAGCCGCGTCGCGGGGCGCGAGGTTGGCAGGGGGCCTGACGATTGGGCTGACGCCCGATTCTGAGCGCGGAGCCGGAAATCCGTTCCTCGACGTCGAGTTGCCGACGGGCATGGGCGAACTGAGGAACGGCCTTGTCGTGCGGTCCGCGTACGTGCTCATCGCTGTCGGAGGAAGCTGGGGAACGCTCAGCGAGATGGCGATGGCTCGCCGCGCAGGCAAGCGCGTCGTCATCCTTGACGGTTGGCACGTCGTGCGCGGTCAGGCTGCCGACGAGTCCGACGATGGATTCGAGATTGCAGAGCACGCACGAGACGCGGTCGAACGCGCGTTTCGGGCGTTGGCGGACATCGCGTAGTAGAGATCGATCCGCAAGAAGGCGCGCATCTCGCACGAGCACCGGCGACGTGAGCGTCACATTGCTCTAGCCAACGCCCAAACACCACGGAACCCCGAGCGTAGTCTCGAGGAGTTCTTGACCTGCGGCGTCGCTTTGACAATCTCCTCCTACGTGGAGACGGTCTTATCCTTGGCACGTGAGTCGCTCGGAGGACGGGCGTCGCGTCCCCCTAAGAGCGAACGACACAAGGAGGCTTGATGGCCGACGGTGCTGCGGCGAGAACCTGGGTTGGCGTCAACTACTGGTCGCGCACCGGTGGGCCAAGGATGTGGACGCGCTATGACGGGCGCGTCGTGCGAGCAGAGCTCGCCGTCTTGGCCGAGCACCACGTCAACGTCACGCGCTCATTTTGCTACTGGCCCGACTTCGTGCCGTCACCGGAACACCTCGATGAGGACGTCATCGCACGTTACGCGGACTTCCTAGACGCCCATAGCGAGCTCGGCCTCGGCACCATACCGACGTTCATCGTCGGGCACATGTCTGCCCAGAACTGGGACCCGTCTTGGCGCGTCGGACGGGACTTATATCGTGACGTCTGGCTCGTGTCACAGCAGGCCTGGTTCGCTGCCGAGATCGCCCGTCGCTTTGGTGGACACCCCGCGGTCGTCGGCTGGCTCGTCTCGAACGAGATGCCCCTTTATGGAGGGCCAGCACAGGTCGAGGAGATCACCGCGTGGGCGCGGATCCTCGTGCAGGCTGTGCGCTCCGCGGGAGCGACGCAGCCGATCTCGACGGGAGACGGCGCGTGGGGCGTCGAGATCTCGGGCATCGACAACGGCTACTCGTTGCGCGCCCTCGCGCCTCTCGTCGATTTCGTCGGACCTCACGTCTATCCGACGAACGATGATCCCGTGCGCCAGGCCTTCACCGCTGCGTTCGTCTGCGAGTTGTGCGGGTCCTTCGGCCGTCCCGTCGTGCTCGAGGAGTTCGGCGTCTCCTCCGATCTCGTCTCGGGGGCGAACGCCGCTCACTACTACCGGCAGGTGCTCCATTCGACGTTGCTCGCCGGGGCGCACGGCTGGCTCGCGTGGAACAACTGCGACTTTGACGACCTGTTCGACGAGGACCCCTACCGCCACCACGGCTACGAGATGCACTTCGGACTCATCGATCGACAGGGACGGCCGAAGCCACAGCTCAGCGAGCTCGCTCGCTTTAGCCGGCTCGTGTCGCAACTCGAGGCGGGCGGTTTCGCGAAGGTGGATGCCGAAGTACTTCTCGTTGTTCCCGAGCACTTCGAGGGCGGCTTCTCGTTCATCTCGTCCGAGACCTTGACGGACGTCCGAGCGAATCTCCTTCAGTCCTATATCGCTGCTCGAGAAGCGGACCTTCCGGTGGGCCTGGCCCGAGAGCGCGATGGCATCCCCGGTGGCGCCCGCCTGTACATGCTTCCGTGCGCGAAGCTCGCAACTGCGCCCGGTGCCGCCCGGTTGCGCTCGCTCGCCGAGGCCGGTGCGACGGTATACGCCTCGTACTTCGCCGGCAGCACGGCCAGTCGGCGCGGACCGTGGTTCCCGTGGCTCGAGGAGATCTTCGGCGTCCGTCACCAACTGCGCTACGGGCTCGTTGATCCGATCGAAGAAGACGAGATCGTGCTCGAATTCGTCGCCCCTTTTGAAGAGCTCGCGTTGGGCACAAAGCTCAGCTTCTCCGTCGAGGGCTCAGCGAGCGCTCGCGCCTATCTCCCAGTCGAGCCCAAAGACGCCGAGGTGCTCGCTGTCGACCAGCACGGCCGCCCTGCTCTGCTCTTGCGTCGCGTCGGCGCGGGCCACACCGTGCTGTGCACGTACCCGCTCGAGCACATGGCGGCGTGCACGCCACGGGTGAACCCCGAGAACACCTGGCGGCTGTACGCGATGCTCGCGTCGCTCGCCGGGGTTAGCCGTCCGGTCGCGGTCGAAGACGGCCGGGTCGTGGTCGGCCGACTGGCGACGGGGGACGGAGAGACCGTTCTCGTGATCAACACCTCGCCCGACACCGTCCAAGCAAGGCTGTCGGGTGCGGGTGCCCGCGCGCTCGCTGTTCATCCCACGGGGAGCGCTGCGGGAATTCGCCCTTCTCTCGCCGAATCGCTCGTGCTGCCGCCGTTCGAAGTCGCAGTGCTAGAAGGTGAAGGCAAAAGGACGCGAACGCGGACCTGAGGAATCGGCGCGACGACTCGGTGGCGAAACCTTGCTTGCCCACGCGGCGCCAATCCAGGGGGAACGACTCGCCTCCGAGCTTGACCTGGGGTTCAAGCCTACAATTCGGTGACAATTTGGTGACATTCGGCCCTTGTGCAACCGCTTACGTTGCGCGAAGATGCTTCCTCGGGGGAGACGCATGAGCGTTGTGAACTCGTGGAGCTGAAAGGGGCACCTGTCCCGACCGAGGATCAGAGGGTCGCTCGGAAATCTCACAAAGGAACACCTGGCTGACGAAGCCCGTGTCCACCCCAATTGACCTGCGAAGGTCAATTCCTATTTGGCGAGAACAGGAGAGAATGGATCATGGTCATAAAAAGGAGAAGGGCCTTTCTTAGCCTCACCGCCGTTGTTGCGGCGGCGGCGCTAACGGTGCCCCTGCTCGGCGTCGGCGCGATCAGCGCTGCAAGCGCCGCGGCGAAGCCGCGTCAAGCGACGACGAGCCTGCCTCGCAACGAGACGCTCTACTCGACCGGAATGAGCTACACGGCGGGGAACTTCAACCCGAACCAGCCGGGGAACTACTCATTTGGTACAGAGGGGCTTCTCTACGAGACGCTTTATCTCTACAACCCGATTAAGAACACCTACATTCCGTGGTTGGCGCAAAGCGGGAGTTGGACGACTCCCACCACCTATGCCCTCACGATCCGCAACAACATCACGTGGACCGACGGCACGCCGATGACGGCACAGGACGTGGCCTTCACAATCAACCTGGCAAGTACCGACCCGGGGATCTACTACAGCTCCCTCGCCGCTGACGTGAAGAGCGTCTCGGTAACCGGTACCGACTCGTTGGTGGTCACCTTCAACCACCCGTCTTCAGAGGACTGGCAGCAGTTCTTGTACTCGGACCCGATCTTGCCCCAGCACATCATGGGCACTTGGTCGAACACCGAGCTGAACACGAGCATGAACGCGACCCCAGTGGGATCAGGGCCGTTCACCCTTTACAGCACGAACGCTGAAGAAGTCGTCTACACGGTCAACCCCAAGTGGTGGGGCACCACGGACCTCGGCGTGCACTTCGCGTTCACGTACTGGGCGAACATCACGAGCCCGTCGAACAACGTCTCGCTGAGTGACCTGCTTCAGGACCAAGTCGACCTCGACAACAACGAGTTGGCGGGCATTTCCACGCTCGTCGCCTCGCCGATCTCGACCGGAAACCTGAGCGGTACGGGTGGCTTCAACCTGGAGACCTACTACCCGAAGTCGCCTTACATGCTCTCGGCGAACACCGTCTGGCTCGAGCCGAACCTGATCAAGGCTCCGACGAGCAACCTGAACTTCCGTAAGGCGGTTGCCTACGCTATTGACCCGCAGCAGATCGTCCAGATCGACTACGCGGGAATCGTGGCGGCGGCGAACCCGACCGGCCTCATGCCGAGCCAGTTCCCCTACCTGGACAAGGCTGCGCTCGCGAAGTACGGGTTCAGCTACAACGTGGCGTTGGCCAAGAAGTACCTGGCGATGTCGGGTTACAAACACCAGGTGGTCACGATCGAATGCCCGACCGGTTGGACTGACTGGATGGGCGGGATCGAGATTGTCGTCAACGACCTGAAGGCCGTCGGGATCAACGCAAAGGCCTACTTCCCGTCCTACGCCGCTCGTACGAGCGACTTGGAAGACGGAACGTTCGACTTCGCGCTGGACAACAACGCGACGATCGCTGCGGACCCCTACGCGTACTTCTACCGTGAGTTCCGTCTGCCGATCAGCAAGGTCCAGTCCGCGCAGGACAACATGGAGAGGGCTAACAACCCGACAGCGTGGGCACTCGTTCAGAAGCTGAACTCGACGCCTCCGACCGACACGTCAGCTCGCCTGGCGCTCTTCGGCCAGCTCGAGACGATCGAGCTCCAGACGCTGCCTGAGATCCCGTTGTGGTACAACGGCGCGTGGGCCCAGTACAACACCTCGGTGTGGACCAACTGGCCAAGCTCGACGAACCCGTCGAACCAATACACCCCAGTCACCTGGGGTGGATGGCTGGGCAACATGACGACCATTCTCGCCGTGGCCCAACTGAAGCTCGCCAGCTGATCAACAACTGTTGGTCAACAACCGCTTAGCAAGTAGCTAGAAGCGATGTCGCCCCCCACCCGCAAAGGGTGGGGGGCGACTAGCTTTTGTTCCATCTTCAGGCTTTAGAGAGGCCAGGACGAACGATGCGTCGCTACTTCGCGAGGAAAATCATCGTCTACATCATCGCGTTCATCGTGGCGGTGACGGTGGACTGGGGCGTCCCGCGGATCATGCCGGGCAACCCGATCCAAGAGTTCCTGAGCAAGTTCCAGCTGCAGCCAGCGGCCGCCAAGTACGACTACGGCTACTTCTTCAAGGCGTTCGGCTTCAACCACCCGCTCTGGCAGCAGTACCTCAACTACTGGCAGGCGATCTTTCACTGGAACCTCGGAATCAGCATGTACTACTACCCGACACCGGTGACGACGGTGCTCAGCCAGCACATCCTCTACACCTTGGCACTCATGGTGCCGGCGATCGTGCTCGCGTACTTCGTGGGCAACCGCCTCGGGGCGATGGCTGCTCGCCGCACTCTTCTCGACAACTCGGTGCTTCCAAGCAGCTATGTCGTAAGCGGCACGCCGTACCAGTGGATGGCGCTCATGCTCGCCTTCTTGATCGGCGGGGTATGGCGCATCTTGCCGGAGTCCGGCGCCTTTTCCTTCTCGGAGATCCCGTCTTGGAACTGGACCTTCGTGTGGAGCCTGGTCGACCACTGGTTCCTGCCGTTCCTCAGCCTCTTCCTTATCCAGGTCGGTGGCTGGGCTATCGGGATGAGGAACCTCATCATCTACGAGCTCGAGTCTGACTACGCCCACTGGCTCCAGGCCCTCGGCAGCCCACCGCGGCTCGTTCGCCGCTACGCGTATCGCAACGCCGTTCTTCCCCAGCTGAGCGGCCTGGCCCTTGCGCTAGGCACCTTTCTCGCCGGCCAGATCGTGACCGAGATCGTGTTTGACTACCCCGGCCTCGGCACCGTGTTCTTCACTGCGATCACCAACTCCGACGTGTTCTTGATGCAGGGAGCCTTCCTGCTCGTGATCATGGGCGTCCTCATCGCCAACTTCGTGATCGACATCGTCTATGTCCTCGTCGACCCGAGGACCAGGGTGAGCATGATGGGAGGAGAGGCATGACCGAAGTCGACCCGCACGCACAGGCAGACGCGGCCGGCTCGAAAGCCCCCGAGACGACGCCGCACCACCTCATCGAGCACAAGACCGCCCCCTTGGACCCGGCAGTGGGAGAAGTGACCGCGGCGAGGCCGGGGAGCCATGCGATGGCCGTCGTGCCCGGGGCCGTGCTGGCGGTGGGCCCCTCCGTGCGCCACCGTCACGAGTTCATGTACTTCGCGCTCCGCAGCAAGAAGCTCCTCGTCGGCGGGAGCGTCCTCTTGCTCTTCGTTTTGTTCGCTGTCTTTGGTCCGTTCTTCGTTCATTTCTCACCGTTCGCCATGAGCGCGACAGCCGCGTCCAAGCCCCCCTCCACGCAGCACTGGCTTGGCACGACCTACTTCGGCGAGGACGTGTTCGCCCAGCTCGTCTACGGCACCCGGTCGAGCTTCCAGGTCGGGTTGCTCGGTGGGGGCTTTGCCGTGATCCTCGGGATGGTGATCGGCTTCGTCGCTGGATACCGGGGCGGGCTCGTGGACGAGGCCCTCAACCTCGTGACGAACGTGGTCATCTGCATCCCGGCGATCGCGGTGATGCTTATGGTCGGTAGCTACCTACAGGGCATGAGCTTGCTCGTCGAGGCGGGTCTCATCGGCCTGTTCGCCTGGCCCTGGGCGGCGAGGGCGATTCGAGCCCAGACCTTCACGCTCAAGTCCCGGGACTTCGTCGGCCTCGCGCGCCTTTCGGGTGAGGGCAGCGGGAAGATCATCGCCCGCGAGATCGCCCCGAACATGAGCTCGTACCTCATGTTGACGTTCATCTTGCTCTTCGGCGGCGCGATCCTTACCGCCTCGTTCATCGACTTTGTCGGGCTCGGTCCGAGCGCCACCGTGACGCTCGGAACGATGATGAACTCGTCGTTCTTCTACAACGCGCTCCAGCTGCACGTCTGGTGGTGGTTCATCCCGCCCGGCGCCGTCATCGCTTGCATCGTGGGCGGGCTCTACCTCACGAACGCCGGGCTCGACGAGGTGTTCAACCCGAAGCTGAGGGCGTTGTAGCAATGAGCCTTTTGGTCGAGGGGCTGAAGATCTACTACAAGACGCTCTACGGCGACGTGAAGGCCGTCGACAACGTGTCGTTTCTCGTCAAAGACGGCGAGATCATGGGCCTCGCCGGCGAGTCGGGGTGTGGCAAGTCGACGCTCGGCAACGGGCTCATCCGCCTCGACGGCCGGATGCGCAAGATGGCCGGGCGCGTCGAGCTCGACGGCAAGGAGCTGCCGATGGGCGACAACAAGGCGATGGACGAATTCCGCTACAAGGACATCTCGATCGTCCCCCAGTACGCCATGAGCGCGCTCAACCCCACCCGGAAAATCGGGCGGATCACCGCCGACTTGCTGAAGACGAAGAAGGTCACCTACCGGAGCGCGCACGAGGAGTTCGGACGACGCCTCGAGCTCGTCGGCCTGTCCGAGCACGTGCTGCACCAGTACCCAATCGAGCTCTCCGGCGGCATGAAGCAGCGCGTTGTCATGGTGATCGCCACCTTGCTCAACCCGTCATTGCTCATCGCAGACGAGATCACCTCGGCCCTCGACGTCTCGAGCCAACGGGCCGTCGGGGAAATGCTCATCGAATTCAAGAACCGTGGCTTTGTGACGAGCGTCATCGTGATCACCCACGACCTCAGCATCCTCGCCGAGATCTCCGACACGATCCTCGTGATGTATGCGGGCAAGCTCGCAGAAAAGGCACCGGCAGATACCATCGTCAACGCCGCGCTGCACCCCTACACCCAGATGCTCTTGTCCTCGCTGCCCGAGGTCGGCGTGCGCTACGAGAACCGAGTGCTCGCCGGCATCGCCGGGACGCCTCCATCCCTGCTCGATCCGCCGACCGGCTGCCGCTTCCACGACCGCTGTCCGTTCGCCTTCGAGCGCTGCCTCGAGGAGCCGCCGTTTGAGGAAGTGGCTCCGGGGCACTTCGTGTCCTGCTGGTTGCACACCAAGTCCTCGGCATCCGACGGCGCCGCAGCTGCCGCCCCGGTGTCGGTCGGCGGAGCGAGCTGAGCCATGCTGAAGCTCGACAAGGTCACCAAGCTCTTCCACACCGGCGCGTTCGGGGGCGAGGTCTTTCCTGCTGTCCGAGACGTGAGCTTCGAGATCCTGCCTGGCCAGGTGACGGCCCTGATCGGCGAGAGCGGAAGCGGCAAGACGACGCTCGGCAAGATGATCCTGAGGCTCGAGAGCGTTTCGTCGGGCTCGATCGTCTTCGAAGGGCGCGATGTCTCCCAGCTGAAGGGCGCGGAGTTGAAGGAGTACTACCGCAAGGTGCAAGGCGTGTTCCAGGACCCCTTCAGCTCCTATAACCCCGTCTTCCGGGCTGACCGGGTGTTCCAGATGATCAAGGAGGCCTACTTTCCTTCGACAAACACCTCGGAGTGGCAAAAGAAGGTCGAAGACTCCGTCGAGGCGGTAGGTCTCAACCCGGCCGACGTGCTCAACAAGTTCACCCACCAGCTCTCGGGTGGGCAACTCCAGCGCCTGTTGATCGCGCGCGCCTTGCTTCTTGACATCAAGCTGCTCGTTGCCGACGAGATCATCTCCATGCTCGACGCCTCCACGCGTGCTGATGTGCTCAACCTGCTCGCCAAGCTGAAGAGCCAAGGACTTGGGATCCTCTTCATCACCCACGACTTGTCGCTCGGCAACTACATCTCCGAACGAGCCATTATTTTGCGCCGCGGGGTCGTGCTCGAGATGGGCGCCACTGAGAAGGTCTTCAGCAATCCTCAGCATCCCTATACGAAAATGCTCCTTGCCTCCGTGCCGAACTTGCACAAGAAGTGGACGACGCCCGAAGAGGACCCGGCCAACGCAATGCATCCCTTCTTGGTGAACGGCGCAGGTGAACCTCCAGAGGTTGTGAGTGACGAGCGCGAAAAGCGGTATTCGCGGCTCGCGCTTCACCCGCTTCACCGACGGCCCGGCGAAGACGTGAAAGGGGGACCGGCTGGCACCCGCGCGCAGCGCGCACGCCTCTTGCAAGAAGCAGTTGAGCGCCAAGCCGAGGCGATAACCCCCCTCGTCGAGGTCGAGGAGGACCACTTCGCGGCTTCGTCTGAGCCCGTTGTTCGAGCCCCTTGGATCGCGTCGCGAAAACCCAGTTCACGCGCGACGGATTCGCCGGCTGAGCATCACGAATGAAGAGGATGAGGCCAAGGACGCGCTCCTTCTCAGGATTGTTCGCTCGTCGAGGTTTGCATCGCGCCGTCAAGGTCGCTGCGCACGGTGATCGACATCACCATCGTGGATGGCTGGCGCTCGTCGCAATTTCCTTGATCGTCATTTCGAGCGGTTCCTCGGCGACGGCGTTCGGGTCGTCTTCGGGCAACGGTGCGGCTGAGAAAGTGCGCGCCACGGAACATAGCCACGTCGGCGCGACGTTTTCTTGCACCGACCCTCAGCGCAACGCCACCGTCGAGGGCGCGCCGCAACTGAACGACGTGCCCTTGCTTGCGGCGGTGACACTTTCTCCGAATGACGGGGCGCTCAGCATTTCCTTTTCCTTTCGTCACCGGCTCGTCTACGCGCCAGCAGGCGTACTGCTCGCATGGCGCGTTTTCGTGTACACCAACCGCCAACACGCCACGTCAGCGGACGCGGACCTGACGTTCACCGTCGAGGACAGGGGCGCCGGCTGGGAACCCACGGGGTGGACGATTGTGGTCGCTTCGGGCTCGAGCTCCCGGCAGGTGGACGGCAACGTCGCCATCAACAGCGCCGGCAACGAGTTGTCTGTGCTCTATCCTCGCGGCTTCGGCGATTTGAGCACGCCTTTTTATTGGTACGCGAACCAGTGGGCCGTCAGGTCGTTCATGCCGACGGACAACCCCAAGTCTCCGGACTACTCGATCAACGGCTCCGTCTCGACTGACTGTCCAGCCGTCCTGGATGCAAGCGGGCTGCCGAGCCCCGAGCGGCTCTTGCGGGCGGGCAGCTGAACAACAAGACATCGGACAAGAACACCGGGGTTTGTTGGGCTGCACCACGACCGCATTCTTCCCGGCCGATGTGCCTCGGGGTGTGGAGACCGCAAGCGATGAGATCGAAACGGCAGGGCCTAAGGCGCTCCCGAGGCAGATCGGAAGGGAACACGTTCTTACTGGCCGGCCTGACCGCCGTCTGGATTGCCGAGGGAGTCTTTCGCCTCTAGTTCGTCCGTCCAAAGCCTCGCGACACTTAAAGGGTGACAGGCGAGGGAACACACAAAGTGCTGGCGGTCGTCGTGTTCCCAGTGGTCCGGGGCCATGTACGCGCACCGTCCGGTGTTCTCGAGGGGATCGATCGTGATCACCTCTGAATCACTTACCGGGTCGTCGAATACCTCGACAAATGAGGAGCCTGCGATCGTTGTCGAGGACCTCACGAAGCGCTACGGGGATCTCGAGGCTGTTCGGGGCGTGAGCTTCACCGTTGCCGCGGGGCAGACCTTCGGATTCCTTGGTCCGAACGGTGCCGGCAAGTCCACGACGATCTCGATGCTGTGCACGCTGCTCCGTCCGACTGAAGGCCATGCGCGCGTCGCCGGCGCAGACGTCGTCAGCGAGAAGGGAAAGGTGCGGAGCCGCATTGGGCTTGTCTTCCAAGATCCGACGGTGGACGAATATCTCACCGCGGAGGAGAACCTCCGCTTCCACGCCGAGCTCTACGGCGTGCCGGATGCGACGCTCAAGACGCGTCTTCGCCAGGTGCTCGAGATGGTCGAGCTCTGGGAGCGGCGAGGAGAGATCGTTCGAAACTTCTCAGGCGGCATGCGCCGCAGGCTCGAGATCGCGCGAGGACTGCTCCATTCACCGCGCGTGCTATTCCTCGACGAGCCGACGGTCGGGCTCGACCCTCAGACCCGGGCGCACATTTGGACCTACATCGAGACGCTTCGTCGTGTCGAGCAGATCACGATCTTTCTCACGACGCACTATATGGATGAGGCGGAACACTGCGACCGCATCGCGATCATCGACAACGGCAAGATCGTCGCGCTCGACACGCCGGAGGTTTTGAAAGCGCGCGTTGGCCAGGATCGAATCGAGATCTCGGTAGATGATTCTGAAAACGCGATCAGCCTTTTGAAGGCGCGCTTTGGTGTTGATGCGATGGTCTCTGAGGGTATGGTCGCTTTTTACGTCGCGAACGGCGA
>Ga0181521_10002359_pt1 | contig 22948 bp, 20 predicted proteins | sample PEATcosm2014_Bin_32_FD_119764 | JGI IMG/M metagenome (GOLD analysis project Ga0181521, IMG submission 119764) | Peatland microbial communities from MTU Mesocosm Facility, Houghton, MI, USA - PEATcosm2014_Bin02_60_metaG | ecosystem: Environmental > Terrestrial > Soil > Wetlands > Peat | place...
CGACGATGCCGGCGGCGTCGAGCGCCTTGGCGGCTTTCTTGCCAATCACCTTCCGGTTGGTCAGGTCGATGAGCACCAGATGATTGTCGGTCCCGCCGGAGACCAACTGAAAGCCGCGATTGGTCAGCTCAGCGGCCAGCGCCTTGGCGTTGCGCACCACCTGATGGGCATATGTCTTGAACGCGGGAGTCGCGGCTTCGTGCAGCGCCACGCCGATCGCAGCGGTGGTGTGATTGTGCGGGCCGCCCTGAAGCCCCGGAAAAACCGCGCGATCGATCTGCTCGGCCAGCTCCTTGCGGCACAGGATCATCGCGCCGCGCGGACCGCGCAGGGTCTTGTGCGTGGTAGTCATGATCACGTCGGCATAAGGCGCGGGATCGGGATGCACGCCGCCGACGATCAGGCCTGCGATGTGCGAGATGTCGGCGAGCAGGTAGGCGCCGACCTCCTTGGCGATCTCGCCGAAAATCTTGAAGTCGAGCTGGCGCGGATAGGCCGTGGTGCCCGCGATAATTATCCGCGGCCGCTCGAGTCGCGCGCGGTCGCGGAGCGCGTCGTAGTCGATTCGATGGCTTTCGCGATCGACTTCATAAGGCACCGCGGTCCACAGGCTTCCCGACAGCGTCACGCCCCATCCGTGGCTGAGATGGCCGCCATGCGGCAGCGCCAGGCCCATCAATTTCTCGGCCGGCTTGGCCAGCGCGTAGTAGACGGCGAGATTTGCCGGCGAGCCCGAGTACGGCTGAACGTTGGCGTGCTCGGCGTGGAACAGCGCTTTGGCGCGCTCGACGACCACGGTCTCGATCCGATCGACGTAGCGCTGACCCTCGTAGTAACGGCGGCCCGGGTAGCCTTCGGAATATTTATTGGCGAGAACGGACCCCGTGGCCTGGAGCACCGCTTTCGAGACGTAGTTCTCCGACGGTATCAAGCGAATCGAATCGAACTCGTAGCGCTCCTCGTGCTTGATGAGATCGTAGATTTCGGGATCGGTCTGCTTGAGCTCGTCCACGTCCACCCTCCTGCGGCCTTCGGCGAGCGATCGTTCGCGGCACCCTCACCCGCCTGGCACGCAGGTTGAACTCAGACATCTCAACCTGCGCGCCAGACGACCTCTCCCGCAACCAAGCGGGAGAGGTGTTCAGGGTAGCGCCGCGCATGTATCGAAGCAAAACGCTGCGAGCGCGCTACTGCAAATCGGGCGGCGTGACGCGCGCGATCCAGGCGCGATAGTCGCCCTCGAAACCGACCGCACGCTGGCGTTCGCGCACTTTCGCGATCACCGCAGCGACCTGATCGGGCGCGAGCGGCCCGCGATGCGACAGGACGCTCTGGATGGTCTCGCCCTGCTGATGCGCGTCGCGGCGCGCGCCTTCGGCGAGCGGCGGCATCGATTCGCCGCTCAAGCCCAGATACGCCTCAGCCAATCTCACGCCGATTTGCGTCCCGCTTTCGAGCGAGTCCTTGATATTGCCCTTGCCGGTCAGAACGTTGCCGGCCGCGAACACGGGCGTCGGGCCGTCGATCAGCAGGCCGACCTTGTGATCGGCGTAGGTGTAGACCTCGCCGCGCTGCGGGATGCCAGGAATCGGCTCCGGGATGCTGCCGATGGAGCTTACCGTCAGAGCGGCGCGGATCGTCTCGGCCGTATCGGCGAGCGTATGGGCCTTACCGTCCACAATCTCCGTGCGGCTGAAGATCACGCCGGCCATTATTGACTCACGGGCGGATTCCCGGCCGGAGCCTTCGACTACCAGCCCGGTCGGCACGCGCAACTCCTGGAACTCGAACAGAAACTTGCGCATCGCCTTGTCCAGGATTTTGGCGCGCGCCTGGCGAAGCGCCTCGGCGCGCTTGGGGTTGGCATCGGCAGGAATGTCCGAGAGCGGCATATCGAGCACTCTGCGCCGGTAGAAGAGCTTGCAGGGCCTCACGCCCAGGCCGCTCCACGTGAGCCCGCGGGCGGCGAGCACCGGCTCGATTCCCTCGCGCTCGAGCCGCAGCATGTCTTCCTCGATCCCGCGCGCGCGGAGCGCCTTGAGCGTGGTCTCGATTTGCAGCACCTTGACCACGTCGATCGAAGCCAAGCCGCCGCCCACGACCGCGGCGCCATCCGGCAATTCGTAGCGGGGTCCGTGGTAAGCGCGTTCGGGATAATGATTGAACCAGTAGATGAGCGGGTTCTGATAGATCAAGCCGCGACCGACGAACTGATCGGCGCCTTCGACCGGAAAGGGCCGATCGCGCCAGGCGCCGTGCGCGAGCACGATCGCGCTGAACAGCCACTGTTGGCGGAGCTCGTCGAACTGGATATCGCGGCCCATCCGGGTCTGCGGCACGAAGGCGACGTTCGGATGCGACAGGCGCCGGTTTATCTCTTCGTACTCATCCTTGCGCTGCTTGACGTGCCATCGGGGCAGTCCGTCCTCGATTTTTCCGTAGGGGCGTTGGTTCTGCTCGAAGACCGCAACGAACGCCCCGCGACTCGCGAGGACGTGCGCGATTTCGGCGCCGGCGGTTGCTCCGCCCACCACTGCGACTACGTGCCGCGCTCCTATGCTGTCGATCTCGGCCATGCGAGAGTAAGTGCTTAGCGGTTCGGCGCGCATTAGACAATCCTTTTCCTTCCCTCGACTTGCGCCCAACTTGCGCCCATCTTGCGCCCCAACTTGCGAATAGGCCCCACGCATGTTTTGTTGTCTGCACGATGGCTCACGACTCCCCGGCGCCGCGACTACGATTGGCCTCAGCGCCGCGGCTACGCCTGGTCTCGATGGCGATCGTGCTCGCGGCCGCGATCCCGGGATGCTACTACGCGGGATTTTACTACTACAGCGCGAATGGCGGCGGCACTGAGGCCGCGATCGGCGAGGAGCATCAGATGGACTTCCCGGAGGCGGACGCTTTCGTGCTCACGCAAGACGCGCTGCACGGCGCCGGGGTGCTGTTCGAGGTCAAGCCGCAGGAGTCGCTCGTGACGCTCTGGCAGAAGGCCGACAACGCACCCGGATTTTTCGCCGGATTAGCCGGCGTGCAGCCCAGGTATCGCTACGAGATCCAGGCCGTTTCCGAGGGCAGCGCGAAGAGCAAGATCGTGGTCAATGTCCGGGCCGAGGATGTGCCGGACAAGGACCTGCCGCTGTACAAGGCCAGCACCCGGCTCGACCTGTTCAACAAGATCGATCAGGTCGCGGCGCTCACGCCACCGGCGTCAAAGCTGCCGCGTACCGGTGGCGTCAACTTCGCGCTATTGCCCAGCGAAGACTTGCCGGGACTCGCCAAACGAACGACCGGAAACGCCGACAATTGGCGGCAGATCGCGAAGGACAATGGGCTCTCCTCGCCCAACGATCTGACGCCGCTTCAGACTATCTGGGTAAGTGACAGCCTGCTCGGCGGCGCGCCGAAGCCATCCAGATCTTCGGACTCACCAGGTCAATGAGATTGACCTGGCTTAGTCGACAGACTCTGCGGCGGGTTCGCCCTCGTACTCGGGGCAGAGCCCTGATGGGCTCACTGCGGCAACGACGGTCAAGAACTGCTCAAAGGTCATCTGCAGGTTCAGGAATCCGCCTTGGCAGAATACCCAGCCGTAGTAGTCGAGGATCTCATCAGGAATCATCACGGGCAGCCGTGGCAGCGTTGAAACGGTCGGAAACTGGCGAGGCCCGCCGAGTTGGACACTCTTCAACGCCTCGGAAGCACGATGATCAGGCTGGCCGACCGCATCGCGATCCCAGAGTGACACAACCTTGGCCTTCGAACTTCTCGCCATGCTCGACCTCCGATCCACCACCCCTCACCTACTTGTGCCCCATCGCTATATTAGAACCGGCCAAGGTTCGGTCAAGGGTTGCACCGCGGCAACTTCAGCCATCGGAGTACATTTTTCGCCTGCGCAAAGCCGCGACAGGACGGTAAGTACTTGAAAACATTATGATTTCATCGCTGGAGGCAATCGTATTCGGGACCGTTCAGGGACTTGCGGAATTCCTCCCGATTTCGAGCTCCGCCCATCTCGCGATCATTCCCTGGATGCTGTTGTGGCCGGATCCGGGGCTGGCCTTCGATGTCGCACTGCATCTGGGAACGCTGGTCGCGCTGCTCGTCTACTACTGGCGCGATTGGAGCAGAATGGGGATAGCGCTAGTCGCAGGAGGACAGGACCAGCGGCGGCTGCTGTCGCTGCTCGTGATCGCGTCTATTCCCGGCGCGATCGCTGGTCTCGCTCTGGAGCATCAGGCCGAAACGATCTTTCGCTCGCCGCTTCTGATCGCCACGACGCTGGCTGCGTTCGGCGTGGTGTTGTGGACCGCGGACTGGGCCCGGCCACAGAGGCGAACGATAAGCGAAATGACACTCGCCGACGCGCTGCTGATCGGCGTGAGTCAGGCGTTCGCGATAGTGCCCGGAGTATCGCGTTCGGGCGCGACGATCACCACCGCGCGGCTGCTTGGAATACGGCGTGAGGACGCCGCCAATTTCTCCTTCCTGATGGCGACGCCGATAATCGCGGGCGCCGGTCTGGTCGAATCGCGCAAGATCATTCACGAGGGACTCAACCAACCGATGATCCTGGGGTTTCTCGCCGCTACGATATTCGGGCTACTCGCGATCGCGGGTCTACTGCGTTTCCTCCGCAGCCGCAGCTACGCGGTGTTCGGAGGATATCGGTTGGCGTTCGCGGCGCTGGTCGCGCTGATATATTTCACGCGCCTCACGCTGTGAAGTCCCAACCGCCCAGGGCCGGATACCATTCCGGCGATCACTTCGCCGATACCGTCGACGACGCCGCTGCGCTCCGGCGAAGCTTCGCGATCGGGCTCGCGCTATGCGTCTTCAATGTGATCACAGGCGCGATGTTGCCGGTGATCACGCGCTACGGTGCGCTCAACCTGGAACCGCTGCTCTTTTGCGCTGCCGCGGTTTCTATCGCTGCGCTATGCTTGGCCTTCACGCTCTATCGCCGCGGCGAGCTCAGCATCCTGATCGACCCCGAATACCTGCCCCGTCTGTTTTCGATCTCGATCGCCGGCACGGTCCTGACCAGCCTGGCGCTGATCTACGGCCTGCGCCGGATCGATGCGGTCGCGGGCGTGCTGCTGTTGCAGAGCGAGCCGGTCTACTCGCTGTTGCTCGCGACGCTGATAGTCGGCGAGCGCCCCTCGCTTCGCCAGTTTGCTGCGACTGCGACAATTATCGCCGGCATCGTCCTGGTGCTGGCGGGCGGCGGTTTCTCGCCGGCCTACGCGGCGTTCCTGGTCGCCCTCACGCCGCTGTTCTGGCAGGGCTCGCACGTGGTGTCGCTCAAGGTGATGCCGCCGCTGAGTCCGATCTGCATCGCGGGCGCGCGCTACATTTATGCCGCCTTCGTGCTGTGCGGAATCCTGATCGCAATTCACCCGGGCGCGATCGTTCAGTTGGCTGATTGGGGCGCGCTGGCGGTGGTGATTTCGACCGGCGTGGTCGTGTACTTTCTGGGCACCTCGTCGTGGTACGCGGCGATCAGCCGTCTTTCGCTGGCCTGGACCACGGCGCTGGTGGTGCCCGGTATCCCGCTGCTGTCGATAGTTTTCGCCGTGATGTTTCTCGGCGAGCACGCCAGCCGGCGCGAAGTGATCGGAATCGCGATTGCCGCGGCAGGCGTCGTCGCGCTGGTCGCCGGCGCCGACCCCCATCGCAAGACGACGCCGGCGCTCGAAGCCGCCGAAGCGATTCACGTCCCGCTGAGCTGACCCGTCCGGACTGCTCGTGGCAGGTCCAATTCGCGTTCATTCGCCGGCGCTGTAAGTATGTAAATATGTATGAGTAGGCGGCCCGCGTCCCGCACTCGGGATCGAGAGCTGAACGCTGATGGAATCGAACCAGAAGACGGGAAAGCCCGGCAAACCGGGAAAACCGCCGCAGCCACAGATCCCGTCCAGCTTGTGGTTATTGTGGCTGATATTCAGCGCCTGGCTGATTTGGAACTCGGTCTCCCAGTGGAGCAAGCCTGCCACCGAAGTAGAGATTCCGTACTCCATTCTTCTGGCCCAAGTGAGAGCCGACAACGTATCGCAGGTGCAAATCGCCGAGGCGGAGATCAGCGGCCAGTTCGTCAAGCCGGTGCTCTGGCCCGAGCCGAAACCGAAAGCCGAAGAGCAACCGGAGCATCCGCCAGAGCATTTGGAGGCCGCGCCCAAGCAGGCACCCGCGGCGCCTGCGGCCGCCGCCAAGCCGGCTCCAGCGGCCGCAGAGCAAGCGCCGATCGCTTACAGCAAATTCCGCACGGCGTTTCCGGCTACGGTCGGAGATCCCAATCTGATGCCCCTGCTCGAGTCTCACAAGGTCGTGGTGGACGTGGCTTCCACAACCCACTCCTGGATGGTCGAGATGCTGATCGCCTGGGGTCCGATGCTGCTCTTGATCGGCTTCTTCTGGTGGATGACCGCCAGCGCCGGGCGCAGCCAATCGGGACTATTCGGCTTCGGCCGCATGAAGCTACATCGTTACAGCAGCGATCAGCCCAAGGTCACTTTCGCTGACGTGGCGGGAGCGCAGGAGGCCAAGGCGGAACTCCAGGAAGAAGTGGACTTCCTCAAGCATCCCAAGCGCTATCACGATATCGGGGCGCGCATCCCCAAGGGCGTCCTCCTGGTCGGGCCGCCCGGTACCGGCAAGACGCTGCTGGCGCGGGCGGTTGCGGGCGAGGCCGAAGTACCGTTCTTCAGCATCAACGCCTCGGAGTTCGTCCAGATGTTCGTCGGAGTCGGCGCCAGCCGCGTGCGAGATCTTTTTCGCCAGGCCAAAGAAGCCGCGCCCGCGATCGTTTTTATCGACGAGCTCGACGCGGTCGGACGCCGCCGCGGCGCCGGCGTGGGAACAGTGAACGACGAGCGCGAACAGACCCTCAATCAGTTGCTGGGCGAGCTGGACGGCTTCGACCCGCGCGCCGAGGTGATCATCCTCGCCGCCACCAACCGGCCCGACGTGCTCGATCCCGCCCTGCTGCGCGCCGGCCGCTTCGATCGGCAGGTTGTGGTTGGGCCGCCCAATCGCGAAGGACGGGAAGGAATTTTGCGCATCCACTCGCGCGAATTGCGCCTGGCCTCGGACGTCGATCTCGTCGCGCTGGCGGCTTCGACCATCGGCCTGAGCGGCGCCGACCTGGCAAACCTGTGCAACGAAGCCGCGCTGGTCGCGGCACGCCACCAGCGCGAGCAAGTCACGATGGCGGACTTCGAGGAGGCCAGCGACAAAGTCCGGTTGGGTGCCGCGCAAGCGCAACTGGTCGATCCCGCCGAGCGCCGCGTCGTCGCCTACCATGAATCCGGCCATGCGGTGGTGGCATGGCTCACGCCTGGCGCCGATCCGGTTCAGAAAGTCACGATCGTTCCGCACGGCCAGGCGCTCGGATTGACCCAGCAGGTGCCGACCGCTGAGCGGCACAATCTGAGCCGCTCGTATCTGATGACGCGGCTGGCCGTGATGCTGGGCGGACGGACCGCCGAGGAGATCGTGTTTGGCGAGATCACCACCGGGGCCGAGAGTGACCTCGTCGAGGCCACCAGCATAGCGCGCCGGATGGTCGCGCGCTGGGGAATGGGAACCCTCGGACTCGCTGCCTACCAGACCGATGAGCAGCAACCTTTCCTCGGCTACGAGCTCGCTCGGGGACACGACTACAGCGAAGCCACCGCCGCCCGGATCGATCGCGAAATCCAGGAAATGCTCGAGCAGGTGCATCAACAGGTCCGGCGTCTGCTGATCGATGCGCGCGATCGGCTCGATGAAGTGGTCGAAACGCTTCTCCAGCATGAGACCGTAAGCCACGACGATCTGCAGCGTATCCTGGGACCGTATGCGGCCGCGGCGCAACCGATCGAGCCCGCCGCGAGCGCGCAGGCGGGGCCGGCGCTCGCCGCCAAAAAAGAATCAGCGCCTGAACCGGCGGCGAAAGAGACCCGCTCGCCGGAAGCGCGTGGTCCGCTGAGCATGCGCAGCAAGCCGCCGACGACCTGAGTCATCTATCCGGCCAGTTCGAAATAGGTTGACTAAGGGGTCAGGGCTGGTCTTTAGTGACGCTGGGCGCGAATCGAAGCGGTCGAGATTTTTTTCCGAACTCCACAGCGAGGAATTCGTCATGGCACGACTCGTCAGACACGACAAAAATGCTCCTTATGAAATTCCGGCCGGGACCGAGCTTCCCGCTTACATCTGCGCCTGCGGTCTCTCGAAGAACAAGCCGTTTTGCGATGGCTCGCACCGCAAGACCCGCGACGAGAATCCGCAGGAAATGTACAGCTACGATGACAACGGCCGCGTGAGCCTGATCAAGCAGTACTAACCGAACTGTCGCAGCCTTCTAACCACTCGATCTCGCAGACCGCTGCGCCGGAACCCGGCCGGCGCATCGGCGCGCGATTGTTCGCCCGCGCCGCCGCTCCCGGCTTCGCGATTCCTATTCTGCTCGGCGCCGGTGCGGCGCTGTATCTGGTCAATCTCGGCGGCTATCCGCTCTATACCAAAGGTGAACCGCGCGAGGCGGTAACGATCTTCGATATCGTTCACGGCGGCGGATGGATCCTGCCGATGCGCGCCGGGGTCGAGATTCCCTCCAAACCGCTGATGATGCACTGGCTGGGGGCGCTGCTCTCGATCGCGGCCGGGCGGGTCAACGAATGGACGGTGCGGCTGCCCTCCGCTCTGCTCGCGATCGCCGCGATGATTGCCTGCTACCTGTACGTACGCCGCCTGTTTGACGATCGCATCGCGATGCTGTCGGCGCTGATGCTCGGTACATCCGTTCAGTATCTGCAAGCGGGCGGCGGCGCGCGCGTGGACTCGACGCTGACTTTTTTCATGACGGTCGCGTTCTTCGAGTTCATTTCGATCGCCGAGCGATTGTCGCGCCGCTGGCTCGTGATGTATCTCGCGGTCGCCGCGGCGGTCCTTACCAAAGGGCCGGTCGGCGCGCTGCTGCCGGCGTTGGTCGCTTTGATCTGGATCGCGATCGAACGGCGATGGGACCTGATCGGCAGGTTCCATCTGCTGCCCGGCGCAGCGATCGTCGCGATCCTCGGCGGCGGATGGTATCTCGCCGCCGGGTACGCGGGAGGGCTCGATTTCTTTCGCAAGCAGATCGTCGCCGAGAACCTCGCTCGCTTCGCCGGCGGTCCGCAGTTCAGCGAAGGCCACGCGCATCCATTCTACTATGTCGAAGCGGCCCTGGTCGCGGGCTTCATGCCGTGGTCGCTGCTGATCCCGGCGCCGGCGATCCGGCTCGCGCGCGCGCCACGCCCGCTCGGCCCGCGCGTTCGCTATCTGGTCGTCTGGTTCCTGACGGTACTGATTTTCTACAATCTGGCGCGAAGCAAGCGCGGAGTTTACCTGTTGGCGCTCTATCCGGCGCTGACCTCGATCATCGCCGTATCGCTGGGCGATGCGTTTTCAACCGATCAGGCCCGTTCGCGGTGGGTCGGGGCTTTCGCTTCGCTGGCAGGCTTGACGTTGGCGGCGGCCGGATGCGTGGCGATAGCGATACCGCTGATGCTCAAAATGAATCCGGCCGCGTGCGCCGGCCTGCTCGCACGCTTCAATATCTCCGCCTCCGGCTTCATGCCGGCGCTCGGGCACGCGATCGGCGCACGGTGGATTGTCGCGATCGTTCTGGCGCTCGCAATCACGGGTCTGGGCATCTTTCTGATCGTTGTGCGGCCCGCGATAGAGGCGACGGCCGCCCTGATCGCCGCCGGCGTCGTATCTATCACGCTGATGGCGAACCTGTTCGTGCAGCCGGCGATCGCCAACGCGATCGGGCTTAAGGCGTTTACCGCCGATGCGATGCGGATCGTTGGCGCGAGCCCGGTCGCCTATCTTGAGGGGCTGAACTACGACGTGGCCTTCTACAGCGGCCGGAGTATCCCGATCGTCCGGCTCGGCGATCGCGATCAGCCCGACTACCTGTTTTGCTCAGAAGACGCCTTCGATCGCATGGACGCAGTGCAGAGCGGTGGATTCAGCCTCGTCCTCACCAGCGGTCCGACCGAACTCAACGACACCGGCGGCATGGTGTTGCTGAAGCGCGTGCGGCGGTGAGATTTCGAGTTGACTCCGTCAGGCGCGCGCCTTCGCGGCGTCGCGATGGCGATGGCGCGGGGTCTCGTCGTAGACCGGTGCCATCCCGCGCGGGCGGGTCTTGTAGCGCCGGTGCGTCCACAGAAACTGCTCGGGATAGCGGCGCACGGTGTCCTCGACTGCCTTGAGGAACCGGCGGGTGTTCTCCTCGATATCCCGCTCCGGTTCGCCGCTCCGTTGCAGGGGAATTTCATCGTGGATCATGATTCGATGGCTCCGGTTATCGGGCTGGCGAACGATGAACGCCGGCACCACCGCCGCGCCCGAAAGCACCGCGATTCGCGCCAGACCGCTGGTGGTCGAAGCGGGCTCGCCGAAGAACGGCAGGAACAGCGCCTCGCTACGCTTGGCGTTCTGATCGAACGGAATCCCGATCACGCCGCCGTCTTTGAGCGCGCGGAGCACGGCGCGCGCGGCCGAATGCTTGCGGAGGGTGTCGACGCCGGCGCGATCGCGCACGAAGGTCGCGATCGCGTCGCCCGCCAGAAACCTCTGGGTATGATGCACGAGGCTGATCGGGTAACCATGCATCGCGTGCGCTATCGCCAGCAGCTCGAAGTTGCCGAAATGGGCGCTCAGGACGAGAATGCCGCGCTTTGGATCGCGGGCTTTGAGCTCGTGAAAATACTCAAGGCGGTCGTAGCCCACGCGCTCCTTAAGCCTGCGGTAGAAAAACCCGCCCATCCGGATGTATTCGGCTCCGGCGCGGCCGAGATTGACATACGAGGCGCGCAGGATTCGCTTGCGTTCGTCGAGCGGGCGATCGGGAAACGCGAACGAAAGGTTCTTGAGCCCGATCTTCACGTGCCGCCGATCGAGCAGATAGGCGATGAACCCACACGCGACTCCGATCGGATAGAGGATGAAGTCGGGAATCAGGCTGAGCGCGTGCAGCATCGCGACCATCAGGTAGTACAGCGCGCGGCTGCCCGGACCGAGCACCGGCGGCCTGCGCGCGGCCGGCTGCTGCTTGCCGGCCCGATCGCCGGCGGCGTCGGTCCTCTCGCGGATCTCGCCGACGGGAGCGCGTGCGGGTGAGGGTCCTGCGGCCAAATTTTGATCTGCTTTCAATCCGATCACGAGCGATGTGACGCCGGCGCTACGGCAGCGAGATGTCGGCCAGCCGATCGCGCTTGGGAGCCTTGGGAATCACCACCAGGCCCGAGTCGGTAACGAAAAAGCGCTTGCGATCGCGGTCGAGGTCGTAGCCGATCTCTTCGCCCTCCGGGATATAGACGTTCTTGTCGATGATCGCTCGCCGCACGCGCGCGCGCCGCCCGATCTCCACGTAATCCATGAGCACCGAATCGTCGACCTCGCTATACGAATGCACGAACACCGAGCGCCCCAGGATCGAATTGCGCACCGCGCCGCCCGAGATGATGCAGCCCTCGGAGATCGTCGAATGCAACGCCAGTCCGCGCCGCCCTTCTTCGGCAAACACGAACTTGGCCGGCGGCTGACCGTAGTAGGCGGTCCGCAACGGCCAGTTCGGATTATACAGGTTGAGATGGGGCCGCGCGTCGCGCAGATCCATGTTGGCGTCGAAGTACGACTCCAGCGTACCGACGTCGCGCCAGTAGCTTAAGTTCTCCTCCAGGTCGCCGCGGATATGGTTGGTCATGAAGTTGTACGCATAGACCGGGACGCGGTCGATCAGGCCCGGAATGAGATTGTGGCCGAAGTCGTGCTGGCTGCCGGCCTCCTGCGAGTCCTCGATCAGAGCCGCCTTCAACACCTGCGGGTCGAAGAGGTAATTTCCCATCGAGGCCAGACACTTGCCGGGCGCGCCCGGCATCGAGCGCGGGCTTTGCGGCTTCTCCTCGAAGCCGACGATCCTGAGCCCCGAGTCGACGTCAATCACGCCGAACTGGCCGCTCTGATCGGCATCCACCGGCAACGCGGCGACGGTGACCGCAGCCTTGCGCTCGAGATGGAACTCGAGCATCTGTTGCACGTCCATCCGATAGATATGGTCGGCGCTGAACACCGCCACGATATCGGGCTTGCTATCCTCCAACAGGTTCAGGTTCTGGAAGATCGCGTCGGCAGTGCCCTGATACCAGCTCTCGCCCATCCGCATCTGCGCAGGCACCGGGGTTATGAAATGATCCGGCAGCATCCCGCCGAATTGCCATCCGTCTTTCAGATGTTCGATCAGCGACTGCGATCGCCATTGCACGAGCACGTAGATGGCGTATATTCCGGAGTTCACCAGGTTGGACAGAACGAAGTCGATGATCCGGTACTTGCCGCCAAACGGGACGGCCGGCTTGGCGCGTTCCCTGGTCAGCGGATGTAGACGGGTGCCCTGCCCGCCCGCCATTACGAACGCGAGCGTTCTCATCGCAACCCGCTACCAAAGCCTTTCGCCATCGTAGATACCCTTCCGGCAGTATAAAAGCACTGTTCTGAGCGGGGAAGCCTCGCCGCGCTTTAATCGTCTATTTTACGAACGGGGCGGCCTCGAGTCGCGCGCCGCCCGGTCTGAAGCCGGCCACGGCGGCGATCCCCGACGGCGAATAGCCGGCGGGCGCCTGGATGGCGGATTAGGGGCAGTTTTCCCACCCCCTTGTTTCAAATCAGTCACTGGAATTTGGAATATGCACACGCCCGTGCGAAGCGGTCAGGCTGCTTGGCGCTCGGCAAAAGGCTTGATTTCCGGTGTTTTTCGCAAGCCCGTACGGCTCCGGGGTCGAGGCATGGGCCTTGCTTGAAACGTTCGTCAGTCTTTTACGTCTAAATGTGCTGAGGAGAGAGAGTGGGCTCCCGGCGAAGGCCTCTCAGGGAAGGGAGGAGGTGAATATGCAATCAGTTGCAAGCACACGTGATATCCGGACCGATGACGTTCCGGGAGTGGTTTACAGGACGGTTTGCCAGAACCCTGGCTGCGGTTTCAGTTTCGACCTGAGAATCACGCCCAAGAACGCCGGACTGCTCGGCGGTACGCTCGAATGTCCGCGATGCAAACGGCATGGCGGCATGCTGAAGCCTTCCGGCAGATTGGGCGACAAGCTGTTCGCGGCGAAACTGAACTTCAAGGCCGCCAACATCGCTGCTCCGTCTCACAGCGACGAAGAGGATTCGCTTTCCGAGATGGCGAGTTCCAGCTACTGAGCCGGTACGGCAAGCCACGCCGTAATCCATAGACCCGACCGATAAGAAAGAAGCGCCATTCGGGAGTGCCCGGATGGCGCTTTATCTCGCGCAGCGAATACTCCGCCCTGTGCTTACAATTCTCGGCCGGGCGTTACGCTCCCAGGACCGGATCGACCGAGACTCCCTGGAGGCCCTGGATACTGGGCCGTTCGAGCAGCCGCCTGATCCATCCGTCAACGTTGGGTCGTCCGCTGCCCGCCTCGATTCCCAGACGCGAGAGCACCGCCAGGCGCGGCGCGAAGCCGATATCGGCAACCGAAAACTCGGTGGCCAGGAACTGTCTCGCGTCGAGCTCGTGATTGAGGTAGTCGAGCAGGCGCTCGACCGCCTGCCGGAAGCGCTGGACGCGGTTGGGGTCGCGCTCGCTCTCCGGCTTGGCCACTTCCGCCATCAACTGGCCGACCTGCGGTGTAAATGAGCTGTCGGCGAGCTCTTCGAACAGCCGCGCGCGCGCGCGCAGGCTGCTCGCCCCCACCGCCGGCAAAAGCGGCGGGTCGGGATACTCGTCGTCCAGATACTCGTTGATTATCGTCGAGTCGTAGATCGTGGTGTCCTCGTCGATCAGGATGGGGACCTTGCCGAACGGGTTGAGGCGCAGGAACTCGGGCTTGCGTTGCTCACCCTTGAGCAGGTCAACCTCGACCAGGTCGTACGTGAGGCTTTTTTCCGCCAATACGATCCGGACTTTTTGGCCGAAGGGACATGGTAGGAAGTCGTAGAGCTTGATCATGGACCGCCTTATTCCGCCACAACGTTGAGCTTGATGCTCGCCTCCACTTCAGGGTCGAGCTTGACCATGACGGTAAATTCGCCGAGCTGCTTGATCGGCTCGGTGAGGTGGATTTTGCGCCGCTCGATATCGACGCCCTTCTGGCGCAGCTCGCGTTCGATGTCGAGATTGGTGACCGAACCGAACAGCTTGCCCTCTTCGCCGGCGCGCGCCGTGATCACCAGGGCGATCGCCTCGATTCGCGCCTTGAGAGCCATCGAGAGACCTTTGCTGGCCTCGCGCCGCGTCATCGCCTGGCGCTTCTGATGCTCGAACTCGCGCAGATTCCTGGGGTTGGCTTCGACCGCCAGCTTGCGCGGCAGCAGGTAGTTGCGGGCGAAGCCGGCCCGCACCTTGACCACGTCACCGATCCGTCCCAGATTCGGGACTTCCTCTCGCAGTATAAGCTGCACGTTCATGATTCGATCCTCACTATTCCGATCCTCTCTTGGCCGCCGCCTACATCAAATCGCTGAAGCCATCGGCTTCCGGGCTGGGCGGCCGCAGGCGGCGAAAGTCGACCCACAGGTCGAACACCCCGACCGCCGAAACCAGCGCCGCCAGCACCGGCTGAATGCCGGCGATGAAGTAGATTACGCCACGCCACGGCGCCGGCGTGGACAGCATTTTCAGATAGAAGGCCATCACCGCCAGGCCCTGGCAGAAATAGATCGTCGCCACACCGATAAACACATCCAACGCGACTGTGCGCGCCGGCTCGGCCGGAACGAACAGCGCGAACCCGGCCGCAATCAGCACCCAGATTAGCCACTCCGGCGTCGACCATCGGGCCAGATCGCCGAAGAGACTGTAGGACAGCCGCTTCTTGCCGACCCATCGCCAGAAGACCGCCAGATTGATCAGCACCGTGGAGGCCGCCGCGATCCCGGCCAGGGCCGGACCCAGTTGGACGATCATGTCGGCCAGTTTGGCGTGCGAATCCGTCTCGGTCCCGGGGCTGATTCCCATCAGTTTGTAGATTTCGTCAGTCCGCGCGAGCGCCGCCGATAAGCCGTCGCGGAAAGTAGCGACCAGCGCGGCCGGCGATCCGGTGGCGATCACCAGCGTGATCGATCCGGCGGCCAGCACCGCCCCGGTCGTGACGGCGACGATCGCCTCGAAGCGCATCTGCCGCTCCAGCATGTAACAGATAATCGCGGTCGCCAACCCGAACGATACCGTGTAGGCCATCAGGGCGAACGGACCCGCCGCCAGCCCGATCGCGGTCGCGGTCAGCACGATGGCCGCGATCGTGCGCCACGCCGCCGCCGGACGCCCGACCGCATGGCCGATTATCGGCGCGGGCGTGAGCAGCAGCAGGACCGCCCCGGCGAACGGAATCGCGCCGCCGGCCAGAAAAAGCGCGGCGGACAACGCCGAGGCGCGAATCAGTCCGACTACCGCCTTCAGCGTCACCGACGGTCTCCGCGCGCACAGCTCTGACCCATCTGATTCAGATCCACTCCCTTCATTTCAATCCCGTCGATCGCAAGTCGCGCTACACGCCGAGCGTCGAGAACGGCAGCAAGGCGATAATCCGGGCCCGCTTGATCGCCACCGCGAGTTGGCGCTGATGTCGCGCGCAGTTCCCGGAAGTGCGGCTGGGCACGATCTTGGCGCCCTCGGTGATAAAGGTCTGGAGCGTGCGGACGTCCTTGTAATCGACCTTGAGAGTTTTGTCGGCGCAGAAGCGGCAGACCTTGCGCCGGCCGCTCCCGGGGCGCCTGCGTGCGCCACCGCGATCGCCGCGATCGCCGGGACGTCCCTCGCCGCCGCCGCGCGGCCTTTGATGCTCCTGGTACTGCTGTGACTCGTTTTCTGCCATCACAAACCTGCGCCGCGCCGGATTCAGTCTCCGGCCGGCTTGATTTCGTCCGCTAAAACCTCGATCTGCCGCGTACGCGCTCCGATTGTCCGCGCGACCGGCCGAAGCCGTCCCGCGACCCTAATCTGTTGCCCGGCCCGAAGCCCGCGAGCCGCATCCCGCGCCTGTTCTCCGATCATCACGACCTCAAGCCGAAGCTCCTCGCCCTCGGCGCCGCATTCCACGGCGAAGCGCAACACAGCCATGCCGCCGGGCGCGGTTCGAAGCTCGGGCTGATTCAGCACTCGGCCGCATAACTCAATCCTGTTGCTCACCGTTGGAAGGCTCGGAGGTGCCGTCGTCGGGCGGCGACAGCAGCTCTTCGGGCGCGTCGGGAACGTCCGCCGCCGGGTCGGGAACATGCTCAGCGGCGGCGGCCCTGCTCTCGGCCGCGGCCCTGGCCTGCTCGATCCGGCGTTTGCGCGCCTCGACCTCGGCGCGAACCTTGGCCGCGTCGGCCTCCTGTTCGAGCATCACGGACAGGTAGCGCAAAACGCCGTCAGACAGTTTCAGGTTTCGTTCGACTTCGCTGACTACGGCGGTCGGAGCGGTGTAGTCGAGCCGCACGTAAAAGCCGCGCCGCTCGGTGCCGATTCGATAGGCGAGCTCGCGCGCTCCCCATTCCTCGGTCTCGATCAACTCGCCGCCGCCGGCGGTGACGAAGCCTTCAAAACGCTTGATCGTTTCCTTGACCTGGATCTCGCCCAGGTCAGGACGAAGGATAAAGACAGTCTCGTAACGCCGCAAATTGCGGACCTCCTTATGGATAAAGCCCCCGCAGGAGCAAGGAGTAACGTGCCAAGATAACATCACGCCGCCCGCGCCTCAAGGGTTCCGGCACGATTGGCTAGTTCCCTAATTCCGTCACCCCCGCGCGTGGCATGCGCCGGGGGCGATGCCGCGCGAAGGGTCCCGGAGTCCGGAGCCGGGATTCCTCGCGCGCCAGACAATGCAGACGCGCGGGAATGACAGCATGGCAAGGCGGTGTCCATTCTGATTTCTAATCAGGACACCACCCGCGATTGGCAAGCGGGGGGCGGTTCTCCAAAGAGGGCGATTCCGCCGCCCTCTGAATCGGCACGCCCAAGGCCCATCCATTTTCCGATTTGCACGCGACCTGCTATGAGATTGGCGCGAGCGCTGCCGACCGCAACCGCGGCCTCGCGGAGCACAACATGGCCGGGAAAACAACCAAGCTGAAGCCGCACACAACCAAGCTGAACGCGCGCACATCCAAGCCGAACCCGGTAGCTGCAAAGGCCGCCGCGCAATCTCGATCTAAATCGCAGCTCAAGCTGCCCGGCTACGATGCTCTGCCGATCAGGCCGGGCGCACCGGCGGGGGCGGCGTGGGGCGTGTTCGGCGACGACGATGAGCTGGGGACGATCAACCTGCTGACGCCGGCGCGCGTGCGGGATGCCGCAGCCAGCATCCGCACCGGCAAAGTCTTTGCGCTCAATCTTCCGATCAATATTCCGGACCCGCCGCTGTTCGGCCGCGGCCGGCACGTACACAAGGCTTTCCCCTTTCCGGGGGCTGAAGCGATCGCCGCCGACGATTATCTCGACAACTTCTATCCGCAGGCGTCGTCGCAATGGGACGCGCTATGCCACGTAAAGCATCCGGGCGGAGCGTACAACGGAATCGCGGATTCCGAGATGGCGGCACGCGGCGGAACGCGGCTGGGAATCGACAACCTCGCGCAGCGCGGTATCGCCGGACGCGGCGTGCTCGCCGACCTGGCCCGTTATTACGATCGCCACGGCAAGACTATCGATTTCACCAAGCCGGGCATCATTCCGCTCGAGGATGTTCAGGCGACGCTCGCGGAACAAAAGACGCGGCTTCGCACCGGAGATATTCTGCTGATCCGGATCGGATGGACCCGCTTCTATCTGAACGCAAGCACAGCGCTCAAAGAGGAGCTGGCGCGCGAGACCAAGGTGCCCGGAATCGAGGGCACCAATCGGACCGCGCGATGGATCTGGGAGAATCATCTGGCCGCGGTCGCCTCCGATTCGCCCGCGCTGGAGGCATTGCCGAAGGCGCCGGACGATACGAACTTTCTGCATTTCCATCTGCTCGGGCTGTTCGGGATGCCGATCGGAGAGATGTGGAACCTCGAGCAGCTTGCCGCCGATTGCGCCGCCGACAAGCGCTACGAGTTCTTCCTGACTTCGGCACCGCTCAACATCGCCGGCGGCGTCGGCTCGCCACCCAACGCACTCGCGATCAAGTAGAAGGCCGGCATGCGTAGCGCAGCGCGGCACGATGGAAGCCGGCTGTTCCTGTTCCAAAGCATGCGGCCATTTAGCCGCGCGGGAGCGGTGCGCGATGCGCTGGCGGGATTCGAGCTGGCGGCGATGAATATCCCGCAGGTGCTCGGCTACACGAGGATTGCCGGCACGCCTGTAGTCACGGGGCTTTACACGCTGCTGCTGCCGATTCTGGCGTTCGCGGTGTTCGGCTCTTCACGCTACCTGGTGGTCGCCGCCGACTCCGCGACCGCCGCCATTCTGGCCGGCGGAATCTCCGGGATGGCGCCGATCGCCAGCGCGAGATACGTGGCGCTCGCCGGATCGGTCGCGCTGCTCACTGCCGGGTTTCTGATCCTGGCACGGATGCTCAAGCTGGGATTCCTGGCTGACTTTCTTTCGCAGACGGTATTGGCGGGGTTTCTCACCGGGGTGGGATTTCAGGTCGGCATCGCGGTGCTCGGTGAGATGGTCGGCGTGGAGGTTCATTCCCACGCAACGGTTGGACAACTCGCTCAAGTCCTCAGAGGTCTGCCGCAGGCGCATTCACCGACCGTAATTCTCGCCGCGTTGGTTGTGGGAGGCGTCCTGGCCATCGATTGGCTCGCACCGGCAGTGCCCAGCTCGCTTATCGCCGTAGCGGGCGCAGTGGCAGTGAGCGAGGCTTGGGATTTCGCCGGGCACGGCATCGCGATCATCGGGCCGGTAGCGGGAGGCTTGCCGCATCTGGGGCTGCCCGATGTGAATTGGGGGGACATCAGGCCGCTGATTTCCGTGGCGGGATCATGCTTCGTGATGATCGTTGCGCAGAGCGCGGCAACGGCCCGGGTCTACGCGCTGCGCCACGAGCAGCGCCTGGATGAAAATGCCGACCTGGTCGGCCTGTCCGCGGCCAACGCTGCGGCTGCTTTGAGCGGGACGTTCGTGGTGAACGGAAGTCCCACCCAGACCGCCATGGTCGAAGGCGCCGGCGGGCAAAGCCAGCTCGCACAGGTTGTCACCGCGGCCGTGGTAGCGCTCGTGCTGTTCTTTCTGACCGGGCCGTTGCAGTATCTGCCACGATGCGTGCTGGGCGCGATCGTGTTCATCATCGCCATCCGGCTCATCGATTTACGCGGCCTCTACAGCATCAGCCGCGAGAGTCCCGGCGAATTTGCGCTGGCCCTGGCGACTGCGGCGGTCGTGGTGCTGCTCGGCGTTGAACAGGGCATCGTGCTCGCGATGGTGGTCTCTCTGCTCCGCATCGTGGGACACAGCTATCGCCCGCACACTGGAGTCGTGGTGGAAGACGAGAGCGGAGTATGGCGGTCGCTCCCCGCGGCTCCGGGCGCGGTCACTGAACCAGGGTTGGTGATCTACCGCTTCGGGGCGGCATTGTTCTACGCGAACGCCGGCAGATTTTCAGACGAGGTTCGAGGGCTGGTCGAGCCCGCGCCTTCGCCGGTGCGATGGCTGGTCGTCGATGCCGAAGCGATCCCGAATGTGGACTACACCGCCGCACGCGTGGTGCTGCAACTTCACCAAGACCTCATCGCCTGCGGCGTCGAGTTGGCATTCGCGCGTGTATCGCCCGAGTTGAGGGCCGACCTCGACCGGCACCATCTGACCGAGGCCATCGGCCCGGAGCGAATCTTCGATCGCCTCCATGATGCGCGCGCGGCCTCTAGGATGATCGGGAACCGGAAAGTTTCCTCGCCAACCAGCTAAAGGAAACTTGATGCTGCTCGAGCCGCGCGCGCCGGCGGCGATGCTCTCAGACCGCGAGGCTGTAGGCGCCGCCTCGCTCCAGTGCCTTCTTGTATGCGGGCCGCTCGTGCAATCGCGCAACCCACTTATCGAGATTGGGGTATGCGGCTCGCTTGCCGAACGCGCCGGCGACCTCGCCGACGAAGCTCATCTGTATATCGGCGCCGGTCAGACTATCGCCGACCAGGAATTGGCGCCCCTTCAACGCGCTATCGACGTAGCCGAGGTGATTGGCAATCTCGCTCTCGATACGCGGCGTGAGCGGCGCCGCGGCTGCGCCCAGCCGCATCGCGTAGAGGTTGAGCATCAGCGGGAGCATCGCGGAGCCTTCAGCGTAATGCAGCCATTGCACGTACTCGTCGTAGGCGGGCGTTTCAGGCGCGGGCTGCAGCCGCCCGCGGCCGTAGTGGCGGATGATGTATTCCACGATAGCGCCCGACTCGATGAGCGTCCGCCCGTTGTCGGTGATCACCGGCGACTTGCCGAGCGGATGGACCGCCGTCAGCTCCGGTGGCGCGAGCCGGGTCGTGGCGTCGCGCTGATACGGCTTGATTTCATACGGAAGCCCGAGCTCCTCCAGCAGCCACAAGATCCGTTGCGATCTCGAGTCGTTAAGATGGTGAACGGTGATCATCTGATGCTCCTCGGTTTAGTGGCGCCCAGGCTTCGAAATGCTCTGCGCGGTTGAGCTACGGGCGCGCTGTCGCCAAGCTAGTGGCAAGTCCGGGTTTTCTCAAGTGGAGGCGACGATTGGTGGGCGGAGGGCCTGACCGAGCGATAAAAATCGCGGCGCCGCGGCGCGTGCTGGTCCGGGAAGTCAACTGGTTGGGTGACGTGGTGATGAGCCTGCCGGCGCTGGGCCTGATTCGCCGCGCATGGCCCGGCGCGCATCTGTCGGTCCTGTGCAAGCGCGAGCTCGCCGGCTTTTTCGACGGCGCGCGATGGATCGACGAAGTCATCCCGTACTCCATTTCCGGCGGGCTACGCCGCTATGCTGATACAGCTCGGATCGTCTCGAAGATCCGCGCCGGCGGCTTCGACCTCGCAATCCTGTTGCCCGAGAGTTTCTCCGCGGCGCTGTGGGTAACGCTGGCGGGTGTGACGAATCGCGCCGGCTACGCCACCGACCTGCGCGGCCCGCTGCTGACACACAAGAGCGTACCGGCCGCCGACGCGGCGAGATCGCATCAGATGTACCGTTGGCTCGCGATGCTCCGCGGCACACTCGCAATCGAGGGCGACGCGGGACTGCCGGCGCCAATGCCAACGATAGATGTGCACGAACCTCATCGCGCCACGATGCGCGCGTGGCTCACGGCGCGGCGGCAATCTCCGGACCGCGCGCTGATCGCGATCGCACCGGCAGCCGCCTACGGCCCGGCCAAGGAATGGCCGCCGGCGTATTACTCGGCGCTGATCGATCTGCTCGGCGAACGCTTCGGGGCCGAGTGCGTCCTGGTGGGATCACCCGGCGAACGCGCGCGATGCGAGCTGGTGGCGCGCGGCAGCCGCCATCCCGCGCTGGTGGCGGCCGGCGAGACCGGGGTCGGCGAGTTGATCGCCCTGCTGTCGCTGTGCAACGGATTCGCCGGCAATGACTCCGGATGCATGCACGTGGCGGCGGCGTTGAAAATCCCGACGGTCGCGGTTTTCGGATCGACCGACCCCCAGCGGACCGGCCCGCTCGGGCCGAAGACTAAGGTGATATACCGGGGAATCGAATGCAGTCCCTGTCTGGCAAGAACCTGCCGCTTCGGCCACTACAATTGCTTGACCACGATCGAAGCTGCCGAGGTGGCAACCGCGATAGCTGATCTGGGCGCGTTCGATCCGGCCCCGCACGTGGCCGGCAGATCGACGAACCCCGGGTGAATAGAAGCTACGCGGCGCCGTCGGAAGCGATCGCCCCGTTCATCGGCATCGCCCAGTACCATGCGTAGCGCTTGCGGGCGTCGTTGGATCGCACCCGGCGCGTGATATTGTCGCCGCACTCGCGGCAGAAGTAGTACGGGCGCGGCGCCGCGCTGACGTTCAGCACCAGCGTACGGTCGCCCGCCGGATCGGCGGTAAACTCCGAGCCGCAAATTCCGCAGCGCAGGTGATCCGCCGCCGCGACCCGATTGATCGCGGGCCGTGCGGCATCGCGCGCGCCGGCTTCCGCCGGCGACGATCCGGGCCGCCGCCGCAATCGGAACAGGCGATACTTCAACTCCGGAACCACGCCTGCCGTTTCGACCGTGCGGACCGGCGGTTTCTGCAGCCGCTCGATGATCAAATCACAGACCGGCGCACTCACCGCGAGGCCGCAGTGGCTCGATTGAACCTCGACCGTCTCCACGTTCGGCCCGCTTTCCAGGCAACTGCGCCAGTCAACGATCCCGTCGGTCTTGGAATAAACGATAGTCTCCGGAACCCTGGGCAATCTGCCCGGCAGATTCAGCCCGCACGGGCCGCACGGATCGCCGAGCGCCGTGAGGCACCGATTATTCGCAAGCCCCAGTATCGCGGCGCCAAGGCGCAGCAGATGGTTGGAATTGCGGACCGGATCTCTCAGCGGCGAGCCCAGCAGGATCGCCCGTTCGACCAGCAGCGGGAAGCGGCGCGCCAGCTCGCGCGCGTAGATTCCACCCAGGCTGTGCCCGACTATGATTACCTTGGCATTGGTCTGGCGGCCCGCGTCGCGCAGCACGCGCTCGAGCCGGCCGATCGTTTTCACCGGACAATCGGCGTTGAACCAGATGCCGGGGAAGAACACGCGGTAACCCGCCATCCGGAGCCGCCCCGCAATTCCGTATAGCGAGCTATCGCCGGCCATCAAGCCGGGAATCAGCAGGACCGGCTTCGAGCCTCGATGGGGTCTCCGCTCAGCTCGCCTGCGCGCCGTGTCGCCGACGAAAGCGAGCAATTCGCGGATCACGCGCGCCTCGCGCAGCAGACCACCAAGTCCCGGCCCCATCGCGCGACGCCTACCAGCGCGCCCGGAAGGCAGCGCGACGGCCGCCTTGCTCAACGGTTGCGCCAGCGCGCCGCGAACGGATC
>Ga0181521_10002361_pt1 | contig 22929 bp, 24 predicted proteins | sample PEATcosm2014_Bin_32_FD_119764 | JGI IMG/M metagenome (GOLD analysis project Ga0181521, IMG submission 119764) | Peatland microbial communities from MTU Mesocosm Facility, Houghton, MI, USA - PEATcosm2014_Bin02_60_metaG | ecosystem: Environmental > Terrestrial > Soil > Wetlands > Peat | place...
CGACGCGAATGACGGATATCGGATAGGTGCCGAACTCGTCAAATTCACCCAGTCCGCCCAGCTCGAGAACCGGCCGTTCACTGACTCGAAGCACCCTGAAAAGATCCGTGCGATCCACCTCGAGGTAAGCAGAGTAGCTCACATATTGGCCACTCTCATCCGCTGCCGGGCGACAAGAAAAATAGATTCGAACGAAATCGTCGAACATCAACGTCGCCGGCGCCTGCGCAAATTCCTTCAGCCACGCGCGCCCTTCTGCTTGCTGCGGCGTGAAAACCCGGCCTAACTTATTCCACTTAAACATGATTTGGGTCAGCTCGCGGATAACCCGGGTTATTGCGGGGCAGAATCGAAATCTCCGGTCACGCCGGACCGCGGGCCTGCGGCACGGCCGTGTGAGCCGTAGCGGCGCAATCACAGACGATATAGATGCTGGAACATAGATCCGGGTAGGTTCTGCCCAACTCGAAGCATGCATCGAGGTATTGCCGCGAGATGATGCCGGCCTTGAGTGCAGCATCAATTTGGAAATTGGCCAGTGCTTTGAAGCACACACCGCCATGCCTGACAATTCGCAGATCTGCGCGCAGCACATCCGCGCGCAGCGTATCGAGTGCGTACGTTACGCGATGCCCATGTGCGTGTTCTGCTGCGGTGACCGATGCGGTCTGCTCAATCAACCCCATGTGTACGGCGATCTGCCGCGACGCAGCGCGGGCATTCGGTGTGGCCAGAAATAAGCGCCCGCCAACTGCGAGCCAGGTGCCAATTTGCCGGAGCACCGCCACCGGCTCGTCGATGTGCTCCAGGGTGTGAGACATGACGATATTGTCGTAGCGCCGCACCGGCTTGAAGTCCTCGAAGCGCGTGTTGAAGAATGTGGCGCGACTTCCTACCGTCTGCGATGCTACCGCTATGCACTGCTGCGACGCCTCGACCACGTCGACATATTCGAAACGATTGCAAAGCAACTGCGTAAAGTGCCCGTGAAAGCACCCCATTTCGAGAACGCCGCCGTCCCGGAAATCGTCCTCCCAGGCTCGCATCATGTAACTGTGCATCAGGTCGTCGAACCCGTATGCGTAGAGATGCTGGGGGTGATTGCCGGCCTCGAGGTCGTAGTTGCGCGGTGGCGCGACCGTTGAGCCGACCACGGTCCGATCTGTTCCGCTGCCAGAGCGTGTGTCGGTCACAACACGTTGTATCGCGGTGACAACCCTGTGTCGATGACTTCGACTGGATTGACCATCAACACATCCATGATCGATAGCCAGGGCCCGAATGCTGCGCCAAATGACAGGTATTCAACTACCTTTTCCTCCACGCGCGTATCGTGCACCATCGGTGTCCCTGAGAATATCACACCCCGGGAAATTCCGGAAAATCAAGCGCCGAACGCCGGGAGGGTCGGATGAATTTTGTCGTCATTATCTCAACGGACGGCGGAGTGCTGTCAAGCCTCCTGCCGAATCCGTATTTCCGGCAAAGAATTCGCTGTGTCATATCCGATAGAGATTGCGGCGCAATCGAAAAGGCAACGGCGTTCAATGTGCCGGTGACCGTCCACAAGACCACGAGTGGGCTGGAGTTCTCCGATTTCATCGTGCAGAAGTTCTCGAAAGACCCCCCGGCGCTATTCGTCTCGTTCTATACGAGATTATTTCGTGGCGAATTACTTTCCTTCGCAAAAGACAAATTGGTGAATTTGCACCCGTCCATACTCCCGGCCTGCCCAGGCCAGGATGGGTTCGGCGACACAGTCAAATCAAAATCCAGATTTGTCGGGGCGACGATTCATCTCGTGGACGATGGTGTGGATACCGGCACACCGATCATTCAATCGGCCGCGCCCTATAACCCGGAAAAATCCATCGCGGAGAACCGGCACGCAGTATTCGTCCAACAGTGCAAAATGCTCCTGCAGACGATCAAATACTTTGATGAAAAGCGTCTCGTGATCGATGAATTGCGCAACGTACACATCAAGGACACAAGATACGCGCCGGGGGAGTTCTCGCCGAATTTGGACGACGACTTGCCGTTTTGACGCAACGACCCATTTTCCGCCCCGCGGCCGTAGCGCCCCGTTCAACGGCATTTAAAGGGTGCATGTTATGCCTCGCGCAGGACTTTAGATCAACTCGTACCCGCTCGTTATGAACGATTGAATGGCCGGGACGGAATTGAACATCATGACGTCGATGATCGACAACATGGGAACGAAGACATTACCAAATTGTGCATATTCGAACGGCTTCATCCGGATGAACTTCAAGTCCACGCCTCGAGCACGAAACTCCTCGGCGCAATACAGTTCCACTCCGCCGATGGCATTGACGTAGACACTCGCACCGACCGCCTCGCACAACGCCAGTACCTTGTCCTGCTTTTTCAGGGCGTGGTCAATTGCTATGCCTGAAGAAACCCTGATCTCGGTTGTAACGCCCACATGGTCGCACGCCCTACGAATGCAATGTTCCAGAAATCGAAAGAGATTGCTCTCTTCGTACTGCACGATGGCTTCGATCAACGGAAATGTCTGCCTGAAATACGGCGCCTTCAGGTAAGCGCCCCGGATTTTATTCAGCAATTTGTCGCGTCGAAAATCCGCCGCCAATTCGCGTTCGCACACGTTCAAATAATCTGATGCGCCTTTCAAGGGTATCGAAATCGTCACCGCCTCGCCGTTGCCGTAGATTCGATTGCGATTGATCCATCCATTCTTGGTATATTGGATGTTGTCGTAGACGATGAACAAATCCACCGCCGCGATCAGCTGAAAATATCCTATATAAGGCAAAAAATACGGCTGCATGATCGCCGTTTTCATAACGCTCGTAGTTTGGCCCCCGACTTGCCGCTCAAATAGGTCCCGACGCGCATCAGGTCCAACACGCGATCGACCTGATGGTGGGGCAGATCGGGATATATCGGCAAGCAAAGTATCTGTTCCGCCATTTTCTTGGCGACCGGCAAGTTGCTGTGCGCCGCCGACGGCAGGCCTCGATACATGGGAAAATCGCTGATAAGCGGATAGAAATATCGGCGCACGAAGATGCCGTTGTCGGTAAATTTCTGGAACAATGCATCCCGCGTCAAGGGATAATCGGGCTGCACGAGAATCGGAAAATAGGCGTAGTTAGAGCGCATCTCTCCGGCCGAGCGCAAGCATCGAATGCCGGCCACATCCGCAAGCCCAGCCCGATAGCGCGCGTCGATGGCTCCGCGTTTCGTGATCGCCTCATCGATTCCCTTCAGCTGCAATAAGCCGAGCGCTGCGTTGAACTCGCTCATCTTTCCGTTGATGCCGGGTGCGACGACCGTGACTTGGTCGGCAAAGCCGAAGTTTTTCAGGTAATTGATGCGCTGCCGGCTCTTTTCGTCGGGGCACACGATAGCGCCGCCTTCGAACGTGGTGAACACTTTCGTTGCATGAAAACTGAGGACCGCCAGGTCGCCATGTGTGAGCACGCTGCCGCAATGGCACTGCACGCCGAACGCGTGCGCTGCGTCATAAATGACCTTCAGGCCATAGGTATCCGCGATGGCTTGAATCCCGTCGACGTCGCACGGATGACCGTAGACATGCACCGGCATGATGGCGGTGGTTTGCGGAGTGATCGCGGCCTCGATCTTGCTCGGGTCCAGGTTGAGCGTATTCGGATCGATATCGACGAATACCGGTTTGATACCATTCCACAGAAGCGAGTGTGCGGTCGCAACGAACGAATAGGGCGTCGTGATCACCTCGCCGGTGATTCGCAAGACCTGCAGGGCAGTGACCAGCCCAATCGTGGCATTCGCAAACAGCGCGATTTGCTTGACGCCCAGATATTCGCAGAGCCTCTGTTCGAATTTCTCGTGGAATGGGCCGCCGTTGGTCAGGATTCTGCTGTCCCAGATCTCCCGCAGGTACGGAATGAACTCCTCCAGACTGGGAAGCTCGGGGCGCGTTACGTAAATCGGTGCTGGCTTTTCTTCGCTAGACATTGGCAATTCGCTGATCGATTTTGCTCACGGGTGGTGCTGAGCTAATGGCAGTAGAGAACCGTCTCCTCGCCGTGGATAGTGTAGTGATCGACGTAACACGAGTACAGTGGAAACCTCTCCTTCCAACTCGGCGCCTTCCACGTCCAATTTCAAGAAATCGATCTTTTGAATCTCCCCGCTGTCGACCATAAGCGATGTACCTCAGCGGGACTTTGTTATTTCCCTCAATGCCGCGATGAATTCAATCAGCACCGAGTTGTAGAACAGCTGTGCCGAAGCGGGTAGTTCGCTGAATATGCGTGATTTCCTGTGTTTGAGACCGACTCCCGTCGAGCATATCGAGATCCAGGAGGCCCGGCCGCCAGTTTGGAGTAAAATGCCGGCATCCCCGCCAAGGTAGTTAAACAGCTTGAAAACCGCAATCCGCAAAGCCCCTAAAGTGGGCTTCGTCAGCTTGGGATGTCCCAAAGCCCTGGTCGACTCCGAACGTATCCTCACGCGCTTGCGCGCCGAGGGCTATGAAGTCGCCGCGAGCTACCGCGCCGCCGATCTCGTGATCGTCAACACCTGCGGATTCATCGATTCAGCGGTGGACGAATCGCTCGAGGCGATCGGCGAAGCGCTGGCCGAGAACGGCAAGGTCATCGTCACCGGCTGCCTGGGCGCGCAGCCGCAAAAAATCCTCGATCGGCACCCGCAGGTGCTCAAGATCACCGGGCCGCAGCGCTACGAAGAAGTGGTGGCGTCGGTGCACGAGTATCTGCCGCCGCAGCATGAGCCGTTTTTCGATCTGATGCCCGCCCAGGGCGTGAAGCTCACGCCGCGCCATTACGCCTATCTCAAGATCTCCGAGGGCTGTAACCACCGCTGCAGCTTTTGCATCATTCCCTCCATGCGCGGCGATCTCGTCAGTCGGCCGATCGGCGACGTGCTGCGCGAGGCCGAGCAGCTGGTGCGGGCGGGAGTCAAGGAAATACTGGTGATTTCGCAGGATACCAGCGCCTATGGCGTGGACCTGAAATACGCCGCGCAGCCGTGGCGCGGCGCCGACCGGCGCGCGCATTTTTACGACCTCGCCAAGGCCTTGGGCGAACTCGGCGTCTGGATCCGGCTGCACTACGTCTATCCGTATCCGCACGTCGACAAAATCATTCCTTTGATGGCGGAAGGGCGAGTGCTGCCCTACCTCGATATTCCGTTTCAGCATGCCAGCGCGCGCATTCTGAAATTGATGAAGCGGCCCGCGGCCGCGGAAAATACGCTGGAGCGAATCGCGGCCTGGCGCAATAGCGTTCCCGATATCACCATTCGCAGCACGTTCATCGTCGGCTTCCCCGGTGAAACCGAGGCGGATTTCGCCGAACTGCTCGAATGGCTGCGCGTGGCGCGACTCGACCGCGTCGGCTGCTTCGAATATTCGCCGGTCGAAGGCGCCGCGGCAAACTCGCTGCCGCTACCGCAGGTGCCGCCGCAGGTCAAACAGGAGCGGCGCGCGCGCTTCATGGAACTCGCCGCGGAGATCAGCGCGCAGCGGCTCGCCGCCAAAAAGGGCCGTACGATGCAGGTCCTCATCGACCGCATGGACGGCGAGGTCGCCGTGGCGCGCTCGAGCAGCGATGCGCCGGAGATCGACGGCGTCGTGCGCATTCGCGGCGCCGCCAAGATGGGGGTCGGCGATTGGGCCCACGTGCGCATCACCCGGGCGAGCGCCTACGATCTCGAGGCCACATTGGCCGCATAAGGGAGAATCAAACGTGGAAATTACAGCGGACCGAGTGGTCACCATCCATTACACGCTCAAGGACGACGGTGGTGCCGTGCTCGACAGCTCCGCCGGCGGCGAGCCGCTGGCGTACATCCAGGGTCACGGCAATCTCGTGGTCGGCTTGGAAAAGGCGCTCGAAGGCAAGCAAGCGGGAGTTTCGCTCACCGTCAGTCTCGCTCCGGCCGAAGGATACGGTACGCGGGATGAATCCTTGATCCAGCGCGTGCCGAAGCGCTCCTTACAGGGCTCGGGCAGCATCAAAAAAGGCATGCAATTTCAGGCACGGACCGACGACGGCATGCGCCTGTTCACGGTAACCGCCGTCATCGGCGATATGGTGACACTCGACGGCAATCACCCGCTGGCGGACAAGACTTTACACTTCGACGTACAAATCGTCGGCGTGCGCGAGGCCACGGCCGAAGAGCTCGAACACGGCCACGTGCATGGCGCCGGCGGTCATCACCATTAGCCCGATTCTGAGGTCGAAAGCGCCATTACCCAGCAAGGTTTTGTCTGGATGCCGGTGCAGCCCGCCCACCCTCAGGCGCTGTTCGCGCTGAGCGCGCCGCTTCACGAAATGTATTTGAACAACGATAGCTGTTGGGTGAGCGTAAACGCCTGCATCGCGGCGCTCAAGGTGGTGTTTTGCGAATCCAGGCTGGTGACGGCGCTGGCGTAATTCAGTCCCTGCAGCGACGTGATGGAGGTCTGCAGCTGAGTTTGCTGACTGGTCGCCACCGACAGCTGCGTGGTGATCAGATTGAGCCGACCGCCGACGCCGGCCTGCACCGTGGAGGTCTGGCTGAGCGCCTGATCGATGTTGTTGATCGCAGCGGCGATCGAGTTACTGAGTTGCGTCTTCGCCGTCGGGGTAGCGTTGCCTGCCTGCAGCGCGGTGACGAGATTCTGCACCGTGGTGAAGATGCTCTGATCGCTGCTCGGCGCAACCGCAAAGGAATCGCCCGCGGCCGGCTGGCCGCTCAACGTCACCTGTAAGCCGCTGAAGGCGATCGTCTGTCCGGAGGTATACGTGCCGAACGTGACGACGGTGTGGGGCGGTGCGGCATCGAGCACTCGATACGTATTTGGCGCCGTGAAATCGATCGAGTAGCTGCCCCCCGTGTAGGCCGCGGGGTTGGACACGGTGGTCGCGCCGATGACGCCGGAGCCGGCGTTGGCCGCGCTCGGCGTCACCGTAAAGGTCCCGTTGCCGGTCTTGATTTGATTGAAGACGACGTTGCCATTGTCGCCCGTCGCCACGGTTAAACCAGCCGCGATCTGCACCTGCTGCTGGCCTTGATCGCCGGCATAGCTCGCCCCCGTGGCGGTCAAAGCGAACGGCAGGGTTTGCGCCGCGTTGCCCGCGAAGATGTAATCGCCGTTACCGTTCTGGGTATTGGCGAGCGACAGCAGGCTGCTTTGGATTTGCGTCGCTTGGGCCGCGATGGCGGTGAGGTTTTGGCTCGATACCGAGCCTGAATTGGCCTCGAGCGCGAGATCGCGCAGGCTCTGCAATTGAGATTGCACCTGCGTCAAGGCCGTATCCTCGGTATTGAGGTCGGTTTGCGCGGCATTGGCGTTGCTCGTGTACTGCTGGCTCTGTGCCAAGGCCGCGCTGTAGTTGGCGACGAGACCTGCGTCGACCGGGTTTTGCGACGCCGTCGTGAAAGACAGTCCCGTTGAAATCTGATTCTGCGTTTGCGCAATGTTGGATTCGAGCTGATTCAGCGAGCTCAAAAACTGTGCTTGTTCCATCCCTTGGGTGATGCGCATGGCGATTATCCTTACGAGTACGTGCCGTTGATCGAATCCATGAAGCTGGTGAACAGGCTATTGGCAATGGTCAGGGCTTGTGCCGCGGCTTGATAGGACTGCTGCCATTGCACCAGATTGGCGGCCTCTTGATCGAGATTGACGCCGGACACTGAGCTGACCGCGGTTTGCGCCTGAGTATTGACGGCGGATTGCGCCGTCTGCGCCGTGTTGACTTGCTCGGCCTGGCTGCCGACGCCGGTAATCAGCGCGCTCACGGCGCCCGCGACAGAGGTCGTACCGTTGGACAAGATACCCTGCGCTTGTTGACTGGCGCTCGCCAGGGCATTGGTGTTGTCCCCGGTGGCGCCGGCGTTGCTCTGCACGGTGAAGACATCGCCCAAGGCGGGCGTGCCGCTGATCTTCGTTTGCCAGCCGTTGAGACTGATGGTGCCGCCGGACGTGTACGCAAAGCTGCCCGCACCATTGACCGAATAGGTCGTCGGGCTCAAGAACGTTATGGTCGTCGTATTGAGCAAAGCCGGGTTCGCGGCATTCTGCACCGTGGCGGGGCCGATGGTCCCGCTGCCCGTGTTGGTGTTCGCAGCCGAGGTCTGAACGGCTGCCGCGGCGGCGATTCTCGAGGGGTCGGTGAGCGCCACGCTCAAGGTTCCCGCGGCCTGCGCCGTCGGTTGGATGAGAAATTGATCGCCCGCCGCGGGGGTCGCCGACAGCACGATCGATAATCCCGCGGCGCTCAACGGACTCAGGGCCGTGCCCGCGCCGGTCAGGGGTACATTGGCGCCGGTGGTGGTATCCGTCAGCTTGTAAGCGCCCGCGCTGTACGCGAGCAGGTAGTTGTCCGAGGTCAGCGAACCGATATTGCTGATGCTGACGGTCGCGTGCGTATTGTCCGTATTCAGGGAGGAAGCCGTGGCGAGCGGCGCGCCCACGGAAAACATGTTCGCTCCCAATTGGCCGTTCAAATTCATGCCGGCGTTCTGCTGCGTATTGGCGCTCTGCGCGAGGGCTGTGGCGATTTGCCCCAGCTGATTCAACGCCGGATTGATCGCCTGGGAACGCGCCGCCAACAGGCCGCCGAGATCTCCGGAGGTGATCGAACTGTTGATCGAGTTGCCGTCGGAGGTCGACGTGGAGATATCGAGTTGCGATGCGTTGAACTGATCCGGAATCGTCGTCAAGGTCGTGGTCACACCCTGCAGCACCAGCGGCTGCCCATTGCCCACGAAGACATTCAAGGCGCCGTTGCTGTCGGTGCTGGTGGTCACGCCCACCAACTGGGAGAGGTTCGATACCAGCTGATCGCGCTGATCCAGGAGTTGATTCGGCGCTTGACCGGAACCGGAGCTCGCGTTGTTGGCGATTTGCTGGTTCAAGGTGGCGATCGATGTGGCGATCGAATTGATCTGCTGCACATCGGCCACGATGCCCGAATTGACATCCGAATTTAAGCTATTGAGTTGCGTGCTCGTGGAGTTGATATTGCTGGCAAGAGCGTTCGCATCGCCCAACAGCGCCTGGCGCGCGGCGGTGGAGGTCGGGTCATCGGCGACGGTCGACCAGCCGTTGTAATAGGTCTGCAGCGCCGTACTCAATCCCGCGGCCGTGGTGCCGAACAGGTTGTCGATTTGACTGGTGTAATTTTGCAGCGCGTTGAGCTGCCCCAGGCTGCTTTGCGAGGTATTCAGCTGATTGGTTGCCGCTTGGCTGTAGGCGCGGGATACGCCCGCGACGCTCACTCCGTCACCGATCGGCACGCCCCCGAAGCCGACCGTTTGCGGCGCAGCGGTCGTGAGGTTAATGGATTCCTCGTCGTAGCCCGGCGTATTGGCGTTGGCGACGTTGTTGCTCGTGACGGCAATCGCCTGCTGAAACGCCTGCAGCGCCGACAAATCGATTCCAAATGCATCTGACACGTGTCGTCTCCGCAGCTTCGCCTTAGGAAATCCCAACCCTCGTTATCGGCAGGACCCACCGATTCTAAAGTGCCGTGACTCGCCTATTGAGGGCCGCTCGCAGGGTACTGCTATTCAGAATTTGATTTAACTTATTCCCATAATCGGGGTCCGTGGCATAGCCGGATTTCGCGATGCTCTGGACGTACGCTTGCGCGCTGCCGCCGGCGGCAATCGCGTCGCGATACCGGGGCGAGTTCGATAGCAAGCTGGCGAAATCGCCGACGCTTTCCTCGATCGAACCGTAGGCTCGAAATGCGGTGCGCCGCTGCGTCGCGACGCCGCCATTGAATTCCACGGTGTCGGCGACGGCGCGCGCACCGTTCCATTCCTCACCTGCTTTGATGCCGAACATATTGAGGCTGGGGCTGCCATCCGCGGTGCGCGGCATGCGCTGTCCCCAGCCGGTTTCCAGAGCGGCCTGTGCCAGCAGCCCCAACGGATTGACACCCAACGCTTGAGCGGCACGACGGATGGTCGGCAGCACTTGGCTGACGAATCGCGCGGCGTGCTCCGCGATGCCCCCGCTCGCCGCGGAGGTCTGCGATCGGCCGTCGGCGCTGGTGCGCGGCGGCGCCGGCCCGCGTATCGTCGGCGATGAGGTCGCGGCCGCCGGCGCGCCGGGCGCCGCCTTGCCGCCGAGTTGTCGCTCGAACAGGCGGGTTAGACCGAGGTCCTGATGCTTGCTCAAGGTGAGCGCGACCTGCTTGTCGAACATGTCTTGATACATGCTGGTTTCGTTGCTGTCGGTTTCGCCGTCGGTCGCACTGGCATCGCGCATGCTCTTCAGCATCATTTGCAGGAACAGCGCTTCGACCTGCTGTGCAACCGCGTGAATTGCCTCGGGTGAGCTGGGCGCATTTTTCAATGCAGCGAGTCCATTGAGGTCGGTATAGGTATTCGCCGCGGACGCGACGGACGAACTCGCGGCCGGCATCGACGAGAGGGGTGTGAGAGGAGTGGTCATTTAAATCACGATCAGCTCGGCTTGCAGTGCGCCGGCCTCCTTGAGCGCCTCCAGTATCGCGACCAGATCGCCGGGCGCGGCGCCGACTTCGTTGACCGCATGCACGATTTGCTCGAGTTCTACGCCGGGTTTGAACAGAAACATGCGATTCGAGCCCTGGTCGACCTTGATCGTCGAATTGTTGACCACGGTGGTGGTGCCGACCTGGGCGAACGGCCCCGGCTGGCTGACGGTCTGTTCCTCTTTGATGCTGACCGTCAGGGAGCCGTGCGACACGGCCGCCGGGCTGACCCTGACATTGCTGCTGATCACCACGGTGCCGGTGCGCGAATTGATGATCACTTTGGCCGCCGCGCTCGCGGGCTCGACTTGTAAATTCTCGACCGTCGACAGGAAGGCGACACGCTGCGTGATGTCCAAGGGCGCGCGCACCCGGACGGATCCGCCGTCGATGATGGAGGCGGCGCCGTCGCCGATGCCTTGGTTCACGGTCGCGACCAATCGCGTCGCGGTCGTGAAGTCGGGATCGTTGAGATTGAGAATGATGGCATCTCCCTGCGCGAGCTGTGTCGGCACGGCACGTTCGATGGTCGCGCCGTTGGGAATGCGGCCCGAGCTCTGCACGTTGACCGTGAGCTTCGAGCCGTCGCTACCCTGCACGCCGAAGCCGCTGACGATCAAGTTGCCTTGCGCGATGGCGTAAATCTGCCCGTCCAGCCCATGCAACGGGGTGACCAGCAAGGAGCCGCCCCGCAAGCTCTTGGCGTTGGCGATGGAATTGACGGTGATGTCGATGGTTTGTCCGGGCTTGACGAACGCCGGCATGACCGCGTTCACCGTCACCGCCGCCACGTTCTTGAGCTGCGGAGTGACATTCGGGGGGACGACCACACCCAGCTGCGCCAGCATGTTCGTCAGCGACTGGATGGTGAACGGCGCTTGGCTGGTTTGATCGCCGGTACCGTCCAGACCGACCACCAGACCGTAGCCGATGAGCTGGTTGGTGCGCACGCCTTGCACCTGAGCCATGTCCTTGATTCGCTCGGCATGCGAGAACGAGGTCCCCACCAGGATGAGGAGGAGGCCCGTTACGCAGCGTCGACTGTATGCAAGCATGTGCGGGTCCTCAGAACGGCGAGAACACGGAATTGAAGAACCGCGTCAGCCAGCCCATGCGGTTGGCGTTGTCGATGACGCCCTTGCCGGAGTAGCTGATATGAGCATCCGCGATCTTGTCGGACGTGACGGTGTTATTGGTCGCGATATCCGCCGGCCGTATCACTCCGGAAATGTGGATGAACTCATCGCCTTGATTGAGCTTCAGGCTCTTATCGCCCTCCACCTCCAAATTGCCGTTACCTTCCACCTGGGTCACCGTCACGGTGAGGCTACCGACCAAGCTATTGCCCTGCGAACTGGTTCCTGCGCCGTCAAACGTATGCGAGCCGGACAGGGTCGTGTCCAGAATCGGTATGCCCTTGGTGGTGATGGATTTGCCGAACAGGGCGGGACCGGTGTCCGTCACCGCGGAGGTTTTCGAGGTCGTGGTGGCCGCGTTCTTGCTGGCGTTGGTCGATTCGTTCAGCACGACGGTCAGGACATCGCCCACGCGACGCGCTTTCACATCCGCGAATAACGCCATTTCCTGGCCCGCCTGATAAATGGCTCCGTCAGTGCGCGGCGCGGGCGGCGGCAAGACCCGCGGCGCGACCGGATCCGGCTTGTGATCCTTTCCCGGTATCACGGAACACGCCGACAGCGCTGCCGACAGCGCGAACACCCGTAACGCACCGCTCGATCCCGAAGGGCCGGCACCAACAGTGGCTCTTCCAGTCAGGGGACGCTCGGATCTCATGACAGATTAGTCGTCAGGTATTCCAACATTTGATCGGTGGTCGTGATCGCTTTGGAGTTCATCTCGTAGGCGCGTTGACATTCGATCATGTTGACGAGCTCGGTCACCGTGTTCACGTTGGAGGTCTCCAACGAGCCCTCCTGAACGGTGCCGAGTCCGTTGGCGCCCGGGGTTCCTGTCTGCGGCGAGCCGCTGGCCGCGGACTCGATGGCGAGGTTATTGCCCATCGGCTGCAGACCTTGCTCGTTGATGAAATCCGCCAATTGGATTTGCCCTATCTGCGTCGTTTTGTTGGCGGCGGACACAGCCGTGACCACGCCGTCGCTGCCGATCGTGACCGACTGCGTACCCGTCGGGATGGTGATCGCCGGCTGCAGGGGATAGCCGCTCGCGGTCACGACGTTTCCCTGGTTATCCAAGGTGAGCGATCCGTCACGCGTGTAGGCCAGCGTGCCGTCGGGCAGCGTGATCTGAAAGAAGCCGCGCCCGGATATGGACACGTCCAAGGGACCGTTGGTCGTCGTCGCGCTGCCCTGCGCGTAATTTGCCTCCGTGGCGACGATGCGCACGCCGGTCCCCAAGGTAAGTCCCGTCGAGTACTGAGTGTTCTGCGTGCTCTGTGCGCCGACCTGGCGAATGTTCTGGTACATCAGATCCTGAAACGCCGCACGTTGCGATTTGTAGCCCGTGGTGTTGGCGTTGGCAAGATTGTTGGCGATGATCGCCATTTGGGTGTTTTGGGCGTCGAGGCCGGTTTTTGCCGACCATAATGCGAGATTCATCGTGAATATCCTTTAAATGATGCGTCGTATTACGAAGAGTTCGACATCAGCTGCTCGGCGGTCTGTTCGTTCTGATCGCTCGAGTTCATGCTCTTGACCTGAAATTCATATAGACGCTGCAGCTCGATCATGTTGATCAACGACTGCGCGGCGTTGACGTTGCTCGATTCCAGCATCCCGGAGGTGAGTGTCACCGTCGGGTCGGTTTCGGCAGTCGTGCCGTCCTTGAGACGCAGCAAGCCGTCATCGCCCTTTTGCAGATTCTTCTGCGGCGGATTGACCAATTTGATGCGATCGGTCGGCGAGATCCCGATCGGATTCAAGCCGAGCGGCACGACCGAGACCGTGCCGTCGTTGCCGATGGTGACGGTCGTCGACGGCGGTATGTTCAGCGGACCGGACTCGCTGAGAACCGGCAATCCGCTCGCCGTGGTCACTGCGCCGTCGACGGTGACGCGCAGATCGCCCGCACGCGTATAGGCCTCCTTACCGTCGATGCCTTGAACCGCAATGTAACCGCTGCCGTTGAGCGCCACGTCGAGATCGCGGCCGGTGCTTTGCATGACGCCGCTCGAGAAGTCCGTGCCGGCGTCGCTCGCCACCGCATTCACGCGCGTCGGGTAGCCGACACCGTAAATCGGCTGGCTGACGAAGGACACCGCGTCCGCGCGAAAGCCGACGGTATTGACGTTCGCGATGTTGTGGTTGTTGACGGCCTGCGCTTGCATGATCTGCTTCGCGCCCGTCATCGCCACATAGAGCCCTCTATCCATTGGTGGCGATGCCGATCACGGTCTGCGACATCTGGTCGGCCGTGGTGATGACCTGGGCATTGGCCTGGAACGCCCGTTGCTCGGTGATCATGTTCACCAGTTCCGTGGTCAAATCGACGTTCGAGCTTTCCAGCGCACCCGCCTGAATGCTGCCGAAGCCGGCGGATCCGGCCGTGCCCTGCACCACCGTGCCGGACGCGAACGTCTGCGCCCAATTCGTGTCGCCGAGTTGCTGCAGGCCCTGCGGATTCGGAAAATTCGCGATGGCCAACTGTCCTAATTGCGTGGAGCGGCCGTTGGTATAGACCGCGGACACGACGCCGGTGGTGTCGATGGAGACGGTGCTCAGCTGCCCGGTGGTGTAGCCGTTCTGCGTGATGGAAGTCACGCCGAACTGCGTGCCGTACTGCGTGGTCTGACCGAAGTTGAAGGCCACGGTCATCTTTTGCGCACCGTCCGGCGGTACAAACTGGTTGGGAGCTGCCCCGAACGTCAACGTACCGTTCGCCGGCACGGTCACGGCGCCGGTGTTCGAGAACGTCAGGGTTTGCGCGGCGCCGACCGCCGTGCCGTTGATGGCCATATTGACCGTCCACACATCGGGCGCCGCGGTCTGAGAAAAATACATGGTGGCCGGATAGGAATTGCCGAGCGAGTCATACACCGTCGTCGAGGTCGACTGCGTGTAGGTATTCGAATTGGCCGGATTGAAGGGCGCCTGCGTCGGCACCGTCGCATTCGACGGCAAATTCAAAATCACATTGCCCGTGGTGGTCGCTACCGGCGCGCTCTGCGCGGTGTTCAGATTGAGGTCCGCCAGAGCGCCCGTATTGAATCCGCCGTTGGCGAGCGGCGGATAGACCTGCAGGTCTTGGCCGGTCGAGCTCACCACGTTGCCGTTGGCGTCTTCGGAAAATTGGCCGTTGCGCGTGTAGACGTTGCCGTTCTCGCTATTCAGCGTGAAGAAACCGTTGCCGCTGATCGCCAGATCCAGCGCACCCGAGGTGGTGGATATGTTGCCCTGAGTGAACTGCTGTGCGGCGGTGACGAGCCGCACACCCTCGCCGGACGTAGAACTATTCAAATTGACCGCGCCCGATGCGTACACGTCGGCGAACTCCGCTTGCGAGTTCTTGAAGCCGATCGTATTCGCATTGGCGATATTGTTCGAGGTGATGTCCAACGCCGAATTGGCGGCGGTCAACCCCGATAAAGCGATACTGAATGTAGCCATGTGTGCTCCTTAACTGAACTAGTTCGAAATTTGCTGGACGCTGGAGAACGGCACGCTGCCGAGACCGGCGATGTTCAATGTCAATCCGGTGGTGCCCGAGCCCATCGTCACGCTGTCGACGGTGCCGTTGACCAGCGTGCTGACCGCCGTGCCGCCGCTGACGCCGGCCACCTGCGCGTTCAAGGTGTACGTCCCCACCGGTGCCTGCGAACCGTTGGACATCTGCCCGCTCCACGAGAAATTCGCCATCCCGGCCGGTTGCGCACCGAGATTGATCGACTGCACCAACACGCCGGCGCTGTTCGTGATATTGAGCGTCACCTGCGAACTGTTCTGCGGCACGCTGACGGCGCCCGAGAGCGTTGCGCCGGCGGTGCTCAAGGTACCCGTCGAACTGGCGACGAGCGCCTGATGCCCGAGTAACGAGGAAGCCTGCAACGCCTGACTGGAAACGAGCGAATTCGAGAGCGTGCTGAACGAGGTGTTGAGCTGAGTGATGCCCTGCACTTCGCTCAAGGAGGCGAGTTGGCTCAAGAATTCGTTGCTGTCGACCGGGCTCGTCGGATCCTGGTTCTTGAGCTGCGCCAGCATGAGCGTCAAGAAATCGGTGCCGCCCAGGGTGACGCCGTTGGCCGCCGTCGACGAAGATGAGCTGCCGGAACCGGTAGCGCCCGTGCTTGCGGTGCCGCTGCTTCCGGTGGTGCCGCCGATTCCGGCGAGGGGGGTGGCCGCGAGTGTCTGATGGATGTTCATGATTGATTCCGCCGATTGAGTGGGGGGTTAGTGGCCCATCGAAATGACTTTGAGCAAGAGGTCGCGCGCCGTGTTGATGGCTTCGACGTTGGTCGCGAAGGAGCGATTCGCGGAAATCATGTTGGTCATCTCTTCGATCGAATTCACGTTCGATGAATAGACAAAGCCGTCTTTGTCGGCGAGCGGATGATCGGGTTGATAGGTCTTCAGCGGCGGCGCCGTGCTCTCGACCACCCCGAGCACCCGGACACCCGTCGCGGCACCCTGATCATCGAAGCTCGTATCCGCCGTATTCATCATCGCCTGGAATACCGGATGCCTGGCGCGATACACCTTGGTCGCATCGCCGTTGACGCTCTCCGCGTTGGCGAGATTGCTGGCCGTGGTATTGAGCCGGATGGTTTCGGCATTCAACGCACTGCCGGAAACATTGAACACATCGAACAGCGACAAGATTGCTCTCCTAATGACCTAGGACGATTAGCCGGTAATGGCCAACGTCAGCTCGGATATCTGCAGATTGATGAAATTGAGACTGGCCTGATAGCGCACGTTGTTTTCGGAAAAGGCGGCTTGTTCCACCGGCATCTCCACCGTGTTGCCGTCGAGCGAGGCTTGATAAGGGTTGCGGTATTTCAATTCACCGGCCGGCACTTCGCCGTCGTTGAACGTGATGTGCGCGGCGTGCGTGACTTGCAGCGGCAGCGGTGTTTCGCCTTCGGTTTTCGACAGCACGGCGCTGAAATCGATGTCCCTTGCCTTGTAGCCCGGTGTATCCGCATTGGCGAGGTTGGTGGCCAGAACGCCGAGGCGTTGGCCGTGCAACAGCAGCGCTTGCTCATGAATGCCGAAAATAGTGTCAAACATCGGGTGAATGCTCCTCGAGCAGGACAAAGCAAGAGCTGTGCCAACCGGCGTGAACGCGAGTTTGGACGGCCAAATGAGCGTTTGAGGGGCATTGGAGCTTCGGTAGGACGTCGCAGAGTGGTGCAGCACCCGAAGGCGGCGGCAAAGAATTGCCGCGGCCGGCCGGCGGCGGCAAAGCGCGTACGAGCGGCGATTGCCGGCGCGTTAAAGAGCCGCGGTTCGCCGCCGCCCGGGGCGCAGCGCGCCATTCTGGCGCCTCTCTTGCGTTTTCTGGACTCTCACGTGCTTGTTCTGGCACGTCACTTGCTTGTTATCGAGTACGATGCGAATACCGTCAAAATATCGGCACTGGATGTTGGGTGTATGTTTGCTGGCGGCACCCGTATTCTCAGCCGATTTGCAAAATGTTCCGCAGCTGGAAGCGCTCGCGAAATCCGAAGCCGCCCTGCAATTGCCCGCGCTGACCGACAAGCAGCGATTGATTGCCGGCCCGATCGATCCGCGTCTGCAGCTGGAACGCTGCGACCAGCCGCTCAAGCCGTTGGTCGGCCCCGGGGGACACATGCGCGACCGAATCTTGGTCGAACTGCGCTGTCCCAGCCCGCCCCGCTGGCATATTTACGTGCCCGTGCGAGTGGTCGGCACCTCCTTGGTGACCATCGCCGCGCATGCCATTGTCGTGGGCAGTGTGTTGTCCAACAAGGATTTGCGGGTCGAGCAGCGCGATATTTCGGACCTGCCGCCCGGCTATATGGATGATCCGACGGTCGCGGTCGGACTCACCGCCAGCCGGCCGATTTCGAGCGGGGCCGTGATTACCAATCAATTGCTGCTAGCGGCCAAAGCGGTCCAGCGCGGCCAAACGGTCACTCTGGTGGCCGACGCCGGCGGCCTGAGCGTCCGCATGGAGGGCCGCGCATTGAGCGATGGCTTGATGAATCAACGGGTTAGGGTCCAAAATTTATCGTCGGGCAAAATCGTGGAAGGCATTGCCCGGTCGGAACAGGTCGTCGAAATTATTTTTCAATAGGCCTTTAGTGAACCACGTCACAGCCGATAATGGTTCTAGAAGGTCGCATGAGCGTGATTGGTTAAAGTTCATCCATTCCCTGACGATAACAAGGGTAAGGGCTGTTGCTCGCCCTAGGAGAGATTTCGGTGACAGCAAAAATCGGTGGATATTCAACGTCTGAGGCAGTCGCGCCTTTAAAGGGCTCGAACACCGGCAGCGTTGCCCCTGACAAGTCGCAGGGTGAAGCGGCAGCCGCGGTGACCGCGACGTCGCAGACGGGAGATCAGCTCACATTGACCGCCAACGCCCGGTCACTGCAGAAGCTGTCGGATGTCATCACTCAAGCCCCCGTGGTCAATGCCACGAAAGTGGCTTCGATCAAACAAGCAGTGAGCAGCGGCACCTATCAAGTCGATTCTGCCCGCGTTGCGCACAAGATTTTGCAGTTCGAAAGCGGACTGAAGTAGGCCCATGAACGAGGATGCGCGCCGCCGTCTCGAGGATTTATTGGATCGCGAGATTGACTGTGCGCGTTCACTCGCCGCCACCTTGGACGCCGAACGTGCCGCTCTGGCCGGCGCCTCCCCGGAGACCGTGCAACTCAAGGTCGGCGAAAAAATGCAGCTTCTCGGGAACCTCGAAAGACTCGAGGACGAGCGCCGCGCTCTGAGCGTGGCCGCAGAACAAGGCTTACCGGGCACCCGCGTCGCGCGCGGCACCGGCATCGCGGAAACGGTCGCTTCACGCTGGCGAACGTTGATGGAATTGATGGCCGGATGCCGGACGGCGAACGAGGTCAACGGCTGCATCATCAACTTGCGCCTGAGCCAGATCAAACAACTCCTCGGCATCGTGCGCGGCGGTTCGCCGGTTACATACAGTCCGCAAGGAAAGACCTTTGCGAAAGCGCTGCGCGCGCTGGCGAAGGCGTGACCTATGCTGGTGCTGAGTCGCCGCGCTGACGAGTCGATCGTAATCCAGCCTGCAGACGGCGTGGATGTGAGCATGACCCTCGCACAGCTATTCGCCAATGGCCCCATTCTGATCACATTGCTGGGCGGAACCGGGCGTCGCATCAAAATGGGCATCGAGGCGCCCGAACAACTCGCGATTCGACGCAAAGACGTCGCGTAAGTCCGTACGCCGCAGCCGAGTTGGCGATCCGACCCTCCCGGATCGGACTTTGTCCCTTCTGCGTTGAACCAAATCCGTCGCTATGTTACATAATATCGGGCGAGGTATTGAACGCTTCGCTAACGCCGATTCGATGTGCATAATGGCACCTCGCAACAACAAAGAGGCCGTTCGGATGGAGCGTCGTTTGCACACCCGCCACCGCGCGCGCACGACAGTGTACGTCGTCATGTCCGGCCGCAAGAGCCGTATCTGTAAGGCCAAGAACTTGAGCGCCAACGGCGTATTCGTCGAGACGGAGAATTTGGGCCTGCGCAAGGGACAGCAGGTGCAGCTCGCCTTCGCGATCAACTTAGGGTTAGTCACGAAAATTCACCGCCGCACGGCCATTGTGGCTCATGTCACGCGCGGCGGCACCGGCCTGATGATGGAGCAGTTCGCCGGCCGCTGATATCGTCCATTCCGACCGAGTCGTTCTGAGCGATTCGATTCCCGGTAAACTTCGGGCACATGCCGCCCTTACGAGCCGATCCCACACGCACGGATGCCATCCGCATTCGCGGCGCGCGTCAGAACAACCTCAAGAATCTCGACCTCGATATCCCTCTCAACGAATTGATCGTGGTCACCGGAGTCAGCGGTTCGGGAAAGTCATCCCTGGTCTTCGATACGCTGTATGCCGAAGGCCAGCGCCGCTATGTCGAGACCTTTTCGCCCTACGCGCGGCAGTTCTTGGACCGGATGGACCGGCCTCTGGTCGACCGCATCGAGGGCATTCCGCCGGCGATTGCCATCGACCAAACCAATCCCGTGCGCACCTCGCGCTCGACCGTCGGCACCATGACCGAACTCAACGATCACTTGAAGCTGCTGTTCGCGCGCGCCGCGGTGTTGCATTGCCGCGGCTGTGGGCGCCCGGTGCGCCGCGATACGCTCGAGACCATCCGCGAAGAGCTCTCCCGGCGATCCCGCGACAGCGGCGATCCGCGCCTCCTGCTGACCTTCCCCATCCACATTCCGAAGAACTTCAGCGAGACGGAGATCAAGGGCCTGCTCACCGGCCAAGGCTACACTCGCATACACGAACGACGTGGCGACACATTGCAGGTGGTTCAAGATCGCTTTCGCTGGACGGCGGTCGAACCCGCCCGCGCCAACGATGCCATTGAAGCCGCGCTCAAGATCGGACGAGGACGGCTCGACGTCTATCCGTTCAGCGACACCGACGCAGTCGCTCCGCCTTGGCGGTTTTCCACCGACCTGCATTGTGCGGACTGCGACATCGCCTACAAAGAGCCCGGTCCGAGCACGTTCAGTTTCAATTCGCCGATCGGTGCCTGCGAGACCTGCCGCGGCTTCGGCCGCAGCATCGGCGTCGACTATGGCCTGGTGATACCCGATAGCTCATTGTCGCTTCGCCAAGGCGCCATCAAGCCCTGGCAAACCGAGTCCTACCAGGAATGCCAAGCGGATCTCGTCAAGTTCGCCCGCAAGCGCGCCATCCCCGTCGATACGCCCTGGCGTGATCTGACCGATGCACAACGCCAGTGGGTGCTCGACGGCGAGGGAGAATGGACCAGGCAGGTCTGGTACGGCGTGAAGCGATTCTTTGCGTGGCTCGAGACCAAGGCCTACAAAATGCACATCCGCGTGCTGCTCTCGAGGTACCGCTCGTACACCGAATGCACGGCGTGTCATGGCGCGCGATTAAAGCCCGAGGCGCTGCTGTGGCGACTCGGTGATTCCGGCGGTCCGGGCGGCTCCGGCGGCCCCGGCCACAACATTCGCGACTTGATGCTGTTGCCGATCGACGCCTGCCGCCGCTTCTTCGCCGCGCTCGTCTTGCCGGCGCCACTCGATGAGGCCACCGACTTATTGCTGCGAGAGATTCGCACGCGTTTGAGATATTTGGCCGACGTCGGATTGGGATACCTGAATCTCGACCGCCAATCGCGCACTCTATCGGGCGGTGAAGTGCAGCGAATCAATCTCACGACGGCGCTCGGCACTTCGCTGGTCAATACCCTATTCGTGCTGGATGAACCCTCCATTGGCCTGCATGCGCGCGATGTCGATCGCATCGTCGGCGTCATGCAGCGCCTGCGCGATGCCGGCAATACGCTGATCGTGGTCGAACACGACCCGAAAGTGATGCAGGCCGCCGATCGCCTGCTCGACATCGGACCGGGTCCCGGTGCACAGGGCGGCGAAATCGTGTTCGATGGACCCATCGCCGAACTCGCCGCGGCACGCGGCTCGCTCACCGCCGATTACCTTTTTCACCGCCGGCGCGTCGACGTCGCGCACGCCGCTCCGCGTGTTGCCGCCGGCCTGTTACGCATCGAAGGTGCCGCCGAGCACAACCTGAAGGCCATCGACGTGGACATACCGCTGTGCCGCCTGGTTTGCGTCACCGGCGTCAGCGGCTCCGGTAAATCGACGCTGGTGCACGATGTACTGTTCCCCGCGCTGAAACGCGCCAAGGGCAAACCCACCGAGAATCCCGGCCTGCATCGGAACATACAGGGCGTCGACCTGATCGATGAGGTGGTCATGGTCGATCAAAGCCGCATTGGCCGCACCACGCGCTCCAACCCCGCGAGTTACGTAGGCGCCTTCGATGCCATCCGCCACTTGTTCGCCAAATTACCGCAGGCGCGCGCGCGCAAATACACCGCCGGCACGTTCAGTTTCAATGCCGGCAACGGTCGCTGCCCCGGCTGCGGCGGCAACGGCTTCGAGCACGTGGAAATGCAATTTCTGTCGGATGTGTACCTGCGGTGCCCCGACTGCGACGGCCGGCGCTATCGGGCGGAAATCCTCGAGTGCAAGTTAGCGCGCGGCGGCTTCCCGCCCTTGAGCATCGCCGACGTGCTCGAGCTCACGGTCTCCGAAGCGCTGGCGGCCTTTTCTGCGGACACCGAGGTGTGTCTTCGTCTCGCGCCGCTCGCGGAAGTGGGCCTCGATTACCTGCGCTTGGGTCAACCCGTACCCACCCTCTCGGGCGGAGAAGCGCAGCGACTGAAGCTCGCAGGTCATCTGGCCGACAATGCGGCGCGGCGCGATGCGCCCGGACGCGGCGATGCGCCCGGACGCGCCGCCGGACCTGTACGCGGCTCGCTATTTTTATTCGACGAGCCGACCACCGGTCTGCATTTTGACGACGTGGCCAAACTATTGCGCGCCTTCCGGCGCCTGATCGAGGCCGGTCACTCGCTGCTGGTCATCGAGCACAATTTGGAGGTGGTGCGCGCAGCCGATTGGATCGTCGACTTGGGTCCCGAAGGTGGCGATGCGGGAGGCGCCGTGGTCGGTGTCGGCACACCCGCAGACATCATGCGGATCACCGCGTCGCACACCGGACGCGCGCTGCTCGACACATTGAATCCTGCGGCGTTCGCTCATGCGGTGCACGACGCCGGGGACCGCCCAGAACGCTCGCGTTCGCAGGCCATCGAGATCCGCGGCGCCCGCGAACATAATCTGAAAAATATCGACGTGAATTTGCGGCGCAACGAATTCACGGTCATCACCGGCGTCTCGGGCAGCGGCAAGAGCACCCTGGCATTCGACATTCTGTTCGCCGAAGGACAGCGCCGGTATCTCGAGTCCCTCAATGCCTATGCGCGGCAATTCGTCCAGCCCGCGTCGCGCCCCGACGTGGATGCGGTCTTCGGCATACCGCCCACCGTGGCGATCGAGCAACGCACCAGCCGCGGTGGACGCAAGAGCACGGTGGCGACGCTGACGGAGATCTATCATTTCTTGCGCCTGCTGTACGTCAAGCTGGGGCGTCAGTACTGTCCCCGTTGCGAAGCGCCGATCGAACCGCAGTCCGCCGACGCGATTGCCGCGCGGCTGCTCAAGGACTACCGGGGTCAGACCATTACGCTGCTGGCGCCGCTGATCGTCGCGCGCAAGGGCCTGTACACGGCTCTCGCGAAATGGGCTCGCGGCAAGGGCTTCGGCGAGTTGCGCGTCGACGGCTCATTTCTGTCCACGGCGAGATGGCCGCGGCTCGACCGATTCGTCGAGCATTCAATCGAATTGCCCGTGGCATCGCTGC
>Ga0181521_10002365_pt1 | contig 22912 bp, 19 predicted proteins | sample PEATcosm2014_Bin_32_FD_119764 | JGI IMG/M metagenome (GOLD analysis project Ga0181521, IMG submission 119764) | Peatland microbial communities from MTU Mesocosm Facility, Houghton, MI, USA - PEATcosm2014_Bin02_60_metaG | ecosystem: Environmental > Terrestrial > Soil > Wetlands > Peat | place...
CAGCCCGCCGCCTCTCGGCGACAAACCGGGGCCTGCTACCGGGCGCTCCGGCGATTACCCGGGCGGGACTTGCACCCGCTGGTCTGGTCCAGTTTTCAGGACGCACCATGCAGCCGAGCCTAGTTATGACGGCCCGCGTCAGCACCTTCGTGCTCCGGCTCTCGGGCGAAGGTCGCGCCCCGTGAGGCTCGTCTCCCGGTCGGCTGCCTGACGCTTCTACCCTCCGCCCAGCGCAGACGCCCTTCGCTCGGCGGCAAGCACCGCGTTGCGCAGCAGCATCGCCCGGGTCATCGGTCCGACGCCGCCGATCCGCGGTGTCATCCAGCCTGCGACCTCAGCGACCGATTCCTCGACGTCCGACAGCAGTCGCTTGCCTTCGCGCGAAACCCCGGCGCCCACCACTGCTGCGCCAGGCCTCACCATGTCGCGGGTCACCAGGTTCGCCCAACCCGCTGCCGCGACGACGATGTCGCCCTGGCGGACGTACGCACCGAGGTCCGCCACTCCGGTGTGGACGACGGTAACGGCCGCATTAAGGCCCGGCCGCTTCAACGCCAGCAGGAGCGCGAGCGGCCGGCCAATCGTCAGGCCGCGGCCGACGATCACGACGTGTTGCCCGCTGACAGGCACGTCGTACGCGTGGAGCAGCTCGACGATCCCCGCCGGCGTGCACGGGAGCGGCCCAGGTGCACCCATCACGAGACGCCCCAAGTTCACAGGGTGCAGCCCGTCGACGTCCTTGTCGGGATCCACGGCCAGCAACGCCCGCTCTTCGTTCAAGTGTTTCGGCAACGGCAGCTGGATGAGCAGCGCGTCGACTTCGGGATTCGCGCTGAGCGACCGGATGACCGACTCGAGCCGACCCTGGGTCACGTTCCCGGGCAGTTCCTCGTGCACGGACTCGACGCCGATCTCGGCGCAGTCCTGGTGCTTCATCGCCACATACCGGGCGCTCGGTTCGTCGTCGCCGACGAGGATCGTCCCGAGCCCGGGTGTTACGCCGGCCGCCTTCAGTTCGGCGACCCGCTTCGACAGCTCGCCACGTTCACGGGCGGCGAGCGTTTCCCCGTCCAGCAGGATCGCGGCCATCAGTGGCGGAAGTGGCGCTCACCGGTGAGCACCATCGAGATTCCACGCTCGTCGGCGGCCGCGATCACCTCGTGATCGCGAAGTGACCCGCCCGGCTGCACGACAGCAGTGACGCCTGCATCGATCATTGCGTCCAACCCATCTCGAAACGGGAAAAATGCGTCACTGGCCCCTGCTCCTCCTTGTCCTCGTCCGGCAGCCTTGCGACCGGCGATCCCGGCCGCGTCCACGCGATTCTGCTGCCCACATCCGATACCGACTATCTGCCCACCGTAGGCCAAAACGATGGCGTTTGACGAAGTCAGACCGCAGACCCTCCACGCAAGTTCGAGATCGCGCCACTGTTGTTCGCTCGGCGCGAGCCTCGTCGCCACCAGCCAGGTCTCGGGCGCCGATCGGAATCGGTCGCGCTCTTGGACGAGGAAGCCCCCGTCGACCTGGCGAAGGCTGAGTCCGACGGGCGACGGAAAAGGTGCTGCGATCACCCGCATGTTCTTCCGCTTGGCGGCGAAATGGGCCAGGGCACCGTCGTCGAACGCGGGCGCTATGAGGAGGTCTGCGAGCGGGCTCTCGACGATCTGGCCGGCGAGCGCCTCGTCGACGAGGCCGCTCAGGGCCACGATCCCGCCGAAGGCCGAGACCGGGTCTCCCGCCAGGGCCCGTATATAGGCCGTGGCGAGGTCCTCGGCAACGGCAACCCCGCAAGGGTTCGTGTGCTTCACGATCACCGCTGCGGCAAGACCGCCTCCGAAGCTGAGGCCATCCGGCCCGACCAGCTCGTGCGCGAGCTGCCACGCCGCCTCCGCGTCGAGCAGGTTCAGATAGGACAGCTCCCGGCCGCCATGCTGGACCGCGCCCTCCCACCAGCCGGTGGGATTGCCGCGAGCCCCGTAGAACGCGGCGTGTTGGTGCGGGTTCTCCCCGTAGCGAAGCTGCATGGCGCGCTCGAGGACGACGTGCAAAGTCTCAGGCAGCGGGTCGGCGCTGTCGTGGGCATCGGGTCCGGTCTCGTCCAGCCAGCGAACGATCGCGGCGTCGTAGGCGGCAGTGTGGGCGAACGCGGCACGCGCCAGCCTGCGGCGAGTGGACTCGCTCACAACGCCGCCCCTGCTCAGCTCCTCCAACACGGTCCCGTACTCGCCGGGATGAACGACAACCGTGACGGACGCGCAGTTCTTCGCCGCGGCCCGGATCATCGTCGGACCGCCGACGTCCATCGTCTCGACGGAAGGTTGCGCCTCGAACGGGTACAGGTTGCAGACGACAAGGTCGATCGCTGTGATGTCCAGGGCAGCGAGGTCCTCGAGATGGGACTTGATCGACCGGTCGGCCAGGATGCCGGCATGGATGGCCGGGTGCAAGGTCTTCACGCGCCCTCCCAGCATCTCCGGCACACCGGTGATCTGGGCAACTTCGGTGTGATCGATACCGGCCGCGGCCAGGACTTTCGCGGTGCCCCCGCTGGCGACCAGCTCGACGCCGAGGGCCGTCAGGCCGCTCGCGAACTCCTCGAGGCCTGTCTTGTCGTAAACAGAGAGAAGCGCACGCACCCTGACCGACGCTACCAGGGTGGTACCGCGACAGGCTGAGCTGCTGTTTCAGAGGCCACGCGGCGCGGCGCTCAGGTGCGCACCTCGCCGCGACGCTACCGAGAATTGTGTCAGATCGCAGCCGCAGGACGGGTATTGTTCGTTAACGCAAGCCCCCCGATGCCATGTTTCACTCGCTACGCTCGATCGAGCCGTTCGGGACAGATGAGGAGCACTTTGAGCGACGACCTCCAGGGCATCGGATGGTGGCTCGCGTCTGACGGCAAGTGGTACCCGCCGGACCTGCATCCGGCCGCGCGTTTTGCGGTGCCCGGCGAACAAGCTCGCATCGCTGCCCTGCTCGACGCCGCGATAGACGTGGCTCGAGTACGGGAAAAAGTCTCTGCTCAAGTCCACGGCGAGGGCATGACCAGGACTTTCTCCTCGGGAAACCTCGGCAGCCCTCATTCGGGCGCGCGGAACGGGAGTGCGGACGATCGAACACCCGGCCAAGGCACCGGGGTACGACACACCGATCCCTTGCCGCGCTTTAGAGGTACGGACCGGCCGAACTGGCCGTTTGAGGCGCGGAGCTCCTCGGAGCCGGTCACCTCGAGGCCCGAGACCCGGTGGAGACCTGACGTCCGGCAAAGGGCGGATACCACGCGGCCACCATCTCGGTCGCCCTCCGGGCCCGACCGCCCCTCGCCCGCGCCACCAGCGCCCGCTCTCTCCGCTCGAGCCGCGCCCGCTCCTGCTCCTGCGGTACCCCGATGGAAGCCCGAAAAGACCCCTGAGCCCGGCCCGCCGGCCGATCGAGGCATGTCGTTCCCGCCTGCGCCGCCTGCGCCGCCTGCGCCGCCTGTGCCGCAGGCCGTGCCGCCTGAGCCGCAGGCCGTGCCGCCCCCGCCCGGTCCAACGGCCCCATTGGCTGTGGCCCCGCCGCCCGCTCCAACAGGGCGATCGCCCACAGCAGCGATCGAGAGAAGTGGCCTGCCACCCATGGCTCGGCGGCGCCCCTCAACAGTCCGGCCGCCCTCTGACCTGCGTCAGGCGGTAGCCGGCGCAGTCGTGCGAGCGGCGGCTCAGGGGCCGCTGATGCCGAGAGGGCCGGAGGAATCAGACTCTGTGACGCTCAAGGCGTCGGAGTCCTCGCAGATGTGGCCGCACTACTCCCCACCGACTCCTGCACCCGGGGAGGATCCCTCTGCTCTGGTCGCCACCATTGAGCCTGATACTGACGCACAACAGACCATCGCCCCGGAGATCCCCACCGACGCCGGCCAGAAGACGCTTGACCCCTACGAGGATTTCGCCAGACTTGCTGGCGAGCACGCTTTTACCGGTACCGCCCCGCGGCGCCGCAGCATTCGAACCTCGAGCGGGCCGGCCACAGCCGCAGGATCCCCTCCTTCGACCGTGCAGCCTTCTGACCCACCTTCCACCCAACCGAGCCAGGCTCACGTCGAGCCAACGCCACCTGACCCGTCGTTCACCGACGTTGCAACTCCTGCCACGAACGAGCCGGAGCTGCACTTCCCCGGACTGTCCGACAGTGGGGAACCATCCTGGCCGATCGGCGAACGGCGATCGTTCGCCCGTCAGGCGCGTAAGCCACTTCCCGCGGCGCTCCAGGCGGTGGTCTCATCCAACGTTGCGCAAGCCGACCCTGGCGAATCAGCGTCGCAGCCGGTCGCATCGAGGCAACCCCCGGAACCGACCGAGGCACTTCCGGGCGGAGCCGGCGCGAGCACCGAAGCAGGCAAAGAGCCGGCAAGCGGCAAGAGGCCCGGCATCATACGCCGCTACGCCTCGGCGATCGCCATCGTCGTGCTCTTCGTCGCGGCGGGCGGCGCCGCCGCCGGCATCGCTGCTCTCCGCGGCCCGGTCACTCAACCCGGGCTTCCAACTCGTGCTCAGGACCAAGCCGCGGCAGACAACGTCGTGCTCAGAGCCAGCGACTTCCCGACCCCTTGGCACGTGTCCAAGGTCGGGATCACCGCTAGCTCGTACGGGATCGCCTCAGGGCTCGTCACGCCAGCGATCGTTCACTCATGGCTCACCGCACATCCGGCATGCGCCGGAGACCTCAACAGCCTCAGCGCCGCTTTGACGGCGTCTGCTGGCACCGTGACCGCCGTGGCCTCCACACGAGCGACCGCCGCGGATCCGCTGGGCGGTTCGTGGCAGGCCGCAGACGTGGTTGCCTTCCACTCCAGCGCCGCCCAGGTGAGCACGGATCTGGCGGCGATGCGCTCGCTCATCGCAGAGCCGGCCGCCAGAGCCTGCATCAACCGTTTCTGGTCGGCAGCTTTGCTGGCCGGGCTGCCGCGGGGTTCGTACGTCTCTCTGTCCGTGTCCCAACCGCCGCCGCCGGTCCTGCCCGGGAACCCGCCGGTGTGGGTCATGGCCATGGGCGGCACCGCTACGGTCCGGAGCATCGCGCTCCCGTTCCGTTTCGAGGTCACTTCATTCGGGGTCGGCCGCGCCCAGGTGTCATTCGCAACCTCGTCCAAGCTTGCACCCCTCCCGCTCAGCCTCGACCAGGCGCTGCTCGTCGTCCTGGCGACACGAGCTGAACTGCGGGCCCCTTAGTCCGACCGCCTTGTCCTGTCCGCTACGAACCGCGTCTCAAGCCAGGTAGCGGTACAGAGGCATCTCGCTCGTAAGCTCGGCGACCCGACCGGCAAGGGAACCGTCGGGATCCTCGCCTCCGTTCGCCAAGGCGTCCGAGATGATCGCTCCGACCTCCGCGAACTCCTCGCGGCCAAAGCCCCGGCTTGCAAGGGCCATAGCCCCGAAACGCAACCCCGAGCAAGCCGGCCCCACTAACGGGTCGTAGGCCAGCGCGATCGCATTGGCTGAGATCCCGATGTTGTTGAGCCGTCGGAGCGTCGCCCAGGCCTCGCGACCACCCGGCGCCAGATCGACGAGCAGTTGGTGAACGTCGGTGCCGCCGGTGACAACGTGCGCCCTTGTCCTGTCCTCGGCCTCGAGGAGCACTTGCGCCAGCGTCCGGGCCCCTTCCAAGGTGCGCTCCATCCGCTCGCGGAAGGCGTCTGTCCCGGCGAGCTTGAACGTCACCGCCTTTGCGGCGATCACGTGCGGAAGTGGGCAGCCTTGTTCGCCGGGGTACACGGCCGCGTCGACCCGCTCAGCGAGCTCCCGGCGGCACAGGACGGCCCCGCCCCGGGCGCCCCCGAGAGTCTTGTGGACCGTCATCGTGCAAGCGTCTGCGAACGGAACCGGGTCAGGATGCATCTTGGCGGCGACCAGGCCGGCGAAGTGCGCCATGTCGACCACCAGGGCCGCGCCCACCTCGTCGGCGATCTCACGGAACCGAGCGAAGTTCAGGTGCCGGCTGTAACACGACCAACCGGCGAACAGAACCTTCGGGCGGTGGCGGCGGGCGAGCGTCTCAACCTCGTCCATGTCTACGAGCCGGTCGTCGCGCCGCACGTGGTACGCGAGCGCCCGATAGTTGCGCCCGGCGAAGGTCTCCGCAGCGCACTGAGTCGGGTGCCCTCCGTGTGCGAAGTCAAAACCGAGCACCGCGTCGCCTGGCTCGCACAGCGCGTGAAGCACCGCCGCGTTGGCGCTTGCGCCCGAATAGGGCTGGACGTTGGCGTGATCGGCACCGAACAGGGCCTTCGCGCGTTCGATCGCCAGGCGCTCGATCTCATCGATCCATTCGCAGGTGTCGTACTCACGATTGCCCGGATAGCCGTCCGCGTACTTCGCCGTCAGGATCGACCCCTGTGCCTCGAGAACTGCGCGTGGCGGCACGCTCTCGGACGCGACCAGGTCGAGCGTGGACCGCTGTCGGGCGAGCTCACCGCCGATTGCGGCACTCACCTCAGGGTCGATGACCTGGAGGATCGCCTCCAATGGGCGATCGGGCTCGTCTGACTCCATTTGAGCCAAGCTACTGGGCAGAAACGGGCACCGGAAGCGGAACCGTCGTGGGCCCGGACCGCCCGGCCCGCCCGGGCCGCCCAGCCGGTTCGTGACGTCGTGCCGCTGCGTGCCTGAGCGACAGCGCCAGCACAACAGCTCCGGCACCGGCACTGACGATCCCGCCGCCGATCAGGCCCCATCTGGCCCCGATTTCCTGGGAGATCCAGCCCACAAGTGGCGCCCCGAGCGGTGTGCCTCCTGCGAACACGAGCATGTAGACGCCCATGACGCGTCCGCGCATCTCCGGCGCGGATGCGAGCTGCACGCTCGAGTTCGCGGCCGTCGAGAAGGTGATGTTTGCAAGGCCGACGGGGACGAGGGCGATCGCGAGCAGGGCGAAGGTGGGCATCAGCCCGACGACGACCTCGAGCACTCCGAATGCGATGGCGCCGACGATCACGAGTCGTGTGGTGGGGTGCGTCCTTCGAGCACCGAGAAGTGCCCCTGCCAACGCGCCCGCGGCGAGAAGCGAGGTGAGCAGCCCGAACGAGGCCGCCCCGCGATGGAACACGACCTTGTCGACGAGCGCGAGCGTGATCTGGAAGTTGAGGCCGAAGGTCCCGACGACCCCGACCAGCACGATCGGCACGAGCAGCTCCCTGCGGTGTCTCACATACGACAGGCCCTCGCGCAGGTTGCCTCGCTGGTGAGCCAGCCGGGGGGCGGGAAAGAGCTCGGAGGGACGCATCATGAGCAGGCAGGCGATCACCGCGATGAACGACGCCGCATTCCCGAGAAAGACCCATGCGGTGCCGACCCCGTCGATCAGCAGCCCCGCGGCCGCGGGCCCGAGGATTCGGGCGGCGTTGAACGTGGCGCTGTTCAGGCCGACGGCGTTCGGCAGCTCCTCACCGCCGACCAGCTCGGATACGAACGCCTGGCGAGTGGGGTTGTCGACGGCGGTCACGATCCCTAGCAGGAACGCGAAGAGGTACACGTCGTACAACGTGGCCGCACCGAGCAGGTCCAAGAGCCCGAGCCCGAGCGCGATGAGGCCCATCGTCACCTGGGTGGCCAAGATGACCTTGCGCTTGGAGAAACGATCGGCGATGACACCGCCCTGCAGCCCGAGAAGCAGGATCGGGAGGAACTGCAGTGCGGTGGTGATCCCTATCGCGGTCCCACTGTTGTCACTGAGGCGGAGCACGAGCCAGTCTTGGCCGACCCGTTGCATCCAGGTGCCGGTCAGGGACACGAGCTGGCCGCTCGCGAACAGCCGGTAGTTGCGGATCCGTAGCGATGCGAAAGTGCGGCTCACGAATCAGCGAGCCTTTCGATGACCGGCACGGCCAGACGCAGGGCCTCGCGCTCGGTCGGCAAGAGATCGTTCAGCCGACATGCCAACCAGGCCTGTCTCTTGTTGCGGTCCTCGGCGAGCAGGTCGCGGCCACGATCGGTCAGCGCGAGCACACACTGGCGCCTGTCGCTCGGGTGAGGTTGACGACGAACGAGATCGAGCTCCTCGAGGGCTGCGACCACCCTCGTCATGGACGGCGGCTGGACGCGTTCTGCCGCGGCGAGGTGCGTGGGCGACGACGGGCCTTCTCTGTCGATGATGCCGAGCACCGACAGTTGGCTCACGGTGAGCCCCTCACTGGTCCGCTCGCTCCGCATGCGTCGGGCGAGGCGCATGACACCGATGCGAAGAACGCTCGCAAGGCCAGAAACGTCCGCCTCTACCTCCTGCGCGTCCTGCCCAACTTGCTCCGTCATACCCTTAGCATAACTCATTAGCTGTGCTAATCAGTTCGCGGGCTCTGCCGCTCCCTCAGGTCGCTGCGTGACTGGCCACACGGACGTTGAAGCCCGCTTCTCGCGCCGTGTCCAGAACCGCCTTGGCATGTTCACGGTTCCGGGTCTCGAGCACGATGTGGACCGCGGTTTCGCGCACCTGCAAGTCGTACCCCTCGCGCAGGTGCTCCACGGTGACGAGGTTCGCGCCGCTCAGCCCTAGGCAGGTGAGCAGGCGGGCGAGGCTGCCGGGCCGGTCAGGGATCCGGGCGAAGAGCACGACCCTGCGACCGGCGTCGGTCTCCTGGCGCCGGATGACCGGCGAGAGCAGACCGGTGTCGACGTTGCCGCCCGACAGCACGACAACTGTCGTGCCGGAAGCCGGCGGCGTGATCCGGCCTGCCATCAACGCGGCTGCGCCAACGGCACCCGCCCCTTCGACTACGAGCTTGGAACGCATGAGCAGCATCACCATCGCGTCGGCGATCTCGTTCTCGCCGACTGCCACGATCTCGTCGACGTGCCGCTCGATCAGGCCAAGGGTGATCCCACTCGGCCGTTTCACTGCGATGCCGTCCGCCAGCGTCGAGCCGGCCTTGGCACTGGCCTTCCGGTGACCCTCGCGTCTGGCAAGAAACGGAGCGCAGACCGCGGCTTGAACAGCAACCACTTGCACCTGCGGCGCGCGCGCATCGACGGCACAGGCGATCCCCGATACCAGCCCGCCCCCTCCGAGCGGCACGATCACCATGGCGAGGTCGTCGACGTCCTCGATGAGCTCGAGACCGAGCGTGCCCTGGCCTGCCACGATCGCCGGATCGTCGAAGGGATGGACGAGGTGAAGACCGGTCTCCCGTGCACGTGCCTCGGCCAGCACAACGCAGTCGTCGAGAGAGTCGCCCTCGAGGTGGACCGAGGCGCCGTAGCCCATCGTGGCCTCCGCCTTGGAGACTGACGCCTCCGCTGGCATGTACACCTCGCACCGCACGCTCGCCGAGCGTGCCGCGAGAGCAGCAGCCTGGGCATGGTTGCCGGCCGAGGCCACAACGATGCCGGGCGCGGCTCCGCTGCCGAGAGCAGCCAGCTTCGCCGAGGCGCCGCGGATCTTGAACGAACCGGTCGGCTGGAGGTTCTCGGCTTTGAGCACGATGCGCGTGCCGGTGATCTCGCTCAGGACGCGCGAGCTGAAAAGCGGCGTGCGAACCGCAATACGCCTGACTGCGGGCCGGGCGGCCTCGATCGCCTCGAGGCTGACCTCGCCCGCTCCCGCCCCCCCTGTCACTGCGTCGCCCTTACAAGGCCCGCACGAGCTCGACCATGAGCTCGCCGGCCTCCGTGGGGTTCTTCGCCACGATCACGCCTGCGGCCGACAGGGCTTCCATCTTGGCCTTGGCCGTCCCTTTCGAGCCCGAGATGATCGCGCCGGCATGTCCCATCTTCCGGCCCGCGGGCGCCGTCACGCCCGCGATGTACGCGACGACGGGCTTGTCCATCGACGATGCGATGAAGTCCGCGGCGCGTTCTTCGCCGTCACCACCGATCTCGCCGATCATCAACACAGCCCGAGTCTCCGGGTCGTCCTGGAAAGCGGCGAGCACATCGACGAAGGTCGAGCCCGGCACCGCGTCGCCGCCGATGCCCACGCAGGTGGTCTGGCCGACGCCCTGCTGGGACAGCTCGTGCAGGGCCTGGTAGGTCAACGTGCCCGAACGGCTGACGACCCCGACCGGGCCTCCCGGCAAGGCAATGTCCCCGGAAGTGATGCCTATGTTGCACTTTCCCGGCGAGATGATGCCCGGGCAGTTCGGGCCGATGAGCCGGACGGCGGGGTAGTCACGGCAGAGCCGGGCGTTCACGAGCGCCTCGTCCTTGGACGGGATGTGCTCGGTTATGCACACCACGACGCGGATCCCGGCCGCCGCGGCGTCGATGATCGCTCCTGGGGCCGCGCGGGGCGGCACGGCGATGAAGCTCGCGGTGACCCCGGTGGCGGCGACCGCCTCGGCGACCGAGTCGAAGACCGGGATTCCTTCCACGTCCTGGCCACCCTTGCCGGGCGTCACGCCGGCGACCACCTTCGTGCCGTAGGCCCGGTTGCGCAGGCCGTGAAAGCGACCCTGGCTCCCGGTGAGTCCCTGCACGACCACGCGGGTCGTCTCGTCCACGAAGATGCTCACAGCTCCGTACCTCCTTGCGACTTGGGCGCACCCGCGAGCTCGACCGCGCGCCGCGCGGCACTCAGCATGGTCCGCTCGCTGATGATCTTCTCCGAGGCGCGCTCGTCGATGATCCTGCGGGCTTCGGCCACGTTCGTTCCGTCGAGCCGCAGCACGATCTGCGAGGCGATGTCCACCTTGTCCAGCGCGCTGACGATGCCGCGCGCGACCTCATCGCACCGCACGATCCCGCCGAAGATGTTCACAAAGATCGCCCGGACGCTCGGATCGAGGTTGATCACCTCCAGCGCGCTCGCCATGCCGTCCTCGTCGGCGCCGCCCCCGACGTCGAGGAAGTTCGCCGCGCTGCCACCGACCTGGCTCACCACGTCGACGGTGCTCATCGCGAGACCCGCCCCGTTCGCGATGATCCCTACTGACCCGTCGAGCGGGATGTACGACAACCCCTTCGACTTCGCGAGGCGCTCGCGCTCGCTGGAATCGCCCAGATTGTCTATCTCCGCCCACTCCGGGTGGCGAAACGCCGCGTCGTCGTCGAGAGTCACCTTCGCGTCGAGCACACGCACCTCGCCATCGGTCGTGAGCACGAGCGGGTTGATCTCCACGAGGTCGGCGTCGCCTTCGATGTAGCAGTTGTAGAGCTTCAGGAGTGTCTCGGCGGCACCTTCTCGAGCCTCCGGGTCGAGCCCCGCACGCTCGACCAGATCGCGCACCGCCTCCGGCGTCACCCCGTCGAGAGGGTTGACATGCAGCCGCGCGATCGCGTCTGGGTCCTCCTCCACGACTTGCTCGATGTCGACCCCGCCACGGGCCGAGACCATCGCGAGATGCAGCTTGGCCGACCGGTCGAGCGTGAAGCTCGCGTAGTACTCCTTGGCGATGTCGGTGGCCTTTTCGATCCACAGGCGTCGAACGATGTGGCCCTTGATGTCCATGCCGAGAATGTTGGCCGCGTGCTCGGCGACCTCCGCCCCGGAGCTCGCTAGCTTGATCCCGCCTGCTTTGCCACGGCCGCCGACTTGCACTTGGGCCTTGACGACCACGGGATAGCCGAGCCGCTCGGCCGCGGCTTCGGCCTCGCCCACGGTGTTCGCGACCTCTCCGGGCGATATGGGCAGGCCATAACGCGCGAAATACTGCTTACCCTGGTACTCAACTAGATCCACCAGTCACCTTCCTGTCGGTTGCTTCGGTTGCTTCGGTTCCTTCGGTCGCGTCGGTCGCTTCAGTCGCCGCTGGCCCCCGGTGGCTCCACATTTGCCCGCTCGCGTGCGTCCAGTGCTTCCTCGAGCCAGGACGCAATCTGAGGCAGATGGGCGCCGGGCGTGAAGACTGCGCTCACGCCTGCGGACTTCAACACCTCGACGTCGCGCTCGGGGATGATCCCGCCCACGACGACGATCACGTCTTCGAGCCCTTCAGCTCGTAACCCCTCCACGACGCGCGGAACCAAGGTCAGGTGCGCCCCGGACAGCAACGAGAGCCCGACGGCGTCCGCGTCCTCTTGCATTGCGGTGCGAACCACCTGCGCGGGTGTCTGGTGGAGGCCGGTGTAGATCACCTCGAAGCCGGCGTCCCGCAATGAGCGGGCGATGACCTTGGCACCTCGATCGTGGCCGTCGAGACCCGGTTTGGCCACGACAATTCGGTAGCGACGTTCCATTCTTTGGCGATACTAGGCAGCACTGGGTGCCTGAAGACCAATCGAGACCTCAGGACCTCACGGCGGGAAGCAGGACGAAGGCGATCAGGCTGAGGTGCAAAGCCGCAGCCAGCACGACACATGAGTGGAAGACCTCGTGGTACCCGAACATCGCAGGCCACGGCTCAGGACGCCTGAGGGCGTACACGACCGCACCGAGCGTGTACAGCAGCCCGCCTCCGAGCATCAGCGAGAAACCCAGCACGCCGAGGTAATGGAAGAACTCCGGCATGGCCCCCACGGCAATCCATCCGGCTGCAACATACGGCGTGGCGACGGCCCACTTCGGCGCGTCCAGCCATGCAAAGCGCATCACGATCCCGGCGACGGATGCTCCCCAGACCAGGCCGAGGACTATCCACGCGTCCGTGTCGGGAAGCGACAGACCGGCAACTGCCGTATAGGTCCCCGCGATGCAGACGAAGATCATGGAGTGGTCGGCACGACGCATCCTGCGGCGCGCCGCCGGCGACCAGCTGACCCGGTGGTAGAGGGCGCTCGTCGTCAGCATCGCCGTCACTGCGAAACAAACGACCGCAGTGCAAACCTCCTACTTGGTCCCGTTCGCCTCGAGACCGATGAGGGGGCCGACAACGAGCATCGCGATCGCGCCCACCTCGTGAAACCAACCGCGCAGAAGTGGTTTGGGCCTCTCGATCGCCGGTACCTTCGCCTGGGTAGCCTGCGCCACGGAAAGTACACTACCTACCGGTCGGTAGGCCCGCCAGCCGACGGCCGTTCGATCGGGCTGAGCGCCAGCAGGAAGCGCTTTTCGCCGTGCTCGCTGAAGCGGATCGTCGCACGGGCGTCCTCGCCTTCGCCCTGCACCTCGACCACAACTCCCTGACCGAAGCGGGCGTGCACAACGGCATCGCCTGGCGCGAGGCCGAGGCTCTCGGCGCCGCTCGTCGCGACAGCTGCCTGCACTGCAGGGTGCGGGCGACCGCTTCCTCCCCCGGCTGTCGCCGCGCCCCAGCCCCCGGCGGCCACGCCCCAGCCCCCGGCAGCCACGCCCCCTCGTCCCCCGCCGATCACGACTCCTTCGCCGACATCTTCGACGAGCTCGTCCGGGATCTCTTTCAAGAACCGGCTCGGGAAGCTCTGCTGGATGCTGCCGAACAGCAAACGGCTCCAGGTGTGGGTCAGGTACAGCCGTTCGCGCGCGCGGGTCACCCCGACATAGCAGAGCCGCCGTTCCTCCTCCAGCTCGTCGGGCTCGCTCAAGCTCTGGGAGTGCGGGAAGATCCCCTCTTCCATCCCGGTGAGGAACACGACGCGGAACTCGAGGCCCTTGGCCGAGTGCAGCGTCATGAGCGACACGCTCGCCCCGTCGTCGGAGACGTCAGTCGCGGCGATGAGCGCTGTGGCCTCGAGGAACGACTCCAAGTCGGTGTGCTCGGACGCCACGTTGATGAGCTCGGCCAGGTTCTCGACGCGGCCTTCCGCGTCGATGGCGCGGCCACCGCCTATGGCGATCTCGGCCTCGAGCGCGTCCCTGTAACCGGTCCGCTCGAGCAGGGCCTCGATCAGCCGGTCCGGCGGGCAGGTTAGGAGATCTCCGGACCGGAGCTCCTCGAGCAAGTTGAGGAAGCTCCGGATCCCGGCGAGCGCCTTTCCCGATGCACCGGCTTGTTCGGCGCGCTCGAGTGCCGCGGCAAAGCCGATCCCGCGTTCGTTGCCGAAAGCAATCACACGCGCGAGCGTCGTGTCGCCGATGCCGCGCCGCGGCGTGTTGAGGATGCGGCGGAGCGACACCTCGTCCCCGGGATTGGCGACGGCGCGGAGGTACGCGAGCACGTCTCGAACCTCGCGCCGGTCGAAAAAGCGCGTCCCGCCGATCACCGTGTAGGCGATCCCACGATCGGCCAGCGCAGTCTCGAGGGCGCGGCTTTGGGCGTTGGTCCGGTAGAAGACTGCGATCTCGCCGAAGCCGATACCCCCGTCCCGGTGGAGCGCGGCGATCTCGCCCGTCACGAAAGACGCCTCGTCCCTGTCGTCGCCGGCGCGGTAGCGCCTGATCCGGTCACCCTTGCCGAGCGCGCTCCACAGGTCCTTCTCCTGACGGAACAAGTTGTTGCCTATCACGGCGTTGGCGGCATCGAGGATCGTCTGGCTCGAGCGGTAGTTCTGATCGAGCACGATCATCCGGGCGTCGGGGAACGCCCGCTCGAACTCGAGCAGGTTGCGCATCTCGGCACCCCGGAACCGGTAGATGCTCTGGTCGGTGTCGCCGACGACACAGACGTTGCGTCGGGCCTCCCCGAGCTGTATCACGAGCTCGTTCTGGGCGACGTTCGTGTCCTGGTACTCGTCCACGAGGACGTGCTCGAAACGCTCCTGGTAGTGCTCGAGCACGTCGGGATGCTCGCGGAACATCCGCACGGTGCGAACCAACAGGTCGTCGAAGTCCATCGCGTTCGCCGCCACGAGACGCCGCTCGTACTCGCCATAAGCCTGGGCGATCCGCCGCTCGTAAATCGTCCCGGCGCGCTCGTCGAAAGCCGCCACGTCGACCATGTCCGACTTGGCCGAGCTGATCACACCCAGCACGGCTCGCGGCGGGAAGCGCCGCTGGTCGATTCCGAGGTCGTCGAGGACGTGCTCCACGAGCCGGCGGCTGTCGCCGTCGTCGTAGATGCTGAAACCCGACCGGTAGCCGATCCGCTCCGCGTTGCGGCGCAGCATCCGGACACACGCGGCATGGAACGTGGACACCCACATCTTCCCGGCGTCGGCGCCGACAAGCTCCACGACCCGGCGGCGCATCTCGTCCGCGGCCTTGTTGGTGAAGGTGATCGCGAGTATCCGCCACGGCGGCACACCCGAGACGACAAGGCGGGCGATACGACGAGTAAGGACGCGGGTCTTGCCTGACCCGGCTCCGGCGACCACGACGAGGGGGCCACCCTCGTGCAGGACAGCTTCACGCTGAGCAGGGTTCAGGTCCGCGACGAGGTCTGCGACAGCACACGCCACCGACTCCGCAGCTGCCGCGGCATCCTCCGGCGGGGCCTGATCCTGCAGCCCCGTGATCCGGCCCCGGCGCCCGAGCGCGGGCAGGTCCCCGAGGAGGTCCCACTCATCGGCTCCCCATGTGCCGGGAGCTCGCGGGGGCAAGGACGACATCGCACCCGACACTACCGGCGCGCCGGCGCGCTCCCGGGATCGGAACACCTGAGAAGTGCCGACATCACTCCCACTCGATGGTTCCCGGGGGCTTGGACGTCACGTCGTAGACGACGCGGTTCACTCCTCGCACCTCGTTGATGACACGGCTGGAGATCCGTTCGAGCACGTCGTAGGGCAAGCGCGCCCAGTCGGCGGTCATGGCGTCCTCGCTCGTGACCGCGCGGATGACGATCGGGTACCCGTAGGTCCGCTCGTCGCCCATCACACCGACCGTGCGCACCGCCGGCAGAACTGCGAACCACTGCCACAGCTGCTTGTCGAGCCCGTCGCGCCGGATCTCCTCCAGGACGATCTCGTCGGCCGTCCGCAGGATCTCGACACGTTCGGGAGTGACCTCTCCGACCACCCGCACCGCGAGCCCCGGCCCAGGGAACGGCTGGCGCCACACCATCTCGGCCGGCAGTCCCAGCTCCTCGCCGATCGCCCGCACTTCGTCCTTGAACAAGAGCCGGAGCGGCTCGACTAGATCGAGTCTCATCTCTGAGGGAAGCCCGCCGACGTTGTGGTGCGACTTGATCGTCGCGGCGTCCGCCGTGCCCGACTCGATCACGTCCGGGTACAAGGTGCCCTGGACAAGGTACTTGGCGTCTTTTCGCTCGAGGGCGACTTCCTCGAAGAGGCGGATGAACAGCTGGCCGATGACTTTGCGCTTCTCTTCAGGGTCGGTCAAGCCGCCCAGGGCATGAAAGAACCGCTTCGCGGCCCTCACGTGCACGAGGTCTATGGCGAACTGCTTCAGGAACGTCTTTTCGACCTGTTCGCCCTCGCCGGCGCGCATCAGCCCGGTGTCGACGAAGACGGCCGTCAGCTGGTCGCCGACGGCCTTGTGGACAAGGGCGGCCGCGACGGCAGAGTCGACGCCCCCCGAGAGAGCGCACAGCACCTGACCCGAGCCGACTTGCGTGCGGACCGCCTCGACCTGTGAGGCGATCACCGAGGCGTGCGTCCAGGACGGCTCGCACCCGCAGACGTGGAACAGGAAGCTCCTGAGCAGGTCCTGGCCCCGCGCGGTGTGCACCACCTCGGGGTGGAACTGGACGCCGTACAGCGCGCGGGCCGGGTCTTCGAACGCGGCGACTGCGACCGCCGCGGTTGCCGCAGTCACCGTGAAGCCCTCGGGTGCGGTCACGATCGAGTCCCCGTGGCTCATCCACACCTGCGTCGAGGGATCCCAACGGTCCATCAGCACCGAACCTGACCGGGCCAGCAACGCGGTACGGCCGAACTCACCTGTGCCGGTCCGGGCCACTTGCCCACCGAGCAGCTGGGCGAGGAGCTGAGCGCCGTAGCAGATGCCGAGCACCGGAATTCCGCAAGCGAACAGCTCAGGGTCTATGCGGGGTGCCGACGGCTCGTTGACGGACTTAGGGCCGCCCGAGAGGATGACACCGCGAGGATCGCGGGCAAGCATCTCGGCCGCGGTCGTCGAAGCCGGGACGATCTCGGAGTAGACGTGCTCGGAGCGCACACGCCGCGCGATGAGCTGCGCGTACTGAGCCCCGAAGTCGACGACGAGGACGGTGTCGTAGCCGGGCGTGCCCGACATTTCGGGTCAGCTCCCCATTCCGATCGACTGGTCCCGCTGCAGCTGCTTGCCCTCGGTCTGCAGGGCCGGGGCCACCATGACCTCCACCTTGTGGAACTCGCGGATCGTCTCGTAACCGCACGTCGCCATCGATGTGCGCAGCGCACCGAACAGGTTCATGCGCCCGTCGTTCTCGTGCGCCGGCCCGAGGAGGATCTCCCGTATCGTCCCGCGGCGCTCCACCTTCACCCGGGCGCCCCTGGGCAAGGTCGGGTGGAAAGTCGCCATGCCCCAGTGACAGCCGCGGCCAGGTGCCTCCTGGGCCGCCGCCAGCGGTGTGCCGATCATCACCGCGTCCGCCCCGCAGGCGATCGCCTTGGCAATGTCACCCCCGCGGCTCATCCCGCCGTCGGCGATCACCTGAACGTAGACGCCGGTCTCCTCGAGGTGACGCGACCTGGCACCCGCCGCGTCGGCGATGGCGGTCGCCTGGGGCACGCCGATGCCGAGCACGCCACGGGTCGTGCATGCATTGCCGGGGCCGACTCCGACAAGCACTCCCGCCGCGCCGGTGCGCATGAGGTGGAGCGCAGCGGGGTAGGACGCGCAGCCCCCCACGACGACAGGGATGTCGATCTCGCGGATGAACAGCTTCAAGTTGAGCGGCTCGGCGTTCTTCGAGACGTGCTCCGCGGAGACCACCGTGCCCTGGATCACGAGGAGGTCGAGCTCGGCCCCGAGCACGGCGGAGGCGAGCTCGGCCGCCCGCTGCGGCGTGACCGAGCCACAGGCGGTGACACCTGCCGCCTTGATCTCGCGAATGCGCAGGCTGACGAGCTCGGGCCTCACTGGCTCGAGATAGATCTGCTGCATGCGGGCTGTCGCCGTCTCCACCGGGAGCTCGGCGATCTCGGCCAGCATCGGCTCGGGGTCCTCGTAACGGGTCCAGAGCCCTTCGAGGTTCAGGACCCCCACGCCGCCGAGATGGCCGATCTCTATGGCAGTCGCAGGGCTCACGACGCCGTCCATCGCAGCGGCCATCAGGGGAAGCTCGAAGCTGAACGCGTCGATCTCCCAGGAGATGTCGACGTCCTCGGGGTCGCGCGTGCGTCTCGAGGGGACGATCGCGACGTCGTCGAGGCCGTAAGCCTGCCGTCCGGACTTCCCGATCCCGATCTCGACCTCACCCACGCCGGCCCTCCCGTTCCGCTCTCACCGCTGCTCCAAGCGCGCCGCACCTGCGACCGGGAAGGGTTGAACCCCCTTCGAAGCTTGGCAACACGGTTGAGGCTACTTCGGAGCCGACCGGCGCAGCGATGTCGGGCTCGGGGACCGCTCGATCAGCGCACGACGACGCGCGCGGCAAGAGCGAAAGGAAGCGCGGCAAGCGCGAGCACAACGGCTCGCAGCCACAGCGGCGAGCCGGGTGCCGCGAACAGCGCCTCGTGCAAGGCGTTGACAGGGACGTTGGGAAGTGTGCTGTGGCTCGCGAGGATCCGAGGAAGGAACGCAGTTGCGATCAGCGCGGCAAGTGCCGCTAGTGGCGCGGCGACGAGTGGCCCCGTTGCTGCCAGGGCGATCCCGGCCGCGGCGAACGCCAGCACGGCGACCCCAGCGGCAACACCGTGGGGCAGGTAGAAGAAGGCCGCGACGCCAAGGGCCGCTACGAGCACACCGGTCAGTGCGCGCAGGCGCAGCGTTCCCCGCGCTGCGTACATGAGCAGGAGCGCCGTCACGCCGGGCACGAGCACGGTGAGAACTGCCGTGATCCCGTTGACGACGCGTAGGGAGGCTCCGTGGCTGGCAGCGGCATGGACGAGCGTGCGCCCCCCGGTGCCTACGATCCGCTCTGCGGTGTCCGAGAGCGACGTGGCCGCGCCGGCGAAGTAGGCGAGCTTGCCGACCCCGACGGCAACCCCCACGGCGATCCCGAGAAGGAGCCAGATCCTGCCTTTGCCTGGCCAGACTCGCGGCAAGCTTGCCTCCTCAACTCTAAACTCCGCGGCACGATTGTGTCAGCCCGCGAGTAGGGTCGCCACGTCCTCGACACTCGAGATCGGATGCGACGCGGCCGGAGCCGCCGCGGGAGGTCAGTGCTATGCGAATCACGCGTTTTGGCTTGCAGATCCCGAACTTCACATTCCCCGGCGTCGAGGATGGGGAGCTCTTCGAGCGGGTCGCCGAGATCGCGGTGGCCGCCGAAGGATCCGGGTTCGACTCGGTGTGGGTGATGGACCACTTCTACCAGATCGCCAACGTCGGACCGCGCACGGACCCGATGCTCGAGGCCTACACCCTCCTCGCAGCGATCGCCGCCCGTACCGAGCGAGCCGGCCTCGGAGCGATGGTGACAGGCGTCACCTACCGCAACCCCGCGTACCTGGCCAAGGTGGTGACGACGCTCGACGTGATCTCCTCGGGCCGTGCCATCCTGGGCATCGGCGCGGCTTGGAACGACGACGAGCACGCGGGTTACGGTTTCGGTTTCCCGTCAGTCACCGAGCGCATGGAGCGTCTCGAGGAGGCCCTCAAGATCTGCAGGGCCATGTTCACCGACGAGGCTCCCAGCTTCACCGGGCGGCACTATTCCATTGCGGGCGCGCTCAACCGGCCGCGGCCGGTCCGTCTCGGGGGCATTCCGATCCTCGTCGGCGGTAGTGGCGAACGCAAGACCTTGCGGCTGGTGGCGATGTACGCCGACGCCTGCAACCTCTTCGGCGACGTGGGGACCATCCGCCACAAGCTCGAGGTGCTGGATCGCCATTGCGAGGCGATCGGCCGAGACCCCGCCGAGATCACCAAGACCCGACTCGGCGGGCTCGTCATCGCGGAGACCAACGCCGAGGCTGAGCGCAAGGCAGGCTTGATGGCCGAGGCGCGCGGCATGGACCCGGCCCGCGTGCGCGACTACCTGACGGTGGGCGGCCCGGACTCGGTGTGCGAGCAGCTGGCGAAGTACTTCGACGCCGGTCTCGACGGGATGATCTTCAACATGAACGATGCGCAGGACCTCGACCCTGTCCGCTTGGCCGGGAAGACTCTCAGCTCCGCTTTCGGCTGAGCATACGCCTGGAGGCGACGCTCAAGCAGAACCGGCCGACATCAAGACGTCGTGAGCCGCGTCTCGCACGAGGGCCCCTGAGCAAAGGACCCGAGTCGGCCCAGGGTGTCGGGCTCGTCGTCCTGTTCCCTCTGGCCGTCGTCTCCAACGCGTTGGTCCCGACAGCGCACATGCCGGCCGTGCTACGCGTCGTCGCCGACTGGAACCCGGTGAGCGCGGTGACAGCCGCGTGCCGCCAGCTCTTCGCCAACCCGAACCCTTCCGCGGCGATGCACTCCTGGCCGATGCAGCACCCCATTGTCACCTCGCTGATGTGGTCCATCGGGATGCTCGCCGTCTTCGCCCCGTTGGCGACCCACCTCTTCGTCCGGCGCACACGCGGCTGACAAAGGCCCCTCAGGACGGAAACGGCGGGCTCACGCGCCGGCCCAGCAGGCACAGAAACAACGCGTGGAGCATCTCGGCCGTCGCGCCCCAGATCACGTCCTCGCCCAAGTCGAAAAAATGCATCGTCCAAGCCGGATCTCCGGCGCGGTCCCATCGCTCCTGCCAATAGCGGCCCGGGGCTACAAGCTCTGCGAGCGGCACAACCAGGACACAATCGACTTCGTCTGGGTTCGGCTCGAGTGCCGGCCGAACCCGCGCTGCTCCCACGAACGGAAGGATGGGAGCCGAACGCCGGGGACGGCCCAAGCTCGAGAGCTCGCCGAGCACTTCGACCGCGTCCGGGGTGAGGGCCACCTCCTCTTCCGCTTCGCGCAGCGCTGCGGCGAGCGGGTCCTCGCCCGGCTCGATGCGGCCGCCTGGGAAGGCGACCTCGCCCGGGTTCGCACGCAAGTGTGCCGCCCTGCGGATGAGCACGACCGAGACGGCCGAGTCGCTGTCGCGCTCGTCGCAGGGCACGAGCACGATGAGCACGGCCGCACCGGCCGCGACTTGCACGCGATGGGTGCCGGTGCCGGCGGCGCTGGCGGCGAACACGCGCCGCGCGGCGCCCATGGTGAGCTCCAAGGCGGGATCCGCGACCTCGAGCCCGTCAAATGGAGGGTCGACCCGCCTGGCCCATGCAGGCCGGGGGATCGCTTGGCGGGCCACCCGCTGAGTGTAAGCCGGAGCCCGATCGCGCCGGCAGCCGGGCACGAGGCCCGGCTGCCGAAGTCGTCCTTGAGGCTGGCGGGACAGGAGCTACATCATCCCCATGCCGCCGCCGGCACCCGCCATAGCAGCGGAGTTGTCGGCCTTTTCCGGCTTGTCTGCGATGAGCGCCTCGGTGGTGAGCAACAGGGCGGCAATGGACGCCGCGTTCTGCAACGCCGAGCGGGTGACCTTCGCCGGGTCGATGATGCCAGCCTTGACCAGGTCCTCGAGCTCGCCGGTGAGAGCGTTGAGGCCGATCGTGCCCTTTGCACGCTCGACCTCTCGCACCATCACGGCGCCCTCGAAGCCTGCATTGATGGCGATCCACTTGAGCGGTTCGGCGAGCGCACGCCCGACGATCGCCGCACCGGTGGCTTCGTCGCCGGTCAGACCGGCGATCGCCTTGTTGACCGCTGCGCGGCTACGGACGAGGGCGGTGCCGCCACCGGCGACGATGCCTTCCTCGATCGCAGCGCGGGTCGCGGAGAGCGCGTCCTCGATGCGGTGCTTCTTCTCCTTGAGCTCGATCTCGGTCGCCGCGCCCACCTTGACGACTGCGACACCGCCGGCAAGCTTGGCGAGCCGCTCTTGGAGCTTCTCGCGGTCCCAGTCCGAGTCGGTGTCCTCGATTTCCCGCTTGATCTGGGAAATCCGGCCCTTCACCTCGTCGGCGGCGCCTGCGCCGTCGACGATCGTCGTGTCGTCCTTGGTGACCACGATGCGCCGCGCCCGACCCAGGAGGTCGAGCGTCGTGTTCTCGAGCTTGAGCCCGACCTCCTCGGAGATGAGCTGGGCGCCCGTGAGGACGGCGATGTCACCGAGCATGGCCTTGCGTCGCTCGCCAAAGCCAGGTGCCTTCACCGCGATGGACTGGAACAAACCGCGGATCTTGTTCACCACGAGAGTGGCGAGAGCCTCGCCCTCCACGTCCTCGGCGATGATCAGCAACGGCTTGCCCGTCTGCATGACCTTCTCGAGCACGGGGACCAGGTCGTGGACCGAGGAGATCTTGCCGTTGACGATGAGCAGGTAGGCGTCCTCGAGGGTCGCCTCCTGGCGCTCCGGGTCGGTCACGAAGTACGGAGAGAGGAAGCCCTTGTCGAACTGCATGCCCTCGGTGAACTCGAGCTCGAGCCCGAAGGTGTTGGACTCCTCGACCGTGACGGTCCCGTCCTTGCCGACCTTGTCGATCGCGTCGGCAAGCACCTCGCCGATGGAGACGTCCGCTGCCGAGATGGCGGCCACCTGCGCGATCTCCTGGCGGCCATCGACCTCTTTGGCCTGGTGCTGGATCGACTGGACGGCTGCGGCAACTGCCTTCTCGATGCCACGCTTCAGCGACATCGGGTTGGCTCCCGCAGCCACGTTGCGAAGGCCCTCGCGCACCAACGCCTGGGCGAGCACCGTCGCGGTGGTCGTCCCGTCGCCTGCCACGTCGTTGGTCTTCGTCGCGACTTCCTTCACGAGCTGGGCGCCCATGTTCTCGAAGTGGTCCTCGAGCTCGATGTCGCGGGCGATCGTGACACCGTCGTTGGTGATCGTCGGCGCGCCGAACTTCTTGTCGAGCACGACGTTGCGGCCCTTCGGGCCAAGGGTCACTTTGACGGTGTCGGCGAGCTTGTTGACGCCGATCTCCAGCCGGCGTCTCGCATGCTCATCGAAAACAAGCATCTTGGGCATTAGGAGATGACCTTTGCCAGCACGTCACGGCTCGAGAGGATGAGGAGCTCCTCGCCGTCGTGGGTGATCTCAGTACCTCCATACTTCGAGTAGACGACCTTGTCGCCGACGGCCACGCCCATTGGGACGAGCTCA